>Ga0105047_10008434_pt1 | contig 17149 bp, 18 predicted proteins | sample MAT04_FD_78384 | JGI IMG/M metagenome (GOLD analysis project Ga0105047, IMG submission 78384) | Freshwater microbial communities from Lake Fryxell liftoff mats and glacier meltwater in Antarctica - MAT-04 (megahit assembly) | ecosystem: Environmental > Aquatic > Freshwater > Ice > Liftoff...
CTGACGCTGCTGCCCGGCATGCCGGTCGAGGCGTTCATCCAGACCGGCGCGCGCACGCCGATGGCCTACCTTTTGAAACCCTTCACGGATTACTTTGCGCGGGCGTTCCGCGAAAGTTGACCCGTTGACAGGCCCGCTGCCCCCTTACAGAACGGAGCCACCGCATGACGATCGACACCCGCCTGACCGAACTTGGCATCACCCTGCCCAACGCCCCCGCCCCGGTGGCCAACTATGTGCCCTTTGTGGTGACCGGTCCCCATGTCTACATCTCGGGCCAGATCAGCCAGACCCCGGCCGGCCTGACCAAGGGTCGCCTGGGCGAGGATATGGCGGTGGAACAGGGGGCAGAAGCGGCGCGGTCCTGTGCGATTTCCCTGCTGGCGCAGTTGAAGAAAGCGGTCGACGGCGACTGGAGCCGGGTGGTGCGCGCGGTAAAGCTTGTGGGGTTCGTGAACTCGACCCCCGAATTCACCGATCAGACAAAGGTGATCAATGGCGCGTCCGATCTGATGGTCGCGGTGTTTGGCGATGCCGGGCGGCATGCCCGGTCTGCGGTATCGGCCGCGTCGCTGCCCCTTGGCGTGGCCGTCGAAATCGAAGCCATCTTCGAGATCCGCTGATGCGCCCCGGCCTGCCGTCGGCCTTCCGCACCACGCCGCTCGCCCACCGCGGCTATCATGATGCCGCACAGGGGCGGGTCGAAAACTCCGCCGCCGCGGTGCAGGCGGCCGTCGCTGCGGGCTATGGCATCGAGATCGACCTGCAACTGTCGGCGGATGGCGTGGCGATGGTGTTTCATGACGACACGCTCGACAGGCTGACCACGGCGACCGGCGCCGTGACGGTCCGCACCGCCGCCGAACTGGGGGCCATGACGCTCACCGGAAGCACCGAAACGATCCCGACGTTGCCGCAGGTGCTGTCCCTGATCGCGGGCCGGGTGCCGCTGCTGATCGAGATCAAGGACCAGTCGCTGGCGCTCTCCCTCACCGATGGCCGGCTCGAGGCCGCCGCCGCCGCCGCCCTGCAGGGCTATGCCGGGCCGGTGGCGCTGATGTCTTTCAATCCCTCCTGCATCGCCCATCTCGTCCGGCTGGCCCCCAGCCTGCCGCGCGGACTGACCACCTGCGCCTTCGATCCCGCCGACTGGGCCCCGGCGGACACCGCAACCTGTGACCGACTGCGCGGCATCCCCGATTACGACCCGCTGGGATGCAGCTTCATCAGCCATGACGCCGCCGACCTGCACCGCCCCCGCGTGGCCGACCTGGCAGCACAGGGTGCCGCCATCCTGTGCTGGACCATCCGCTCCGCCGCCGCCGAAACCGCCGCTCGCGCCACCGCCCACACCATCACCTTCGAAGGCTACGCCGCCGCCGTCGCTTGACCGATCGCCGGTCCGCACCAGCTTTCAGTCTGATCCAAATATCCTCGGGGGTCCGGGGGCAGACAGCCCCCGGAATTCGCCGCAATCGCAAGGCCTCCATGTCCGCCGAGATCACCCTGCACGACAGCCTGACCGAAATTGCCGCCGGCGACTGGGATTCTGTGGCCTGCCCCGAGCAGGCAACCGGCCGGCCTGTCGACCCTTTCACCACGCACCGTTTTCTGGTGGCGCTCGACCGCTCGAAATCGACCGGCACCGGCTCGGGGTGGCAACCCAAGCCGCTGGTGCTGCGCGAGGGGGGCCGGATCACCGGCGCCGTGCCGCTCTATGTCAAGTCGCACAGCCAGGGCGAATACATCTTTGATCACGGCTGGGCCGAGGCGCTGCAGCGGGCGGGCGGGCAGTATTATCCGAAACTGCAGGTGGCGGTGCCCTTTACCCCGGCCACGGGCCGGCGGTTTCTGGGCGACGCGGCGGCGCGCGACACGCTGAGCGCCGCCTGCGTCGGCATCGCCGATCGCAATGGCCTGTCGTCGCTGCACGTCACGTTCTGCACCGAGGACGAGGCCGAAGATCTGGCGGGGCGGCATGGCCTGCTGCACCGGGTTACGCAGCAATTCCACTGGGAAAACCGGGGCTATGCGACGTTCGACGACTTTCTGGCCGACCTTGCCAGCCGCAAGCGGAAGATGATCCGCAAGGAACGCGACACGGCCCGCGCGTCGGGGCTGTCGATCCGCGCGCTGACCGGGGATCAGATCGAGCCTGCGCATTGGGATGCGTTCTGGCAGTTCTATCAGGACACCGGCGGGCGCAAATGGGGCACGCCCTATCTGACTCGCAAGTTCTTTGATCAGGTGCAGGCGACGATGCGCGACGATGTGCTGCTGGTGCTGGCGTTTCGCGGCGACCGGCCAGTGGCGGGGGCGCTGAACTTCATCGGGCGCGACACGCTTTATGGCCGTTACTGGGGCTGCATCGAGGATCACCCCTGCCTGCATTTCGAGCTCTGCTATTATCAGGCCATCGACTTTGCCATCACCCAGGGCATGGCCCGGGTCGAGGCCGGCGCGCAGGGCGAGCACAAGCTGGCCCGCGGCTATCTGCCGGTGCCCGTGCATTCGCTGCACTGGATCGGCGATCCGGCGTTCCGCGTCGCCGTGTCCCGCTATCTCGACAGCGAGCGGCGGTCGGTGGACGAAGAGATCGAGGTGCTGACCGCCTATGGCCCGTTCCGCCGGGTCGGAAGCGAAGACTGACTGTCGGCGCTGTCCTAGGCCAGGTGGGCCAGATCCGGAGGCAAGGATGACCCTGACCTTCCACACCCCCCCGCAGCCGCGCGGCGGCATCGCCCGCTGGATGCCAGAGGAAGTGGGCGAACCCGATGACACGGTGCTGCTTGACTGTGACACCTTGACCAAGGCACCCGACTATCTGGCGCTGAACCCGATGGGAAAGGTGCCGACGCTGGTGCATGCCGGACGCGGGGTGACAGAGGTTGCGGCCGTGATCACCTGTCTGGCAGAGGGGTTTCCGGCGGCGGGGCTGATGCCAGACGACCGAGTGGCGTTCTACCGCTGGCTGTTCTTTGGTGCGGGGCCGTTGGAGGCGGCGGTCACCAACGCGGCGCTGGGTGTCGGGGTGCCCGCCGACCGGCGCGTCATGATCGGCTATGGCAGTCTGCAGGCTGCCATCGACAGGCTCGACGGTCTGGTGTCGCACCAGCCCGATATCTGTGGCGACCGCTTCTCGGCCGCCGATGTCCATGTCGGCCGCCGCAGGTCGGGTTCGGCCTGCGCTTTGGCACCATCGACTCCCGACCGGCATTCGTGGACTACTGGGCGCGGATTGCAGCGCGGCCGGCCAGCCTGCGCGCGCAAGAGATCGACACCCCCCGCTGGCAAAAGGACAGACCATGGCCGACCGACTGACTGACCGCAGCCTGCTTTTGCCCCTGCATGCCGCGGGGTGGGCTGACGAGGGCGGACGCGACGCCATCACCAAGACCTACAAGTTCGCCAGTTTCGTCGAGGCGTTCGGGTTCATGACGCGTGTGGCGCTGGTAGCGGAAAAGATGGACCATCACCCGGAATGGTCGAACGTCTATTCCAGGGTGACGGTGACGCTGACCACCCATTCGGCCGGCGGGCTCAGCGACCTCGATATGGCCTTGGCTGCAAGGATCGACAAACTGGCCTGACCTGTGGCGGTCAGGCCGAAGATGGCTCAGATCGCCGCCAGCATCGCTTCGCCGCCCGAGATTTCGCAGCCCCGGCCGGTTTCGGGGTGGAACACCTTCACCACGCCATCTTCGGCGAACAGCGCATAGCGTTTCGACCGGTTGAAGAACCCGGCGGCGGCGGCGGTAAACTCCATCCCGATGTCGGTGGTAAAGCTGGCATCGGCATCGGCGAGAAAGGTTATTCCGGCGGCGGCGGCGCCCGTCGCATCGCTCCACGCCGTCATCACATGCGGATCGTTGACCGACACGCAGATGATTTCGTCAACGCCCTTGTCGGCGAATTTGGCCGCCGTGCGGATGAAGCTGGGCACATGGGCCGAGGTGCAGGTGCTGGTGAACGCGCCCGGCAGGCCGAACAGAACCACGCGGCGACCCCGCAATCTGGTGGCCAGCGACACAGGTTCGGGCCCGTCGGCTCCCATCCTCAAGAGGGTGGCATCCGGCAATGTCGTGCCTTCTGAAATCGTCATCAACTGGTCCCTTCGCGTTGCGTCTGGTGTTCCGTGGGATATAAGGTCTGGCCGGACCTTGGACCAGAGGAATTGGCATGACGCAGGTGGTGGTGATCGGGGCGGGGCAGGCTGGTGTGGCCTTGGCCGCGCGGTTGCGCGGCAATGGTTTCGATGGCGGCATCACGCTGATCGGGGCCGAAACCGCGCCCCCCTACCAGCGCCCGCCGCTGTCCAAGGCCTATCTGATGGGTGAGACAGAGGCCGAACGGCTGTGGCTGCGCAATGCCGATTTCTATGTCGACAACGCCATCACGCTGCGGCTGGGGCAGCCGGTCTCGGCCATCGACCGGGCCGCGCGGACCGTCACGGTTGACGGTGCCGCGGTGCCCTATGACCATCTTGTGCTGACCACCGGTGCTGCGCCGCGTCGGTTGCCTGCGGCCGTCGGGGGCGATCTGGCGGGGGTTTATGCCGTGCGGACGCTGGCCGATGTCGATGCGATGAAGGCCGAATTCGTGGCCGGCCGACGGCTGGTGATCATCGGCGGCGGCTACATCGGGCTGGAGGCTGCGGCGGTGGCGGCAAAACTGGGGCTGCAGGTGGTGGTGCTGGAAATGGCGCCACGCATTCTGCAACGGGTGGCGGCGCCCGAAACCTCGGACCATTTCCGCGCGCTGCATGCCGCGCACGGCGTGGCAATTCACGAATCCACCGGGCTGGACCGGCTGTTGGGCCAGACCCGCGTCACCGGCGTCCGTCTGGCCGATGGCCGCGAGTTGCCTGCGGATTTCGTCATTGCGGGGGTGGGCGTTACCCCCGGGACCGCATTGGCAGAGGCGGCGGGGCTGGTGATCGACAACGGTATCGCCACCGATGCGCATGGCCGCACCAGCGACCCGCAGATCTGGGCAGCCGGGGATTGCGCCTCGTTTCCGTGGCGGGGCGGCCGGTTGCGGCTGGAGTCGGTCGGCAATGCCATCGACATGGCCGAGGCTGTGGCCGACAACATCATGGGCCAGGACCGGCCCTATGAGGCGCAACCGTGGTTCTGGTCGGATCAATACGACTGCAAGCTGCAGATCGCCGGATTGAACACCGGGTATGACCACATCGTGACGCGCGGCCCCAACGGCGATGCGGTGTCGTTCTGGTATTTCCGGGCCGACACGCTGCTGGCCGTCGATGCGATGAACGACTCGCGCGCCTATATGGTCGGCAAGCGGTTGATCGAGGCGGGCCGCAGCCCCGATCCGGCGGCGCTGCGGGACCCTTCGACGCCACTGAAGGCCTTGCTCGCGTGATGCGGATCATCGGCGGGCGCGCGCGCGGGCTGCATCTGGCTCCGGTCGGGGGCGGCGATGCGGCGGCGCATCTGCGCCCGACCTCCGACCGGGTGCGCGAATCGATCTTCAACCTGCTGATCAACGGCGGTTATGGCGACCCGGTCAGCGGAGCTGCGGTGCTGGACCTGTTTGCGGGCACCGGGGCGCTTGGCCTGGAGGCGCTGTCGCGCGGTGCGGCGCGGGCGGTGTTCATCGACAACGGCGGCACGGCCCGCGCGCTGCTGACCCGCAACATCGCGCTGATGCGGGCCGAGGCGGAGTGTGAGGTCATTCATCGCGATGCGACCCGGCTTGGGGCGTGGCGCGGGCCGGGATTTGGGCTGGTGTTTCTGGACCCGCCCTATGGCAAGGGGTTGGGCGAACAGGCGCTGGCCGGGCTGCTGGCGGGCGGCTGGCTGGACCCTGACGGGCTGGTCGTGTGGGAAGACGCGGCGCCGCCGCTGCTGCCTGCGGGCGTCGAGCGGCTGGACCAGCGGAAATACGGCGCTACCGTCGTCACCATCCTGCGGGTGGCGGCATGACGCCGGTGGCCGCGGTGATCTTTGACTGCGACGGCGTGGTGGTGGACAGCGAGCCTGCGTCCTTTGACCTGATCGCCGACGAGTTGCGCCTTCACGGGCTGGCGCTGTCCCATGCCGAGATTGCGTCGCAGTTCCTGGGCGGCACGATCACCGGCGTCTGGGAAAAGGCGCGCGCCCTGGGGGCCCGTCTGCCCGACGACTGGGTGCCAGCGTTCTATCAGCGGCTTTACGCACGGCTGGCCGAGGGCACGCCGCTTATTCCGGGGATCGAGGCCGTTCTTGACCGGCTGGTCGAGGCAGGCCTGCCCTTTGCGATGGGGTCGAACGGATCGGATCACAAGATGCAGGTGACGCTGGGCCAGCATCCCGCCGTTCTGGCCCATTTTGCGGGCCGGATGTTTTCGGGCCAGACAGTTGGCCGCCCCAAGCCCGCGCCTGACCTGTATCTGCATGCCGCCGCTGCGTTGGGCATTGCCCCGGCGCTGTGCGTGGTGATCGAGGACAGCGCCACCGGTGCGATGGCGGCACGGGCGGCGGGGATGCGCTGTCTGGGCTATGCGCCGCAGGGGGCCGCCGGGGCACTGGTCGCCGCGGGGGCAAGGCCGTTTGCCGACATGGCCGATCTGCCGGCGTTGCTAGGACTTTGACGCCCGCGCAGCCGCCTCTCGCAGCAGGCCCATCAACTCGGTCAACTCCTTGATGGTGCGGGCGTCGGTCAGCCGTCCATCGGCGTCGAAGGCCGCGTGCGACTGGGCCACCATTACCTCGGGGCCGGGCAGCACGCGGGCGCGAAACGGCATCAGGCACAGCCGCAACGAGAATTGCGACCTTTCGCCCCCGGCACGGCCATCGGCGGCAGACATGATCGCCACCGGCTTGTCGCGCCACGGGCCGCCCTTGGTGCGGCTGACCCAGTCGAGCGCGTTCTTCAGCACGCCGGGCAGGGCCTTGTTGTATTCCGGCGTCGCGATGATGATCGCATCGGCGGCCTTGATCTGATCGGCCAGCCTCTGCACGGCAGACGGAATACCCTCGGCAATCTCAAGGTCCTCGTCGAGCAATGGCAGTCGCAGGTCGGCTTCGGTGTGGGTGGCATCGCCGAACAGGCGGCGGGCCTCGGCCAGCAGCAGACGGTTGGTAGACGCGGCACGCAGGGCACCGGGGATGCCAAGCAGAACAGGATCGGGCATGACAACCTGCAGAAGTTTGCGAAAGGTCAGCGAGGTAACCCTGTCATAACCTGCGTGGGCGGTGGCCGCGACCTGTAAAAATCCAAGGCGTCGGAACACCGCATGATTTTCCACCAGTTCCACCCGCACCTGCAGTTCAAGCGCGGTCAGGCCAAGCGCCCGGGCCCGGTCTGCGGCCAGCGCGACCAACCGGCGGGCGTGGCCCCGGCCCTGCTTTGAAGGCTCCACCGCCAGCTTGCCGACATGGAGCCTGCCGTCCACTTCGGTCAGCACGACACAGGCGACCGGCGGTGTTCCGATGACCCAGACCTCGCTTCCCGGGTCTGCCAAAGCCGCGGGCGTCAGGCGATGCAGCGACGACGGCGGGTCGATCCGTCCTTCCATTCCGGCAAAGGCCCGCTGGATCAGGGCCAGCAGACCGGGCCAATCGAACGGGTGCTGGGCGCGAAACGGGGTCATCGCGCCATGCTAGCGGGTCGTGCGAGCGGTGAGCAAGCATCAAGATGTTGTGGACAACTGGCCCAAGCGCACGATGGGCAGGGCTGCGCGATTGACTACGGCCGCATCAGGGGTAATCTGCCTGCCTGAACATCAGGGATTCCGCCTTGCGTCTGACCCGCCTGCGCCTGAACGGCTTCAAAAGCTTTGTGGACCCGACCGATCTGGTCATCCATGACGGGCTGACCGGGGTGGTCGGGCCGAACGGCTGTGGCAAATCCAATCTGCTGGAAGCCCTGCGGTGGGTGATGGGCGAGACGCGGGCCTCGGCGATGCGCGGCGGCGGGATGGAGGATGTGATCTTCAACGGCTCGGGCAGCCGCGGGGCGCGGTCCTTTGCCGAGGTGGCGCTGGTCATCGACAACAGCGACCGGCTGGCGCCAAGCGGTTTCAACGAGGCGGACCAGATCGAGATCACCCGGCGGATCACCCGCGAGGCCGGGTCGGCCTACAAGGTCAACACCCGCGAGGCGCGGGCGCGCGATGTGCAGATGCTGTTCGCCGATGCGTCGACCGGTGCGCATTCGCCCGCTTTGGTGCGGCAGGGGCAGATTACCGAACTGATCAACGCCAAGCCGAAGTCGCGGCGGCGGATTCTGGAAGAGGCGGCGGGGATATCCGGCCTTTATCAGCGGCGGCACGAGGCCGAGTTGCGGCTGTCGGCGGCGGAACAGAATCTGCTGCGGGTCGATGACGTGCTCGAGGCGCTGGCACAACAGTTGTCGTCGCTGGTCCGCCAGGCCAAGCAGGCAGCGCGGTATCGCGAGATCGGCGAAGAGTTGCGCCGGGCCGAGGGGCGGCTTTGGTATCGGCGCTGGCGCGAGGCCGATCTGGCCCGGGCCGAGGCAGAGACGGCGTTGCAGGCGCGGGTGCTGCTGGCGGCGCAGACCGAGGCTGCGGCGCGGGCGGCAGGGGCTACGCGCGACGTGGCCGAGGCAGGTTTGCCTCCGCTGAGGGAAGAGGCGGCGATTGCGGGGGCAGTTCTGCAAAGACTGGTGTTGCAGCGCGAGGCGTTGGGCGAGCAGGAATCCCGTGCCAGGGCTGCGATTGCAACCTTGCAGGCGCGCCTGCAGCAGTTGCAGCAAGACAGCGAGCGTGAAGCGGGACTGAACCTTGACGCCGTCGACACCATCGCGCGGCTCGACTGGGAAATTGCCCAGTTGCTGCGCGCGCATGAGGGCTTTGACGCGGCGCTTGCCGAAGCCTCCGAAGTGGCCCGCGAGGCGGCGGCCATGCTGGCAGAGCGCGAAACCACCAGCGCCGAGGCCACGGAAGATGCCGCGCGGCTGGCGGCGCGCCACCAGTCGGCAGCGCGGTTGGTGTCCGACACCCGCGTTACGCTGGACCGGGCGCAAGCCGAAGCGGCACGGGCACGGGCGGCGGTCGTGGGGGCAGAGGCGGCGGTGGCCGATGCCGACGAGACCTTTGCGGTGGCGGTCGACGCCAGGGAAGCGGCGATCGCGCTGGCTGAAGCCGCCGAAGAGGCGCTGGCCAGTGCCGAAGCGGCGCGATCCGAGACGCAGGGCCGTGAATCCGAGGCGCGGGCAGTCAGGTCGCAGGCCGAGGGCGAGGCCAATGCCCTGCGCGCCGAAGTGGCGGGCCTGACGCGCATGGTCGAGCGGGAGTCACAGGCCGGCACGCAGTTGATAGACCGGGTGCAGGTCGAGCCGGGCTATGAGGCGGCCCTTGGGGCGGCGCTTGCCGACGATCTGCGCGCGCCCGAAGTGACGGCGGATGCGGCCTCGGGGTGGGCGGTGCTGGCGGATTACATCGACCCGCAGCCGTTGCCGGACGGGGCAGACCCGCTGGCCCGGCATGTGGTGGCGCCGCAAGTGCTGGCGCGGCGGCTGGGTCAGACCGGCCTTGTCGACCCCACCCTTGGCGCGCGGTTGCAGGTGCGATTGCAACCGGGGCAGCGGCTGGTCAGTCTGAAGGGCGATCTGTGGCGGTGGGACGGGTTTCGGGCCGGGGCGGCGGATGCGCCGCAAGCCTCGGCGTTGCGGCTGCAGCAGTTGAACCGGCTGGTGGGGTTGAAGCGCGACCTTGCCGAAGTGGCGGCGCGGGCCGAGGGGGCCGGGCAGGCGCACGACAGGTTGCAGGCCCGCCTCGCCGATCTGGCGCGGGCCGATCAGCTGGCCCGCGACGCGCGGCGCGCGGCCGACCTGCGGGTGACCGAGGCCAACCGGGCCGCGGCGCGGGCCGAAGCGGACAGGTCGATCGCCGGCGGCAAGCTGGAGGCCGCGCGGCTGGCCGTGGGGCGGTTTGGCGACGAGGCGGCAGACTCGGCCGACCGGCTGACCGAGGCGGAAACCGCCGCCGCCGCCCTGCCCGACATCGGCGCCGCGCGGGCGCTGCTGGAACAGGTGCGGCTGGCGGTAGAGACCGCGCGGCTGGCGATGCTGACCCGCAGGTCGGCGCATGACGAGTTGCGCCGCGAAGGCGAGGCGCGGTTGCGCCGCCGGCAAGAGGCCACCAAGGAGCTGTCGGGCTGGCGGCAACGGCTCGATACCGCGCAGCGCCGCTCGACCGAGCTTGCGGCGCGGCAGACCGAGGCGGCCGAGGCGCTGGCCGAAGCGCGGCTTGCCCCCGAAGACATCGCCGTGCAGCGCGAGGATCTGGCCGAGGCGATGGAGGCGGCAGAGGCACGCCGCAGCCGGGCCGACGACGCGCTGGCGGCGGGCGAGGCCGTGCTGCGACAGGCCGCGATTGCCGAGCGCGAGGCCGAGAGGCTGGCCGGTGACGCCCGCGAGGACCGCGCCCGGGCCGAGGCGCGGACAGAGGCGGCCCGCGCGGCGGTGGCGCAGGCGGTGACACGGATCGCTGATGAAACATCGGCCACGCCCGAGCAGTTGCTGCATGTTCTGCAGGACCACCCCGACCGGATGCCCGACGCCGATACGCTGGAAACCGAGGTGGCCCGGCTGAAGCGGCAGCGCGAGGCCTTGGGCGCGGTGAACCTGCGCGCCGAGGAAGACGTGGCGGCGGTGAACGCCGAATACGATGCGCTGGCACAGGAGAAATCCGATCTGGACGCGGCGATTGCCAAGCTGCGCACCGGCATCGCCGGCCTGAACCGCGAGGGGCGCGAGCGGCTGCTGACCGCCTTCGAGCAGGTCAACGCCAACTTTGCGACGCTGTTTACCCACCTGTTCGGCGGCGGCGAGGCGCGTCTGGTGCTGGTGGAATCCGACGATCCGCTGGAGGCGGGGCTGGAAATCATGTGCCAACCGCCGGGCAAGAAGCTTAGCGTTCTCAGCCTGTTGTCGGGGGGAGAGCAGACACTGACCGCTCTTGCGCTGATCTTTGGCGTGTTCTTGGCCAACCCTGCGCCGATCTGCGTGCTCGACGAGGTGGACGCGCCGCTGGATGACGCCAACGTCACCCGGTTCTGCGACCTGCTGGACGAGATGGCGCGGCGGACCGAAACCCGGTTCCTGATCATCACCCATCATGCGGTGACGATGGCGCGGATGGACCGCCTGTTCGGGGTGACGATGGCCGAGCAGGGGGTCAGCCAACTGGTCAGCGTCGATCTGAAAAAGGCGGCGGCGCTGGTGGCATGACCCCCTCGGCGCGCCACGTTTCCATTCTGCTGTGCACCTACAACGGCGCACGGTTTCTGCCCGAGCTGCTTGATTCGCTCTGCGCGCAGACCTATGCCGACTGGTCGCTGTGGATCAGCGACGACGGGTCTACCGATGAGACACGGGCGCTGTGCGCGGCCTTTCGCGACAGCAACCCGATGCACACTGTGCGCCTGATCGACGGCCCGGGTCGCGGGTCGGCCGCCAATTTTCTGGCGCTGCTGTGCCACCCCGATCTTCGATCGGAGACGGTGGCGTTGTCGGATCAGGACGACATCTGGCTGCCGGACAAGCTGGCCCGCGCGCTGACGCAGTTGCCCGGTGACGGGGCGGCGATCTATTCGGCGCAAAGCCGGTATATCGACGGCGCGGGGCAGGGGGTGGGGCAGTCGCGGTGTCCGCCGGGTCAGCCGATGTTCAAGACGGCGATGTTGCAAAATGTGCTGGCGGGCCATTCGATGGTGCTGAACGCCGGTGCCGTGGCGCTGGCGCGGCAAGCGGGGCCGGTGCCGGTGCCGTTTCACGACTGGTGGCTGACGCTGCTGGTGCTGGCGGCGGGGGGGCGGGCGGTGTTGGACCGGCAGGCGCTGCTGCTGTATCGCCAGCATGCCGGCAATGTGCTGGGTGCGCCGCAGGGATGGCGGGCGGGGTTGCTGCGGGCGCGGGCGGTGCTGGGGCGCGACTACAGAACCTGGGTGACCGCCAATATGCAGGCGTTGCAGGGGGTTGCAGCGCTGCTGACGCCAGAGGCCCGCGACGTGGTGACCCGGTTTCTGGCCGCGCCGGTCGGGTCGGGTGCGGGCAGGCTGCGGTTGTTGTGGCGATTGGGGTTGCGGCGGCAGGGGGTGGGGCCGACGGCGCTGGTCTATCTGGCGGCTCTGTTCGGAAGGGTCTAGCGCAGCACGATCAGCCGATCGGCGCGCGTCACAACACCATCTTCAACCACCTCGCACAGCACGCCGCGCAGCCGGAGCGGTGGGTGGCCGGGGGCCACGATCCAGTCTTTCGCGGCGCGACCATAGCGGGTTTTCCACTTGACGCAGCCATCATTGAACACATCCGACGCCCGCAACAGCGCGGTTCCGGCGCGGATCAGGGTGCCATCGGGCAGGTTCGCCGCGGAGCAGTCCAGATCGGCCACGATGGTATCGCCGGGGTGTGGCGTGCCGTCACGGTCGCGCCAGACCAGCGCCAGCACCCGCGTCGGCAGGATCGAGACCTGGATGCGCGGATCGGGTTTGCCATCAGGCAGGGCCAACCAGGGCGCAGTCAGCCAGCGGTCGCCCGGCACACCTTCGGCGCGGGTCAGGGTCAGATGGTCGGGGAACTGCCGCTGGTTGGCGGCGGGTCGAACGCACAGTGTGTCGATCGGCGCATCGGTCTTTGGCGCGGCCAGCACATGCGGCAGGGCGGCTGCCAGGTCTTCGGCGTTGACAGGGTCAAAGGGCATCAAGCAACTCTTGCGTGGGCCAGGCATCGGCGGCCAGGCCAAGCCGCGCCTGTTCCTTTTGCACGGCGGCCCGGGTGGCGGCGCCCAGTATGCCGTCGATCTGGCCGACATCATGGCCAAGGGCCGCAAGTTTTTCCTGAAGCGCCATCATCTGATCGCCCGACAGGGCCGGGTCCGGGTTGCCCGCCGCATAGGGTTTCGCCCCTTCAAGCCGCGTTGCGAAATAGGCGGCGGTGGTGACGTAGATAAAGCTTTTGTTCCATTCGAACAGCACCTTGTAATTCGGATAGGCCAGAAACGCCGGGCCCTTTCGCCCCTGTGGCAGCAAGACCGAGGCGGTCAGACCCGGGTCCAGATCGCCGTTGCGCGCGGTGATGCCCATCGCTTGCCAATCTGCCACCGGGCGCGCCGTCTCAAGCCCGGTCAGCGTCCAGTCAAGACCGACGGGCAGGATCACTTCGGTCAACCATGGCTCGCCGGCCCGCCAGCCATGGTGGCGCAGCATCGCGGCCCCCGACATCAGCGCATCCGGCGCGCTGGTTTTCAGGCTGACCTCCCCATCGCCGTCACCATCCACCGCGCGTTCGAGGATGTCTTTGGGCAGCATCTGGACCATGCCGATCTCGCCTGCCCAGGCTCCGGTCGTGGTGGCCGGATCCATGCCCCCCGCGGCAGTCAGCGCGATGCCCGCCAGCACCTGGGGCTGAAACAACTCGGGGCGGCGGCAATCTTGCGCGAGGGTGAGCAGGGCGTTGCGGGTGTTGAAATCCCCCTGCACCGCGCCGAAATCGGTTTCGAACGCCCAGAACGCCAGCAGGATGCCGCGCGACACGCCATGGTCAGCCAGCGCCCGGTCAAAGGTGGAGTCATGGCGGTCGGACATCGCGGCACCCGTCTGGATGCGGGTTTTCGAGATAAGGCTTTGCGAAAAATCGAGAAAGCTTTTGCGGAACACCGATTGCGACCTGTCGGCCTTCAGAACGGCGGGGTCGATGCGGGCACCGGACAAGAATGCGTCGATGGCGCCTTCGGGCATCCCTTCGGCGCGCGCTTCGGCGGCGATGGTGGTCAGAAAGTCATTGAACTCTCCGCCACAGGGGGCCGCCAGAGCGGGGCCGCTGGCGAGAATCAGGGCAAGGCAGGTCAGGCGCATGGGACGCTCCGGTTGCGATCCGGCGCAGGGTATCAGGCGGGTTGCAGGGCGAACAGCGCCGGGTTCGCTGCGCAGCATTCCGCGCACAGGCTGCAATGTGACTATTGCATCACATAGGTGTTACACGGTGGCAACAACATGGTGTTGCCTTGATTTTAACCATTTCCAGCGCAGAGTTGACGGACACGGAGGCGATCATGCTGGAATTCCTGCCCCAAGAGGTTCGAGACGGTCTGGAGGCCGCCCGCAAGCGCGACCAGAAACGCCGGTCGCGGCTGCGGGTGCAGGTGGGCGATGCGGTGTTTCCGCTCCAGCGGTTCTGGCATGACGGGTTCGCACTCGACGCGGCGCTGACGCCTCATCTGCGGGGGCTGGTTGACGTGTATGACGGCGCGCGGCACATCTTTCAGTGTCTGATCGTCGCGTCGACCACCGAAGGCGACGCGCTGGTGTGCGAGTTCAAACGGTCGACCCCGGTCACCGATACCGCGCCGCTGGATTTCTGGCGCGATGAGAACGCGCCCGTCGCCTATCTGACCAAGAACTAGCCTACTGCAAGTCGGCGAAGGCGGCCTGCATCCGTGCCACCGCCTCGACCACAGTCGCGCGCGGACAGCCAAGATTGAAGCGCAGAAAGCTTTCCCCACCCATGCCGAATGCGGTGCCGTGGTTGGTCGCGATCTGCGCGGTTTTCTGAACCCGGTCGATCACGTCAGCCTGCGGCATGCCGATGGCGCCGAAATCGACCCACGCCAGATAGGTGGCCTGCAGCGGCATCGACCGCAGCCCCGGAATGGCATTGATACCGGCGTCAAACACCTGTCGGTTGCCATCGATATACTGCACCAGATCATCGACCCAGGCCGCCCCTTCGGGCGAATAGGCCGCGGTGGCCATGTGCAGGCCAAAGGAATTCGGCGACAGCCCCATCGCCATCATCCGGTCGGCAAACCGTGCCCGCAGCGCGGGGTCGGCGATGATCACGTTGCCCGAATGCGCGCCCGCGATGTTGAAGGTCTTGGTGGTGGCCGTCATCATCACCAGACGGTCGGCGATCTGTGGCGCAGCGATCGGCATGGGCAGATGCCGCTGCCCCGGCATCACCAGATCATGATGGATTTCATCCGAGACAAGGATCAGGTCATGCCGCTGGCAGAACGCGGCAACCCCGTGCAATTCCTCGGCCGTCCAGACCCGCCCGCCGGGATTGTGCGGCGAGCACAGGATGAACATCCGCTCGGTCCCGGTCATCCGGGCGTCCCAGGCGGCAAAATCCATCTCATAGTGGCCGTCGACGATGCTGAGCGGGCATTCGACCACCTGTCGACCGGCGGCTTTGATGATGCGGGAAAACGCGTGATAGACCGGGGTGGTCAGAACCACGCCGTCGCCCGGTCTGGTAAACGTGTCGATGCACATCGCCGTGCCGTTGACGAGGCCGTGGGTGGTGAAGATCTGATCACGATCGACGCTCCAGCCGTGCCGGGTCTGCATCCACCAGCGCACCGCGTCGAGGTATTCGGCGTCGTCGCCATAATAGCCGTAAATGCCATGCGCCAGCATCTTTTCCAGCGCCGCCTGCACGCAATGGGGCGGGCGAAACTCCATATCCGCCACCCACATCGCAAGCCCGGTCTCGGCGGGAACGCCATACAGCGGTTGCATCATGTCCCATTTCACACAATGGGTGCCGAAACGATTGTGAACGGTATCAAAGTCCATGTAGCCCTGCCGGTTCGCGTGGATGGAAGTTCTGGATAGGGGAAGTTCGACGGAAAATCATACCTTAAACGAACGCATAATCAGAAAAAAATATCTGTTCGTGCAAGAAACCTGGAACATACTTCTGCCTCCTGACTCTCCGCCCTGCCCCTTGCACCGCTGACGTCCGCGCCGTAAATCGGGGTCCATGATCCGCCCCATCCTGATCCACCCTGACCCGCGCCTCAAGAAGCTCTGTGATCCTGTGACAGAGATCTCCGAGGAATTGCGCAAATTGGCGGCGGACATGCTGGAAACCATGTATGACGCACCGGGCGTGGGACTGGCCGCGCCGCAGGTCGGGGTGACCCGGCAGGTGATCGTGATGGATTGCATCAAGAACCCGACCGAAGTGCCGCGCCCGATGGTGCTGTGCAACCCGCGTGTGGTCTGGGTGTCGGACGATCTGGCCAGTTACGAGGAAGGCTGCCTGTCGATTCCCGATCAGTATGCCGAGGTGCAGCGCCCGGAGAGGGTGCGGGTGCGGTGGCTGGGGCTGGACGGGGCCGAGGCGGAAGAAGAGTTCGACGGGCTGTGGGCGACCTGTGTGCAGCACGAGATCGACCATCTGAACGGCAAGCTGTTCATCGATTATCTGGGGCCGCTGAAGCGTCAGATGATCACCCGCAAGATGGAAAAACTGAAACGCGAACGCGCACGAGAGGTCTGAATGCCGGTTTTGCCGATCTTGCAATGGCCCGATCCCTGCCTCGCCCGAGTGGCGGTGCCCGCCGTGCCAGATGCGAAAACCGCGGCGCTGGCCACGGACATGCTCGGAACGATGTATGACGCCCGCGGGCGGGGGCTGGCGGCGCCACAGGTGGGGGTGTCGCAGCGGATGTTCGTGATGGATGTATGCTGGAAGGACGGCACGCCTGCGCCGCTGGTGGTGCTGAACCCCGAGATTCTGGCGTGGTCCGCTGCAGAGGCGATTGGCCCCGAGGGCTGTCTGTCGATCCCCGGGGTGGTGGCCATGGTCCAGCGGCCGACGTCGGTTTCGCTGCGCTGGACGGGTCTTGACGGCGTTGTGCAGCAGGCGGTGCTGACCGGGTTTGCCGCCATCTGCGCCCAGCATGAAATCGACCACCTCGATGGCATCGTCACCTTGCAGCGCGACCCCCAAGCTGCGGCGTCACAAGCTGCGGCGTCACTGGCTGTGGCGTCACTGGCTGTGGCGTCACTGGCTGCGGCGTCACAGGCGGCCGTGTGACCGTCCGCCGCTGCCTGCTTTGGCCGCACCTCGGCCTGCGGACGCCGGCAGCCGACGTGACGGCGATCACCGATGACATCCGCGCGGTCTGGGCCGACATGGTCGACACGATGGAGGCGATGCCGGGCTACGGTCTGGCGGCGGTGCAGATCGGCGTGCCGCTGCGGCTGGCGGTGGTGGATGCCTCCGATAGGCGGGGGCAGGTGGTGCGGTTGGCCAATCCGGTGGTGCTGCATGCCAGCGGGCAGATGCGCGATCATGAGGAGGCGAGCCCGAATTTGCCCGGCGTGTCGGCGGTGATCGCGCGTCCTCGGGCCGTGACGGTGGGATTTCTGAATGATCAGGGGCAGCCAGA
>Ga0105047_10008435_pt1 | contig 17149 bp, 9 predicted proteins | sample MAT04_FD_78384 | JGI IMG/M metagenome (GOLD analysis project Ga0105047, IMG submission 78384) | Freshwater microbial communities from Lake Fryxell liftoff mats and glacier meltwater in Antarctica - MAT-04 (megahit assembly) | ecosystem: Environmental > Aquatic > Freshwater > Ice > Liftoff...
CCCCTCCGGGAAGCCCGTCGCGTCACTCCCCGGTACAGTCATTGAAAACTTAGCGTGTCGCTCGCATAATCAAATCCATGATCGCAATCCTCTCCGATGTTCACGCCAATCTCGAAGCGCTGACCGCGGTTTACAAAGACTTGACCTCGCGCGGCATCAAGCGCGTTTTCTTTCTGGGCGACATCGTGGGCTACGGGCCCAATCCCGCCGAGGTGCTCGACTTCATCAAGCATTTCGAATTCTGTCTGCTGGGCAATCACGACGAAGCCTGCCTCAACGGGCCGGGCAAGGGGTTTAATAAAGCGGCGGCGCAGTCGGCGTGGTGGACGCGCAAGCAGATCTGTCCTGACGAGATCACCGGCAAATTTCTGCGGCCGGGCGAATTTCAGAAGCGGACGGAGCAGTGGAATTATCTGCAAAAACTGCAGCCGGTGCGCACGCTGGGCGAGGTGATGTTCGTGCACGATACCCCCGCAGCGCCGGGATCGTGGCGGTATGTGCGCGACCGCGCGGAAGCCGACGCGGGTTTCAAGGCGCATCCCAAGATGAAGGCGTTTTTCTTCGGGCACTCGCACGTGCCGGGAATCTGGACAGAGAAGGGGCTTTACGCCCCGGAGCCTGGAAAAAAATACGATTTCAAAGTGCGCTGCATGGTCAATGTCGGCTCCGTCGGGCAGCCCCGCGACAAAGATCCGCGTTCGTGCTACGTGGTGCTGGAACCCGACGGTTTTCGCTACTTCCGCGTGCCGTATGATATTGCCAAGACGCAGGAGAAGCTGCGCGCGATTCCGGATCTGGATGAGTCGCTGGCGGAGCGTTTGGGCAAGGGGCTCTGATCGGGCGAGACGACGACGGAAGTAACGACTTTAACACAGAGGCACAGAGGTCGCACGACCTAAGGTTCTTCTTTGACGGCGCGAAGGCAAAGTTGCAGATAGACACTTTTTAATTTTCTCTGCTCGGCGGTTGCATCGTCGCCTCGCTCCGTCTTTCCTGTTTGCGTCATCGCCATTATGTATGCATTCAAGGCTTCTGATTTTCGTCCGGCGAGCCAGAAACTGCGCGCCGAAATTTCCATTGGGATTAACGTCATCCCCCCGTTCGCCGACGCCTTCTCGAACGCCTCCGCCGCCCACGCATGCTGGCCTTGAAACGCATACCACTCGCCGAATGTCTGCCACGCCGCCGCGTCTTTTGGACTGCGCCGCAAATCATCACGCGCCTGCGCCAGCCGCGCCGCCAGCGCGCGATGCTTTAACGCGCGTGAGAAATCCGCGATGACCACCGTTCCGTCGCGCGACGCCGAGAGTATCCGCATGCCGTCGATTGAGGCGACCGCGCAATCCAGCGAGCCTGGGTGATACGTCAGCGCGCGAATTTCGCGGCCGCCCTCCACGTCCCAGATCCGCAGGCTCTGGTCGTAACTGCCCGAGAGAATCCGCCGCCCGTCCTTCAGAAATTGAACGTTGTTTATAAACGCTGTATGCCCGCTGAACGTGCGCACTTCGCCGCGCGGCTCAATGGCGCGCATGCGCTCGGCAGTCACCCATTCATCCCAGCGATCGTCCCAGCCGTCGTAATGAATGAAGAAGCGTTCGCCCTCCTTTTTGAGCAGCTTCGACGCGTACCATTTGCTCTTTGAGAACACTTCAAACGCAGCGCCCAGTTGCAGTGCGGCTGGATTGAGCGGCACGGCCGGCGGCACGTTGCACTCCCAAAGCTTGATCGTCTTATCCCAGCTCGCCGAAATCACGCGCGCACCGTCTGGCGAAAAAGCGACGCCATTGACGCTGTTGCCGTGGCCCGTGAACGTGCGGATCGTGTTCCCGGTCTCAACGTCCCAAAGCTTGAGCGACGAGTCAAACGAGCAGGAGATGATTCGTTTTCCATCCGGCGAAAAATCCACGCCGTACACCGCGCCCGTGTGCCCCGTGAATGTGCGGATTTCGTTTCCGTTCTCCAGATCCCAAAGCTTCAGAGTATTATCCCAGCAGCCCGAGACGCCGCGCTTCCCATCGGGCGAGACGGCGACGGATGCAAGTGCTCCCGTATGGCCGGAGAATGTGCGCAGTTCCTTTCCGCTCACCACGTCCCACAACTTCAGCGTCTTGTCCGCGCTGCCGGAAAAAATGCGCGTGCCGTCGGGCGTGATGTCAATCGCGCGAATCGCCTCTGTATGACCGGTCAGAGAGCCGAGCGGCCGCCCGGATTCCGCATCCCAGAGTTTTATTAATTTGTCATTGCCGCCGCTCGCCGCCCAGCGCCCGTCGGGCGCGAAGGCGGCGCACGGCACCCAGCCGGTGTGTCCTTTCAGAGCGCGCAATTCTCCGCCGCCTTCGGCATCCCAGACCCGCACAATCGCATCGTCGGAGCCCGCGACGATACTCTTTCCGTCGCTTGAAAATTTCAAGCTGGTGATCGCGCGCGTCGCGTCAAAGATACGGATGGTCTTGCCGCTTCGAAGATCCCATAACCGAATCGAACCGTCGAAACTTCCGGAGGCCGCGCGCAGTCCGTCCGGCGCCATCGCTAGCGCTGAGACGGCGTCGGTGTGTCCAGTGTAAGTGTGCAGATCCGTGCCATCTTCGGCGGCCCAGATCTTCAGCGTGTTGTCGCCGCTGGCCGAAAGAATCTGCTTTCCATCGGGCCTGAAAACGACAGCCGTCACGAAGACCGTGTGTCCTTTAAAAGTGCGGATTGCTTTGCCGCTTTTCAAATCCCATAGCTTGACGGTGGCATCGCGCCCCGCCGAGGCAGCCTGTTTTCCGTCCGGCGAAAAAGCCATGTTGTTCACGTCTTCAGAAAGAGTGTGGATGACGTTGCCGCTTTCCAGGTCCCACAATTTCATCGTCTTGTCCCAGCTTCCGGTCAGCCCCTGCAAGCCGTCAGGCGAAATGGCGAGACAGGTGATGTACTCCGCGTGGCCCTCCTGCGGAGGGGTGGGCAGCGTGCGGATCAACTGCCCGCTGGCGACATCCCAGAGCTTCATCTTCCGTTCCGCGCCGCTGGTGAATGCGCGCTTGCCGTCGAGCGAAAGTCCGAGCGCCGAAGCCATCAGATGCCCGTGCAGCGAGCGAATCGGATTCCCACTGAAGGCGTCCCATAATTTTAGCGAGCCGTCCGCGCTGACGGAAAGAATCTGCTGGCCATCTGGCGTGATGGCCACGCCATTGATGGTGCCCTGGTGGCCCTTCAAAACAATGTATGGCGGCGGACGCTGGCGGTGGACTTCAAACAGTCCAGTCTCGGCATCGAAGGTGTCGGCCTTCAGCTTATCCAGCCGCTCCCACGCATCCCAGAAGCGCGGCGCCGCTTCGCTGAAACGATTGGACGTCACGAACACGTCGCCCTGCTGCACCAGGCCCTTGGCCAGTTCCAGATTCGCGGCGCGCGCTTCGGCATCGGCGCGAGCCGCCTCCTGCTTCGCGATCCGCTCGCTGCCTTCGGCGCGCTGGCGCTGCTCGCGCTCCTGCTCGGCGTTCTGGTCGGCGCGCTGTTTCTCGGAGACCGCACGGTTGCGCTGATCTTCGGCGATGCGCTGCTCGGAGCGGATCCAGAAAAAAGCAATCGTCAATCCGGAGATGATTAGCAGCGCGGCGCCGGCGAGACCACGCCGCGCCATCCGCGCGGAGCGCTCCTTTGCCTCCAGAGCGGCGCGCGCATTTTTGGTGCGCTGCCGCAGAGACTGTCCGGCGGCATCGTCGGCGGGAACGCGATTGACTTGTGCCTCGGCCAGCCCGATGTCTCCGAGCGCCAGAGCCGTTTCAGCGAAAGCCAGCCGCGCCGCTCGAATGCCGCCGCGCGCCGGCGCGTTTCCGTCCCACAATTCCAGCGCCTGTTCGTAGCGCGCAACAACTTTGGCGTGGCGGTCGTAGAGCTCGCGATAGTTGCGGCGCAGTTCGTCGCCGGGTGCGGCCAGGATTTTCGATTCTTCTTCCGCGCGCGCCGTGATCAGCAGCGACTCGCGATGCTTGAGGAAATGTTCGAGCGCGCCATGAAACTCAGCCGCGCTCGAATAGCGCGCCGCCGGATTCCTCGCTAGGGCCCGCGCGCAGATCGCGCCGAGTTCCTCGGGAACCGTCGCTGCAAAAACAGGCGGCTCGCTGCGGTATGCAGAGGTCAGCGCTTCGCGCACCGACTTCCCGAAATGGGGCGCGCGGCCGGTGAGGATCTCGTGCAGAATCGAGCCCAGAAGATAAACGTCGGTCCACGGGCCCAGCAGCGCGCCTTCGGCCTCGGTCATTTCGGGCGCCATATACGCGGGCGTGCCGCTCGCGCCGGTGATGGTATTTTTATGAATTGTTCGCGAGATGTCCGCGGGCGTCTCAGAGACCTCGACCGCGATGCCCCAGTCCATCACCAGCACCTCGCCGTAATCGCCGACCATCACGTTCTCAGGCTTCAGGTCGCGGTGAATAATGTTCTTTGAATGCGCGAAGCTGACCGCGTTGCAGACCGACATCAGGATTTGCAGATGCCTGTCGAGCTCCGGCGTGGGCGCCAACGGATCGGAGTCATCGGGATGCAGCAGTTTTTTCCACGACTCGCCGCGCGCCAGCTTCATCGCAATGAAGAGGCGCCCGTCCGGATCCTGCCCGAGCGCGTGAACCGGAACGATGTTGGGGTGCTCGAGGAATCCCGTCACGAGCGCCTCGGAGACAAAGCGCTGGTCGTCCTCGCGCCCGGCGGTGCCCTTGATTTTTTTGACAGCGACCTCGCGCCGCAGCGATCCCTGCTCGGCGAGCCAGACCACACCCATGCCGCCTTCGCCGACTTTTTCCAGCATCGTGAATCCGTTGTCGGCAGCACCAGCGGTAATCGACGTCCATTCATCGGGATTGGGAACGGCAGACGCGACGGTCTTCTTCGGCGTCTCGCCCGAATGACCTTTCGACAACAACGTGGCGGCTGGACCGACAAACGTTGCTTGATGCTCTGCAATTGTTTGGTGCGGCGCGACAAACGTTACGTCGACGCCGGTGCCCTCCGCAGGCGCGATCGCTGAAGGTGTTTTTGTGATCAGTGTCGGGGTCTGTTGCGGCAGCGGTTTGTAAGTGAGGCCCGGATCGCCATGCTCGAACAGGTCGGCAGTTCCGAGCGTCTTCTCCCACGCCTGGCGGATGCGCTCGATCTCGTTTTCGGAATCCATGGCGAAGTCTCAGATGCGGTGCATGCCGCCGATGTTGAAACTGGCGCCCACGCCAAGTGTAGATCGGCGTCACGATAGAGGGAAGAGGCGTCTGCAATTCCGCGACTATTTAAATTCCCATGCATCGCACAATTTCGGCGTCAGTAGACTATTTCTTTTCGCCGCCTTCGGGCAGGGGCACCTGCGTGCGATGCATCAGGTAGGCGAAAAGGTCGCGGACCTGTTCGGGCTTGATTGTTTCGAGCAGTCCTTGCGGCATCAACGATTGCGTCGACTCTTTGATTTTTTTCACGCTGGCCGTATCCAGCGTTACCCGTTCGGTCATGGTCTGCAGCGTGATGGCGGCCTCGGTCTTCGAAACGATGATGCCGTTGAGAACGCGGCCGTCGTTGAGGGCCACGATGGTCATGCGGAAGTCGGCGTTCACTACTGCGCTGGGGTCGGCGATATTTTCGATCAGGTAATCCATGTTGTCGCGGCCGGCGCCGGTCAGGTCGGGGCCGATCGTGCCGCCTTCGCCGTAGAGCTTGTGGCAGGATGCGCAAGATTTGCTGAAGAGCAGACGGCCCTCGCTCTTGTCGGCTTTGTCGAGGGTTTCGGGCGAGAGCTGCGCCTTCAGGCGCGCCATGAATGTTTTGCGCTCCGCGTCGGATTCGTTCAATTCGCCCCATGTTTCGGAGAGGCGCTTCAAGAGGGCTTCGTCGCCGAGATTGCGAATCTGGCGCGCGTTGAAGGGCGTGACGTCGGAGCGCGCGATGCGGCCCGCGGCGATTTCTTCAAGTAGCGCACTGGCAAACGAGGCGCGCGAGACGAGGGTCTCGATCACCTGCGCGCGCTCGGAAGGATGAAAGTTCTTGTAGCTGGATGCGATCTTTTTTCCGATTGCCGGATCGTCGAAGAGCGCCAGGCCTTTAGCGGCGACGGTGTTCAGGAAGCGCGTGCCCAGCATCTGTTCGCATATCTGGCGCAGGTCGGGCGGTTTGTTTTCAATCAGCGTCAGCAGCGCGGCGCGGCGGTTATTTAGATCGGCCTTGCCGTTTAAGGCGAGCGCTTTGACCTCATTGAGCGCGCGTCCGTCGCCGAAGAAGACGCTCAGTTCGCGCACGCGGGTTTGGAGGGCGGCGTCTTTACCGGCGTTGAGTTTCGCCGAGAGCGCGTCCCACGCCGCAGGCTTGGCGGCTTTGCGTTTTCCGACGAATCCGTCGTTCAACCCGTTGAGGATATCGGCGGTGAAAGCGTCGTTCTCTCCTTTAAGTGCAGCATTGAGGAGCACCTCGACGGTCGCCGGATGGGCGTCGATGCTCTCGCCGAGGCGTCGCGCGATCAGCCGGCGTGTCACGGGAATCTTGCAACTGGCACCCGCGGCGGCGAGCGCGTCGGGGTCGGTTTTGCCGAGGGGAATCAAGCCGTACCAGAGCATCAGCGGAATGTTGTGATCGTTGGCGTCGGCGTCGCGCGCGAGCAGCGGCGTGGCGATGGCGGCGCGCTGATCGTACGGCAGGCGCTGCAGCGTGGAGGCCAGGTTGAGCCGCACCAGCGCGGACTGATCTTCGTTCGCCATGCGAACAAGCTCGCTCGACATTTTCGCGGCGATGGCATCGAGCGCGGGTGTTGCCTGGGGATTGCGTTCGCCGACGACGGTGTCAAGCGGCAGCCCGTCGGTGAGCAGGCGCAGCGCCCAGGCGCGCACGTGTTCGCTGTCGTGACGGAGCAGCGTTCGCAGCCATGCGTCATCGGCCGCGCCGACAATATTAAGGGACCAGAGCGCGCGCAGTTTGATCGGGACTTCTGTCGCGGAGTCGAACAGTTTTCGCAAGTCGGTCGCGGCGTTGTCCAGCGGCAATGCCGCCGCGACGCGATCGGCAAGCTGCTGGCGGGCCATGCGCGCGAACCAATTGTTGGTATGAGTTTGCAGTTTTACAAGATCGGCGACCGATAATTTCGTGAGATCTCCGAGCGTCGGTTTCGGTGGCGTGCCGTAGGTGATTTTAAAGATACGGCCGGAGGTGCGGTGCACGCCGGTGCTGTCGTGGCATTCGCCGATGTCGCTCCAATCGAGCACGAAGACGCCGCCATCGGGGCCGCTGCAAACATCGATGCCGCGGAACCATTTGTCGTCGGAGATTGCGAAATCGGGGCCATGCTTGCCGACGTATCCGCCGCCTTCGCGCACCAGGTTTTCCTGATTGAGCCGCCGGCCGTGCAGATTGATGGTGAAGAGTTTGCCGCGATATTGTGCTGGCCAGTTGTCGCCCTGATAAATCATCAGGCCTTCGTGCGCGTGGCCGCCGCCAAGCGAATCGGCTTTGCCATCGCGCGACGCGGTCCAGCCTTTGCCGGTGTCGAAGTGCCAGTGGTCGGCGTGCATATCCAACGCCGTATACGCGTAGGGACACGGATCGATGGTGTGCGGGCGGACGAAGTGCGCGCCGGGAATCGAATGCCAGAGATGTCCGTTGACCGTATTGATGAAGAAGAGATCGCCGAATTCATTCCAGTCATGACCCCACGGATTGGTGGTGCCGTGGCAGAGAACGTCGACGGTTTTCTGCTTGGGATGGTAACGCCACATGCCACCGGTGAGCGGTACGCGCTTGGCGGCCGGTGTGCCCGGCAAGCCGATTTTCCCGGGGCTCGACGCGCCGCAGCGGCCATAGAGCCAGCCATCGGGGCCCCAGCGCAGACCGTTGGCGAAGTTGTGATAATTTTCGGGCGGAACGTCGAATCCATCGAGCACCACTTCGGCGGCGCCGTCGGCTTTGTCGTCGCCATTGCGATCGGGGATGAAGAGCAGTTGCGGCGGGCACATCAGCCAGACGCCGCCGTGGCCGACTTCGACGCTGGTCAGCATCTGGATGTTGTCGGCAAAGACGGTGCGCTTCTCAAAACGGCCGTCGCCGTCGGCATCTTCCAGCACCAAAACGCGGTCGCGCAATTTGAGCTCGAACTTCTTTTTGCGTTCGGCGTAGGTGTAGTTCTCGGCAATCCACATGCGTCCGCGCGAATCCCAGGCAAGGCCGATGGGGTTCTGCACATCCGGCTCGGCGGCCGCGAGCGTGACCTTGAATCCGTCGGGAACTTTGAATCCGGTCGCGGCCGCAGCGGCGGGCGTCAGCGGCGTTTTTGTGTCGGGCTCGCTGTTTGTTGGAGCGGGGAAATCGTCGGCGCCGAATGCGTGTCCCGTCAGCGCGATAGAGAGAACGGCCAGAGAAAGTGAGCGCAACAAAAAATCTCGACGCGTGCAGTGAATCATGGATTCTTCCGATGCGGTGATGAGTTTTGACGACAGACTGAGCGTATATACACCATCGGCCGCGTCGCGCCACTCAGGAGAAAATGCGAGAGGGCCTGAATTCTTGGCACGGCTCTACAGAGTGAGGATAATCGATGCCGGTGCCGAGCCGGATGTGGACGTTCAGTCTCGCTATGCTCCCTTTCGTGGGTGTCAAGGAGCAGGGCCGTAACTGCTCCTTGCTGAGCGATTATCTTTTTACGGTTATTTATTTATTAAGAGAGCGAGCAGGGCGGCGTCGCGAATTGCTTCGTGCAGACAGGAATGTCTGCGCCACTCGGTGAAACAGTCCACTCCTGTCTGCTCGAATCGGGCAGACAGAAATGTCTGCTCCACCTATACTCGCTCCGCTCCACCCATGATCCCGATTTCCGGTTTACGTTTCGCCGGTGGTTCTTATAGTGAGTGCGTCGTTCAAAGAAGATTTCCAAGGAGCAAACGTGCCCGTTGCAAAAGTGCTGATCCTGCGCGCCCCCGGTACCAACTGTGACGTTGAAACAGGCTTCGCTTTTGAGAAGGCCGGCGCCACCGTGCATGCCATCCACGTCCGGGCGCTCTGCGAAAAGCCGGCGCTGCTTCAGGAGCACGGCGTGCTCGCGCTTCCCGGCGGATTCAGTTACGGCGACGACCTCGGCTCCGGCACGGTGCTCGGCAATGAACTGGTCCAGGTGCTCGCCGATCCGCTCAAACGTTTTGTCGAACGCGGCGGACTTGTCCTGGGAATCTGCAACGGTTTTCAAATCCTGGTCAAGACGGGCCTGCTGCCCGGATCATCGTATCTGCCCAAAGAGCCCGGCCAACCCCAGAGCGCGACGCTTACATTCAACGATTCGCAGCACTTCGAAGACCGCTGGGTCAGCCTCAGGATCGAGGCCAGTCCCTCGCCGTTTCTGGAAGGCCAGGCAGGCCGCGTGATCATGCTTCCGGTGGCGCATGGCGAAGGCAAATTCGTCGCCCGCGACAAGGCCGCGCTTGCACGTCTCGAAGAAGGCAAGCAGGTCGCCTTCCGCTACGTTCCGTCCAGCGGCGCAAACGAGAAAGCGAAGTACCCCGAGAATCCCAACGGAGCGCAGAATGACATCGCCGGAATCACCGACGAAAAAGGCCACGTGCTCGGCCTGATGCCGCACCCCGAACGCCACGTGCTTCCCTGGCAGCATCCGCGCTGGACGCGCGAAGGACTGCGCGACGAAGCCGATGGGCTCTTCCTCTTCCGCAACGCCGTGAAGTTCTCCGGGCGCGCCTGACCGCGCATGCCTCTCTACCTCATCGCCACGCCCATCGGCAACCTGGGCGACATCTCCCAGCGCGCCCTCGATACGCTCAAAAGCGTGAGCATCATTGCCGCCGAAGACACGCGCTCCGCGCGCCGCCTCTATTCGGCGTTCAATATTTCCGCCGACGGAAAACAGATCGTCGCCTACGGTGAGCACAACGAAGTGGGCATGGCGCCGCGGTTGGCCGAGCAGCTTCGAGCAGGACTCGACGTTGCCGTCGTCAGCGAAGGCGGCACCCCGCTGCTCAGCGACCCCGGCTTCCGCCTGGTCCGCGCGGCAATCGAAGCCGGCATTCCCGTTATCCCCATCCCTGGCGCCAACGCCGCCGTGACGGCGCTCTGCGCCAGCGGCCTGCCCGTGCACGGATTTATTTTTCGCGGCTTCCTTCCCAAGAAGCCGGGCGCCCGTCGCCGTATTCTCGAATCGCTCAAGGAGCGCGAAGAGACGCTCATCTTTTACGAATCGCCGCAGCGCGTCCCAAAGGTGCTCCCCGAATTCGTCGAAATCTTCGGCGCCGCAAGACCGGCCTGCCTGGCCCGAGAACTCACCAAAGTTCACGAAACATTTCTGCGCATGCCATTGTCGGAACTGAACGAGCACGTCCAGCGCCAGCCCCTTAAAGGAGAGTGCACGCTGCTGGTCGCCGGCGTGACCCGCCAATCCGCCGCCGATACCGAGCCCGAAGTCGAAGATTAATGCACGAAGCAAGAGTCTGAATCGTTAATAAGTCGGGCCCGCAGTCGAGTAGTGGAGCAGACATTCCTGTCTGCTCGTGCAAGATTCGGGCAGACAAGAATGTCTGCCCCACCCTGCGCTCTGTGAAGTCTCTTGCAGCGGTTCGTGGAGAAAGCTAAACTAGCCGGTCTTGAAGTTGTGCCGCTCGTGGGGAGGTTTTCGAATGTCTGTGTCTTACCGCGTTTTAGTTCTGGTTCTGTTCTCCTTCAGTGCTTGCGTCCATTCCGCCGACGACAAGCTCGTGCTGGTCAAAAACAACGAAGTCATTAACGGCCGCGTCAAGAAGGCTGATCTGACTGAAGTTGAGATTGAAATCAAAGATCCCAGGACGATGCAGGTCAATCAGCGAAAACTGAAGACTGAAGAAGTCGCTGAGATCGAATTTGATCTGCCCGAACGCGAATGGCGCGAAGGCATTGCCGCATTTACCGCTGGCAAATACGCCTCAGCGGCTCAGAAATTCGGCGCGATGACCGCCGATTCCGACGACTTCGCCAAGATTCGAAACGAGGTCAAACCCTCCCTCTACTACTATCTTGGAGAGAGTCTCTACCGGGCCGGAAAGACAGCCGAGGCCGTTGAGATTCTGAACAAGATGATGGCCGAGTACAAGACTTCCTGGCACGTGCCGATGGTAATGGGCACGCTCGTCGACGCCGCCATTCAAGCCAATGAATTCAACAAAGTTCCGACCCTGCTGGGGCAGCTTCGCACGCTCGGCGGCGAACCCAAAGCTCTGGCCGACTATTACGAAGGACAGATGCTTCTGGCGCAGAAAAAGACCAAGGAGGCCGACGCCAAATTCACCGCCGCCGTGAGCAGTAATTCCGCAACGACCCGGGGCCTCGCGCTGATGGGACAGGCCACCTGTGCCATCGCCGAAAACAATCTGCCCAAGGCCCGCGAACTGGCCACGAAGGCACTCGCCAACAGCCCCACGCACAGCGTCGCAGGCGCCGCGCATCTGATCATCGGCGAAGCGCTAATGGCCGAGATCGATCGCGACAAGCCCACCGGCGAAGCGCTCGAAAAGAAACTGATGGACGCATTGCTCGAATACATGCGCGTCGCCGAACAGTACAATGGCGATCCGCGCACCGAACCGCAGGCCATTTTCCGCGCCGGAGAAGTTTTGTTCCGTCTCTCCAAGACCACGCGCAGCGCCGATAAAGCCGATCGCAATCGCGGTCAGACGATGCTCACACGCCTGACCGCCGACCCGCGCTATCGCAATTCGCCCTGGGCGCAGCAGGCCGCTGATCTGATGAAAAAAGGCCAGTAACCGGTGGGGTAGACAAGGTCAGTAAATGGTGGGGCAGACATTCCTGTCTGCCCGAAGCATGAACGAGCAGACAGGGATGTCTGCTCCACCTTTCTGATTACTGTTTCAAGCCCGCCGCCAAGGCTGGCTTTTGATTGCGTTCGTTTTTTGGAATGTTCTCCGCTAAACTTACACTCCAAATGTCCCAAAAACTGACCATTCTCCACCTTGTCTCACTGATGGGCATGGGCGGGCGTTGCGCCACGGCGCTTCGGCAGGTCCGCCTGCTTTCCGCGCGCGGCCACCGGGTCATGGTGGGCTGCCTCAGCGGCTCGACGGCCGGTGAGCGCGCGCGCGCTATCGGCCTACAGGTCTACGATGATTTCAACTTCCGGCGCGGCCTGCGCCCGTTGGCAGTCTGGCGCGATTGCCGCCTCCTCGCTCAGCGTTGCGATGCTGAAAAAGTCGATGTCCTGCACGCACATCTTTCGCAGGAATCCTGGGTCGCCGCGATCGGGGCGCGGCTTTGCAAACGCCGGCCCGTGGTGATCCGCAGCCGCGGCGTGGTCGTCCCCGTAAAATCGCATTACTTCAACCGCCTGCTGCATAACAAGCTGACCGATCACGTCATCGCGCCGTCCAGCGTCATCGCCGAAAACCTGCGCGCACTGCCGGGCTTCGATCAACAACGCATCTCGCTGACCCCCGACGGCGTCGATATCGCGCGCTTCAATCCGTGCGTCGATGGCTTCGCTATTCGCGCCGAATTTGGCATCCCCGCCGCCGCTCCGCTGGTGGCCATGGTCGCTCGGCTTGAAAAAGTCAAAGGCCACACCGTCTTCTTCGACGCGCTCGCTCGCATGCGCCTCAGTAGTTCCGTGCCGGGCTTGCGAGCCATCTGCGCCTGCGACGAACGCTCGCCCGGGGCCTTGCAGGCCGCCATCGACGCCGCAAAATCGCGCGGCCTGGACGCCTCAATTATCTCCTTCACCGGACTGCGCGGCGACGTTGAAAAAATCATCGCCGCCGCCAACGTCATCGTGCTTCCGTCGCTGGGCTCGGAAGGATCGAGCCGCGTCGCGCTCGAATCGGCCGCCAGCGGGCGGGCCATCGTTGCGTCCAACGTCGGTTGTCTTCCGGAGGTAATCCAGGATCAGAAGACGGGTTTGATCGTCCCGCATGGCGACCCGTCGGCGCTGGCCGCGGCGCTCGAAACGCTGCTCAATAATCCCATGCGCACCGGGGAAATGGGTTCCGCCGCGCGCAATCGGGCCGAAGAACTCTACGATGAACAGATGATGGCGCAGCGGATTGAGGCGATTTATATGCGGGAAATTGCGGCGCATAAGCCTTAAAAAGTGTAATCTCAATGACTTCCCGATGCACTAACGGGTTGTTTTCGAATGGGTAGCCTCAGGCGGATAAAGATGAATCGTTCAGTCAGTACGAAAGCGCGCGCCGGAATTGGAGCAATACTGCTGGCACTCTCGCTCGCGATGCCCGCTCACGCCGCCACCGTCAGTTTTCAGGGCCGCACCTACGATGTCACTTTTGTGGTACTGCCGGTCTCGGTGCCTCCGGTTTCGACCAACGATCTGATGTTTGTGCAGGCTCCCAACGGTCAGAAACTTCTGGCCATTCCCTCGGATGCCACGGCGCGCGGCGACTTCGATATCGTCGACCAGCGCTTTTATATGCTCACCCGAACTAACGGGCAGATCGATTCGTTCGCCCGCATCAACGCCACGCTGGTCAACCTCGACGGCACATTTTTCAGCACAACCACGCAGAGCCCCGATTTTAATTTGCCGCCGCTCCAGACATTCGCACGCCCCTTGACCATTCCCAACACCGAAAGCGCGGTGGACATCTGTATCGTCAATAATGAACTCTTCGGATACCGCACCGACGGACCGCAGACGGGGTTGCAGAAGGTCTATACAATTACGCGCCAGGTCGGAAGCAGCGTCGTCGAACAATTTCCGGTGACGCTCATTAATGGCGATCCCTTGAATGCCAACCGCAGCGTCTTCCTCGCACACGACAACGACACTGGAAATTACCTGCTCTCGCAGATCGCTCTGGACGCGACCCCGCAACTGAATTCGAATTTGAACGATCGCATCTCGGCTTATACACGGCTTGGCCTGCTGAGCAGTGAACTGACGCTCGACGCCAATACGGTGCTTCCGACATACTCCGGAAATGCAGTCGGCTTTACCGTCGATCGCATCACCGGCGACATCTATCTTCTGGATGGAAGCTCGCGCCAAATCTTTATTTTTAAACCGCAGGAGCCATCGATTTCATCGTTGGGGCCGCTCAGCGGCGGCGCTGCGGGCGGGACCAGTGTGGTGATCAACGGCTTGAATCTGCCCGCCGATGCCGCGGTCTTCTTCGGCGGCACAGCAGCCACGATCACAGAAATTAAAGCCAATCTTATTCGCGTCACCACGCCCGCGCACGCACTGGGCACCGTCGATGTCACCGTCACTGGAACAGGAATTCCAACGGCCGAGCCGCTGCGCCTGGTCAGTGCATTTACCTTTGTCAACACCCGCCCGGCCGCCGTTCTGACCGCATCCTCGTCGGCCGGACCAAAGCCCCTGACGGTACTCTTCGACCTGACCGGCACCGGCGACACCGACGGCAGCCTGACCGCTCTGAAACTCGATCTGGGCGATGGCCTGGTGCTTACCCTTCCGCCCGACCTGAGCACACTGACGGTCACGCATACCTATTCCACCGACGGCACGTTCATCGCCAGGCTGACCGCGACCGACGACATGGACGATATTGGAATCGCGACGGCTGTCATCGTGGTTGGCACCGGCGGGGATGATCTGCGGCTCGATCTGTTCCTTAAGTCGATGAGCTTCACTGTAAAAGGCCCGACGAAAGATACCGTTACGGTGAAGGGCAATTTCACATTGCCCGAAGCGAGCGACCTTGCCAAAGCAGTGATCATCCTGGGATTCATTCATCCCATAACCGGCTCGCTGGTGAATCCGCCGAGCAGCGTCAACAATAATGCACCCTTTGCCAACGCCAACAAAGGCGGCGAATTTGTGATTACGCTCGGCGAACTCGATTCACGCTTCAAAGTTAAATCGCCGGTGTTGAATTTCGCAATCAAGCCGCTCAAGAGCCGTTTTCTGCCAGCGAACACACAGACCTTCAGTCTGGTTGCGAAGAAACAGGATGTCCGCGACGCCGTCGAAAATGCCTTTGTCAACCTGATCAAAAACGAGACTGGAGCTCTGTTGACGGATCTGTTGACGCCTGCGCAGCTCAAGGAAAAACGCGTCGGAAAAGTCCTGCTTCTTTTCCAGATGCGCCTCGCCTCCGGCCGCGTGCTGACCTACGCCAAAGCAGCCGTGGTCAACATCAGCTCGAAAACAACGACCTCAATCAAACTCGTCCGCCAGTAACGCAAAACTCTTATATCGGTGTTTTTATTACTCTTCAGATCGCGGCTCAGGTACTTATTGAGTCGCGCGTAATGAAAGTGACAGAGGAATACGCCCCAACAGCCGGTCGTATTCCTCTATCCCTTTACTTTATCAATGCGCGACTCAATAGGGTGAAACCGCATCGCATCATTCATCTGTGCGAAGTGGGATGCGTTGTTCCCGCTGAGGATTCACAGGGACAGGGCACTGTTCGACGCTTCAGCAAGGACAATTTGTTCTTATTGGCGGTCAGTTTGGAACTCCAGAACGCCGGCGTATCGAGCCTGAGAATATAAAAAGCTCTGCGCATCTTTGATTGGCTGGCGCGCCGCACAATTCTGGCCGCGCGGTTAAAATCGCATGGGCTATGCGGGGTAATCTTAAGTCTCGCAGACGCCAATTGCCCCATGATGATGCACGTTATTGGTTCGCGCGTTGTGAAAGCCACAGCGGAAAAGTCCAAACAGCCGGACATTTTCCGCTGTGGCTGTCTCTTTGATTGCGCGCGAACCAATAAGGCACCAGAGCGCGGTGCGCTAGCACCCCATAGGAGCCCGCCTTTTTTGAAACGGAAAGGGTCGTTGTAGTGTTAAATGTCAGATTAAAATTCCTGATTAAGCATTCGTAAGCGTTCTTGAACTTCGCACTGTGGCGGTCTAGACTTCCATTTCACGTTCGAGAGCGATTGAACCCTACTTAAGAGGAGAGTTTTACATGCCGATGGTATCATTACGTCAGGTTTGCGATCATGCCGCGGAGAATAATTACGGACTGGCTGCGTTCAACGTCAACAACATGGAACAGATTCAGGCCATCATGGAGGCCGCCAAGGAAACAGATTCCCCGGTCATCATTCAGGCCAGCCGTGGCGCGCGCAAATACACCAATGACCGCTTCCTTTATCATCTCATGCAGGCCGCCGTGGAGCTCTACCCCAAGATTCCGATCGTGCTGCACCAGGACCACGGCAACAGCCCCGAAACCTGCGCCAGCGCCATCGAGCAAGGCTTCACCAGCGTGATGATGGACGGTTCGCTGCAGGCCGACGGCAAGAGCCACGGAAGCTTTGATTACAACGTCGGCGTGACCCAGCAGGTCGTGAAGTTGGCGCACGCCAAGGGCGTCAGCGTCGAAGGCGAACTGGGCTGCCTGGGCAATCTTGAAACCGGCATGGGCGATAAGGAAGACGGCCACGGCGCCGAAGGAAAACTCACGCGCGAGCAGATGCTGACTAACCCCGACGAAGCCGTCGAATTCGTCAAGAAGACGGGCGTGGATGCTCTGGCGCTGGCATTCGGAACTAGCCACGGCGCATACAAGTTCTCCCGCAAGCCCGACGGCGCGGTGCTGGCCATGGACCGCATCAAGGAAATCCACAAGCTGCTGCCCAACACCCATCTGGTGATGCACGGGTCGAGTTCCTGCCCGCAGGAACTGCGCGATCAGATCAACATGTACGGCGGCAAGATGAAGGCGGCGTGGGGCGTGCCCGTCGAAGAAATTCAGCTCGGCATCAAGCACGGCGTCCGCAAGATCAACGTCGACACCGACCTGCGCATGGCCATCACCGCAAGCCTGCGCAAGTTCTTCGCGACCGAGCCCGAGAAGTTCGACCCGCGCGAATACCTCGCCCCCGCCCGCGCCGCAATGCAGGCCATCTGCAAAGAACGCATGATCGCCTTCGGCCAGGCCGGCAACGCAGGCAAGATCAAGTGCAAGCCGCTGTCGGAGATGATCTCGCTGTATAGCTGAAGTAAAACTGAAACGTAAAACGTAAGAAGCGCCGCGCGAAGCGGCGTTTTTTATGCCAGTCAATTGTGTACGGCGGCGTCCCCAAATTCTCCCCTCGTCCCCGAGTCCCCGCGCGTCGAGCCCCTGAAAGTGACTCGTCGCACACGGGCAGCCCAACAGATGCCCGTGCCACACATGCGGTTATTTTTCTTTCTTGGGCGGTTCGGCAAGCGACGGTTTTATCAGCACGAA
>Ga0105047_10008436_pt1 | contig 17148 bp, 16 predicted proteins | sample MAT04_FD_78384 | JGI IMG/M metagenome (GOLD analysis project Ga0105047, IMG submission 78384) | Freshwater microbial communities from Lake Fryxell liftoff mats and glacier meltwater in Antarctica - MAT-04 (megahit assembly) | ecosystem: Environmental > Aquatic > Freshwater > Ice > Liftoff...
GCGAGCGAAATCAAGCAACTGATCCGCCAGCATCTGGTGAGCGTTTTGGAGGCCACGGAGCGGCCCATCGTACGCCCCGCCGCGCCGCCACGTGTCGTGCTGGTGGTAGGCGTGAATGGAGCGGGAAAAACCACCACCATCGGTAAACTGACGGCGCGTTTGCGTTCCGAAGGCCAATCGGTGCTGCTCTGCGCGGCTGACACCTTCCGCGCCGCGGCCATTGAGCAACTGGAAGTGTGGGGCCAACGCAATGAGGTGGAAGTGATCCGGCAGCAACAAGGCTCTGACCCGAGCGCCGTGGTCTTCGACGCGCTGCAAGCCGCCAAGGCTCGCGGCGTCGACGTCGTTATCGTCGACACCGCCGGCCGCCTGCACACCAAAGAGAACTTGATGGCGGAGCTCGAAAAGATGCGCCGCACCACGCAACGCGTGATTCCCGACGCGCCCCACGAAGTGCTGCTAGTGATGGATGGCACCACCGGCCAGAACGGTTTGGAACAGGCGCGGAAGTTCACCGAGAGCACCGGCGTGACGGGCATCGTGCTGACGAAGCTCGATGGCACGGCCAAAGGCGGCGTGGTGGTGGCGATTGCCCGGGAGTTGAATTTGCCGATTCGCTATATCGGCGTTGGCGAGCAGATCGATGACCTGCTGCCGTTTGAAGCGGAGAAGTTCGTTGCCAGCCTCTTTGATTAGCCCCATGCAGGAGGCCTTGGCGCTGGCGCGCTCGAGCCACGGCCAAACGTCGCCCAACCCCGCCGTGGGCTGCGTCATCGTGCGCGACGGCGCGGTGATTGGCCGCGGGACGCATACCTGGGCGGGCGTGGACCATGCCGAGGTCCTCGCGTTGCGCGAAGCCGGAGAACTCGCGCGCGGCGCCACGGCCTACGTCACCCTGGAGCCGTGCTCGCGCACCGGGCGCACCGGCCCTTGCGCCGATGCGCTGATCGCCGCCGGGGTAACTCACGTGGTGGCGGCGATGGAAGATCCCAACCCGGTCATCAAGGGCGATGGCTTTCGTAAGTTACGCGCGGCGGGAGTTACCGTGGAATTAGACACCGCCGCGACGCCAGACGCAGAACGCCTCAATGAGCCTTTTTTGCATTTCATGCGCACCGGGCGTCCGTTAGTTACTTTGAAGGCGGCAGTTACTCTCGACGGCAAAATCGCCGCGCCGGGGGATAATACTGGCTGGATTACTTCGGAACGCGCGCGCAAACACGTGCAGCAGTTGCGCCACCAACACGACGCCATCCTGACCGGCATCGGCACCGTGCTGGCGGACGATCCCCGGCTTAACGACCGCAGCGGTTTGCCCCGCAGCCGGCCTTTGTTGCGCATCGTCGCCGACTCGCAATGCCGTTTGCCTCTCGATCACCAAATGGTGACCACCGCCGTACAGGACATAGTGGTAGCCACGACCTCCGCCGCCTCCAAGGAGCGTCGTTCGGCCCTTGAAAAACGTGGTGCCGAGATCTGGACCCTGGACGCGCCCAACGGCCGCACGAACCTCAGGGGCATAGTCGAAAAACTGGCCGAAAGGAAGTATCTATCGCTGATGATCGAAGCCGGCAGTAAGGTGAATTGGGCCGCGCTAGAAGCCGGCATCGTCGATAAAGTCTTTTTCTATTACGCCCCCAAGATTCTGGGTGGCCTGCGCTCTTTGCCCGTGGCCGGCGGCGCGGGCGTGCAAAATCGCATGGACGCGATTCAGTTGCACGGCACGCAATTACATACCATTCCCCCCGACGAATTCGCGGTCGAAGCCTGGGTAACCAAATAAATGTTTACTGGAATTATTGAAGAGACCGGCCAGGTGATCGCCTTTACCCCCAACGCGATCGGCGCCCGTTTGCGCATTGGTTGCGGGATCGTCCGCCAGGACTTAGCCACCGGCGATAGTGTCTGCGTCAGTGGCGTCTGTCTCACCGCCGTCGACCTCGAGCCCGATTCCTTCGCCGCCGACTTGGCGCCTGAGACCTTGCAGCGCTCGAACCTGGGTGCGTTAGTGCCGGGCGCACTGGTTAATCTCGAACGCTCCATGGCCGCCAATGGCCGTTACAGCGGCCATATCGTGCAAGGCCACGTGGATGGCACGGCCGAGTTAGCGAGCCTCGACTTACTCGGGGATAGTAACTGGTGGCTCACCATTCGTGTCCCGCCGGAGTTAGACCGTTATATCGTCCATAAAGGCAGCATCTGCATCGATGGAATTAGCCTAACTGTCGCGGCGCTTCGGGGAGATTTACTTTCGGTGACGATTATTCCGCACACTTACTCCATGACGGCGATGCGGGGCTGGCAACCAGGCGGGCGGGTGAATCTCGAAGTCGACGTGATCGCGAAATACGTCGAAAAAATGATGGGCGCGCGGGGATGATCTTCGAATGCGTCCCCAACTTCTCCGCGGGACGCGACTTGGTTGTGGTCGACGCAATTGAAGAAGCCATTGCTTCGGTGAATGGGGTAGCCGTGCTCGACCGCACCGCCGACCCTGACCATGACCGTTCCGTGATCACCTTCGCCGGCTCGCCCGAGGGTGCCCAAGAAGCCGCCGTCAGGGCCGTCGAAGCCGCCCAGGCCCGCATCGACCTTACCCAACAACACGGCGTCCACCCGCGTTTAGGCGCCGCCGACGTGATTCCCTTCGTCCCCCTTACCGGCGCCACCATGGCCGACGCGGTCCGCATCGCCCACTCCACCGGCCACGAGATCTGGCGGCGTCTGCAAATCCCCATTTACTTTTACGAAGCCGCCGCACTCACCCCCTCGCGCACCAACTTAGCCGACGTCCGCCGCGGCGGCTTCGAAGCCCCGCAGGCCGGCTTACCCGACCTCGGCGGCCCGGGACTACACTCCACCGCCGGCGCCACGATGGTCGGCGCGCGGAAGTTCCTGATCGCTTACAACATTAACCTCGCCAGCAACGACTTGGCGCTAGCCCAGCGCCTCGCCAAAAAACTCCGCGCTTCCTCCGGCGGTTTCCCTTGCGTTAAGGCCCTCGGCTTGGCGCTCGCATCGCGCGGCATCGTCCAAGTCTCGATGAACCTGACGGACTACGAGATTACCGGCATCGACCAAGTCTACGCCGCCGTCGCCGCCGAGGCCGAAGTCCTCGGCAGCGAACTCATTGGCCTGATTCCGCGCGCGGCCATGCCGACGCAGGACGTGCGCTGGGAGAATTTCGACGAGGGCCGAATCCTGGAAGAGCGCCTCCGTGCTGCTGGAGTTACTCCGTAAGCCAAGGACATTTTTGGCCCGCTCCCTGCGGTCGCGGCTAAAATCCGTTTCATGACCGCGTAGTTTGTGCCCTTTTACGCGGCGGACCGACTAGCCCGTCGGGTCAGCGGCGAGTCACATTAGCCCAGGTGACCCATCGCTGACGCGATGGGCTAGGTGCGCTGCAGTTTAAGGAGATAGGCGGTGATGCCTACAAGGCACTTACTCCGTCAGCAGTAACGCAATTTGGTCCATGCGCTTAATAGAGTCCACAATACCGTGGTCGTCGTTAATGAAGATAGCGAACGCCAGCCTGCCGTGGGTCACCGAATCGATGTAGCCGGCCAGGGTCTTCACGCCCGTCATCCCGCCGGTCTTGGCGCGAATGCGCTTACCCCGCTCGTCGCGGGCGAAGCGTGCCTTGATCGAGCCGTTCACTCCCCCATGCGGCAAACTCTCGATGAAGTTCTCCGCCGTCTGCTTCTGGCTCAATAACCGGACCATGGCATTCGGCGTCACCGCCGTCAAACGCGAAAGCCCACTGCCATCTTCAAAGCGCGCCTCGGTGCGCGGAATGCCGAGCCCGGCCAGATAGGCACGCAAACCCTCCACGCCGCCCGAAGCTTGCAGCATCATCTCGGCCAGCAGATTCTGGCTCACCTTATTGGTCACCGTCACAATGTCGATCAGCGGCGGCGACGAGCGCTCGGCCAGGGTGACGCCGGTGGGTGGCAACAACGCCTCCCCGACGGCGCGGTGGTGTGCGCGGGCCGTGCCTTGGACGGCGATGCCCCGGTCCACCAGCATTTGCTTGAAGGCCACGGCGGCGTACTGCGCCGGATCGTCCTGGGCCAACAAGCCGGACCAGCCACCATCGGAGACCGCCATCTGCCCGGTGATCTGCACCTGACGCGAACCGGGCATCCGAATCACGAGAATCTGCCGCGCGCCGGCCGCCACCGTCGTCACGCGATTGTCGAGCGCGAAGTATTCGAGGCGCGGCTGCAAGGTGACGCGCGCCAAGTCGCCCACGCGGGCGCCGGGCATCAGTGTTACTTGCAGCACGCCTTCATTCACCATCAGCGCCGAGGTGGCCGCGCCATAGTCCCAAGTGAGGTCGTCGTGGCTCCAACCATCGGGCTGCGGCTCCCACGGCCAGAGCGTATCGTCGCCGAGGATGTCTCCTTCCACCCGCGTCACGCCCGCGGCCACTACTTGGTCGGCCAAGGCTTCGAGCGCCGTGAGCGGCGGATGGTCCGGCGTGCCGTAGGGATAGCCGCGTCCGGTCATGCTGGGGTCGCCGCCGCCCAGCAGGGTCAGGTTGCCCAGCACGGTGCCGCTGCCGGTGGGCTTTTCCGCCGCCAGAACGCGCGTCGAGAACCGCGTGTCGGCACCCAGGCGTGCCAGGGCGAAGGACGTTGAGAAGAGCTTCGTTACCGAGGCGGGAGTAAAGAAACAATCCGCGCAGCGCTGTTGCAGCACCTGCCCATCGGAGAGCTTCTGCACCGCAATGCCCCATTGGGCACGATGGCCGGCCAGGATGCGGTCAATCTTCGTGGTTAAGTCATCAGCCGCCAGTAGCGGCAGCGCGCAAATCAGCAGCAGCCTCATCTTTATTATCTTCGTCCATGCCATGGGCTATCTTGAGGGTGTATGTTTCCCTTGCTCATGCTGGTGCTGGCGGTCGATTGGAAAGCTGATTTCTGCGGCCATTCGGTGCCCCACGCCGGCACTACCTACTTCACCGCGAACCACATCGTGGTGGAAGTGGAAGTACTGCCGGACAAAGCCTCGCCTTTGCGACTAGCCGCCGAGCAATTTCGACTGCGCCTCAACGGAAAGCTGCTCACCCCGGATGCGCCAGGGATGGTCGCGGGCGGGTTGCAGTACGAGGATTGGAACCAGCGCCCCCGCCTCGAAGCCCAAGCCGGCCCCGTGATTCTTGGCGCGCCTCGCCAGCAACCGCGTTTTCCGGGCGACCGCCAGCCCGCACCGCGGCCCGGCGTCGTCGAAAAACAAGAGCCCACGCCAGCCAAGACCGACACCGAAGCCGTGATCGACGCGGCGTTGCCCGAAGGGCCGACGCAAGGCCCCACCAAGGGCCTACTCTATTTTCCCTTTCGCGGCAAGATGAAGTCGATCAAGTCGATGGAGATCTTGTGGGGCGAGCGGGAATTGAAGCTGCGGTGAGCTGATTACCGCGCGGCCAGCGCCGGCACCGGCGCCAGCGGACCCGGATACTCCGCCCCCAGCAAGGTCTCGTCGTTATTGGCCAGCGCCGTTACTAACTCCACGTGAAGATAGTCGTACATCGGCTTCGTGATGTCGCTTAAAAACTGCGTCTGATAGGCTCCGCGCGCCTGGTCGATATCGGTGCGCAGCGCCGGATAGAGCGCCGAGTTCTCCCGGCCCGCCTTCACCAGATTGCTCTTGTAGAGCCGCATCTCGGCCACCTGCACCCGCGCAAAGCGCTGCGCCCGGCCATGCAATTCCTGATCTTCGCGGCTCAAGGAGGCCATCAAATTCACCAGGCTCCTGGCAGGATCGACCGCCGGGGCTGCCGCGGCTTCAATCTGCACCATGCCCACGGGAGCCTTGGTTTCGTTCGCCGCCCGGCGCAAGCCCAACGCCAAGCCCGCCACCGTCGCCAGTAATTCGAGCGCACTCGGCTCCAGCGGCGCTTCGCCCGGTTCGGTGTAGAGGATCGCCGCCACCTTGTCCTGCACCACGATCGGGAACAGATACACCTTGGCACCCATCGTGCCCGGAATCAGGTTGGCGATGCTCTCGGAGAACTCACTGCTCGTCCGCACGGCCACCACCGTGTCCTTCGATTCCACCGCGTTCTCGAGCGCCGGAGCCAGTTGCAGTTCCACCTCGCACTCGCTCACTTCCACGCCCCGCGCATTCTCAAGCACCGCCTGCTTGCCCGACACCCGGAAGACCATCGCGACCTGCGAAAACGGCATCGCGCCGTCCAGCAGTGCCGACCGCCACTGCTCAAGCGTCTCCGCCTGATACAGCCGCCGCGCCGCCTGATTCACGCGCTCACTCAGTTCCCGGCTCGCCGCCCGGCCCGCCGCCGTAATCGCATCGCGCGCCCGCAGCGCCACCTGCTCATACTTGTGGCTGAATTCGCTTTCCTTGGCCCCTAAAGCCTCTTCGAGTTCCTTGTTCTTCGATTCGAGCGCTGCCTGATACTCCGCTTCCCGGGACTGCAACGCGGTCGCAAACTCCGCCTTTTGCTCGGCCAGCGTCTCCGCCACGAACGAATCTTTGTCCGCCAGCGCCCCAGAGATCGCCGCGTGCGACGACAAAGCCTCTTCGTGATTCCGCTGCAACTCTTCGCGCGCGTCGATCGCGTCCCGCCGGTCTGCCAGCGCGGCATCGAGCGAACTCTCGAGTTCCAAAACGCGTTCCCGCCATTCTTCGCGGGTATCGGCTTCGAGGCGGCCCTTTTCGTGGCCGGCGCTCTCCACCCGTGTCAATTCCGATTGGAGGTGACCCTCTATCTCGGCAAAACGCTCCTCGAAGATGCGCTCCAGATTCTGAAGCCATCCCGTCGTCAGCGCCTCTTGGACGCGATCCACCTGCAATTGCCAGGCGGCCTGAATCTGGTCTCGCGCGGAACTCTTCGCTTCGGCCAGGGTGCGGGAAATAGGATCGTGAGCAGACATCGCTATGTATATCGTACGAGAGGCGGCGGCAGTACAGACCTAAGGTGAATTATTTAGTCCTCCGGCGAAAGATTTCCTGTTGTCTCGTATACCGGGCTTCCGCCGCTCAAGTCTATTTTTACTGATCCCCGGCCACTGGCCAACTCAATGTTGTCAATTTCTACGATTACTCCCTGCCACCGCACCCGTGCCCGCGCATTCGGATACGTCTTCCCATGCCAAATCAGGCTCGTCGCCCGAATTGTCCCCTCTGCCCGCCGCCGTAGTAACCATTCCGGCGCGCTCGCGTTTGGAAAGCCGAGCGTCCTCGCCACCGCTCCTTGCCGGTTGAAGGTCGGCGCCAGCAGCCGTTCCACCTCGGCCAGATCGAGCACCGGCACCGTCAGGCTGAACAAATGGGGAATCTCGACGCCCGGCTCGTAGCGGTAACTGGCGTCAAAAGCAACGGCGCCCACCTGGCCATGAAACTGCGGCACGGTCATGCGCCCCGCCGCCAACTCCACCGTCAGGCTCTCAGCCGTAATCGGCGCCAACACACCCGGCAGTTTGACCTCCGGAGTGGCCCTAAAGCTGCCGGACCAGGCCCCCTGCTCGCCGTTGAGCTCGAAGCGCAGACTGCCCGTCAAGGTTCCCTTCGTCATCTCGGTGAGGAATCCTGGTGCCCACTCGCCAAACAAACTCGTGAAGGAACCCCGGAAGTCCTCCGCCCGCAATTCCCGAAACGCCGCGTCGAACACCAGCCGCCGCCCATCCATCATCAGTGCAGCCGTCGACACGGCTGGCTCTTCGGCTGGACGGTCATAGGCCGCCATGCCCGCATAAACACCGTTCGATAGGCCGAACGTCCCCGATACGGTGCCCCCAAAGTTCGTCGGCTCTGGCAATTGATAGCCGAAGCTGCGCAGAAAGCCCACCACCGGTCGCATCTCCTGCTGACGCAGGGTAAACAGCGCCGCCCAGCGCGGATCGCGGAGAATCTCCCGCGACCGGAAGCGCAGCGCTAGCGCTGGCAGCTTCGGGTTATCGGCCGGCAACGAATCGAGGGCCAGCGTCTGCCCCCGCAGGTCTAAACGCCCGCGATAGGCCAATGGCAATCCGGACGAGCGCAGCGGATTCAAGTCCCGCCGCATCGGCTCCAAGGTCAACTGCCCGGTAATGGCAATCGCCGAAATCGGCCCGCGCAGCCGCGCCTCGGTGCTGATCCGCCCGGTGAGATTATTCGCGCGGCGCTCGAACAAGGTCGCAACTTCGGCCGCCGACGTCCGGTCCAGGTCCAGGCTTAGGTCGACTTCGGGCTCCGCGCCAGCCGCAAAGCGCACGCTGCCCGTCGAAGTGAATCGCCCAAAGCCAAGCGCTCGCCGATCGGTCCGCGCCGGTTCACCCGCAAAGCGCACGCGGAAACCAGTGCGGTCGATGGGCGTCAAGTCGAGGTCGACGCCGGTTAGGTAGAAGACACTTTTGCGCCGGTTAAAGACAAAGTTTACCCGTCCATTGCGCACTTGCACGTCGGGCAGACTGCGATCCGCACGGCCAGCCAGTGCCCGCGCGATCAGCGGAGTAATGTTAGCCCCTTGATCCGCTTGACGCGACAGATTCAGGCTCGGCTCATCCAGCCGCAAGGTGCCGAACTCCACGTGCCCGGTCACCAGGCGCAACAAATTCAGCCGCGCCTCCAGGCTGGTGACGTAGGCTAAGGGCTCCAACCCCAAGGCCGGATCCTCATGCACAATCACCTTCTCGACGACAAAGCCCGGGCCCTTCAGGAAGCTATAGGAAAGGTCGCCCTGAACCTCGACGCGCCGGCCCAGCGCCCGCTCAATCTCGGCGCGAATCGGCTCGCGAAAGCGATTCGCCTGCCAGAACTCGGCGTGATACATCCGCCACAGGACGATGCCCACCGCCAGCCACAGCAGCCGCCGCCAGTAGCGTTTCAGGAGATCCATCGCGCAAAGTCCTCCGGCGTGTCGATATCGGTAACCACGCCCGCGTCGGGCACATCGAGGAACGTCGCCCCCGGATAGTGCGACCGGATGACGTCCCGCGCCTGGGCCGTGGGTGCCAAGGCCAGGAGTTCGGCGATGATCCGCGGCGACAGGCGAACCGGATGGCCGCGCTCGCCCTGGTAGCGGGGAATCACGAGTTCGCCGGACGTCGCCGCCAGTAGCTCCACCGTGGAAGCCGCCACGGCCGGATAGTCGATCGGCTGAAACAGGCAGTCGACGCCGGCGGGGAGCGTTCGCAAGCCTGTCTGAAGCGAACTAAACTGACCGCGCTCCGGCTCCGGATTGCGCACCCACATCACGTCCGCCACCACACCCGCCCGGATGACGTCCGCCTGATGCCCCAGCACCACGATCACCAGTTCGCACTGCCCGGAATAAATACCGATCAGCCGTCCCAAAAAAGTCTGCTCCCCAATCGGCAACAAGGCCTTCGGCCGCCCCATCCGCGTCGATGCGCCGCCCGCCAGCAGAATTGCCGCCGGTTTCACTTCAATAGGGCCCGGGTCTGCTCGTGCGCAAACAAACTCTTCGAGAGCGCCTTCCAATCCGCCGCCGGTTGCCGCCGTGCCGCGATCATCTCCGCCACCACGCTAACGGCGATCTCTTCCGGCGTAATGGCCCCGATCTCGAGCCCCATCGGCGCGTGGATGCGCTCGAACAAGTCGCGCGAGAAGCCCTCGTGTTCGAGCTCCTTCACAATGGCGATCGTCTTGCGCTTGCTGCCGATCATGGCGATATACTTCGCCCGCGTCCCCACCGCCCAACGCAGCACGCGCATGTCATCGCGGTGGCCCCTGGTGACGATAATCACGTAACTATTGGCGTTCACGTTCAGCTTGGGAAACACGGCCTCGTATTCTTCGGCGAACACTTCCTCCGCTAACGGAAAGCGCTCCCGATTGGCGAATTGCTCGCGATCGTCAATCACGCTCACCCGAAAACCGGCCAACTGCGACACCTGCGCCAAGCCTTTCGACACGTGCCCGGCCCCGAAGATCAACGCATTCGGCTGCGGCATGATCGGCTCGACAAAGACGTTCAGCTGCCCGCCGCAGATCAGCCCGTTGTCATAGGCCGCATCCTGACCGAGGGAAAACGTCAAATGCTTCGGCTTCTCCGTCTCCATCACCTCGCGCGCCGCGTTCCACACCTCGGCCTCCACGCAGCCGCCGCCTACGGTCCCCACAATCGAGCCATCCTCGCGCACCAGCATCTTTGCGCTCTCGTAGCTCGGAATCGAGCCATTCACTTGCACAATCGTCGCCAGCGCGCATTTTTGTCCTTCGCGCCGCAGCCGGACAATTTCGTCAAAGAGATCCATGGAGTTAACTGATTCGAATTATCGCACAGCAGCCGCAAAATAAGCCTTTTGTTAGACTTGAGGTTTGACACTCTCACCCAGCCTCTCCCGGCGCGCCGTCGCCCATCCCTCGCTCGCCCTTTTGTTTGACATGGATGGCGTGATTGTCGACTCCATGCCCCTGCACACCAAGGCCTGGGAGGCCCACCTTACCCGCCACGGCCTTGACCCCGATGCGGCCGTCAAACGCATGCACGGCAAGCGCAATGACCAACTCGTCCGCGACCTTTTTGGCCAGCACCTCGACGACGACGCCGTCTACGCCCATGGCGCCGAGAAAGAAGAGCTGTGGCGCGAAATGATGGACGGCCGACTCGACGAATTCATGATCGAAGGCGTCGTCGACTTCATCCGCCGCCACGCCGCCAGTCTCCTCGCCGTTGGCTCCAATGCCGAGCCCGCCAACATCGAATTCGTGCTGCAGGGCTCGGGCCTCAAGGACGCCTTCCGCGTCATCCTCGACGGCCATCAGGTGGAGCGGCCCAAGCCCCATCCCGACATGTACCTCAAGGCCGCCCAGTTGCTCGATACGGCACCGGGCGATTGTATCGTGTTTGAAGATTCGCCCACCGGCCTTGCTGCCGCCCGCGCCGCCGGCACCCGCGTCGTCGCTATCAACAGCGCACACCTTGCCGACCTCGGCGGTCCCGTCGACCTCGAAATTCCCCACTTCTCCGATCCCAGGCTCGATTCATGGCTCCTGACGCAACAGCCTGGTACGCGGTAATCCTCCTCGCCGTGGGCGCCGTCTTCTGGGTCTGGCGCTCCAGCACCCGGCAGGTGGACGCTTGGCGGGACACGTCGCGCCGCCTTGAGCGCCTCAGCGCCCGCATCCTAGGCGCTGGCACGCACCGCGAAATCCACGATGCTCTTGAGCAGGACCTCGCCACCGCCCTTGGACCCGTCGCCTGGCGTCTCTACGTCTATCAGCGCCTTCGCCGCACCCTCGAATCCGGCGTCGATTCTATCCCGGTCCACGCTCCGCCCGAAGGCGAAGCCGCCGCCATCGCCCTCGCCTTCCGCCATCGCGTCTCGTCGCGCCTGCGCGCCCCCAGTTCCGCTGAAACCACCCATTACCTTCCCTGCCAGTTAGGCGACGAAGCCCACGGCGTCCTCGTCCTGCGCGGCGAAGGCCTCGGCGAAGTGGAACCCACCAGCCTCGATTCCCTCGCTCATCAAATCGGCGCCGCCCTCGGCTACTTTGAACACGCCGCCGCCCGCGAACTCGACTCCCGCGCCGAAAAGCGCCAAGCCGTCACCGAAGTGTTGCAGCGGGTTATCTCCGAGATTGAGCAGCAGTCCGGCGCCCCCGAACTCGCCAATCGCCTGCGCGCGATGATGCGCGAAGAGGACCGCAAAATCGCCATTGCCGATGCCCCCGCCGATGCCGTGGCCGTCCGCACCACTCTGCTCGTAGAGCCCGACCCCGCCCGCCGCCGCGCCTATCTCGCCGCCCTCAGCGAACGCGGCATCCGCGCGCTGCCGGTCCACACCGCCGACGAAGCCGCCGACCGCCTCGAACGCATCGGCTTCGACCTCGTCTTTTGCTCCGCCCGCCTCGCCGAATCCGGCTGGCCTGACCTCGCCCACCGCCTCGGCCGCCGCTCCCGTCTCATCTGGCTGGCCGACGAAGCCTCGCTGCGCTGGGTCGAAGGCTCCGCTCTCTCCATCCTCCAATCGCCCCAGGACCTCGACACTGTCATCGCCAACGCCTAACCAACCACGAACCAAGCAGAGGCCGGCGTCCCAGCCGGTAGGAAGTTCCCGTCCCCCAACTGATAGGCCAGGAGGCCTGTCCAACTCTCTCTATGCCTTGGCGTAAGCCCAATCCGTGCCATCAACTCCAACCCCTGAAACGCCCCCCACTCCGCAAACGTCAACCACGGTGAGACGATAATCATGATGACTAAGACCTTCCTCGCCCTCGCCCTCACCGCAACCCTCTTCGCCCAGGACCGTTACAAAGGCCCCAAGCCTCCCAAATCCGACATCCCCTACCTCCTCCACGCCACCACCCTGGTCGAAACCGATTCCGCCGAAGCCCAGGAAAGCAAGAATAAGAACGACACCGTCTACACCGTCTCCGGCTCAGCAGCCAAAGCCCGCACGCCCCTCGCCGAGCCCATCTTCCTCATGAACGTCGACAAGATCTCGGCCGAGAAATTTTCCTGTTACCGTATGGAGACCAAAGGCGGCAGCCGACAGTTAGTCCTGCCCTTAAAGCCTGGCAAAAACGCCCCCAAGCCCCTCCGCCTCAACGTCACCCGCGTTTCCGACGGCCTTTACCGCATCGAGCTCGCCGAATCTCTCGTTAACGGCGAGTACACACTGTCGCCGGAAGGCTCGAACCAGGTGTTCTCCTTCGCGGTGTATTGAGTTCGCGCCGGGAGGAAGTAAGGCAGGCGGAGCAACATCCGATCTTCGCCCAAATGTCACCGAAAGAAAACATGCGTTGTTTACTCTTGGAAAGAGATGCCCCCTCCAGAGCTTCCCGCCCCGCGGGTCTCCGACGTCCTCCGCGACCTGGTTACCCGGCCGCGTGAGTATCTGCTCCGCCGCTGGCATTGGAAGGCGGCTTTTTGTTCCGCCTGCATCCGGTTCACCATCTTCTTCGCCGCCAACGCGTCGGCCGGATGGAAAGCCGCCTGGGGGGCCGCTTTGGCGGAATTCCTCTATCGCCTGGCTGCCTCGGGCTGCTATGGCTCCATCACCCAGGCCTTCCGTCAGGCCCAGCCCTTCTGGCTCGCGAACCTCACCGCTGCCGTGCTGGTGCCCCTCTTTCAGCACCTCTTTGAATTCCTCATCCATTGGCTCCGCGGAACGCCGAATCTCAAAGCCTCCATACTGATCTCCGCCGCCTTCACCGTCTTCTCGACGCTCTTCAATCTTTACTCCATGCGCCGCGGATCGCTCGTGGTCGGCGCTGGCGCCAAAACGCTCTGGGAGGATATCCTGGCCTTCCCCAGGCTCCTGGTCGGCTTCCTCTCCAGCCCCTTCACCGTTTCCGCTTCCCGATGAAAAGCCTCCATCTGACGAACTCCTGGCACGCCCGCTCCGGCGGCATCGCTACCTTCTACCGCGCCTTGCTGGACGAAGCCGAACGCCAAGGCAACGCCGACTCCCGTCTGGTCCTCTACGCCGGCCGCCTCGTGCCCGAGAAAAATCTGCCTCTCCTCCTCGACACGTTCGAGCAACTCCTTGCCGACCACGACGCCGACTATCGCCTCATCGTCGCCGGCGACGGCATTCTCCGCCCTTCTCTGATGGAGCAAGCCGAAAAGCGCCTCCCCGGATACTCGCTTTGGCTGGGCCATCTCGAAGACCGGGAGGCCCTCGCCCGCCTCTACGCCAACGCCGACATCTTCCTCCACACCAATCCTCACGAGCCCTTCGGCATTTCACCGCTTGAAGCCATGGCCAGCGGCGTACCCGTCGTGCTGCCTAATTCCGGTGGCGTGCTCTCCTACGCCGACGCAAGCAACGCCATCCTCGCCGAGCCGGACCCCGCTTCCATGGCCACCGGCGTCCGCCGCGTCTTCACTACGGACCCCACCGAGCGCATCGCTCAAGCCCGCACCACGGCCCTTCGTTACGACTGGCCCGTCATCGCCCGCGAATTCCTTGACCTCTACGCCGGCTTCTTCCGCGAAGAATTCCCCACCCAACCCGACTTCCTCTCCACCCCGGGCTCCTGGCTGGGCACCGAGACCGGGAATTAGATTATGATTCACTTAGACTTCATCGTCGTTCGCTACAATCGTCTATGGTGGATATGCGCCTTTTGTTTGTCCTTCTCACCTGCGGCCCAATGCTGACGGCCAACCCCCTCGAGCTGGCCATTCGGCGTGCGAGGCTCTCCCGCACCAGCGCCACCCAAACCCTGGCTACTCAGCATCGCCGCGAAGTGGTCTTATTCGGCGCGATCCCGCTCGAATGCGGACTCGACGCCTTCGAAACCCGCGTCCGCGGCATTCAAACCTTTAAGAAAGGGCCGGAGGTCCTCGCCGTCGGACTCTTCCAGCCTCATGCCGCCCTGAACGATCTCCGCACCCTTAAGTTCGCCGACGCCGAACTCGACTCGCTCCGCCGTTGCCGCCCCGGCGAATGCGATTGGCGCCTGCCAAAGACCGCGATCGAACGCCTCCATCGCGACGCCCGCTGGGACCAGCCCGGTGCCCGTCAACGCGCCAACGACATCGTCCGCGACGAAATTCTCGCCAGTATCCGCGCCTATCAGGAAGGCGGCGCCACTCGACTCCCCGCCTATCACGACAAAGCCACCGCCCTCTCCACGGGCGTGGAATCCCGCGAAATGATCGAAGCTTCTCGCGGCCTGCTCGCCGAAGTCCCCGAGTTACAACGGCACTTACTCACTTACCCGGCCGCGCCACTCTCCGGCGCCGAAGACTTCTTCTATTGGTCGCTCGAGAAGATGGGCCCCCGCCCCGTCTTCAGCGCCACCCACATGACGATTTACCGCACCGGCCCGCGCCTCTATATCGTGTCCCGCCAAATCTACGGCAATCACTATCTCGACGGCGCCCTCGGCATCAGTCGCCTGGAGCAGGACCCCGTCCACGCCGATCGCGCCTGGCTCGAATACGTCAATCGTTCCCGCCTCGGTTTGCTCGATGGGGCCTTCTCCTCCGTCCGCCGGATGATCCTCGAAGAGGCACTGCGCCGCACCCTGCATCGCTATTTGAACGACCTCGCCTTGAGGGTCCGCCGCCCCACCCTGACCGCAGCTTCCTTGAGTAACCGATAAGTTGAATGACCATCGCCCCGGTCATCAACGCTTTCCTGTCGAAGTAGGCGTCCCCTCAAAGTACTTCTTCACAATCCATTCCGGCTGCCACTGATCCGGCTCCCGCTTCCGCCCCGTCAAGTCGACTCGCTCCGGAGGCTTGCTCTCCAAGGGAATCGCCACCGTGTCTCCCACCTTCACTTGCCACTCCTTCATCAACCCCCGCAACCGGGCAATGTGCGGCGCGCTCTCCGGCCGGTCATACAAGTTATTCGTCTCGTAGGGATCCTTCTGTAAGTCGAATAACTGCAAATACCCCAACTTCGGATAAGCAATCAGCTTCCAACGCTCGTCCCGCACGGCCCGCTGAATATCCAGGAACGGCAGAAATACCGAGTCCCGCAACTTACTCTTCTTACCTTCCCACAAAGGCCGCAAACTATAACCCGCCATCCCCGCGGGCGGCGTCACCCCGGCGACGTCGCACAGCGTCGGAAACATATCCAACAAGTAAGTAAATGCCGTCACCGTCTTGCCCTTCGGCACCCCCGGCCCGGCGATGATCATTGGCGTGCGCATGCTATGTTCGAACACGCTTTGTTTCCCCAATAACCCATGGCTCCCCAACGCCAAGCCATTGTCCGCCGTATAGACGATGATCGTATTCTCGGCCTCGCCCGTCTTCTCAAGCGCCGCCAACACTCGCCCAATCTGCTCATCCAAATGCGTGATCATCCCGTAATATTCCGCTAGTTGATCCCGCACCATCGCTTCCGTCCGGGGCCAAGCTCCCAAATTCTCATCCCGCCCGCCCTTCATCATGCCATTGTCAAAACCCAACTGCGGCTGAAAATTCTTGGGCAGCGGCGGCAATTGCTTATAGTAAGCCTCCCGTTGTGGAACCGGCGGCATCCGCGGATCATGCGGCGCCGTAAATGCCGTATAAGCAAAAAATGGCTTGGCGAGGTCGCGCGTCTCCAAAAACTCAATCACTGAGTCGGCAAACATCTCGCTCGAAAACTTTTCGCCTTGCCGCTGCGGCGCTAATTTGCCATCCGCCCCCAGATCGTGCACCGGCACCTTCAGATGGTCACTCATGCCGCCGAACATGATCGTTTTGCCCCGTTGGAAGGCCCGCAACCAGGATGCCTGCCCGTTATGCCACTTCCCCGTGCCAAACGTCGCGTACCCATTCTCGCCCAATAACTCCGGGAGTAACTTCTCGCCCTTCAGCGCCACGGTATCGATATGCATCCACGTCTTGCCGGTCATCAACATCGCGCGGCTCGGCATGCACACCGCCCCACTGTTGCCGCCAAAAATGTAATTTCCCCGGAAACTGACGCCCCGCGCCACCAGCCGATCTAAATTGGGCGTCCGGATATGCGAATTACCATGCGCATGAATCGTATCCGCCCGCTGGTCATCGGCAAACAAGAACAGGATATTCGGCCGTTTCCGGTTCTGCGCCGGCAAAGCCGCCGCGGTAAAGGTACCCAACAGGTTTCGACGCGTCATCCCGCCATAGTATCCAAGAAACTAGGCCGGTGGGCTCCAACGCCGCAGCGCAGTCTCCAGCGACAGCAGCATGATCGGCTTGCTCAAGAAGTCGTCCATCCCCGCGTCCAGGCAACGCTGCCGCTCGTCCTCCATCGCGCTCGCCGTTAGCGCCACAATCGGCAACCGCGCAAACTCCCCGCCCCGCGCCCGAATCGCCCGCGTCGCGGCATAGCCATCGAGTTCCGGCATCTGGCAATCCATCAGCACCAGATCCACGGTCGCTGTCTGCAACTTCTCCAGCGCCTCTTGGCCATGGTTCGCCACCGTCACCGCGCAACCCAACCGCGACAACATCTTGGCCCCAATCATCTGATTCACGGGGTTATCTTCTACCAACAATACCCGCAAGCCCAACTGCGCCAAGCTTTCGGTGTGTGCCACCACCGCCACCTGCTCCTCCGGCTCACATTCCTCCAACGCCTCCAAAGGCAAGGTCACCCGAAACACCGACCCCACCGCGACCTCGCTCTCCACCGACACGCAGCCCCCCATCGCCTCAACTAAACGCCGCACAATCGACAGCCCCAAGCCGCTTCCGCCAAAGCGCCGCGTCGTCGACGAATCAGCTTGGACAAAGGGCTCAAA
>Ga0105047_10008439_pt1 | contig 17146 bp, 18 predicted proteins | sample MAT04_FD_78384 | JGI IMG/M metagenome (GOLD analysis project Ga0105047, IMG submission 78384) | Freshwater microbial communities from Lake Fryxell liftoff mats and glacier meltwater in Antarctica - MAT-04 (megahit assembly) | ecosystem: Environmental > Aquatic > Freshwater > Ice > Liftoff...
CTCCAAGCTGATCGACGCGCTCGACAACGAGGCCACCCGCTGGCTCACCGAGCCGTACAAGAAGCGCGGGCGTGTCACCGCGCGCATCCTCGACGCGGGCTCGTCGTTTCTCCTGCGCTCGCTCGGCCGCTTCACGGGCACCGAGGCGCTCGAAGCGCTGGCCGAGCTGCTGTCCGGGTTCCAGGACATGTTCGACGGCTTTCGCACCCGCGCGCTTGCGGTGAAGACGCTGCTCGCCGATCAGAAGACCTCGTTCGTGATCGTCAGCGCGCCGCGGCCCGGGCCGCTGGCCGAGGCGCTGGCGTTCCACACCCGGCTCTCGGAGGAGTCGATCCACATCGGCGGATTCGTGCTCAACCGTGCCACCGTCGATCCGTTCGCCGAGCACGCCGAGGACGCCGCGCGACTCGGACCGGCGATCGCGGCGGCCGGCGGATCGCCCGCTCTCGCCGCGCGGATCGAGGGCCTCGCGCGCACCCACCACGCAGCGGCCGAGGCCGAGCGCAAGATGGCCGGCGATCTGTCGAAGCACGGCGGCGGGCTGCCGGTGTGGATGGTCCCCGAGCTGCGCCGCGACGTGCACGATCTCGCGGGGCTCGATCAGCTCCGCCACCACTTGTTCTACGGATGAACGATCTTGCGATCGAAGCCGAAGCCCTGGTGCGGCGCTTCGGAGATCGCACCGCCGTAGACGCGCTGAACCTGTCGGTGCCGCGCGGATCCGTGCTGGGATTCCTGGGGCCCAACGGCGCAGGCAAGACCACCACCGTGCGCATGCTCGGCGCGCTGATCGCGCCCACCTCGGGCAAGGCGCGCGTGAACGGGCACGACGTCACCACCGCGCAGGACAAGGTGCGGCGCTCGGTCGGCATCCTCACCGAGACACCGGGCCTCTACGAGCGGCTCCCGGCGCTCGGTAACCTCACGCTCTACGCCGAGCTCCACGGCATGCGCGGTCGGGCGGCGAAGGATCGCGCGAAGCACTATCTCGGGCTGGTCGGCCTGGCCGATCGCGGCCACGAGCTGGCGGGTGGCTTCTCGAAGGGCATGAAGCAGCGGCTGGCGATCGCCCGCGCGCTGCTGCACGAGCCCGAGGTGGTGTTCCTCGACGAGCCCACCAGCGGGCTCGATCCGGAGGCGGCGCGGACGGTGCGCGATCTGGTGCTCGACCTGAAGAAGGCGGGCCGCACGATCGTGCTCGCGACACACAACCTGGTCGAGGCGGAGCTGCTCTCCGATCAGGTGGCGGTGTTCGATACGCGGCTCCTGGCGATCGGCACGACTCGCGAGCTGCGCGCGCGCATGGCGGGGCAGGGCACGCGGATCACGCTCGCGCATCCGGAGCGCGACGGCGCGCGGGCGATCGAGATCGCGGGGCTCGCGCGTTCGCGCAGGAGCGATCGCTTCCTCGACGTCGATCTGGCGGACGCCGCCTCCGAGAACGCCGCGCTGATCGCCGGCCTGGTCTCGGCGGGCATCGAGGTCACCTGGGTCGAGGCCCGGAGCGCGACGCTGGAGGCGGTGTATCTCGATCTGGTGGGCCGCAAAAAATGAGGCTCGCGTTCGTCATCCTGAAGAAGGAGCTGAGAGAGGTGCTGGCGCAGCGGGCGCTGATGGTGAGCCTGGTGATCACGCCGGTGCTCTTCACGTTGATGCCGCTGCTCCTGATGGCCAGCGTGCCGGAGCTCAGCGGCCCGAACGACGATCTGGTGAAGGCGCAGATCGCGATCGGCCAGCAGTTCTCGCTGATGCTCCTCATGCTGCCGCAGCTCCTCCCGGCGGTGCTCGCGGCGCAGAGCGTGGTCGGCGAAAAGATGCGCCGCACCCTGGAGCCGCTGCTGGCGACGCCGATCTCGACCACCGAGCTCCTCGCCGGGAAGATCATGGGCGCGGTGCTGCCTGCGCTGATCGCGACCTGGGGCGCGGCGTTGATCTTCGCGATCGGGACCGTGCGCATCGGCGTCACCCCGGCGGTCGCGGCGGCGATCCTGCGGCCGGGATGGGTGCTCGCGATCTTGATCTCGAGCCCGCTCCTGTCGGTGATCGCGGTGGGGCTGGCCGTGCTCATCAGCGCGCGGGTGAGTGATCCGCGGGCCGCCCAGCAGCTCTCCGCGCTGCTCGTCTTGCCGCTGGTCGGCGCGCTGGCGGGGCAGTCGATGGGGCTGCTCGGATCGAGCATGACGTTTGGGATCGGGCTCGACCTCGTGCTGGCGCCGCTCGCGGTCGGCGTGCTGGCGCTGGCGGTGCGCGTGTTCGAGCGCGAGGCCATCCTCACGCGCTGGAAGTGACGCTCAGAGCTCCTCGACGATCGGGACGCCGTCCACCACCACCGTGCGATCGCGCGGCTTCGGCGTCGAAGTCGCGGAAGGCGTCGGGGATACGGAGGGCGGCGTCTGCGCGCGCCGCGTCGGCGTCGGCGCCGCGATCGGCGCCTCCACCGGCGGTGGCGGCGGCACCTCGCGCGCGATCGGCTGCGGGGGCGCGATCGGTGCCACCGAGCGCATGGGCGCGGCCATGCGCACGACCTCGGTGTCCCGCTGCGTCGACGCCCACGCCGCGACCGCGATCGCGATGACCACCCCGGCCGCCGCGATCGCCTTCGTGGGCAGAGGTCGAGACGGCGCAGCAGCCCGCGGAGGCGCCTTCGACTTGCGCTCGATCCGCATCGTCGGCTCCGCCCGCGGGTCCGCCGCCCGCGGGTTCGTCACCCGCGGGTTCGTCACCCGCGGGTCGGTCACCCGCGGGTCGGTCACCCGCGTGCTCGAAAGGCCCAGCGCGTCGACCAGCGCCTCGCGAAGCTCCCAGACCGTGGCGTAGCGCCCGTCCGCGTTCGCCGCCCACGCGCGCGCGAACACCGCGTCCACCCGCGGATCGAGCTCCGGCCGCACCGATCGGGGTCGCGCCCGTGGCCCGCTGGCGATGTGATCGAACAGCTCGAGCATCGCGCCGACGTCGCCCCGCGCGGGCGTGGGCTTCCCGGGCAGCGCCCACGCGCGCGTCAGCGTCAGCACCTCGAACAGCACGCTCGCCAGCGCGAACACGTCGGTGCGCCGATCCGCCGGCTGCCCGGTCACCTGCTCCGGAGACATGTACGACGGTGAACCGAGCAGCCGCCCGCGCGTCGTCTCGTCGCTGGTGTCGCCGCCGAGCATGCGGGCGATGCCGAAGTCGAGCACCTTCACCGCGATCGGCGCCTCGTTCGTGAGGTGGACGTTGGCGGGCTTGAGATCGCGGTGGATCACGCCGATCGAGTGCGCTGCGCCGAGCCCGAGGCACATCTGATCGGCGATCGCGACGAAGTCGTCGAGCGAGAAGTGCGCCCGTTGCGCGGCGCGCTCGGCCAGGATCACGTCGAGGGGACGGCCCGGCAGATACTCCATCGCGATGAAGAGCCGGTTGTCGTCCTCTTGCAGATCGAACACGTGCACCACGTTGGGATGCTCGATCTTCTGGAGGATCTGCGCCTCGCGCACGAAGCGCGCGCGGATCTTCGGCGAGGAGATCAGCGAGGGGTGCAGCACCTTGATCGCGACGTCGTGCCCTTGCTTGTCCTGTGCGCGCCAGACGCTGCCGAACCCACCGGTGCCGAGCAGATCGATCATCCGGAAGCGCCCCACCAGCACCTGGCCGGGTAGGAGGCCGCTCTCGTCCGTCACGCCCGGCCGATACTATCGCCTCCGGCTGCCCCGAGCTATCTTCCCGCCGTGGTGCGTTGGCTATGGTTCGTTTTCGCGCTGCTGTTTCCGTGTTTTGAGGTGATAGCGGAGCCCACCGCGACCGAGAGCGCGTTCGCCCACGAGGAGTTTGGTCGGGGCATCGAGGCGATCAAGGCGGGTAAGTGGGAAGAGGCGCACGGCTTCTTCAAGCGCGCGTACGCGACCACCGGTGACGCGCGCATCCTGGTCAACCTCGCCGCGGCGCAGAAGAAGACCGGTCGCCTCGTCGAAGCGCGGGAGAGCTATCGCCGCGTGCTCTCGAGCGCGCAGCCGGACTGGCTGGCCACGCACGAGGCCTCGATCAAGGCGCTGGTCACCGAGCTCGAAGCGTCGATGCCGCACCTGACGGTGTTCGTCGAGGGGCTCGAGCCGGCCGACGAGGTGCGGATCGACGGCGCGAAGATCGCGGCACCGATGCTCGGATCGAGCATACCGGTGGATCCGGGCACCCGCGTGGTCACTGTCGTGCGCGACGCAGCCGAGGCGACGCGCGAGACGGCCGAGCTCGCTGCGGGCGAGTCCAAGGTGCTGACGCTCGACGCGCGCAAGAGGGCCCCCGCACCCGAGGCGGCGCTGATCGCATCTGCGCCGCCGCCGCCCTTCGCCCCGCCCGCCGCGCCGTCCGGGGACGAGGAGGGCCTCAGCCCGTGGATCTGGATCGGCATCGGAGCGCTCGTCGCCGGCGGTGCGCTCGTCGCGGTGCTCGCGACGCGCCCGGACGACGTGTACTTCGGCTCGACCGGGATCGTGCTGCGCGGGCTGGAGCCATGAGAAGCGTTCTCGTGGCGCTCCTTTTCGCGAGCGGTTGTTCGCCCACCGCGACGGCGCTCATCGTCACCGTGACCTCCGATCTCCGCGTCCCCGACGAGCTCGCGGTGGTGCGCGTCAGCGCGGGCTCGGCGCGCAACGACTTCCTGCTCGACGCCGGCGTGACGCTGCCCTTGTCGTTTGCGGTCGAGCCGCGCGACGGCAATGGCGGGACGATCACCATCCTCGCCGAGGGCCGCGACGCGACGCGCACGACCACCGTGAGCGCGCGCGCGACGGTGACGTTTGCCGCCGATCGCCGCCTGGGCTTGCCGATGTTCCTCGGCAAGCGCTGCGCGCTCGTCGCGTGCTCGGCCAGCGAGACCTGTCTCGACGGCGCGTGCCGCCCGGCCGCGATCGACGCTTCGGCGCTCGACGATGTCGAGGGTGGAGAGGAGCTGTGAGAGCGCCTCTGCTGCTCGTGCTCGCGCTCGCCGCGTGTTCGGTCGATCGCCAGGATGGGCCAGGGGTGCTCGATGTCCCGACCACCGACGTCGACTTCGGCGCGGTCCTCTCTGGCGCGAGCGCGCAGAAGATCGTGCGCCTGCGCAACACCGGCAACGGGCCGCTCGAGCTCTCTCGCGCGGCGATCGACGGTGACGATCGCGGCGCGTTCGAGATCGACGTCGCGCCCGGCATCGCCGTGCCGGGAGGCGGGACGCTGGAGATCGTGATCCGCTACGACGCCCCGTCCGCCGCTGGGCTCGATCGCGCGACGCTGGCGATCGGCGACGCGTCGATCCAGCTCCTCGGCAGCAGCCGCGCCGTCATCGCGCCGCGGGATGGCGGCATCTCGCCCGACGCCGAGGCGCCGCCGCCGCTCGCCGGCTTCGTCTTCATCCCCGCGGGCCAATTCGTCATGGGCTCGCCGGAGGGCGAGGCCGGCCGCTTCCCGGACGAGCCCGAGCACACCGTCACGATCACCCGCGCGTTCTGGCTGAAGGAGACGCCGGTGACGCAGGTCGAGTGGCGCGACCTGATGGGCACCGATACCTCTTCGTTTGCCGACTGCGGTGACGACTGCCCGGTCGAGCGAGTGACCTGGAACGACGCCGTGGCCTACGTGAACGTGCGCTCACTTCAGGAGAGGTTGCCGGCCTGCTATCCGCTCGCGGCGGACGCAGAGATCGCAGCCTGCCGGGGCTACCGGCTCCCCACCGAGGCGGAGTGGGAATACGCCGCGCGGGCCGGCACCACCACCGCGTTCCCGAGCGGCGATCTCACCGCGACGGACTGCGGCTTCGACATCGCGCTCGACGCGATCGGCTGGTACTGCGGCAACGCCGGCGACACGACCCACCGGGTCCGCCGCAAGCCCCCCAACGCCTGGCTGCTCTACGACACGCACGGGAACGTCTGGGAGTGGGTCCACGACTGGGACGCGCCGTACCCCCTGACCGCTACGGACCCGCAGGGACCGGCCGCTGGCGCCCTCCGCATCTTCCGCGGCGGCGCCTTTTACAGCCCTGCCGAGCTGTGTCGCTCGGCCAAGCGCTGGCGCGCGCTCCCCAACTACCCGGACCGCGGCGTCGGCTTCCGCGTCGCCCGAACCGTCCTCCCTTAGGGGCTACGTTCGCTGCGCTCACTGCGCGCCGTCGGCTCGGTCGGGCGGAGCCCTCCACTTCGTCGCCTGGCTTTGCGAGCTCTGATCTTTCTTCCCGGCTACGTCATCGATGACATCGCGGGTTTCCGCGGATGCCGGGACTCGCGCAGATTCTCCATCATCGAGGTCGATGCGCGCTCCGTTGGTCGGCCTCGTCGTCTGCTTGTCCGCCTGCGCCACCACTCCAACGGTCACTGCGCCGCTCGGCCCGCGCGTGATCCAGATGGAGGAGGTGCGCATCCAGACCGCGGTCGATCCGCTGGTCGGTCTCGATGCGTTCGACGCGAGCGATCTTCTGGCGAAGGGCAACGAGCGCTTCGCCGGGCGCGAGTTCGATGTCGCGATCAAGATCTACGACTATCTCCTCACCACGTTCCCGACGTCGGAGCTGGCGCCGATCGCCGCGTACAACGCCGGGCTCTGCTACGAGGGCCTGGCCGAGCACGAGCAGGCGCTGGCGCGGTTCCAGAAGATCATCCGCGAGCACCCCGGCAGCGAGACCGCGAGGGACGCGCACTATCACGCGTGCATCGCGCTCTCGAAGCTCGACCGGTGGCAGGAGGTCGCGGACGCGTTCTGGGAGATCCGTCAGAAGGGCGACCTGCTCACGATGGACGAGCTCGAGGCCCGCGTCGGCATGGGCGTCGCGATGTTCATGATGAAGGACTTCGACACCGCCGAGCGCGAGTTCATGGGCGCCATCCGCTTCCACGAAGAGAAGTCGAAGACCGAGTATCTCGACGCCAACTACTGGCTCGGCCAGGCGCGCTTCTACACCGGCGAGATCTACGCGCGGCGCATGGAGAACATCGACATGGCGTCGGTCTCCGGTGACGGCGAGTCGTGGAAGGAGACGATGGGCAAGCGCCTCGAAGAGAAGTGCGATCTGCTCATGCGTGCGCAGAACAACTTCATCCGCACCATCCGCGCCGGTCACACCGGCTGGGCCACCGCGGCCGGCTTCCGCATCGGCTCGCTGTACGAGCGCCTCTACGACGACATGCTCGCAGTGAAGATGCCGCCCGACGTGCCGGCCGACGCCGAGCCGTATTACAAGGAGCTGCTCGAGGAGAAGATCGGCGTCCTGGTGAACAAGGCGATCCTGGTCTACGAGCGCTCGCTCGAGATGGCCGCGCGCGTCGGTGAGCAGAACGAGTGGGTCGAACGCACACACCGCGCGCTCGAGCGTATGAAGACGCTCGCTGTCGCGGCGATCCGCGGTTGAGCGCGCACGCGGCCTTCGCGCTCGGCGTGATCTTCTTCGGTCTCTGGATCACCTCGCTCGCGGTCCACAACTCCAGCATCGTCGATCCGCTCTGGGGACCGGCCTTCTCCATCGTCACCACCGCCTGCGCGTTCGAGAACGGCGGCCTCACCTCGCGCCAGATCCTGATCACCGCGCTCGTCGCGCTGTGGGGCGCGCGGCTCGGCGGGTACCTGTTCCTGCGCAACCGCGGGCACGGCGAAGACTTCCGTTACGCGGCGATGCGGAAGACGCACGGCGATCGCTTCTGGATCGTCAGCCTGTTCACCGTGTTCTTGCTGCAAGGCGGGCTCGTCTGGATCGTCTCTCTGCCGATTCAGGCGGCGTTCGCGACCGATCGATCGATCGGCCCGCTCGATCTCGTCGCCACGACGATCTCGCTGTTCGGCCTCGTTTTCGAGTCGATCGCCGACCTCCAGCTCAGCCGATTCCGGAAGGACCCCGCGAGCAAGGGCCAGGTCTTCGATCACGGCCTGTGGAGCTGGTCGCGCCACCCCAACTACTTCGGTGAAGCGGTGGTGTGGTGGGGCTTCGCGATCTTCGGGCTCGCCAGCGGAGCGCCGTGGTCGGTGATCGGGCCGATCATCATGACCGTGCTCCTCTTGAAGGTGTCGGGTGTGGCGCTGCTCGAGTCGACGATCGTCGAGCGTCGGCCGGCCTATGCGGCGTACATCGCGCGCACGAGCGCGTTCATTCCGCGGCCGCCGCGGCGCTGATCCAGCGATCGACCTCGCGCCACTGATCCATCAGCCAGGCCTCTCGATCTTCGGGGCGCGGTGGCGCGACACGCCGTAGTCGCACGCGGATGGTCTGACGTACCAGCGCGCCGCTCCAGAAGCGGCGGAAGGTGGCGGCGCCCTCGAAGCCGGTGTGCTCGACGAACACCACGTCGACGCCCGGCGCGGCCTCCAGCAGCGCGATCACGCCGCCTATCCGCGGCGGGAGCACCTCACGAAAGCCCACGCCACGCTCGCCGGCGGCCGCGAGCTTCTCGGGGCTGAAGCGGGTGCCCTCGGGATAGATCAGCACTGCCGATCGCGCATCGAGGTCGCGGGCGAGCGCGCCGACCTCGGAGCCCTTCGCGACGGTGCGATCGATGAACGCGTTCGGCAGCCGGCGGCCGACGATGTCGAGGCAAGGATCCCACAAGAGCTCGCGCTTGATGACGTAGCGCGCGTGCAGCTCGAGCGGGTTGATGACCAGCGCCGCGGTCAGCACCGTGTCGGCGGTGCTCGAGTGGCGCACCAGGAGCAGCAGCGGGCCCGCGCCCACGCCGTCGAGGCCCTGGACGTTTACCTTCATCGAGAACAACCGCACCGCCCCGCGAAACAGCGCACCGGTGAAGGCGCGCTGGAGCGCGAAGTGGGGCTCGACGTTGTGCGCGTGTCCGCGGGCCCAGAGGAGGAACGACCCGACGACGCCGAACACCTCGCAGGTCAAATAGACGCCGAAGAACAGCAGCGCGCGCGTGCGTGGAAGCACCTTTGCGCGACCGGTGAAGACGTCCGTCACGAGCGCGATCGGCAGCGCGACCGGTGCGCTCGCCGCGGCCAGCGAAAAGAGCGCGAAGTACACGGGGAGCGTCACCGCGCGTCTCGCCCAGATCGAGGCCATGGACTCCGCCAAGCGCATGCACCATAGGAGCAAGTCCCCCCATGAGCTACACCCTCGAAGTCCCGCTTCGCTCCGACGATCAGCTCGACGCCGCCCTCGCGGCGGTGGAGGCGCTGTCGCCGCGGCAGATCGAGCTCGTCGATGATCCGCCGAAGATCCTCGCCTGGATCGACGCGCCGCCCTTGACGTTCGCCTGGCCGCACACCGTGACGCCGGCCGTGCTGCTCGACTGGGAGAGCACCTGGAGCGGCGCCCTGCGAGCGGCTCCGCTGGGGCTGAAGGTCAGCGCGGCGGGCGCCTTCGGGAGCGGCGTCCACCCGACCACGCAGATGTGCCTCGACCGCATCATCGCGGGCTCACCGTTTCGTGCCTGCCTCGACGTGGGCACCGGCAGCGGGATCCTCGCGCTGGCGGCGCTCGAGCTCGGCGCCGAGCGCGCGCACGGCACCGACGTCGATAGCGGCGCGCTGGCGATCGCGCGTGCGAACGCCGAGAAGAACGGCCTGGCGCTCACGCTGAGCGAAGAGATCCCGGGCGAACAGCGCTTCGATCTGGTGGTCGCCAACGTGCTCGGCGCGGCGCTGCTCGATCTCGCGCCCGCGCTGGTGCGTGCCCTCGATAACGGTGGAACGCTGCTTTTGTCGGGGATTCGTGAGAGCGAGCGGGCCGAGATCACCCGCGTATTCGTGCGGATGGGGCTGCGTCACCGGCTCGACTTCGATCGCGATGGATGGTGCGCGGTCGAGCTGGCGACGAGCTGGTAGGGGCCCTTACTTCGGCTTCTTCTTGCCGGCCGGGGCGGCCGCGGCGGCCTGCGCTTCGGCTGCGGCGAGCGCTGCGGCAGCGGCTGCGGCTTCCTCGTCGGCCTTGGCCTTGGCCGCGGCGGCCTCCGCCTGGATCTTCTTCACCTCGGCCTCGGACGAGCCCTTCATGGCGCGCAGGCCCTTCTCGAAGTCGTCGCCGATCTGCTTGTCCATGTTCATGAACAGCCCGACGCCCTTCATCATGAAGTTGTTCTTCCCATCCATGGTCCAGACCACCTTGGTGGTCTCACCCTCGGGGATGAGCTTGAAGTGCGTCTGGTTGGTGGCCTCGAAGGGCGTCAGGAACTCGAGCTTGATGTCGACGTCCGAGGACGGCGTGCTGTCCTCGATCGTCATGCGCCCCGAGCCGACCTCGTTGTTGCCGTTCCACGCGTAGATGGCGCCCTTGCCGGACTCGGCGCCGCTGAACGACTTTTTCATGTCCATATCGATGCCCTCCCACGGCGACCAGATCGGCCACTTGTGGAAGTCGTTCACGTGCGCGAACACGACCTCGGGCGGCGCATTGATCACCGTCGAACGCTCGTAGTGCGACTCGGAGGGACGGGTGGAGATGAAGATGGCGAGCACGGCCATGACGGCCACGATCCCTATGAGGACTTTTCGCATGTAGGTCAGACCCTTTCGGGCCGGCCACTACCACACTCACGGAGCGCGCGTCACTTCTTGAGCGCGTCGACGCCCTTCCAGATCTGCGCCTCGTCCTTGGCGGACTTCAGCTCGAGCGCGGCCAGGAGCTCGGTGAGCGCGGTCTTGCGCGCGGCCTCGTCCTTGTTGCCGATCGTGGCGGTGAAGAAGTTGCGCGAGCCGACCTTCGCCTTGACGTCGTCGGAGTCGAACTTGCCCTTCACGTGGCAAGCCTCGCACTTCACGCCGAGGCCCTTGGTGATGTCCTTCATCGCCTTCTCGAGGTCCTTCTCCTTGGTGTCCTTGGCGATCACCTTGAGGTTCTTCGGCTCCTGGTGCGCGAGAGCAGGCAGGGAGATCGAGGTGGCAGCAATCACGAGCGCAAAACGAAGCATCATCGAACGTTCCTCCAGAACAGCACCGAACAAGTACGGGACAGAGATGCGTCCCGCCGGGAAAAGATTCAAACAAAGTCTCGCCTACATCAGACTACTCGACGGAGACGAGCTTGGCGTTGGCCTCTACGTTCTGGCCGGCCTCGACGAAGATCTTGGTGACCTTGCCCTTGGTCGGGGAGCGGATCTCGTTCTCCATCTTCATCGCTTCGACGAGGAGCAGCGGCGTGCCGTCCTCGACGACCTGATCGACGGCGACCAGGATCTTGATGATCTTGCCCGGCATCGGGCACTTCACGAGCTGCGGTCCTTCGACCTTCACCTTGCGCGCGCCCGCGGCCATGCGCACGCGGCGCTCGTCCTGCACGTTGAGCGCGACGACGCGACCGCGGATGAGCGCGTTGTACGCGCCCTCGCGCTCGGATGTGCCGGCGACCTCGAGCTCGATGTCGTAGCTCTGCCCGTCGATGAGGACGCTCCAGTTGCCGCCGGCGAGGCGGCGCGCGTCGACGTGATGGATCACGCCATCGAGCGTGATCGCGTACTCGCCCTTTCCGGTGGGCGTGAGGTCGAGGTTCTTGCTGATGCCGCTGCTGGAAGCGACGTAACGGTGCGTGGCCATCATCCACCTCCCATGCGCAGGCGCAGCGACTGGTCGCGGCCGAGGATGCGCCACTTGCTGGGGCCGCGATCCTGCTCGTTGCCGGTGACCACGCGATCGGCGAGCTCGCGATCGTACTCGTACTGCCGGATCGCCGCTGCGATCATCGCGACGTCGACGAACTTCGCCTCTGCCGGAGCCCGCTTTCCGCCGCCCAGGTACCGCTCGATGAACCCGGTGTCGGTGCGACCCTCGCGAAACGCGGGGTGCTGCATGATGCGGCGGAGGAACGTGATGTTGGTGGTGACACCGTTGACCACGTACTCGGAGAGCGATCGATCCATGCGCTCGATCGCCCGCGCGCGTGACGGCGCCCAGGTGCAGAGCTTGGCGATCATCGGATCGTAGTGCGGCGTGACCTCGAAGCCGGCATAGACGCCGGTGTCGACGCGCACGCCCTGACCGCCCGGCGCGCGGATGTACGAGAGCTTGCCCGGCGAAGGCATGAAGTTCTTCTCGGGATCTTCAGCGTAGACGCGCGCCTCGATGGCGTGACCGCGCGGCGCCATCGGCTCGATCTCCAGCGGCAATCCTGCGGCGACGCGGATCTGCTCGCGCACCAGATCGTAGCCGGTGGTCAGCTCGGTGACCGGGTGCTCGACCTGGATGCGGGTGTTCATCTCCAGGAAGTAGAAGTTCTTGTTGGGGTCGACCAGGAACTCGACCGTGCCGGCGCCGACGTACTTCACGGCCTCGGCGGCCTTCACCGCGATCGATCCCATCTGCTCGCGCATCTCGGCGTCCACGAAGGGCGAGGGCGCCTCCTCGATGACCTTCTGGTTGCGTCGCTGGATCGAGCACTCGCGCTCGTTGAGGTGGATGACGCGCCCGTGGCGATCGCCGAACACCTGGATCTCGATGTGGCGGGGCGTCTCGATGAAGCGCTCGAGGTACACCGAGCCGTCGCCGAACGCGGCGGTCGCCTCGCGCTCGGCGGTCTCGAACGCGTTGGCGAGCTCGGACTCGACGCGCACCAGGCGCATGCCTTTTCCGCCGCCGCCGGCCGCGGCCTTGAGCATGAGCGGATAGCCGATCTTCTTCGCAGCGGCGGTGGCGTCGGCGATGTTGGCGACGGGCCGCTCGGTCCCCGGGACGACCGGGACACCCGCGGCCATCACCGTGCGGCGGGCCAGCGTCTTTTCGCCCATCTGCTCGATCGCGTACGGGTCGGGGCCGATGAACGTGATCCCGTTGTCCTTGCAGAGGGTCGCGAAATGGGCGCGTTCGGAGAGGAATCCGTACCCGGGGTGGATCGCGTCGGCGCCGCTCTTCTTTGCGACGTCGATGATCTTCTGCGCGACCAGGTAGCTCTGCGCGGAGGGGGCCGGACCGATGGGATAAGCCTCCGTCGCGTACGTGGTATGAAGGGCGGTGCGATCGGCCTCGGAGTACACCGCGACGGTCGGGATGCCGAGCTCGCGGCACGAGCGCATGATCCGAACCGCGATCTCGCCTCGATTCGCGATCAAGATCTTCTTGAACATCGCCGCGGCTTTTAGCGCAGCTCTGGACGCTTGTCATGTGCCCTCTCTGGCGTTGATCGCGCTGGTCGGATGCGGCCCGGCGGTGCTGGTCATCCCGCTCGAACCACCGCAGAACGCGCTCCTGGTGACCGTCGGTGACGGAGCCGTCGTGGCCGGGGCGCGCTGGGCGTCGGGGACGCTGACCACCACGCTGGCGTTCCCCGAGGACAGCTCGGTCGCGGTGTTTCGCTTCGAGCCGTCGGCCTTCGCTTGGCGTGGCGAGGGCCGCTGGACCGATCACCTGCCTGGCGTCTCCACCGATGAGGGTGGGTGCCACCGCTGTTACGCGCCCCAGGAGGCCGTCCCGCGCCCCGCGTACGCCGGGGAGAGCTGCCCGATCCCGAGCGACGTCATCAGCGAGGCGTTTACCGCCTCGTTCGAGCGCGACGAGCAGCTCATCACCGAGCTGCGTCGCAAGATCCTGCTCGACTGGCCCGGTCGCCCCGGGTGCCTCCGCGTCGCGACGATCGGCGGCGGAGGCGGCTTCGCGCCCGACCTCACGTTCCTACGCGTCGTTCGCGCAGTCACGCCGGCCGAGGGGCTGACGCCCGAGCTGCTCGGGACGATCGACGTCCTCGTCTTCCTCAACAGCGAGCGCGCGTACACCTCGACCGAGGCCGTCGCCCTCGAGGCGTGGGTCCGCGGTGGCGGCGGCGTGATCGCGCTGAACGGGTTCGGCAACCGCGAAGAGCCGGAGCGCAGCAACGTGCTCTTTCGCCCGCTGGGCTTCGAGTTCTTCGGTCCCGAGATGGACGGTGAGATCACCTTCGGCGATCACCCCACCGTGCGCGGCGTCGGCGCGATCCCGGTCGGCGGTGTGCTCGGGGTGCGCGGAACGGATCGCGCCGAGGACCTCACGGTGGCCCGGCTCCCCGGTGGCCCCCTCGCGATCGCCGCCGAGCACGGGCGCGGGCGGATCTTCGCGTGGGGTGACGACTTGCTGATCGCCAGCGTGCTCGCACACGACACGTCCGCACGCTTGCTGTGGGCCAACGCGCTGGGCTGGACGGCGCGGCGATGACGTGCGCGAGATTGGGCGTGGTGCGGTTCCTCGCGCTCTTGATCGCCCTCGCGATCCCGCTGTCGGCGGAGGCGCGCCTCACCCCCGAGTGCAAGGCGGGCCTGGCGAAGGCCGACGCGCTCGCGAAGAAGGGCAACAACGACGAGGCGCGCGCCGCGCTCGACGGCCTCGAGAAGAGTGATCCCCCGGAGGGCGGCGAGTGCACCGTGCGCGTGCTCCAGCGGCGCGGCGATCTGTCGGACGATCCGCGGCTGAAGGCGAAGCTGTACCGGCAGGCGGCGCACCGCGCGACCGATCAGATCGCGCTCTGGCGTACGCTCACCCAGGCGCGAATCGCTGCGGAAAAGAAGGCCCAGCACCCCAAGGACGCGAAGCGGCTCGGCGAGCTCCTGGCGCTCGAGCGCGACCTGCGCGGCCCGAAGGCCGATCAAGCGATCGCCGCGTTCACGCGCGACAAAGATCCGCTGCGCGCGCAGTGGGCCACCGCGATGAAGGCGAAGATGCTCGCCGCTTCCGGTGACGTCGCGGGCGCCCGCGCGCTGGCCGAGCCGCTGATCGTCGAAAAACGATCGCCCTTCGTGCGCCTGGCCGCCCAGGAGGCCCTGACCCAGGCCGCGATCGTCGCGAAAGATCCGGAGGGCGAGGCCCGTGCCGCGCTGGTGGTCGATGCGCTGCGCGCGGAGCTTGCGGGCAAGACGCCCGACGAGCGGCGCTTCACGCGTTCGCCCGCGGCCGACAAGGCCTGCCAGCGCTACGAGAGGACGGCGGGCGACGGGCGCTGTGCCCAGCTCGCCAAGCAGCTCACCGGCGACTACAGCTTCACCGATTTTTCCCGCGGGAAACCGAAGAAGACCGTCTCCCGCGAGCAGCTCGAGCAGGCCCAGAAGCAGTACTCGTTCGCGATCGAGGGCTGCGTGCGCGAGGCCGCGTCGAGGAACGCCGACGGCGAGCTGTTCGAGAACGCGACGTTCAAGATCGGCTGGAGCGTGCGCCCCGACGGCCGCGCGGCGGACGTCGAGATCGAGCCCCGCCGCTACGATCCGGTGCTCGGCGCGTGCGTGAAAGAGCGGGTGGCCTGGTTCCGCTACCCGCGCGCGACCGACGGCCAGGTGCAGAACATCTCGATCCCGTACGCGCTCTCGGTGACCGAGAAGTACGGCGGCAGCCACTGAGGCAGCGTGGGTACCGTCACGCGTTCAACTTTTCGGCTGGGTCGAACTATTCGATGAGAGGTGCGCGTCTTCGCGGTGATCCCTCTCCTCCTATCGGGCTGCGTGTCTTCGGCCTCGCTCGCCCTCGCTCCGGCGGAGCGGCGGCTGGTCGCGCAACGTCGAGCGGTGGCCGTCGAGCGCGCGCAACTGTTCGAGGCCGAGAACGAGCTCGACGCCCGTGAGATCGCCGCACTGTCGACGTATGTCGGCCTGATCGCCATGCAACACACCGGCTCTCGCGTCGTCGCGCGCGGCCTCGCGGCGGATCGCGTGCTGTCCGCGCGGATCCTCCGCAACGGAGAGCGCTGCCTTTTGGGCCTGGCTCTCCCGATCGGGAAGTGGGGACGGCTGGAGCCTACCGCGTGCGATCTGTCGTCGATGTATCGCGCCGCCGAGCGCGCGGTGAGCACGCTGCCGAAGGCCGAGGAGACGAAGCGATGAAGATCATGATGATGACGGCGCTGGTCGCGATGGATGGGCTCAGGGCGTGCGGCCAGCTCGTGGGAGGTCTCGCCGAGCTCGGTCACGCAGCGGCCGCGATCGAGGAGCGCGATCGCAGTCGAGCGCTCGAGCGCAGGATCGAGATCCTGGAAGAGGAGCAGGCGCTGGAGGCCGAACGCGCGCGTATCCGCGAGGCGATGGCGCGGCTGCGGGACTTGCGAGGCCCACCCGAGCCCCCGGCTGTCCTCGCGCTCCTCCGCGTGGACGCGACCGAATCGTTCGGGCCCGGCAGCGCCGAAGCGCTCACCCAGCTGGTGTACCTCGAGCTCGTGGCGGCCGGTCACCACCCGCTCGTCCCGCTCGAGCTCGGCGCGGCGCTCGCCGCCGACAAGGTGGTCCGGCCCCTCGTCCTGCCCGACGGCTTTGGCTGCATCGTCGGCCTGGAGCTCCAAGACCCGGTGCGCGAGAAGCGCGAGTGGGCCGGCACGCTTCGCACCGCGTGCGACGCCGAAGCGCTGGGCGCAGCGGCGCGCGAGCTGGCCCGCGCGATGCCGTGATAGAGTCCGGAGGCGTTGGTCCGCGTCGGCCCCTTCGAGTTGCGTGCGCTGATCGGGCGCGGCGGTATCGCCGAGGTCTTCAGCGCCGTGCACGTGCGGCAGGACGTGCCGGTGGCGCTCAAGGTCGTCACCGCGACCTACGCCCGTAGCGAGCCCTTCATCGCCACGTTCCGCACCGAGATCCAGGCGGTCGCGCGCCTCGATCACCCCGGCATCGTGATGGTGCTCGATCACGGCATCGTGGACGCCGACGCGGAGTCCGACTCGCACGGGAAGCTGGTGGCGGGGAGCCCGTTCCTCGCGATGGAGCTGGCCAGCGAGGGCTCGCTCGATCGGCTGAAAGGGCCGCTCGCGTGGGCCGATCTGTGCCGCGTGCTGCTCAGCGTGCTCGAGAGCCTGGGCCACGCGCACGCGCGCGGCGTGATCCACCGCGACATCAAGCCCGCGAACGTCCTCGTCGCTTCGAGCAAGGATCATCGCCCGGGCCTCAAGCTCACCGACTTCGGGATCGCGCACGCCACCGGCCTCGACACGGATCCGGGCCTCCAGGCCAAACAAGCGACGCTGGGAACGCCGGCGTACATGGCGCCCGAGCAGTTCTTCGGGAGCTGGCGCGACTTCGGGCCGTGGACCGACCTGTACGCCGTGGGCTGCCTGGCCTACGCGCTGGCGACCGGCACCCCGCCGTTTCGCGGGGTCACGCCGCGCGAGTTCGCCCGCATGCACGTGCGCGAGACGCCGCGGCCGCTGCGATCGCCGCACAACCTGCCGCCCGCGTTCGAGGAGTGGGTGCTGCGGCTCCTGGCGAAGGATCCCGGCGATCGCTTCGCGCGCGCGGCCGACGCTTCGTACGCGCTCTACATGATCGATCAGGCGGTGCGC
>Ga0105047_10008442_pt1 | contig 17142 bp, 20 predicted proteins | sample MAT04_FD_78384 | JGI IMG/M metagenome (GOLD analysis project Ga0105047, IMG submission 78384) | Freshwater microbial communities from Lake Fryxell liftoff mats and glacier meltwater in Antarctica - MAT-04 (megahit assembly) | ecosystem: Environmental > Aquatic > Freshwater > Ice > Liftoff...
GAGCCGCCGGTGGTAACCGGCGGAGTCTCGCTTCACGGCGAGCCGCCGGTGGTAACCGGCGGAGTCTCAATCCCAAGATAGACTCGGCGGGTTGCCACCTGCCGCTCGCCAAGCAATAGACTCGGCGGGTTGCCACCTGCCGCTCGCCAAGCAATAGACTCGGCGGGTTGCCACCTGCCGCTCGCTAAGCAATAGACTCGGCGGGTTACCACCCGCCGCTTGCCTGGATTATGAAAAGAATTGATACCGATCCGGAGGCGAAAAGGCCTGCTCGATGTGCAGGACCGTCGGCGGTAATCCGGGCGGCCAGGCGATCGCCAACACATCGAACCGCAGGTTGACTCCCAACAATCGCCGTTTGCTCAGATAGCGGATCGCCGCGGCGGCGACGCGCCGTTGCTTGTTCGCGTCGACGGTCACCGCGGCCACCTGCGGATCCGGTTGGGCAGTCGAACGGACTTCGATCACGACCAGCGTATCGCCGTGCAGGGCGAGCAGGTCGATCTCGCCGGCCGGGTCCGCGATGTTGGCGGCGAGAATTCGCCAGCCTTTGCGACGCAGGTACTTCGCGGCGAATCGTTCGGAGCGGGTGCCGAACCAGCGCCGCAGCCACGGAAAACGCCCGAAAGCCGGCGCGGCTGCCGGGCTTCGGGCGTTCGTGGTTCGCTTGGGCGGAACCAAGGGTCTACTTCTTGGTCGCTTCGGCCTTGGCCTTGCGCTTCGCGGCTCGCTTGCTCTCGCCGCCCGTGTTGGCTTCCTTGTTGGCGACGGCGGCGGCCTTGGCGGCTTCCTCGATCGCAGCCTTTGCGGCCACGTCGATCTTCACCTGACGCTTCGTGTCCGCCTTGATCTTCGTGGCCTTGCCGACGCGATCCCGGAGATAGTAGATCTTGGCTCGGCGAACCATGCCTGCCTTCTTGATTTCAATCTTGACGATCCGTGGCGAGGCCAGCGGAAAAATCCGCTCGACGCCTTCGCCTTGGACGATCTTGCGGACGGTGATCGTCTCGCGGACACCGGTGCCGGCGCGGGCGATGACGTCCCCTTCGAATGGCTGGATGCGCTCCTTGACGCCGTCCAACAGCCGTTGATGCACGATGATCGCATCACCCACCTGGAAGGGCGGAATGTCGGTCCGAGCGTGTTTGAGTTCGACCAACTGCATGAATTTGTTTTGCATGACGATGTTCGCTTTCTGCGGTCAGCCCGGATCGACACCGGGAGTTCGCGGTTCGGCCTGAGTCCTGGAAACGTCACCGAGGCCGCGATCGGTGGCGTGACTGAGTTCGCTGCGTCGGCGGGATTGTTCGGCCCGCCATGCTTCAATCCGGCCGTGGTCCCCGCTCAAGAGAACCTCCGGCACGTCGAGTCCGCGAAACGTTCGCGGCCTCGTGTATTGGGGATACTCCAGCCGCCCGGGTTCCGAGTGGCTTTCATCAACGGCACTCGCTTCGTCGCCGAGCACACCGGGGATCAGTCGAATCACGGTGTCGATCACGGTCATCGCCGGCACTTCGCCGCCGTTGCAGACAAAGTCGCCGATGCTCAGTTCGATCGGATTCAACAGTTGTCGAATCCGGTCGTCAAAGCCCTCGTAGCGACCGCACAACAGCAAATACCGCGATGCTTCCGCCAACTCGCCGACCACCGACTGCGTCAGCCTTCGTCCAGCGGGGGTGAGCATCACCACTTGACCCGGCTCTTTTCCATCCGCCTGCACCGCTTCGACACAACTGATCGTCGGCTCAGGCAGGAAGACCATTCCCGCCCCGCCGCCGAAGGGTCGATCGTCGACTTTCTGGTGTTTGCCTTCCGCCCAATGCCGAATGTTCCACAGTTTGACTTCAACCAAGTCCGCCTGAATCGCATGCTTCAGAAGGCTTTGCGAAACGTACCCTGAAAACATCTCCGGGAACAGCGTCAGCAAGTCGAATCGAATTCGGGAGACCGGCATAAGTCACTTACGCGGCGGGCGTCGCTGCGGCGGTCGGGCCGGTCACCTTGGCGGCGGCGGCATCCGCTTCCTTGGATTCGAACTCGGCGAGATACTTGTTGATGAGCACCTGCACCTTGTGCGACGCGATCGCGCCGACCGATTGCCAGTACTTGATGCGGGACGGCACCAACGAGATGCGCCCGGCGTCGGCCGAATGCGGATCCCAGTGGCCGAGTTCCTCGATGGCACGACCATCGCGCGGCTGGCGCTTGTCGATCGCCACGATGCGGAAGTAATGCCGGTGTGCCCGGCCCAACTGTTTCATGCGGATCACAACGGCCACGGCCCAAGCCCTCACTGCCTACTTTCGTCACAAGCCATCAAGCTAGCACTCCGATCCGAATCCCGCTACGGCAAATCTCAGCGTCCGTCGTCAATTGTTCGTGGTTCGTTGGCTTCGCTTCGTCGCGTGATCGGAAATGATTGAAGTCCGCGTTACTCTTGGCGTGCTTTGAGGATGAAGGCGACCCACTCAGGAAGACGTTCCGCGAAATCGCGGGGGAAGGAATGGGCTGAAACGCCTGGGTAAGGCTTGTGAATCAGCTTCGCTTTGGCTTTTAGCAACCAGTCGGCGTCGGACTTGGCGAGCGCGACGTTGCCCGGGTGTTCCTTGGCGCCGCAACTGACGACGAATCCGCGCTTCGCCAGCAACGCCGATGGTGTGAATCCCTCCAAGTGCGGTTCGGCTCCGGGTGACAACACGATCGACCCCGCATAAGTTTCGGGGTCGCGCACCGCCACATCCAGTCCCGCTTGGGCACCCTGGGAGAATCCGAGGGTGATGACGTGGCCCGGCTTCACCGTGACGCGGTCGGCAATCTCCGCGAGTGCAGCCTTCAGCCGCGCCGCATCTTTGGTCGGCTCCTCCGCCCAGACATAGCTTCTAGGGCCGCGCGACTTGGTGCCGCTGACACCGACGAAGGCAACGTTCATCGCGTCCGCATACTCTCGGCAATCTTCGTTGATGAAGTTCTCCGGGTTCGAACCGAGGCCGTGCATCCAGAGTACGACCGGAATCGGCGTGCCCTTGGCGTAGCCCTTTGGCAGGATGACGAGAGTCTTGTCGCTGGGCGTCTTCTCGAAGTAGAGATTCGCCAGCCTGAGAAATTGATGGACTGGTTTCCAGCGTTCGTCGCGGCGCAGCGAAGCCAAGTCCGGGTCGGTTTCCGCATGGTCGGCATCGACACCTTCGTCCAACGCCGCCTGCTGCAACCAATAAAAAGCGTCGTCGACTTTGTTGATGAGGCTCAGGAAACAGGCGAGATTGTATTGCCCTGTCTTCGATTTCTGCACATAAGCGTGTTGGTAGGCAGCGGCCTTCCGGTAGTCGCCCGCGTTCATCGCCTGCGAAGCGATCGTCAACAAGTCTTCTGCCTCCATGGCTGCAAGGTTCGCGCCGTCCGGGCTGAGTAGCGCCGTTGGTTCCGCGAGTGTAAGCGGTGGTACCGGCTTGACAGGCTTGCCATTCGCATCGATGACCAACGGCGGCAGTGCCGCCGATTCCTTACGCCCACATCCGGCCAAAGCGAACAACGCAGCCGTTGCAAAGACCGGCACGACAAGCAAACGAATCATGAGCAACTCCGCGGATGGAGGACACGAGCCTTACTTCTTCTTCTTGTTCTTCTTCTTGCGGTCGTCGGCGCGTTCCTTGGCGGTCTTGCGCTTGCCGGTGTCGCCCTTGGTTTTGATGCCCTGCATGCCGCCGGGGAGGAAGGCGCCGGCGTTGCCGAGGCCTGCCATCATCTTCATGCGGCCGAAGATGCTCATGTTGGCCATTTGCTTCATGTACCCACGCATCTGATCGAACTGCATCAGGAACTGCTTGATCTCGGACGGCTCGATGCCCGAACCGGCAGCAATCCGCCGACGACGGTTTAGGTCGATCAGGTCCGGATCGAGGCGTTCCTTTTTGGTCATGCTGTCGATCATACCCTGCACACGCTTGACGGCCTCTTCGGGGTCCACATCCTTCGGCATCATCTCGGAGAAGTTGCCGGGCATATCCTTGAGCATGCCGCCGATGCCGCCGGCTTGGGCGATCATCGCGAACTGCTGGCGGAACTGTTCGAGGGTGAAGTTCCCCTTCTCCATCGCCTTCTGCTGCTTGACGAGTTCCTCCTCGCCGACTTGGCTTTGCACGGCCTTGATCTTGTCGACGATCGACATCATGTCGCCTTGGCCGAGGATCCGCCCGGCCATGCGCTCAGGGACGAATTCATCCAGCTTGTCGACCTTCTCGCCCATGCCGAGGAACTTGATCGGCACGCCGGTCACGCCTTTGATCGAGAGCGCCGCCCCACCGCGGGCATCGCCGTCGAGCTTGGTGAGAATGCAGGCGTTGAGCTCGAGCGCTTCGTGGAACACCTTGGCGACGTTGGCCGCCTCTTGGCCGATCATGGCATCGACGACCAGATAGGCTTCGTCCGGCTTCACGACCTTGTCGATCTGCTTCAACTCGTCCATCAGGTCGTCGTCGATCTGGAGCCGACCGGCGGTATCGAGAATCACCACATCGCATAACGTCCGCTTGGCTTCGGCGACGCCGTTGCGGCAGGCATCGACGGGGGTGGTCCGTTCGCTGTAGACCGGCACGTCGATCTGTTTGCCGAGGGTCTGCAGCTGTTCGATTGCTCCAGGTCGCTGCAAGTCGGCGGCGACCAGCATCGGTTTGCGTCCTTGGCTTTTCAGCGTCAGTGCGAGCTTTGCAGCTGTCGTCGTTTTGCCGGACCCTTGCAGACCGCAGAGCATGAGGACGACCGGTCGATCCGCCCGTCGGGGAATCTTCGGATCGACCGGCCCCATCAGGGCGACCAGCTCTTCATAGACGATCTTGACGATCTGCTCCGACGGATTCACCCGGCCGAGAACTTCCTCACCGACGGCCTTGGTTTCCACCTTGGCAATGAAGTCCTGCACGACGGTGAAATTGACGTCGGCTTCGAGCAGCGCCTTGCGGACCTCGCGTAGGCCTTCGCGGATGTTGTCCGCAGTGAGCTTACCCGTGCCGCGGATTTTCCGCAGGGCTTCGGTCAGACTTTTCGTGATTCCTTCGAGCATCGCAATCAAGTTCCGGGGTATGGGGTACGGTGTCTTATCGTGTCGTGCGGTCGCTGAAGACTTCGACAACCGCGGCCAACAGACGGGCAGTCGCGGCAGACGTCAACCGACCGAGATCGCGGATGATGATCGACGAGTGCGAGGGTAACGACTTTCCCGGGCGGGCGAAACTCATTCGGTCCAACCCACCCGATTGAAAGTCTTCGTCAACCAGCGAAACGGCCTTGGAATCTCCGTATGCATTGCTGGTCACTTGGCACATCACGACATCGTTCGGCCCGGACACTGCAAGACAGACTGTCGGCCGGACTTTATATTGAGACAAATCGGAAAAAGGAAACGGTATCAGGACGACTTGCCCGGCTGCAGGTGCTGCCATGCTGCGTCCTCCTCGGGTATGAGCCAGTCTTGGGCCAAAGCGGCTTCGGAGAGCGCCGTCGTTTCGGAAATGAGGTGCGGCGGTTCGTCCAAAACAACCACGAATACCCTTCTTGGGCCGATGACGCCGCTGGGTTCCAAAAGACGGACGCCGCCGTCCGCGTCCGGTACCGCATCTAAGGTTTTCGACATATGACAACCTCCGAATCGCAACAGTTACAGAATACCAGGCGCGGCGACTTTGATCCCCTTTAGTGCCATCTTCAGCTGTTCGGGGTTGGGGGCGAATTCCAATGCGGTGGCCTTGTCGATGTCCTTGCGTTCGACGAGCTGCCGCAGGTTCTCGGTAAAGTCGACCATCCCTTCCAGGAATCCGATGCGGATCGCGTCGATGAGCTTTTCGTCCTTCGACTTCAGGATCAAGTCCTTGATGGTTGGGTTGACGATCATGATCTCGTTGGTCGGCACGCGGGATACACCCGGCTTGATGCTGGGAACGAGTTTCTGGGCTACGATCGCCTTCAGGTTGAAGGCGAGGCTCTGCCGCACCGCATGGTGTTGAATCGGCGGAAACAGGTCCAGGATGCGGCTGACCGTACTCGCGGCGGTCGACGCATGGATCGTCCCGAACACGACGTGCCCGGTTTCGGCGGCGTGAATGCCGGCTTCAAAGGTATCCTGATCGCGCATTTCGCCCACGAGGATGATGTCCGGATCCTGACGCACGGCATGCTTCAGAGCGGTGTGCCAATCGGAGACGTCGAGATAAACCTCGCGCTGGTTCACCACCGAGAGCTTATCCGTGAAGACGAACTCGATCGGGTCTTCAATGGTGAGAATGTGCAGGGCTTCGCGATGATTGATGTAGTCGAGCATCGACGCGATCGTGGTCGACTTCCCCGAGCCGGTCACCCCGGCGAGGATGACCATGCCTTGGTCGTAGTGGCAGAGCGTTTCGATGGCGGCAGGCAGCCCGAGTTTCTCGAAGCTGGGAATGCTCGTGCTGACGCGACGGGCCACCATGGCGAGTTTGGAACGCTGGCGGAACATGTTGACGCGGAAGCGGCATTCGTCGTTGCCGACGATGTGGGCGAAGTCCGCCCCGCCCTTGTCATCGAGCACCTTGCGGAGCTTTTCGCTGAGAATGGGATAAAAGAGCTTTTCGAGATCGTCCTGCATCAGCGGCTTGGTCGCCATGTGCTGAATCACGTTGCGTAAGCGGAGCATACCGGGCATGCCGGCCTTGATGTGCAGGTCCGAACCTTCGTGCAGCATCACAGTGCGGAACAACTGATTGACCGCCGGCTCGCCGGGGACCGGCTGAGCCAGTTTCAGGCCGCCGGCTGGCGTTGGGCCGGCGGGAACGGCGGGCAACGTTTCGGCGGGCTTGGCTTCTTTGACGAGGGACATGACAACAACTCCGCGACGATGAACGACCGATGAAACCATCTTACCGAGAGTCGTCGCGCGGTCGAACGATTCGCACCGAAATCCCGCGTTCGTGGAGGTATTGCTTCGCGACCGGGATCGGGAATTCGCCGTAATGGAAGATGCTCGCCGCGAGTGCGGCATCGGCCCCCGCTTCGAAGGCTTCCCGCAGATGCTCCGGGTGCCCGGCCCCACCGCTGGCCACGACCGGGATCGAAACCGCCGCGGCTACGGCCCGCAGGATCGGCAGATCGTAGCCCGCCTTGGTGCCGTCCGCATCCATCGAGGTCAGCACGATCTCGCCCGCGCCGAGACGCTCCACTTCCCTGGCCCACGCCACCGCTTCCAGCCCCGTCGGCACTCTGCCGCCGTTGACGTGGACTTCCCAAAACTCGACGCCGTCCCTCATCACCCGCTTGGGGTCGATGTTGACGACCGTCGCGCACGCCCCGAACTTCCGGGATACTTCGCGAATCAAGTCGGGCGTCTTCACCGCCGAGGAGTTCAGGCTGACTTTCTCCGCCCCCGCCTGGATCAGCAACGCGGCATCGTCGAGCGTGCGGATGCCGCCGCCGACGGTCAAGGGCATAAAGACCACCTCCGCAACGCGCCGCACCATCTCCGCCAGGATCGCCCGGCCTTCGTGCGACGCGCCGATGTCCAGAAACACCAACTCGTCCGCCCCCTGGTCCTGATAGCGCCGCGCGACTTCGACCGGCTCGCCGGCGTCCCGCAGGCCTACGAAGTTGGTCCCCTTCACGACGCGGCCTCGATCGACATCGAGGCAGGGAATGATGCGTTTCATGAGCATGACGAGATCCGATCCTTGACAAGCCACTCTGCCGTGTGCCAAGAAAAAGATAGCCGAGCGGGGCACGTAAGTCCCCTAAGGACTTCGATTCGACCACAACAGGAAATAGTCAAGGGACTGAAGTCCGCCGCTCGCCTCGTCAACGAAAAGACCCGCCGGCGTCCGCCTGCGGGTCTTCGAGATTCATTCCCTGTCCGCTTCTTTACGACTGTCGTTGGGCGGCGACCCAAAGCATATAGGCGACACGCTCGTTGAGGTTGGGATTCGGTTTGCCATCGCCGAACTTGCCGTCGCGCCACGCATAGAAGAGCATGGCGATGGTGAGCATGGCGAGGTTGCAGGCAACGAGTTCGAACATGAAGTGACCCTCCCGTTGGGTGGAGAACGACCGTTTCCGACACGGATGTCGGCGACCTCGACACGGGCAGATCGAGCGTCTTGGACACGGCACGATGACCGGTTGAAAGAGCCTAGGTTACGCGTACTTCGATGCAAACGCGGTCGAGAGGAATACGTCGATTCCGCGAATGCAACTGTCGGAGGTGGTCGGAAAGCTCGACACTCAGCCGCGGACGGCTTGCCCGCGCAGCCCGGTCAGACCCTCTCGGCCCAACCGCACGAGCCGGCCGGAAACGTCGAGTTCGAAGAGGTCGTCGAGCGGCTCGTAACTCACGATCACCACCGTCTTGCCCGGCGTCAGCCCGAGGTCGCGCCAGCGTCGCAGCCGATCGGGCCGGTCGTCCTGGGCTTCGCGAATCAGCACGCGCTCGCCGGTGCGGAAGTCCGCCAGTTTCTGCAGGTCGCGCACCGGCAGATCGCCTGCGGATGTCGGGATCGGATGGCCGTGGGGATCCTCCTCCGGCTCGCCCAAGTGAGCCGCGATGGCCTGCTCCAACCTCGGCGAAATGGCGTGCTCCAAGGCTTCCGCTTCCGCGTCGACCTCGCTCCAGTCCAAGCCCAGCACCTGCCAAAGAAAAAGTTCGATCAAGCGATGGCGGCGAATCACCCGCCGCGCCTCCACCAGCCCGGTCGCGGTCAGCATCACGCCCGTGCCGGGCTGATAGTCGACCAAGCCCGCCTCGGCCAAGCGCTTGCACATGCCCGTCACCGACGGCGCTTTGACCTTCAGAACTCCGACGATCTCGGCGGGGGCCACGACGGCATCGGCCCCACCCAAGCCGTGAATGGCTTTGAGGTAATCCTGCACGGCTTGCGAAGGTGCCTCGGCCATGACGATATCCTACCGAACGGTGTGGAGGGTCTTGAGGTCGTCGAGCAGAAACTCGGCGGCCCGGCCCGCGGCACCCGGCACCGCGATGGTCGCCCGCAAGGCCCGCAGTTCCTCGACCGTCGCCCGATGCGCGGCCGGGTCGCGCAGCCAACGGATCAGCGGCTCGGCCAGTTCGTCCGGGTTGTCCTTCATGGTCGGGAACTCGGGATAGATCACGCGATCGACCAGCAGGTTCACCAGGCTCATGTACTTCACGGTCAGCAGCGGGCCCACCACGGTACCGAGTAATCGCGAAACCCGATAGACGATCACCGATGGCTTCAACCGATACATCAACTCCAAGCCGACCGACCCGGAGACCGCCAGCACGACATCGGCGGCTTCCAGAATCTCCGGCACCCGGCCCACGTGAACTTCGACGGGCAAGCCCGTCCCTTCCAGCTTCTCGCGGGCGATCCGGGCCTGACTGTTTCGGAACGAGGCCGTGAGGAAACGCACTCCGGGAATGGCGGCGCGAATCCGCTCGGCGGCCTGCAACATCAGCGGGTAATTCGAAATCACCTCTTGTGTCCGACTTCCGGGCAACAGTGCTACGATCGGTCCGCCGCGGCTGCGTTGCTCCGCAACCCATGGCCCATCGACGGCCTGTTCCTGAAGTTCGTCGAAGTACGGATGACCCACATAGTGCGTGTTCACACCTCGACTGCGGTACCATTCGTCCTCGAACGGAAGCGCCGTCAAAACCGAGCGGAACCAGCGATGAATTTTTTTCACTCGACCGCCGCGCCAGGCCCAGAGTTGCGGCGGGACGAAATAGTAGACGGGAATGCCGGCCCGATGAGCGCGCTTGGCCAGTTCAAAGTGAAAGCCTGGGTAGTCGATGACGACCAAGGCATCCGGCTTTTCCCGGCGGAAGAAGACCTCCGCCTGACGGGCAATCTTGAAGAACTGCGGGAGATGTTTGATGACTCGGGAAAAGCCCATCACCGCCAGATTAGCCAACTCGTAGTGCAGGGCGACACCGGCGGCCGCGGCTTTGGGGCCGCCGAATCCCATGAGTTCGATCTCGGGTTCGAGTTCGCGCAGATGATGCGCCAAGCTTGCGGCATGGAGGTCGCCGCTCGGCTCGCCGGCACTGAGAAACACGCGCATCGACGACCCTTCCCCGAGAACTCCCGAGGAACAGTCTACTCCGCCTTGACCGTTTCGGCTGGTTGCGGTCGCTTCGCGCCCGGAAGATCCGTCGGCGTTTCCGTCTTGCGATAGCCCAAGGCCCGCAGGACTTCGAGCACTTCGCTCCAGGTCGGGAACGGCCGGCGGTTGTCGCGCTTGTACCGGTCCATCGCCTTCATGAAGTCGGTTTCGTCGTCCGTATAGTCCCGCTCGCAGGTGGTCGGATCGATCAGTCGCCGGCGTTCACTGGTCTTGCGCTTCGCGGCCGCGTTCGCCGCACGACGACGGTCGGTGGCTACGGGGATGTTCCGCTTGCGGCGATCGTTCGGGAAGGCGTCGTCGGAAAGTTCGGGTGTCATGTCGCTCATGGTGATTGCATCCTCGGGTTGGGTGACTGGAGGACGCTGGGATGGTCGTCGTTCGGGTTCGTGCGAGACGTAACGCGACACATCGTATCGTGGGGTCACAGGTGCGCAAACTTAACCGCAGAATGGGCGAAGTCAAACAGAATTCACGTCTGGGACGAAGCCCGAGCCTGCACCAATCGTCCGTTGATGCAGGCTCGGGAATCTGGATAAGGTCGAAATTCCTGTGAATCTTTCGGCTCGGAATGCCGATGACTCTCAAAAATCATCTTCGCAGCCGGTGGTCTGAGCATGACGGAACTTGCGGCCGCCAACCTGATTCGCGTCTTCGACTTCTATCTGGCGCTGATGTTTCTGCTGGGCCTTTCCCGCCGTTACCCTTTGTACTGGAACACGTTGACGCTGCTCATCAGCGTCCGCGGCCGCTGGCCGAAACTGCTCGAACGAATGAAGAAAAATCACAACGTACTCATGACTGGAGAAGTGATTCGGCCGCTGATCGTCGCCGGCGGACTGATGATCGTACAGTTTCTTTGTTCGCGGTTGATCTTCCCGAATGCGAAACTTCAGGTTTCCGAAGTTTTCTCAGAGATTTTGTCCACAGTCTTGTTCTTGCTCGGGGCGTTGCCGATGTTTACGGTCGACCTCTACTTCCTCATTGCCGTCGGCCGATTTGACCGGGTGGAAGCCGAGAAGTACATGGACCATGCCGAAAGTTGGCTCGGAAGTTGGAAAGGCTCAGCCGTGCGCTATGCCACGCTGGGTTACGTGAACCCGCAGAGAGTCGTCGATCGCGAAGTGCAGCGCAGCCTGATTCAGCTCGGCAAAACCGTGTCGTGGGCCGCGTGGTGGGTGTCGATTCAAGTGGTCTGTCGGACGGCCTGCGGCCTCGTGATCTGGCTGCTTTGGGCTTTCACTTCGCAGAAAATCGCGCCTCATGAAATCCCATGAGATGCGAAGCTGCTAGAATGGCAGCATGGATACGTTCTCGCGGCTGGTGCCCGGCTCGGTCTTCAAAACCGATGGGCCGCTTGGATAAAGCGGCCGGTGGGTTCGATTCCCATCCGTATCCGTAATTCCAGTTTTTACTTCTTCTCGTCAGCCTTGATCGCGTTGAGTAATTCGGCGAGGATCGGCCGGATGGTTTTGCCGGGGATGGTCCAAGTCTCGACGCGACCGGCGCGGGCGATATTGATGCCCAGCACACGACCTTCGAGATCAACCAACGGCCCGCCGCAATCCTTCGGATTCAGGATCGTGTCGTGTTGGATCACCATCGGGAAGCCTGTGCGGCGACCTGAGAGCGTACCGCCCATGCTGTTCTGAAAATCCCGTTGTCCCTCAGGAATGGCGTCGCTGCGGGAGCCGAGTTTAACCTTCAGCGTCAACTTGTCTTCCCCGCGGACAATCTTGATTGCCACGATTTCACCGGTACGGAACTCGGAGAGAAGATCCGCCAGGCCATCGCGATCCTTCACCTCGTTAGCGTCGAGGCCGACGATCGTATCGCCCTTTTTCAAAAGTGCCTTGGCGGCCGGGCTGTTCGGATTCACGGACTTGATGCGAACACCGTCGCCGTCTTCCAGGTCTTCCATGACGACGCCGAGGTAGCCGTTGTTGAAGTTTTCGATCCGCGTCTGATCTTCACCGAAAAGCCGACGGGCCTTGACGCTCACCACCCCAACGGAGACGGGTTGCGGACCGGTGCCGACAACGGCGATCCAGTTGCCGATTTCCGTAGGATCGTCTTCGCGGAAGCTTACGGGAACCAGATCGGACTTCTCGATCTTCACGAGTGCCAAGTCGGACGGCTTGTGGTAGCCGAAACGTTCCGCAGGCAGTTCCATACCATCCGCGAGGCGAACGACGATCTTGCCGCGGAGTTCGCTCCCCTTGGTCAGGATGTAGCCGTCCTTCGATACGATGGTGCCCAAGCTCGCCTCTTTACCGTCGGCCAAAATGCGGACCACTGAGCTAGCATAGGGTTTGATCGTCGGTGCGAAGAGTGCAACGATGCGTCGTTTACCCTTGTCCGCCGGCGTTTCGCTTTCGGCCGCATCGGCAGAAGGCAACGCCACGAGGATCGCCGACGCCGTCGCCATCAGATATCGGAACATGGCCGCACCCCTGAAGGGAACAAGTGATATCGACACGGGCTGATTACTTTGCCGAACGCATACCTAGGGTCAGCCTCACGGTTTTCATCTCTTCGCCGCGTTGGACGACGATTGTGATCTTCTCACCCGGTTTGTAGTTGCTTAGGGCGGCCCGTAGTTCTTCGCGGGTCTTCACCCGCTCGCCCTCGATGCGAAGGATGATGTCGCCTTCCAACAGCCCGGCCTTTTCAGCAGGGGAATCGGCAGCAACTTCCATAATCGTCGGCTTCGACTTTTCCTTGTCGAGCGTTGCACCCAATTCAACCCCACCCTTGGATGTTGTTGTTTCCACGGATGGCTTTTTGAAGTCCATATCTTCGATCTTGTCTTTCTTGATCATCGCCAACTCGTCCCAGTCCGTCTGGAAGGCATCGATGGCAACGTGGTGGTTGTAATCGATCAGGAAGCTGATTTTGCTGTGGATCCCAATCAGCTTACCGTTCAGGTCGAACAGCGGGCCGCCCGAGTCGCCACCGACCAGCGTGCAGTCGCTTCGCAGAGTCTGTTCTTGTTTGTTGTAATACTCGAAGCGGCCCAGCCGCAGCGGCGGCGTGCGGTCGCGGCGATAGCCGCCGTGGTGCCCCAACGCGATGACCCACTGGCCCTTGAGCAGCTTGGAGGATTTACCCAGTTCGACCGTCGGCCATTTGCCTTCGGCCGCACCGGGCCAAGTCGCATCGGCGGGCGGTTTGCCGGTGATTTGCACCATGCCGCTGTCGATCTTCGAATTCAGCCCGAGCGAGCGACCTTCCACGAATGTGCCATCGTTGAGCACAACCTTCAGTTTCGTGCCCGGCTTGCCGATCACGTGGGCCGCGGTCAGCACCAAGCCATCATCCTTCACAATCACGCCGCTGCCTGCACCGTTGCCGACGAACAGACCGACCGTGGCGGGCATCACCTTGCCGCTGATGGTCTTGACCTGCGTCTGCAGGGCTTTGAGTTCTTCAACCGTCTCAGGCGACGTGGTCCGTGCGGCATCCCATCCGGCCCCCGTCATCACGTCGGCCGAGGCAAACGCAGGCATGCCGAGAAAGACCAACAGAGCAAGCCGAAACGAATGAGCCTTCACTGCTTAGCTCCATCAATCGAAGGGTTTGGAGGCGGATGTACCATCATAGCGGACGAATCAAGGGCAAGTCGTCAACATTTTATGCGGGATTCAACCGAACACGGACAACGACAATACCGACGAAGCCTGTCGCACTTCCGGTACGCAATCAGCATTTCGTCACCATCGGCCGAATCTTGGCAGGATAATCAATGAGGAACCCGCTCGGGTTCCTCGTCTCGTTTTTCATTGTCGTTCGTCGGGATTATGCCGCCAAGACGACTTCACCCTTGCGGTGGAGGCGACGACGAATCGTGCCGACGGTGCCCATCCCAGACCCACGCGGAATTCCGACCGCGATTTCCGACGGCGACGCTCCCACGTGGAAAAACTCACCGGTATTCTCTTCTCTTCAACGCGGTTGCGATTTAGGATCGCGGTGCCGATGGACGATGATCCGATCGTTTCACCCGCTCCGTCGGTGCTTCCGCCTCGGTCATTTCCTCTCTCTAGTCGAGGTTTCCATGCTCTCCTCTCTCCGCAACGGCCGACACAGGGTTGGTTTCACACTCATTGAGCTGTTGGTGGTCATCGCGATCATCGCCATCCTCATCGGGCTGCTGCTGCCCGCCGTTCAAAAGGTCCGCGAAGCCGCCGCTCGGGCGACGTGCTCGAACAACCTGAAGCAGATCGGCCTGGCGGCCCAAAACCACCACGACCAGATCGGCGTGCTGCCCAACGGCGGCGAACATTGGAGCATCGCCCCGATGTACCGCTCGGTGGGCGCTCCGCTCACAGGTAAGGACCAGCGGGCCGGTTTCTTCTTCCAGATCCTGCCCTACATGGAGCAGGATGCAGTCCATAGGGGCGGTGGGGCGACCACGATCGCGGCCTGCCAACAGACGGCCATCGGCGCTAAGATCAAGGGCTTTTTCTGTCCATCCCGCCGGGCACCGCAGGCCTTCCAAGACGGCGGCATCTGGTACCCGCTGAATGGCGGCACCTTTCCGGCCACGCTGCACGGTCAAAACGACTACGCAGGCAACGGCGGCTGGTATGCCAACTCGGTCACCCGCAACGGCGTTCAGGTTCCGCAGTTCGAAGGCGCGGTTCTGCTGAACCACGTCAACCTGCCGCAATCGATCACGTTGGTCGGTGTCGGCGACGGTACCAGCAACACGCTGCTCGCCGGGGACAAGCGGTTGAACTTCAAGAACATCGGCGGCTTCCAGGGCGACGACAACGAAGGTTATTCCTCGGGCTGGGACCACGACACGATCCGCTGGTCGGACAATGCTCCTTCGGCCGACCCCGCGACGGGCGAAGGCGGCCAGGCGTTCGGCTCCTCACACCCAGGCGGCTTCATGGGCGCGATGTGCGACGGTTCGGTCAAGTTTTTCCGCTACAGCATCGCGATCGCCCAATTCCGGGCGGTCACCACCGCCCGCAACGGCGAAGTCGTCAACATCGACTGATCGCCCATGCCGACACGTGAAGCGGACGGCTGAAGGCAGTCGTCCGCTTCGTTCATTTTCCGCACTCTCTCCACGAGGAACTCTCTATGTTTCGCGGTTTTGCACTTCGTTCCCTTGCTCTTTTGGGTCTTGTGGCGGTTCTCGGCTGCGGGGCCTCGGACGAGCCCAAATCGGTCCCCGTGTCCGGTAAGATCACCAAGGGCGGGCTGGTCTGGTCGCTGACCGAAGAGTTGGCGGGCGCAACGCTGCCGCCGGGCGATAAGGGCGGCACCGTAATGTTCATCAGCAAGGGTGCGGTGAAGGAACAGTCCGGTGTGGAGTACAACGCTGCGTTGAACTCCGCGAACGGCTCGTTCACGGTCCCCGGACCCTTCGGCAAGGGGCTGCCGCCCGGCGAATACGATCTCGTGGTTTACGTGGGTGTCTTCGGAGCGGGCGGCAAATCGGGCATCCCGGGCGGCGGCGGCATCCCCGGCAAAGCCAAGGGCAACAACTCGATGCACGGCAAGGAAGTCGGCCGCAAGGCGGTCATCGTGCCGGACGGCGGGATCACGGACATTGTCCTGGACTTGGCGAAGTAGGCCTGGAAAAAGTGTTCAGGAATACGTTCCGCGACGCCGGCTTGCCGTCGTCGTTTTTTTTGCGCTGTTCTCGTGTCATCTTTATGGGTACCGTGAAATGTGCATACGAGCGAGGTTCGCTTTTTGCACGATTTACCGCGTTCCTAATGCATCGGTTTCTCGTCGTTCCATCTCTCCTGGAGCAAGTCATGCGTCGGTTCCACTCAAACAGGTTCGGTTTCACGCTGATCGAGTTGCTGGTGGTGATCGCCATCATCGCCATCCTGATCGGCCTGCTTCTGCCGGCCGTGCAGAAGGTCCGCGAGGCTGCTGCCCGCGCGCAATGTCAGAACAACCTTAAACAAATCGGGCTGGCGGCCCACAATTGCGGAGACGTCAACGGAATGTTGCCGCCGCTGGCGGGCACCTACGGCGGCGCGTATCTGGCGCCTCACTTCTTTCATCTGTTGCCGTTCGTCGAACAAGGGAACGTCTACAACAGGGCGACGGTCAGCGGGTTTGTGATCCCGTTATGGGAAACTCCGGGGCCGACCGCCGGCAGTTTCCTGAGGGCCACGCGGATCAAGACGTATCAGTGCCCCAGCGACGTGACCTTGGAAAAGAACATCGCCAGGGATTGGCTGCCGGGCGACGCGAGCTATGCGGCCAACTATATGGTGTTCGGGAACCGCGCAAGAGTGATCAGCACTGTTGAGACCGATTACGACGGCAAAGCGAGCCTGGGCGCGACCTTCACCGACGGCACGTCGAACACGGTGATGTACGCCGAAAAGCTGGCGTATTGTCCCGGAACTTTGGCCAACGTCGGCATCACCTTCAGCGGGGTCAACGGCATCAGTAGTGCCGGCGGAACTTGGTGGATGCGCGGCGTCTACAGGGCTTCGACCGTCTTCAGCGGTGCACCGCCGACCGCCAACGACAGCTATCCCGGCGATCGATTGTCCGCCATCTTCGGTGGCGGTCGCGGCAGGGACGGTACCATTTGGTATACCGGTCCCAATTCCAAGCCGATCGCCCAACCCGTTAACGTGACCCTGACGACCGGCGGCTGCGATCGCGGAGTCGCTTCCGGTTTTCATTCGGGCGGCATCAACGTCGCCATGGGTGACGCCAGCGTTCGCTTTGTACGCACGACGATTAACGGTCTGGTGTGGTGGCAATCCGTGACGCCGTCCGGCGGCGAAGTCGCGACCTTGGACTGACGCCGCGATTCAGACCAGCAAGAGATGGAACAGCGGACGGGAAGGTCAAAGGTAACGAATACTCTTAACCTACCGTCCGTTTTCCGTGGGGAATTCCACAATTCGGGGAAGTTATCTTTTCTTGGACTTCCTCTGCGTTTCCGCTCCTCTGCACTTCACTTCGGCCCTTTTTCGCGGGTCACTTCTTCGCTTCGGCTTTCTTCACCCACTCCTCGATCTTCGCATCCAGCGTCGC
>Ga0105047_10008444_pt1 | contig 17142 bp, 13 predicted proteins | sample MAT04_FD_78384 | JGI IMG/M metagenome (GOLD analysis project Ga0105047, IMG submission 78384) | Freshwater microbial communities from Lake Fryxell liftoff mats and glacier meltwater in Antarctica - MAT-04 (megahit assembly) | ecosystem: Environmental > Aquatic > Freshwater > Ice > Liftoff...
GTCCGATCAGGCCAGGCTAACCCTGGGTTCGTTTACACAACCAACCGCTTCCGCACGATTCGCAATTTGGCCTCCAGATCCCGCAACCACGCTGCCCGCTCATGATCCTGCGATCCCGCCGCGGTGATCGTGGCCTCGCCGATTTCGGCAATCACTTCGTCGAGTGGGGCGAACTCGGCGGGTAAGGTCGTCGGGATAACTGGGGGTCGCGGTGCCAGGCGAGAACCGAAGAGCGGTTGAAGACGGCCGGCGTTAATGCCAAGTTTGATGAGCGCCTTCGCTGCTGGCGAATCGGTCTCGGCGAGCATACCCAGGAGTAAATGTTCCAGGCCGAGTTCCTCGTCACCGAGGCGACGGGCTTCGGCGATGGCTCGATCGATTGTCGCTTTGACACGCGGATGCTGCGGCACTTCAATCGGCGGGCCCGGCAATCGGGGGGCGACGGCTTCCACCGCTGCACAAATCGAATCGCAGGTGAGTCCCAATGCCGCAAGGATCGGTGGATTTGGCCACGCCAGTGCAAGTAGCACGTGCTCGGGACCCGTGTGATCGTGGTTCCAGCGAACGGCTTCGTCTCGGGCTCGACTCAGAGCCTCCCGGGCAGCGATCGACATGCGCTCCATAGTTGAACCTCTGACACGGTGGGGAGCGCCGAACCGCCAATTCACTGTGTTCTACATTATTCGACAGTTCGATGCAACTAAATGACCAATCATCAGAATGAATGAAAACGGGTCGCCTCGGAAGGCGACCCGTCAGGAGCATATTTCGTTCCAAATTACTTCGCGTCTGCAGCCACCATCGGCTCCGCGATGTCCGTCGTTTCGAACACCAACTTGGTTTCCCCGTCGCGTTCGCCGACTTTGACGGTGATGACGTCTTTGCCGTTGAACTCCCCGCGGAGCAGCGAATCGGACATCGCGTCTTCGAGGTACTGCTCGACCGACCGACGTAAGGGGCGAGCCCCGTACTCCGTGCTCGAACCGCGAGCGATAATGAAGTCCTGGGCCTCTTCGGAAACGACGAGGGTCAAGTCCTTCTCCTTGAGCCGCTTGGCGACCTTCGTGAGTTCCATCTGGACGATCTTCTTGAGATCCTTGTGTTCGAGCTTGCGGAACACAATGATATCGTCTAGCCGGTTCAAGAACTCGGGGCGGAAGACCTTGCCCATTTGTTCGAGCAACTTCTTCTTCATTTCCTGGTACGAGACCTCGGCATTACGCACGATGTGCCGGGTCAGCACGCTGCTCAGGTCGTCGGGCATCACGATCTGCTCGGCCCCGACATTCGTGGTCATAATCAAGATTGTGTTCTTGAAGTCGACCACCCGCCCGACGTTATCCGTGAGCCGGCCTTCTTCCATGATCTGGAGAAGCATGTTCCAGACGTCCGGGTGGGCCTTCTCGATTTCGTCGAGCAGCACCACGCTGTACGGCTTGCGGCGGATCTTCTCGGTCAGTTGACCGCCTTCTTCGTAGCCGATGTAACCCGGAGGAGCCCCGACCAGCCGGGAAACGTTGTGCTTTTCCATGTATTCGGACATGTCGAGCGCCACGATGGCGTTCTCGTCCCCGAACATAAACTTGGCGAGGCTCTTGGCGAGCAACGTTTTGCCCACCCCGGTTGGCCCGGCGAAGATGAAGCTGCCGATCGGCCGCTTCGGGTCTTTCAACCCGGCCCGGCTCTTCCGCACGGCCTTGGCCGTCGCTTTGACCGCTTCGTCCTGGCTAACCACGGTGCCGTGAAGCTCGTCTTCCATCTTGAGCAGACGCTTCGTTTCGTCTTCGCCGACTTTCCGCAGTGGCACCCCGGTCATCTTGGAGACGACCTCGGCAATCACTTCGTCGTCGACCACGCCATCGGCTTCCTTCGCCTTTTCGCGCCACTCCTTGGTGACATTCTCCTTCTTCTTCTTCAGCTTGTCCGCCTGATCGCGCAAGGCCGCGGCCTTTTCAAAATCCTGCTCGGCGACGGCCGATTCCTTTTCCTGATTGAGCTTTTCAATCTGGTCGTCGATGTCTTTCAAATCGGGTGGACGGGTCATGGCCTTCAAGCGTATGCGGGCCCCGGCCTCGTCGATCACATCGATGGCTTTATCCGGCAGGCACCGGCCGCTGATGTAGCGCTCGGAAAGATCGACCGCGCTCTTGAGTGCCGAGTCGGTGATCTGCACGCGGTGGTGAGCCTCGTAACGATCTCGCAGGCCCTTGAGGATCTCGACCGCTTCTTCCTTGTTCGGCGGATTGACGATGATCTCCTGGAACCGCCGAGCCAGCGCTGCATCCTTCTCGATGTACTTGCGGTACTCGTCGAGCGTAGTCGCCCCGATGCACTGGATTTCGCCGCGAGCCAGGGCTGGCTTGAGGACGTTACTAGCGTCTATTGCACCTTCGGCCCCGCCGGCTCCGACCAGGGTGTGAAGTTCGTCGATGAACAGGATTGTGTTCTTCGCCCGGCGGACTTCGTTCATGACCGCTTTGATGCGTTCTTCGAACTGGCCGCGGTACTTGGTGCCGGCGACCATCATCGCCAGGTCGAGCACCACCAGCCGCTTGTCGCGGAGCAGTTCCGGCACGCTGGAATCCACGATCAGTTGGGCGAGGCCTTCGACAATGGCCGTCTTGCCGACTCCGGCTTCGCCGAGCAGCACCGGATTATTCTTGGTCCGGCGGGACAGCACCTGAATGACCCGCTCGATTTCGTTCGCCCGGCCAATGACCGGGTCGAGCTTGTTCTGGCGCGCCAGTTCGGTGAGGTCTCGGCCGAAGCTATCGAGAGCGGGGGTCTTGGATTTCTGGCGGCTGGACGAACGCCCTTCGGAAGCGCCGCTGTTCCCACCGCTAGATTCATTTTCGTTCGGCATCGGGTTGTGCCCCAGGAGGTTCAGCACTTCTTCGCGAACGTCTTCCAGCTTGAGCCCCAGGTTCATCAGGACCTGGGCGGCCACGCCTTCCTGCTCTCGTAGCAGTCCGAGCAGCAGGTGTTCCGTGCCGACGTAGTTGTGGTTCAGGTTCCGAGCCTCTTCGATCGAGTACTCGATGACCTTTTTAGCCCGCGGCGTATGCGGCAGCCGCCCCATGACGACCTGATCGCCGCTGGCCCCGGGCTGGACAATCCGTTCGACTTCGAGCCGGATTTTCCGCAAATCGACGTCCAGGTTCTTCAGCACATTGGCTGCGACCCCGGACCCTTCTTTCACGAGCCCGAGCAGCACGTGCTCGGTGCCGATGTACTCGTGGTTGAACCGCTGTGCTTCCTGGTTGGCGAGTTGCATCACCTTCCGGGCGCGGTCCGTAAAGCGCTCGTACATAGTTAGACCGTCTCCGGGTGAGGTCGGTTCATCGAAGCGAAAGCCGCTTCGATACCTGAAGTCGACTGATCCGAGTTCCGGCGACCCTGTAGCTATCATATGCGACGACCCCGGTGGTCGTCGCGATTGCGAATCTGCGGGGGGAAGGAGAGCCGCCCGCAAATCAAGTCGTCGAGAGGTTGCAAGCTGGGGAATTCTAGGGCGCACGGGTTGCTAGGGTCAAGCGGAAGGGGTCAAAGGCGGTGCCTTGCGGGTGATTATTGGGTATTCCATCGGAAGGATGAAGACGGAACGGAGTTGTTTTGACAGGGCAAGCAACGTGATAGAATAATTCTCAATCCAGCACGGGGGAAAAATCATGGCTTTCGAAGGTACGGTGTTGAACGGGGTTGTTGTTCTGGACGGCGGTCCGCGACTTCCCGAGGGAACGCGGGTTCGCGTCGATCTTGAAATGGACGACGATGATATTGGTCCGCCACCGTCCGAGGAGACGTACGAGGACCACCTTGCGTTTTTGCGGGAGTCCATTGCGGAAGCGAAGGCCGGTGTCGGTGGCGTCGAAGCTCGTCAATTCCTGAAAGAAATCGCGATCAAATATAATTTGCCACTCCTGCCTGGGGAGTGAGAAAATGGCCTTCACAGTCATTTTTCTTCGCAAAGCCCAGGCCGATATCGATGGTCACGCCGCATGGCGCACTGCCAATCGCGGGCTTGATGCTGGGGATCGTTGGCGAGCCGGATTAGCAACGAAAGTCGTGCCTGCGCTCGAAGCCGATCCGCAACGATACCCGCAGGCAGATGAAGCAATCGACCTTAGAATCGACCTCCGTGTACTTTCCCACGGTCGCCGTCCAAATGTTTATCGTATCCTTTTCATGATCAACGGAGAGACGGTCTACGTCCACCGGATTCGCCACGCTACTCAGAATTCTTTGAGCAAAAGCGATCTGTGATCGGTCAGAATCGCATTTGTCCAACTACAAATTAGGCCGTGGAAGCGAGATACAGATGGAAGCATTCGGCGTGCGATTCACGGTGACCGACAACCAGCGGTTCGAGGCTCTCTGCTCCCTGTTTGCTGAGGTCAAGCGGGACAAAGACGCCGGCCGATTCCGCGACCAGACCGAGTGGGTGCGGTTTGTCCCCGACGAGATCAAGGGCCAGTTCGTCTGGCTTACACAAGCGGAGCGTGAACGTTGGCTGTCTGTCCGCGACTCGACAATAATTTGCATTCCGAACCCCTCGCAGCAGCTCGGCTCGGAATGGAATTTCTTCGCTGTCTTCGAGGCTATCCAGGATGGTGATTACGAAATAGTTGAGTGCGTTCCAGCGGGCAATGGGATTGGAGAGATGCGAATCAACCCCGACGGCTACCCCTATGGTGGCGTCGGTCCGTACATCGCCTTGGCCGAGGCGTTCGGATTCACCGTGCTTGGCGTCAACGAGTGCGGCAAGTACGAGAGTCGCGAGGAACTTCAAGGATGAGTCGGTAGTTCCAAACCACGGAGCCACGTGTTTGTTTTCTGGCATTCATAACTACCCAAATGACCAACCATAGCTGCTAATTCTGGTCGTTTGGTTAAAGAGGGGTCATCGGTGGCGCTGGTCACGGAACTGTATAAGGATCAGGTAGAAGTATGGCCCAAGGAGGGGCGCCACATCCTCGCGCAGTTCGACGATGACAGCATCGTCGAGTACCAAGCGTACGGTCCGGCCATCGGCCGATTCGCGATCGAGAACGGGGTGTTCGGCGGCGGCTTCAGCTATTCCCGGATGAGTTGGATGAAGCCCAACTTTCTGTGGATGATGTACCGCTCTGGGTGGGGCACCAAGGAGAACCAAGAGGTCACGCTGGCCTGCGGATCCGGCGGGCGTTTTTCGACTCGCTGCTTTCCGAAGCTGTGCCCTCATCGTGGGACCGTGGCCAGTTCGGCACCGAAGAGGAGTGGTCACGGGCAATGGGACGGTCGTCCGTGCGGTTGCAGTGGGATCCGGACCACCATCCATCGGGGGCCAAGTTGGAACGACGGGCCATCCAGTTGGGTTTGCGTGGCGTGGCATTGGAGGCATTCGGACGGCGGGAATTGATTGAGGTAATCGACCTGTCGGAGTTTGTCGCGGAGCAGCGGGCTCGGTTGTCGTTGGGCAGCATGTCCATGATGGTCACACGAAGGGAGCGCATCTATCTTCCTGCTGATCCCGCGACCGCGATGCGGTTGCGGCTCGTTGGGAGGGAATAAAGGGAGGCAGCTTTTTTCTAAACGGCCCTTTTTTCTATGCGGAAGAAGACAACAAGGTGAACTCACGCATCCATAATCCAATTCACAACAACGCCCCACCCCGGAACGGCGGGTTCGGCTGTTGCGACATCACCCAAATTGAATGTTTGCGGCTGATCCTGAGCAGCGACGCGGTAAGACTTGATCGTTTTCGCCATCGGATCGACATCCCAAACGACGAGCGTGCCGGCTTGAAAGTAATCCTCGCGCTTCGCCGCCATTTCGAGTTCTGCGGCTGGGCCGTACTCGTTTTCGCTGCGAACCTCGACCGCAAAATCGGGTGCGGCCTCGGCAAATCGCATCAATTTTGCAGGCAGTGGACCGGTGTAATACGAAACGTCCAGCGAGAACGATTCCCGGCCCGATGGCAACTCCGGAACCGCGAAACTCATTCCATCCGGGTAAACGACCCCACGCCCGAGTTGACCGGCATGATCCGCAAGTTTACGTAAAATTCGGCAAGCAACGACGCTTGGAAGGTGACCCGTGGCCATAAAAGTGACGATCCTTCCTCCAAAGAGTTCGGCTTTCTCCTTCACTTTCAACAAATCATCGATTGTGTGCCGCGGTGGCGATTGAAGTAGTGCATTGCTCATTTCTCTCAATCTCCGACGGATCGTTTGTTGAGATGGATTTTATTGATCCACTGGAGGGTGGGTCAAGCTCGGCTTTGCGAGCGGTGGACTGGCAGATTTCGAGCTTTAAAAGGGGACGCAGCTCTTTTGAAAAAGTTTTAAAAAGAGCTGCGTCCCCTTTTTAAGAGAGGGAGTCGAACCCTCAAGGCTCATCGCACGCTCGTTTTCGAGACGAGTGCCGTCACCCATCGGCTTGCCCTTCCCTGATGGAAAGAGCGAAGCCGAGGGGAACGGGTTCACTTCTTCCCGATGCAAAACAGGTGCTTGGCCCCACGCACGTAGAGTTTGCCATCGGCCGCGGCGGGCGTGGCGAATACGGCTTCTCCCAAACTCGATTCGGCGACCTGTTCGTAACCACCGGGGCTCGCCTGGAACGCAACCGCTTTGCCATCCTCAGCGACCGCAAAAACGGTATCGCCGATCAACAAGAGTGATGCCGAGATGTTCTTCTGCGTGGCCCGTTCGGACCAGAGAATCTTACCCGTCTTGATCTCCGCACAGACGGCCAGCCCCGCATCGGAAACCCAATAGAGATAATCCCCCTTGGTCACCGGCCCGGGAACGTACGGCGTGTCCTTGTTCTTTTCCCACAGCATTTTTGCGTTCTCCCCCGGCGTCACGGCGACGGTGCTGCGCGAGCCACTACCATCCCCGGAAACGGCCACCACGGTCCCATTCGCGAGGATCGGCGAGCCAACGGTGCGAAGGGCCATTCCGTCGAACTTCCATTCCCAGTCCCAGTTCACTTTGCCATCGGCGGGGTTGTAACCGGTCAGGCCGGCGGTGCTGGAGACGACGATCTCGGTCTTGCCACCCGGCAGATCGCGCACTAGCGGAGACGACGAACAGGCTCGGAACGGCTTTCGTTTCGCGGACCAGACATTCTTCCCGGTCTTGGCGTCCAGCGCGACCAATTCCGCGGCACCGTCCTGGTCGTAGTTGATGAACACTTTGCCATCGTAGGCCACGGGTGAGACGCCGGGCCCGTGTTGACTCACGTACGGCCCGAGGGGGGTCTTCCAGAGTTCCTTCCCCGCCAGGTCATAGCCGTACACAATCAAACCTTCGCCATCCCAGAAGATGGCAAACACCCGTTCGCCATCGCTGGCGGGTGTGGACGATGCGAGCGAGCTTTTCGTGTGAACTTTGCCCTTCCCGGGGTGTTTGCCCTGCACCGAAGCTGTCCAGGCGATTTTGCCTTTGCCGTCGATGCACAGAAGCATCCGCTTGGAGCTATCCTCGGAGGACGTTTCCAAAAACACCTTGTCGCCGACGACGATCGGCGACGAGTGCCCGTAACCGGGGATCTCGGCTTTCCAGAGGATGTCCGAAGCTCCGGACCACTTGACCGGCGCGGCATCGACCGCACCGGTTCCATTCGGCCCGCGGAAGCGCGCCCAATCCCCGGCCGGGGCCGAGGCGGCAACTGCGAAGGTTCCACAGAATGCAAGCAATGCAAGGCGACGCACGGTCATGATCGAATCTCGGTGCGGCAAGGAGGGATTAAGAACTTAAACCCCGATGATGGCAGGCAGTTCTTCGGGTCGGGTGGATTATCGCACATCTGCGAAGTGAGGCAACGGGCAGGCCACTGATTGTCAGGCCCCAATCGAAATGTCCGCGATTTGGCCCCAATCGAAATGTCCGCTTGGGGGCTCGATCACCTCGAACGCGGGGTTGCTCCTGCTTCGCGAGCCGGACCACAAGATCGACTTGGTCGATGTGTTGAACGAGGCCATTCCCGATCCGCGGCATTCGCTGTTCATCGTTCACCCGCAACGCACGTTTCTGGCCCAGCGGCCACAGGCTCGGAGTTTGGGAACGAGATTAAAGTTTGAGAACGAGGGCAACAAATACCAAGAGTCACGTAGTTCATTCACACCAAGACCATGACCGTCTATGCGGACTTCAACTACTCGGGCAAAGCGAGCGACAAGAGCAACATGAAGGTGGTGCCCACCCTGCACCTCGTCAATTCCGGCGGCCACTCGGTCAATGGGTCAAACGCGACTTTGCGGGCGCCGATCCACCAGAGCACGACCCACCCGCCATCTCACTTGCGGGGATCAATGAGGAGTTCGAAGCCCGGAAGGATCTTGGTGGTGTAGATCGAATTGTACGGATAGTGTGCAACGGCCCACGACTTCCCACGACGAGTGTGGACGATGAGCGTGGGTTCCATGACGGACTGGGAACCGTTGAGAACCCAGTATTCGCGAATCGAACGAACTTGGCGATACAAGGCGGGGTTGCGGGTCAGGTCTTTTTCGAAGTCGCCTTCCACGAGCACTTCGCAGACAATGAAGGGCATGAGATCTTGCCAGTGGATTTCATGCCAATCCGTCGTTTCGAGATCGATCGGTCCGTACACGGCAAGGTCTGGTTCAGGCACGGTGGCCTTCTTGCGTTCTGATACGAATACCCGACCCTTGGTTGCAACAGTACCAACGATATTCGGATGTAGGGCTTTGTAAAAAATGAGCTTGTCGCGGAGCCACATTTCCAAAAGCTGCTCGGGAAAGTTTGCCTCGGGCGACACGTACAGCCTCCCTTCGATGATTTCGTAGTGAAACCCCGGCGCGTACTCGGCCTCCTCGTATTCGCTGAGCGTGAGTTCGCGACCGTGGTCGAGCGAACTCAACTGGAGTCGTGTCGCGAGCATGTTACGTCTCCGAAGCAATCATTGTCCCACTCAATCCACCTTCACACTCATCGGATTCGCCGCCACGACCAGTGGTTGCTCTTTCATCTTCCCATCGGTGCCTTTCACGGCGAGCGTGTAGGTTCCGGGCAACAGCACGAAGCGGGGATTGAGGCCCGGTTGTCCACCGCGGCCGTCGCCGCCGAAGACTTCGGCGGATGCGACTCGCTTGCCGTCGGCGGCTTTCACGGTGACGGTGCCGCCGCCGGAGACGTGGACGACGACCGGGGTCCACTTGCTGGCATCCGCGGGGCCGCCGAAGAGCACGGCGCTTTCCTGGCCTTCGTTGGCGAGGATCAGGTCGAGCCGGCCGTCGTTGTTGAGGTCGGACCACGCCGCGGCCTGGGTGTTGAAGACCTTTTGCGATGTGCCGACGTCGTTCGATTTATCCGCGAAGGCGCCGTTGCCCAGGTTCTTGAAGTACTTGTTCGGGCCGCGGAGGCAGGTGATCAGAACGTCCGGTTGGCCGTCGTTGTCGAAGTCGCCCCAGGCGGCACTGACCGCCAAGCCGAGGGGTTTGGCGAGGTCGCCGGATTGGGGGGTGACGTCTTTGAACTTGCCCGTGCCGTCGTTCTTGAAGAGGCGAACGCCTTGATCGCCTTGAGGGATCAACACGTCGACAGCACCGTCGCCATCGAAGTCACCGAGGGCGGGGCCGACCTTGCCGGGTTTGTACGCGATGCCCGATTCGACGAGGGCGAACTTGCCGCCGACGTTTTTGAGCATGACGCCGGTGCCGGCACCGAAGAGGACGTCGGCCTTGCCGTCGTTATCGAAGTCGGCCACGGCGAGGGAATCGCCTTTGATGTTGCCCGCGAGGCCATTTTCGCCGAGGCCCCATTGAGCGGAGACATCTTCGAAAGCCGTACCCACGGACGCACTGGCGTCGGCCATGCCGAAGTAGAACGCCTGGGGTTGCTCGGCGTTGCAAATCTTGACGAGCAGGCGGTTTTTGCCGGCTTTCAGCTTCAACGTGACCGCGCCCTGGTCCGGTCCCGCAGTGCGGACGGTGGCATCGGCGTGGATCGGTTCGCCGTTGAGCCAGACTTTGACCGTGCCGTTGTTGCCGAAGGAAATCGGAATGAGCGAGTCCTTGGCGGCTTCGATTTCGCGGTACAAGTAGGTGGCACAGTTCGCCCCGAATTCGTTCAGGTCGTTCGCGGCGTTGTTGGCGTATTCCTTGGGTTTCCAGGACACATCCATGTCGCGTTTACCCTTGTGAACTTTGCCGAGGTCGACGACGGTGCCCTTTTCGGTCTCCGGGGCGAAGGGGTGTTCGAAGTTCAATTGCGGGCCGTTCGCATGGCGGAACGGGCCGACGGCGTGCCAGGCGCTGAACTTCGGCGGCACGACTTTCACCGCGGCTTCGGTTGGTCGCATGTTGCGGTAGAGCCGAAGGCCGTGGAAGCCGTTGGCGACGATCAGGTCCGGTTTGCCATCCCCATCAAAGTCGCCCCACGCGGCGGCCGTGAGGTTGTACGCCGCTTCAATTGGAAGTAGCCGGGTGTCGTCGCGGAACTGGCCTTTGCTGCGGTTGGTGTAAAGTTTCGGGCCGGTCGTGGTGGCCAGGAACAGGTCGGGGAGCCCATCACCGTTGTGGTCGGCCCAGACTGCGGAACGAGCCCCGCCGACGAGATTCGGCAGCGTCACTTCGCTGAAAGCATCGCCGCCGTTTTGCAGCAGGAGGACTTTGTTGGCGCTAGCGAGGCAGATGTCCGGTTTGCCGTCGCCATCGAAATCGACGGTGGTGACGGACTGGGCATCGGCCCCGAGGTTGCCGAGGGTTCCGAAGCGATTGAAGCCCGGAAGGCCAGCGATATTGCGGATGTCTTCGCCACCCCAGCCGGCGAAGTCGCGCTTGGGGTTGTAGTCTTGTAATTTCAAACTGGCTTTGAGTCGTTGCACCTTGGCGGTCTTCTTGTGGAGCAGTTCCTTGTCGCCGTCGACCATGCAAGGAACGATGACTTCTTTGCCCGCCACGATCTCGCTGACAATGCCAGCGAGTTTATCGACCTTGCCGGAGTACGACCGCATCAGGAAGGGTTCTCCGTGCGACATGCCCCACCATTCGCCGTTGGGGTAGGCCTGATACCAGGTGTTGCCGATGTAAGTTTCGCTGGCACCGCCGTTGTGAAAGAACATTGCGGGCTTGCCGACTTCGGCCCACTTCATGATCTCTTCCCACTCGCCGGGGCGCAGGCCGCCGCGGCCAATGTTGTGCTTGATCGTGTCTTGCGGGTGCTTGCCTTTGAGGTCCGCGACTTTCTGGAAGATGATTAGGTTGTTCTGCTTGTCCACCTTGGTGACGACCATCGAGCAAACGACGATCGATTGTTGAATCACCGCCCCGAGCGACATGGGGGCCTCGACGTACGCCGAGGCGGAACCAGTGAAAATCGCCACCGCGAGGGCGGTGATGAGGAGTTTGAGACGCATAAGAAATCTCCTGGTTAGCCGCGAGACGAAGTCGAGCGAGGAAGCTCTAAAGCAATCGTCGAAATTGGTCGTTGGTTAATCCGGCATCTCGAACAATGTTACCCATTGTTATTGCATTGATCGGGTTGTGACGCAGGGCCAGCGCGTATTAAACTCCGTAAATTCTCGGTATTTAGCACAATTATGATCCTGAAATAACCGCTGAAACTGTTGCGAATCCTGCGTAAGAGCCTGAAAAACAGGGCGATTTAATGCGCGTTGGCCGTGGGTTGTGACGCGGTAGCGTCAATGTCTGGTTTCCATCGGACATATGCACATGCTTACCTTGTCGAACCATCACAAAGCCTGCTTTCAACAACGCACGGATAGCATCTTGATGATTGACCCCAGGTAACTTGGGCATCGTTACACCTCGACTACGGCCAACCGTGTACACGGCGATTGACCCAACTCTTCGAGGACTTCCAAATGTTCCTTGATCGCGTTTGCAATATTCTCCAATGCCTCGGCTTCCGTGTTTCCTTGCGAATGGCATCCGGTCAAACCTGGTACGGAGACGGCGAATCCTTCTTCGGATTCTTCGAGAACGACGGTGTATTTCATGACTTGACTCCTCTAGGGGTTCATCGCTCGACTTCGTCTCGCGGCGAACCGATTACTTCTTCAACTCTTTCAATCGTTCTTGTGCCGCCTTCGCCCAGTCGCTGTCCTTGGGCGCGTCCTTCAACAACTTCTGCAACACTCGTTCGGCGTCGGAGGGTTTGTTGTCCGCGGCCAGGGCTCTCGCGGCTTCGAGCATAGCAGCGAACGCGAGCTCGGGGTAGTCGTACGTGTACGGCACCACCAGGAACGCGGCGGCGGCTTCGGCGAACTTCTTCTGCACCAGCTTGCACTGGCCGATCTGGATTTGCGACCGCGCGGCCACCTCGGCGACCGTGGCCGCCACCACTTGTTGATACGACGCAATCGCTTCGTCGTACTTCGCCTGATTTTGCAAACTCCAGGCGATGCCATAGCGGGCGTCCACGGCGAACGGGTTGTTCGCACCAAAGCGCTGGAGCAGCACCTCGAACGTCTGGCGGCTCGGGTCCCAGTTTTTCTCTCCGGCGAGCGAACGGCCGAGAGCCAAAAGTGCTCGGTCGCTGATGCCGTCGCGGTTGTGAAACTCGGGCTTATCGCGGAAGACGATGAGCTTTTCCGTGGCCTTGGCGAACTCGCCCGCGGCCAGCAAACTTTCGCCGGCCCGGTACATTGCCTGGGCGATGTACGGTGATTTCGCGTTGCCGGCGACCGTGCTGAACTGGCTGGCCGCGGCAGCGAAGTCTTTCTTCAGATACAGGCTTGCTCCAAGGCGAAGTCGGACGCGTTCGGTCGTGTCGGACGAAACGGGCCGGTCGCCCGGTTCCTTGTCGAGGGCGTCCTTGAGGAGTTTCACCGCCTCGTCGTTCTTGCCGCGCTCGGCGAGTAATTCCGCGAGTTCGAAGCGAGCATCGACGGATGCCGCGGTCTCCGGGAATTCGTCGATGTGCTTTTTGTATGCATTGAACGCTCGCTCTTCGTGCGGTTGAACCGGCACGCTGGCCCGGTCAATCTCCGGCACGGGAATCTGCGGTGGTGGGCTGCCCGCGGGCAGTTTCTTGACGGATTCTTCCACGAGCTTGCCGTGAGCCTGCTTTCGCATCTCGTCGCGAACCTTGGCCACTTCCTCCTCCGCGAGGAACCGCCAGGCCCAGGCGCTGTCGTAGTACATCCGAGCGCGGGCATCGGAGGTCGGCAGCGGGTTTTTGAACTCCTCACCTCGGCGAGATAACTGGTCCCCGGCTTCCACGATGGCTTGCCGACCGAGTTGAATCTGCTGGTTGGCCGCGTCTTGCTTTGGCTTGTCGGCCCCGGCGGCGTTGCGGGCTTGAACGCCCACCTCGATCATCTTCTTTCCTTCGGCGACGCGACACTGCCCTGACCGCAACGCGGCTTCTGCGGTGAGCGCTTTGCCGGGGTATTGCTGAACGATCTCTTCAAAAAGCTTACGGGCCTCGGCAGGCTTGAGTGTCTCGAAGATCGCCACGGCGTGGTGGTACTTCAGCAGGTGCGCCCACTCGGCTCGTTCGGGGTCTTTGGAGAGAGCATCCGAGTAGCGTTGCCGGGCTTCGTCGAGCACCTTAACCGCCTCGGCCGGGTTGTTTTGTTCCCGCCAGAGTGTGGCGAGGTGCAGCGCCGCGAGCGGGGCGACCGGAGATTGCTTGAGTTGTTCGTTCTGTGCGAACTGGCGGAGGTCATTCATCGCCCCGCCGCGGTCGCCCATCATGGCGACGACCTTGGCTCGTTCGAGCAGGCCTTGCCCGGCGAGCGGGTCCTTGGCGTACTCGCGGTTCAGCTTCTCGAATGCCTCCCGGGAAGTGTTCAGCATCTGGTTGCGTTCATTGTTATCCGCGAGGGTGGCCCCGAGGCGTTTGCGGCAGTGACCGAGTTTCAGCAGCGCCGCGGGGGCCTCCGGAGATTTCGAGTTTCCGGCGACGAAACCTTCGAGCAATTGAGCCGCCGCGGTTAACTTCTCCCGCATCATATTTTCTTGCAGGGCGTCTTCCGCTTTCGCGGGGGCCTGGCGAATCAGGCAATCCGCAAGCAAGTAGGCTGCCCCGGAGAGTTCGCCATTGCGATCCGGCCCGGGAATACTCTCGAGGGCTTTCACGGCGCTTTCGAGCGAGCCGAGTTGCGCGTAACAAACCCCCAGGCTGTAACGGGCATAGTTCACCCGTTCGAACTCGGGGTACTTGTCGGCGACTTCCTTGTACTTGCTAGCCGCTTCTTCAAACTTCTGTTTCACGTCGTTCGGGTTGGCGTTCTTGTTCTTCTGAAGGTCGATCGCCTTGGCGAAACTGTTCTCCGCCATGCGGAAGAGCACCGCGGGAGTGAGCACGCTTTGTGGGAAGCCGCGGCGGAACTCCTCGCCGCGTTGATTGGACTTGTCGTACTCCCCGGCCGCACCCCAGGCGGCGCTCAGGCGCTGGAGCAATTCTTCCTTGCGCGTCGGCAAACCCTGTTCGTTCCAGAGTTGCTCGTAGACCGCCCCGGCCTCCTTGAATTGCTTCGCGGTTTGCAAGGCGTCCGCGTAATCGAACAGCATCTCCGGCCGGCGGACCTTCGCATCCGCGTCGTTCTGCTGGACCATCTGCGTCGCTTTGTCGACTGCCTTCTTCAAGGTCTCGAGTGCGGCTTTGAGTTTCGCATCGCGGTCGGCGAGGTTGTTCGGGTCCGCAGCCTGGGCGATGCCGAGTTGCGCTTTGCCGAGCCAGAACGTCGACTGGTCCGCGAGTCGGGGCGTCTTGTCGCCGAGCGGGGCCAGGGTTTTCACGGCCTCTTCGTACTGTTTCAGTTGCACGAGGCAAAAGCCGACGCGGAGCATGGCATCCGGTTGAAGGGGTGATGTGGGGAACCCGGTCGCGAACGCCTGGAACTTGCCGAGGGCCTCGGCGAACTTGCCGCCTTCGTAATTGAGCCCTGCACCGTGAAATACCGCGCCGGCAACGTAATCGGGAATCGGACCTTTCGCCAGCACTTCGAGGCGGGTTTTCTCGAACGGGTTGTTCTTGAACTTGTCCGGTTGCGTGAGCGTGACGACCGCTTCTTTGCGAGCCTTGTCGAAGTCTGCAAGCACCGCGTCGTAATGCACCGAGGCTTCGGCGTTCTCGTTACTCAATTGCAGAACGCGACCGACGAGGTAGCGGGCGTGCAGCCCAAATGCGGGATCCGTGAACGGGGCGACCTGATTGAGCGACCGCCCCGCGGTGATGTAATCGCGGTCGAGGAAGCAAGCCAGTCCGTGGTAATAGAGCCCGAGCGGGCGGGCTTTCGACTTCGCCAGAGCCGGGTCTTTCACGAACGGTTCGCAGGTATTACGCGCTTCCTTCACCTTGTTCAGGCGAAGCTCCATTTCGGCGACATCGCAACGGCAGCGACCCGAAGCGTCGTCGTCTTTCTTGCCGGCGTACCAGTCGCGGGCCGTAGAAAACGCCCCGGCGGCGGCGGCGAACTTTTGATCGGAAAGTTGTTTGCGCTGGTTCACTTCATTCGGGTTGTTCGCCGGCTTGGCCAGTTCCCGGAGCCCGAGGCCGCGCTGGCAGGTTCCCAGTTGGTAAAGAGCCGGGCCGCGTTCGGCGAAGCCCCCGTCATTCGCGGGGGGGGTGAGAACCTCGATGGCCTTGGTGAAGTCTTGTTCGGGCGAGTTGATGTAGCAGAGCCCAAGACCGTAGCGCGCGCTATTGGCAGCAGGAGTATTCGGGAACTTCTGCAACAGTTGTTGAAACTGCTGCGAGGCCGCGGGAAGGTTGCCTTCGTTGTACGCCTTCTGCGACGCAAGCAGCGCGACCTCCGCTTGCTTGTCCGGCGGCATCGGCTGCTGGCCGAATGCGGCGGAGGTGAATGCAAACAACGCTACAACAACGTAACCGCAGCGGCGGGTGAGTAATCGCATAATCAATCCGACTCCCGAACCGAGAGGGAGAATTGGGCCAGGTGGTGGGATCCATTACGGCCGGTCCAGGAACCGTCCGTAGGGGGAACCCCGCTATTGTGACCAGAGAAGATGGGGGAAGTCAACCATTTGTGACGATTGGATGATATTCATTCAGCAGATTGCTTCCGGCATTTTGCTTCGTTTTCGAAGATGGAAGTGCGATTGTGGGAATCGCTGAACCGATTTCCCCCAACCCGTGTCACCTTCGGTATAATCCGCCAAAACCCAACCGCACCGGGGACGACTATCCGTGGACCATAAATTCCAGATCAACCTCAGTGGCATCATCGATCTGCTTTCCAACCACTTGTACAGCGGTCCCGAGGTGTTCGTTCGGGAGTTGATGCAAAACGCGACGGACGCCATCACCGCCCGGCAAAAACTGGAGAAGGGGCACGTCGGCGACATTCGCATGGAGATCCACCAGGCGAAGGGGAAAGCCCCCACGGTCATGATGTCCGACAACGGCATCGGGCTCACCCCCGAGGAAGTGCATACGTTCCTCGCCACTATCGGGCTCAGTTCGAAGCGGGCCCTCGAAGGGGAAACGCAAACCGATTACATCGGACAGTTCGGCATCGGGATTCTGTCGTGCTTCGTGGTGTCGGATGCCATCACGGTGTATTCGAAGAGCGCGAAGGGCAACACGCCGACCGTGGAGTGGAAGGCGAAGCCGGATGGCACTTACACACTTAAAGAGATCGACCGCGATCTGGAACCGGGAACGCAAGTCTGGCTGACCGCCAAGGCGGGCTGCGAGGAGCACTTCGACCCAGCGCGCGTGAAGGAACTGGCCCGACACTTCGGAGGCTTGCTCCCGTTCCCGATTCGTGTGTCCCACGGCAAGGTGACGCAGATCATCAACGAGGGCGGCGCCCCGTGGCGAGAGAAGTTCAAGAACGACCGCGAGCGGGACAAGGCCTACCTCGCCTTCGGCCGGGAGATCTTCGAGAGTGATTTCCTGGATGCCATTCCGCTGAAATCGAAGGCGGGCGACGTCGAGGGGCTCGCGTACGTGTTGCCGTTCGCGGTCACGCTCACGAGCAAGCGGGCGCACCGCGTTTACTTGAAGAACATGCTACTGTCGGAGAACGTCGAGAACTTGCTGCCAGAATGGGCGTTCTTCGTCAAGGCGGCGGTCAATGCAAATGACTTGCGACCCACCGCATCGCGGGAATCGTTCTACGAAGACACCAAACTGCAAACCGCCCGCGAGACCCTGGGCGAGTGTCTGAAGACTTACCTCGTCGAGTTGGCCGAGAAGGATA
>Ga0105047_10008446_pt1 | contig 17139 bp, 18 predicted proteins | sample MAT04_FD_78384 | JGI IMG/M metagenome (GOLD analysis project Ga0105047, IMG submission 78384) | Freshwater microbial communities from Lake Fryxell liftoff mats and glacier meltwater in Antarctica - MAT-04 (megahit assembly) | ecosystem: Environmental > Aquatic > Freshwater > Ice > Liftoff...
CGCCACGCCGTTGACCCATGCGGACCTGCGCTCCCTCACACCCGACGAGTTGTTGTCGACGACGCGATCGGTTCGCAAGCGCCTGGACCTGACCCGTCCGGTCGAACCGGAGCTGATCGACGAGTGCCTGCAACTGGCGGCGCAGGCACCGACCGGCGGCAACGCACAGGGGTGGCACTTCGTGGTCGTGACCGATCCGGCCAAACGGGCCGCGCTCGGCGAGATGTACCGCAAGGGGTTCGAGCTGTTCTACGGCGACCGGGCCGCGGCCGAGGCCAACCTGCCGGCCGACGACCCGGACTACGTCGCGACGACCAAGAAGGTCATCGACTCCGCCGAGTACCTGGCGCAACACATGGGCGAAGTGCCGGTGATGCTGATCCCGTGCATCGACGTGCGCACCGAGGGACTCGACGTCACGATCCAAGCGGGCATCTGGGGATCGCTGCTGCCTGCAGTGTGGAACTTCATGCTGGCCGCACGGTCCCGCGGCCTGGGCACCTGCTGGACGACGCTGCATCTGTTGCACGAGGCCGAGGCGGCCGAGCTGCTCGGCATCCCCGACAACATCATGCAGGGTGCGCTCATCCCCGTGGCACACACACTCGGGCTGGACTTCAAGCCCGCCGCTCGGCGTGACCTGAGTCGTGTCGTGCACCACGACACCTGGTGAGCTGAACCGGTCCGGCCGGGAGCTCGTGGCGTTGCAGGCCTCATGCGGCACGTGACGCCCGAGGTTCGTCAGAGCTCTTCAGATCTGTTCTACGAACCGTATACTGACGCGTATGACCGCTCCCGTTCCGACTCGGTTCTCCGACGATGAGATCGCCCTGATCGACGAGCTCGTGGATCAGGGCGTCGGCGGCAGTCGATCGGCAGTGATCCGCCGTGGTGTGCACGAACTCGCCGAGTCGGTTCGCCGTACACGGGTCGGCGGGGCGATCGCCCGCTCGTACCAGGAGCACCCACAGACGGCCGAGGACGATGAGCTCGCACTCGCCAGCGCCATTGCGATGACAGAGGCCGAGCCGTGGTAGCGCAGGCGGAGCTCTGGTTGATGGAGACGCCGAACAAGAAGCGTCGACCCGTCCTGATCGTCTCCCGCGATGACGTGATTCCGGTTCTGAACAACGTTGTCGTGGCCCCCGTGACGAGCACGATCCGCAACATCGCGACATGCGTGGCCGTGGGGCCCAGCGAGGGAATCGACCATGACAGTGTCGCCTCGTTCGACAACCTCGCTGCGGTACCGAAGTCCGTGTTGACCACACGCCTCGGGGCGCTCGGCGTCGACGGCCGTCAGCAGATCTGCAGCGCACTCGACGCGATGGCCGACTGCTGACAGCCCGATGAGTCAGCGCCCGCCGGTTGGGAGTCGGCCCGATCGCCTGTCAGGCTTTCCGGACCCCATGCCAGCAGATCGAGCACAGAGATGACGAACAACGACGAGATGGCCGAGCGGCTGCGCGCAGCGACGGAGCTGCTGGAGTCGGTGGCGGCCGACCGCTCGGTGCTGTCCCACCTGGACTCCGACGAGCGCACACGTCTGCTGAGCGCCGCGGGCGACGTGTTCTGCCCCGACGTCGAGGAGCGCCGTCAGCAGATCCGTGCCCGCCGCCGCCGTACCCGCGCGGACAAGGCCCAGCGCGATGCCGACATCCTGACCGGGACGGGGATCCGCACCCTGCGGGCGAAGCCCGTCTTCACCTCCCCGAACGTCTTCCCGCCGGACGACTTCGCACAGACCGACGTGACCGATCGCCTCGAACCGGACACCGCCGACGGAACCGGAACAGCCCTCGACGGAACGGCGGCACCGCCGTTCCGCGAGGTGAGCGAGCCGCAGCACTGCTACGTCTGCAAGGAGAAGTACTCGCAGGTCCACTTCTTCTACGACCAGCTCTGCCCCGACTGTGCCGAGCTGAACTTCGCCAAGCGCACCGAGACCACAGACCTGTCCGGCCGTGTGGCTCTGTTGACCGGTGGACGCGTGAAGATCGGCTACCAGGCCGGCATCAAGTTGCTGCGGGCCGGCGCCGAGCTGATCGTGACCACACGCTTCCCACGGGACTCGGCGATGCGTTACGCACAGGAGCCCGACTTCGCCGACTGGGGCGACCGGCTCGAGGTCTACGGACTGGACCTGCGCCACACGCCCAGCGTCGAGGCGTTCTGCCACCACATCACCACGACCCGGGACCGCTTGGACTACATCGTCAACAACGCGTGCCAGACCGTGCGACGCCCGCCCGAGTTCTACCGCCACATGATGGAACTCGAGACCGGCTCGCTGCGGACCATGCCGCTCGAGGCCCGTGGGTTGTTGGGCGAACAGCAGGGCCTCTCCGGCTACGACATGCTCGCCGCCGCAGGTGACGGCGAGCTGGACGAGCCCCGCGCAGGTGCGTCCGCGACGGGGGAGACGGCAGAGATGCCCGGGGTACCGGGGGTGAGCAACGCAGCGCAGCTCTCCCAGTTCCCGCTGCTGCCCGGTGAGTCACACCAGCAGGGACACCTCTTTCCCGGTGGCCGTCTGGACCAGGACCTGCAGCAGGTGGACCTGCGCGAGCAGAACTCGTGGCGACTCACACTCGCCCAGATCTCCACCGTCGAGATGCTCGAGACGCAACTGGTGAACTCCGTCGCACCGTTCGTGCTGAACGCCCGCCTCAAGCCGCTGATGCTGCGCACCCCGGAGCGGGACAAGCACATCGTCAACGTCTCTGCGGTCGAGGGGCAGTTCTACCGTCGCTTCAAGACGACCCGACACCCACACACCAACATGGCCAAGGCTGCGCTCAACATGATGACGCGCACTTCGGCCGCCGAGTACCACCAGGACGGCATCCACATGAACAGCGTGGACACCGGATGGGTCAGCGACGAGGACCCGGTCCACATCGCGGAACGCAAGACAGCGGAGCACGGTTTCCACCCGCCGCTCGACATCGTCGACGGCGCCGCCCGGATCGTCGATCCGATCATCACCGGCCACGCGACCGGCGAGCACGTGTACGGCCAGTTCCTGAAGGACTACGGGCCGACCGACTGGTGACCTCCGGTGGGCCGCACCGAGTGGCCGCTCACCGGATCAGCAGCCGTCGACCCAGATCTCGCCGTCGGCCCGGAGCTCCTTCTTCCAGATCCAGCCCTCGGCCTTGACCCTGTCGATCAGAGCGCTCGCTGCGACGAAAGCCACATCGCGGTGCATCGACACGGTCACGATCACCACTGCGGGTTCGCCGACCTCGACGCGACCGACCCTGTGCACCGCCAGTGCGGCGCCGAGGCCGAACTGCTCGGCGCACTCGCGCGCGAACAGCTCCAGCTGACGCGGCGCCCTGTCCTGCCATGCCTCGTACTCCAGCGCGAGCACGTCGTGTCCGTGGTTCGGGGACCGGACCGTGCCCTCGAACACCACGATGCCACCGCAGTCGTCACGTCGAACGGAGTCCACCAGCGCTGCGGTGTCCAACCGGGTCGCCTCCAGAGCGCCGATCGCGATCGGCACCAGCGCGTCGTGTTCTCCGGCGCTCACGAGGCACCACTGCCGGCAGTGGCACACGCATGGCCCAGAACCGACACGACGGCCTCGAGGCTCTCGGTCGCACCCTTGACCGACCCAGGCAGGTTCACGACGATGGTGCGCCCCCGTCGACCGGCGACCTGTCGAGACAGAGCGGCGAACGGCGTGTGCGCCAGACCTGCCGCACGCATCAACTCCCCCAGACCCGGGGCCTCGGCATCGAGCACCGAGCGGGTCGCTTCGGGTGTCACGTCACGCGGAGCGAGTCCCGTTCCGCCGTTGGTCAGGACCAGATCGACCGCACCACCGTCGCACCATTCGACGAGCGCCGCGACGATCGCGTCGTGTTCGTCCGCGACCAGCGCACGCGCCACCAGCTCGGAGCGCAGGTGTTCGGCGACGACGGCCTCGACCGCCGGTCCCGTCAGGTCCTCGTACTCGCCTGCGGTGGCGCGGTCCGAGATCGTGAGCACCGCCACACGGATCACCCCCGGATCGGTCTCGTGGCCGGCCCCACCGGAGACCGGCGGCAGGATCGCCAGCTCGGCGCCCGCAGTGTGGTGGTCGTGCTCGGCGCGGGGAACGATCTCGTCGTCGACCACGATCGTGCAGGCAGCACGGATCGCCGCGAACTCCGGGCCGAACGTGGCATCCGCAGCGGCGAGAACCTGCGCAACGGTGTCGCCGCCGATCTCGGTGCGTCGTGTGCCGGCCGCCTCACGCGCCTGGGCGAAGAAGAGGACCACCGTCATGAGTCCCGCTCCGTCATGAGTCCCGCTCCGTCATGTGTCGAGTTCCACCGTGACGGCGGTGCCCGCCGTGACTCCTCCCGGCGGCACGATCACCCAGCCGTCGGTGCCGAGGGCGTTCGACAGCACCTGACTGGACCGTCCGACCGCCGGTCGGACCCGGTCACCGTCCAGGTGCACGGGATGCACCACGGTGCGCTGCGTGTCGCCGGCGATGCCCTCGGTCAGCTCGGCAACGACGGCGAGCGGCTCGGCGTCGCGGCCCGCCAAACAGCGGATCGCGCGAGCGACGAACACGTGCGTGCACGCGATCACCGACCCGGGGTTGCCGGGCAACACGATGACCGGCGCGCCATCGCGCCGGCCGAGCGCAACGGGTTTGCCGGGTCGCAGCGCGACACGCCAGAAGTCGAGCGGGCCCTGCTCTTCGAGCACCGAGCGCAACCAGTCGCGTTCGCCGACGCTCGCGCCGCCGCTGGAGATGACCAGGTCGGCCTGCGACGCCAGCTCGGACAGCGCTGCGCCGATCGCCTCGGGGTCGTCGCCGGTGCGCACCGCTGCAGTGACGACTCCGCCGAGAGAGGTGCACAACGCCGTCAGCAACGGACCGTTGGCGTCACGTACCCGTCCGCGACCGACGGCCTCGTCGACACCCACCAACTCGTCGCCGGTGGACAAAACGCCCACCCGGGGCCGCGGGTGGACCAGCACCTCGGTCGCTCCCACGGCGGCCAACATGCCCACCTGGACCGGTCCGATGAAGGTGCCGGCACGCAGAACGGTGTCGCCCTGTCCCACGTCCTCGCCACGCGGGCGCACGAACGTCCCGGCCGTCACCACTGTGTCGATGACGATGCGGTCGATCCCGCTGCCGTCCTCGAGTGCCGCTGTTCGTTCCCACGGCACCACTGCATCGGCCCCGTCGGGGATCGGGAACCCCGTCATGACCTTGACCGCCACTCCCTGCGCACTCTCGTCGGCGACCGTCAGCGGGATCGGGGCCCCGTCGGAGGCTGCGGTCAGGTCGGCGGAACGAACGGCGTATCCATCCATCGCGGAGTTGTCGAAGGACGGGATGTCGTCACCGGCAACCAGGTCCTGCGCGAGCACCGTGCCCAGCGCCTCGGCCAAGGACACCCGGATCGGATCGAGCGCCGGGAAGGCTGCGACGACCCTCTCGATCGCTTCGGCGTAGCCGATCAGGGGGACGTCCAACTCCTGCGCCGTGACGGTGCGGCTCGTCGTCATCCGCCGATCCTGGACATCAGTCGCACCGGTTGTTCGAACTGCTGCTGGCCGATCGCATGACCGGGCCCCTTGGCGGCGACGGCCTCGATCACGATCGTCCGCAGCTCGGCATCGCTCGCTCCCGCCCGGAGCGGTGTGCGCAGGTCGGACTCGATGTGGGCGAACAAGCAGGTCCGCAGGAATCCGTCGGAGGTGAGACGCAGCCGATCGCACTGCTCACAGAACGGTTCGGTGACACTGGCGATCACACCGACCCGACCCGGCGATCCGTCGGCGAACGCGTACGACGAGGCCGGCTGCGCGTCACGCGCGAGCCCCACGAGAGGGTGCCGCTCGTCGATGCGGGCGAGCACCTCGGCCGAAGGCATCACCGCGTCGGGGACCCAGCCGTCGCCACCGCCGAGCGGCATGTTCTCGATGAAGCGCACGTCGCATCCGGTGCGGCGGGCGAACTCGGCGAAGTCGAGGATCTCGTCGTCGTTGGTCCCGGCCACCACGACGCAGTTCACCTTCACCGGTGTCAGCCCCGCTCGATGCGCCGCGTCGATGCCGTCGAGGACCTTCTCGAGTGCGTCCCTGCGGGTCATCTCTGCGAAGCGGTGCGACACGAGGGAGTCCAGACTCACGTTCACACGTGACAGCCCGGCACCGGCCAAGCGCTGTGCATGACGAGCCAGCGTCGTGCCGTTGGTGGTGAGCGACAGGTCCTCGAGTCCGAGCGTCGACAGGCGCCCGACGAGGTCGTCCAGGTTCGGTCGCATCAGCGGCTCGCCGCCGGTGAGACGGATCGAGGTGATCCCGAGACCGACCAGCAACCGGGCGATGCGCTCGATCTCGCCGTAGGTCAACAGCTCGTCCTGGGCGAGCCACTCGAGGCCCTCGGCCGGCATGCAGTAGGTGCAGCGCAGGTCGCACCGGTCGGTGACCGAGATGCGCAGGTCCTTCGCGATGCGGCCGTACCCGTCGATCAGCCCGTCCGGGTCGACCGCAGGTGTCGACGCCATGGCGCGCCCGTCCACATCGGGAGCCGTGGCAGTTCCTGTGTCGGACATCTCGTCACCCTACCGAAGCACGCGAGCGGTGGATCCGCAGCATCGTTGCCCGACCACCGTTCGGAGCGGGCCCACGATCCGGATGGGAGACCCCCATCACCACCCGGTCCGTCGCCCACGTCACCACGGTGATCGCAGGACGATCTGCAACGTACCGGCGACGGCGAGCTGCGCCGCGAGCCAGCCGCGCCGAGCGGTGCGGCTGCCGATCGACGTGGTCGCCAGGACCAGGAATGGCACCGCTGGCAGCCAGATTCGCTCGACCTCACCCTTCGACATCGTCGACAGGTCAGCTGCGACGACACCCGCGAGTGCGCCGCCGACGAGCCACCACGCGGCGCGGTCGCGCAACCAGGCGATCCCAGCGACGGCGGCCGGTCCGATGGCGACCGCCAGCACCACCAGGTTGGAGATCACGAAGTAGCGGTCGGGCCGTTCGGGCGCGACACCTGCGAGGTAGGCGGTCCGTGTCGCCGCCAGACCAGCGAACCAGTCGAACCCCTCGGCCATGAACAGCAGGGGGATCACCGCGACGCCGATCGCGGCCGGGACCAACGGCTGCCAGCGACGGTTGCGCAGGGTCATGACGGCGAGCGCCCAGAGCGGTCCGAGCAGCACGAAGGAACCGTAGGAGAACGACAGACCCAACCCGGCCAGAAGCCCGGCACCGAGACCCGCGAGTAGACCCCAGCGGCTGCGGGCGGTGACGGCGAGGGCTCCCAGCGCGACCGACCAGGCGAGCACGCCCATGAACATCGCGTCGGGTGACGAGGCGATCCAGATCGCCGCTGGGGCGAGGCCGACGAACGGTGCCGCCCGCCGAGCAGCCTCACGGCCGGCGATGCGGTCCATGGCGATCAACGCAGCCGGCGCGGCCGACGCTGCGATGATCAGGAACCCGGCGGTCAACACCTCGACGTTGCCGCCACCGATCCGGTCGAAGACCCAGTGAGCGAGTGTCGCCCCCGGCGGATGACCCTTGACGTGGGTCGGGTAGTCGGGGAGCCGTTCGACGAAGGTGCGCAGGAAGTCCGCTGGCGAGTCGATGGCCTGCGCCGTCGGCCAATAGGCACGACGGTTCCCCAGCACGGTGGACAACGTCTCGCGTCCGGCCGAGCCCTGGAGCAGCACCGGCCACGCAAGTGCGAGCAGACCAGAGCCCACGAGGAGCCAGCCCCACCGCAGATGCTCCACGATCGGGACCCAGCAGGTCACCAGGAACACGGCGAGAGCGAGCGCCCACCACAGCCCGGGCGACCACAGGACCTCCCACTCCCCCACGAAGGGCGGTGCGTTCAGGAACAGCTCCGGTCCACGACGCACGAACGCCTGACCCCACAGAACCATGACGACGAGCAGTACGACGACGACAGCGACCGCTGTGTACCCCATCCACCTCGGCGCCCGAGACTCGGCCTGAGGACCAGTGTCGGGCGGTGTGGGATCTGCCAGCTCCGTGTCGCTGCTCATCCAGCGCTCCCCGCGCTCCCTGCGCTCCCTGCGCTCCCTGCGCTCCCGGTGGTGCCGGTGGCGCCGGTGGCGCCGGTGCTCGCCGGCGGACGACGCAGCGGGTCCGACGCGAACGCGACCAGGCCGTCGGCGGGCGCGACCTGCGCTGTGAAGCCGACGGCGGCCCGGGCGAGTGACGGGTCGCCGACGACGTGGCGCACATCTCCGAGACGGTACCGACCCGTGACCTCGGGCTGGATCCCGCGCCCGTCCGCCTCGGCGAGCACCCGGGCCATGTCCGCCAGAGTGACGGGGTGGCCCGAGGCGACGTTCGCAGCGCCGTCGAAAGCCGAGGCCAACGCGAGCTCGTTGGCGAGCGCGACGTCGCTGACATGGACGAAATCGCGTCGTTGGCCACCGTCCTCGAACACCTGCGGTCGCCCGCCCGACTCGAGCTGGCTCCGGAAGATCGACGCGACTCCTGCGTACGGCGTGTCGCGGGGCATCCGGGCGCCGTAGACGTTGTGGTAGCGCAGCGCGCACGCCGCCACGTCGGCCTCACGGGCGAAGGCGCGCACGAGATGTTCCTGGTGCAGCTTCGTCGCGGCATACACGTTGCGCGGATCGATCGGTGCGTCCTCTGCGACCAGTCCGGAGGAGAGCTCCGAGTCGCACGCGGGGCACCGGGGCTCGAAGCGACCGGAATCCAGGTCCTCGACACGCCGCTGCGCCGGCTGGACCACGCCGTGCTCGGGACACTCGTAGCGGCCCTCGCCGTACACGACCATGGAGGACGCCACCACGAGGCGCCCCCGCCATCCGGCGGAGTGCATGGCCCACAACATGGTCGCAGTGCCCTCGTCGTTCGCGCTCACGTAGTCGCGGATGTCGGCGAGATCGACACCCAGCCCGACCTTCGCCGCCTGGTGCGAGACCGCATCCGTCCCGGGCAGGACCTCGGCCCACACCTCCGGATCGCGCACATCACGCCACATGTACTGCGCCGCGTCGTTCAACCACTCCGGCGCACCATCGTGCGCGGCGGGGTCCAGGTTGTCGATCACCACGACCTGATGACCCGCTGCGCAGAGGCGGTCCACCAGGTGCGAGCCGATGAACCCGGCTCCGCCGGTGACCACGATGCGCTGCTGTTCGGACACGGCGGTCATTTTCTCGCTCCCGGGCGTCGTGTCGTGGCTCCGGGACTGCGAACATGTCCGCCGTGCCCGATGTGATCCTGCCCGCCCTGGACGAAGAACTCGCATTGCCGTGGGTTCTGGAACGCATGCCCGAGGGCTACCGCGCGATCGTCGTCGACAACGGATCGACCGACCGCACCGCGGCGGTCGCCGAGGAACTCGGGGCGCTGGTCGTGCACGAGTCGCAGCAGGGCTTCGGCGCCGCGTGCTGGGCCGGCCTGCAGACGGCCACGGCGGACATCGTCTGCTTCATGGACGCTGACGCGAGTTTCGATCCGGGCGAACTGACAGGTGTGGTCGCACCCGTGCTCGACGGCACCGCTGACCTGGTGCTCGGCGCACGCCAGCCGGTCAAGGGTGCGTGGCCCTGGCACGCGCGGCTCGCCAACAAGGTGCTGGCCGCCGAGATCCGTCGCCGCAGCGGCGTGCAGGTCACCGACCTCGGCCCGATGCGCGCGGCCCGTCGCACATCGCTGTTGGAACTCGGTCTCGCCGACCGACGATCGGGTTGGCCGCTCGAGATGGTGCTGAAGGCCCAGCGCGCGCAGTGGCGCATCCTCGAGGTACCCGTGTCCTACCGCCCGCGGGTGGGCCGGTCGAAGGTGACCGGCACGGTCAAGGGCACGGTGCGCGCGATCACCGACATGTCGCGCATGCTCGCCGAACGCTGACGCGTCGACTCCATCTGGATCCCTCCTGCGCGTCATGTCCACCTGTGCGTCACGAGACAGCTGACGACGCCGGCAGATGGAGCGGGAACCGGACGGTGAAGCAGCACCCGCCGACATGGTTCGACACTGCGATCGACCCACGCTGGGCCTCGGCGAGACCCTTGGCGATGGCAAGGCCCAGCCCGCCACCACCCACCCCGCCACTCACCCCGTCGGTCACTGCGTCACGCCCTCGTGCGGCGTCACCACGGAACGCCACATCGAACACGCGGTCCAGGTCCTCGGCGGGGATGCCACCGCACTCGTCGATCACGGACACGACGGCGTCATCCGCCTCGGTGGTGACCGACACGCGGATGCAGCCGCCGGGAGCGGTGTGACGCACTGCGTTGTCCAACAGGTTGCGCAGCACCCGGGTCGCCTCGGCGGGTGAGACCAGCAGAGGGGGCGGCGAGCCGAGATCGCAGGTGAGTTCGATCTCACGGGCTCGTGCGGTCGGGCGCACGCCGTCGACGACGCTGCCGATCAGTTCCTCGGCCTCGATCGGTCGAGGCGTCAGATCGATCGCTCCGCTCGTGATGCGGCTCAGCTCGAACAAGTCGTCCACGAGCAGCGTCAGCCGGTCCGTCTCCTCACCGATCGAGTGCAGGTAGCGCTGCACATCGGCCGGGTCGTCGACGACACCGTCCTCGATCGCTTCGGCCATTGCCCGGATGCCGGCGAGTGGGCTGCGCAGATCGTGCGAGACCCAGGCCACCAACTCGCGACGGGACCGCTCCAACGTCAACTCGCGTTCGTGCGCCTCGACCAGTTCGTTGCTCATCAGTGCGAGCTGCTCCCCGAGGCGGCCGAGTTCGGACACCGATGCACCGGGGCCCTGGTCCGGCGTCTCGCCCGCAGCGATCGACCGGGACATGTCGAACAGCGCGCCGGTGTCGCGGTTGATGCGACGCGTCAGACGCCACGCCGAGATCAGACCGACCAGCGCCGCGGCCGCGGCGATGACCGAGAAGGCGGTCAGGTCGTGAGCGTTGATGAACATCGCGCGGGCGGCGACCAACGCGCCGACCCAGGTCGCGAGCACAGGGGCGAGCGCGACGATCAGGACCTGGCTCCCGGCGCGACCCCCACCGCTGCGACGGGTCAGCCACGCGCCGAAGACGACGACAGGTGCGGCGCCGGCGAGAGTGAGCAGGACCAGCGTCGCGTTGTCGGTCAGTGCCGATGCCAGCACGGCGGACGCCACAGCGATGGATGCCAGTGCGAAGCTCATGGTTCGAACCTGTACCCACCGGAGACCGTGACCAGATGTAAAGGTTCCGTGGGGTCCTCCTCGAGCTTGATGCGCAGACGGCGCACATGGACCGTCACCGTCGCCGAATCGCCATAGGTCCAGCCCCACACCGACTCCAACAGTTCCTCACGGCGGAACGCTCGGCGCGGATGGCTCATCAGGTGGACCAACAGGTCGAACTCCTTCGCTGTCAGGTGCACCGGGACGCCGGAGCGCAACGTCTCGTGGGCGACCGTGTCCACCTCGAGTGCACCGGCGCGCAGTGTCGCCTGCGGTGCCGCGCCGGGTCCTGAGCCGACGGGGCCGTCGGCCCGTCGCAGCACCGCCTTGATACGAGCGGTCAGCTCCCGGGGCGAGAACGGTTTGGTGATGTAGTCGTCGGCGCCGAGATCGAGACCCAGCACACGATCGTCCTCCTCGGCCCTCGCGGTCAGCATGACCACGGGGATCGGGGCGAACTGGCGCAGCCGCCGACAGACCTCGAAACCGTTGAGCCCGGGCAACATGACGTCCAGGACCACCAGGTCCGGCAGCCACTCCATCGCGTGACCCAGACCGGATTCGCCGTCGTCACGGACATCCACCTGGAAGCCTTCGCGCTCCAGGTACCGCGCCACGACGTCGGAGAGGTTCGGATCGTCCTCGATCACCAGGACCCGCCGGGTGCTCGTCTCGCTCACCCCGACCGGGACCTCTCCTGCGACGTGCGCGTCGTCGGAGGGGGCGGCCATGGGCCGATCGTAGGTGGGCGGTCGGCAGATAGGTCGTTGCCCCGGAACATGTTTCGCACTCTGTAAGCGGGGGTACACGTCGGCTACTCACGAGTCTCGGTACGGTCGGCAGTATGGATGCAACAGAGGTGCTGAACAGGGTCGAGGTGACCCGGTCCGCGGCCGAGGAACGCCAGGTGCACGGCGCTCGAACAGCGTCCGTCCTGGGCGTCGCGCTCGGCGTGTCGTTCGGCATCTGCTTCCTGACCGGGGTCTGGTCGCACCTGCAACAGCAGCCGCCAGGGTGGCTCGAGGGGTCGTTGCCGTTCGGGCCGACAGGCCTCTATCGATTCACCCAGGGCCTGCACGTGATCACCGGCCTGGCATCGATCCCGCTGTTGCTCGCAAAGCTCTACTCGGTGTCACCCCAGCTGCTCAGGCGCCCGTCCCTGAGCGACAAGGTCAACCTGATGGAGCGCGCCGCGGTGCTACCGCTGGTCGGCGGGTCGCTCTTCCTGCTCGCGACGGGCGCGGCCAACATCGCCCGGTGGTACCCGTGGAAGTTCTTCTTCCCGGTCGGGCACTGGTGGGCGGCGTGGTTGGTTCTCGGAGCGACGATGATCCACGTGGCGCTCAAGGCGCCGACCGTGCGTCGAACGCTCGGCAGCACACGGACCCGTACGGAGGCCGCCGAACCCGCGACCGCGCCTGGCGAACTCACCCGGCGCGGACTGTTCCTGACCGTCGGCACGGCGGCCGGGGTGCTGACGCTGTTCACCGCTGGTCAGACGGTGCCGTACCTGCGACGCCTGACGCTGCTCGCTCCACGCCGACCCGACATCGGTCCGCAGGGCCTGCCGGTGAACCGCACCGCAGCTGCTGCACGGACCACCGACCTCGCCGGCCCCGACTACCGCTTGACGGTGACCCGTGCGAACGGCGAGAGCCGTAGTTTCACCATCGACGAACTACGCGCCCTGCCTCAGCGCACCGAGGAGATCGTGATCTCGTGCGTCGAGGGGTGGAGTGCGATGGCGCTGTGGACAGGTGTGTCGGTCGCGGATGTTCTCCGCAGTGCAGGTGACGGTGGGACGGGCTCCGAGGTGCCGGGGATCGTGACGGTCACCTCGGCGCAGCAGGTGGGCGGGTACCGCAGCTCCGAGCTGACGCCCTCGGCCATCGCCGACCCTCGCTGCTTGCTGGCTCTCGAGATCAACGGCGAACCTCTCGCCCCCGACCACGGAGCGCCGTTGCGGCTCATCGCTCCGAACCGTCCGGGTGTCATGCAGACCAAGTGGGTCACCGGACTGGAGTTCGCGTGAGCGCTCCGGAGCACCACGAACGGCCCATGACCACGAGCGGTCCGAGCGCGCCGCTCGACCCGCACCGCACCGCGCCGCCGGGTCTCGTGGCTTGGCTGGTGATCGGCGCCGGATGGATGGTGATGATGATTGCCGTGTTCGGGCTCTTCAACGACCCGAAGCTCGGTTCGCCCACGTCCTGGGTGACCTGGATCCTGGGCGCAGCCATCCTCCATGATGCCGTCGTGCTGCCGATCGTCGTCGGTGTCGGATGGCTGCTCGGCCGGTCCCTTCCCCGACCATGGCGCACACCGGTGCGCGCTGCGCTGGTCGTCGGCGCGGTCGTCTCGCTCGCCACCTTCCCCATCGCTCGCCGCTACGGCGCCCGCGCGGACAATCCCAGCATCCTGCCGCTCGACGTCGCGCGGAACCTGCTGGGACTGCTGGCCGTTCTGGCTGTCGTCGCCATCGCTGCGGGCTCGGTCAACATGGTGCGCGAGCGTCGAAGAACTCAACGAGGAGTCACAGAATGATCGTCATGGAACGCTCGTCGACCGGAGAGGTCAGACCGCTCGACCTGGAGGCCTGGTCCGGACCCGCCACCGGGGAGGAGCGTGAGATGCTCACCGGTCTGCGGCCGGCCGTGCTCGATGTCGGCTGCGGTCCGGGTCGTATCGCCGCCGCACTCGCCGAGGTCGGCGTGCCCGCGCTCGGGATCGACGTGTCGCCCTCGGCACTGCTCACCGCGACGGACTCCGGCGCGATCGTGCTCGAGCGGTCCGTGTTCGACCCGCTGCCCGGCGAGGGTCGCTGGGGGACCGTGTTGTTGTTGGACGGCAACATCGGCATCGGCGGCGACCCCGTGTCGTTGCTCGCCAGGTTGCGTGAACTGGTCGACGGTCAGGGCGAGGCGATTGTCGAGGTCGATCCACCCGGACAGTCCTTCGTCCGTGACGAGGTGCGCCTGCGGTGCCCGGTGGCGGGTGACGGTCCGTGGTTCGACTGGGCATGGGTCGGCGCCGACGCTGTCGAGGAACTGGCCTACGACGCCGGGTTCGCCAGCTGCGTCCTGCATCGCTACGGCGACCGTTTCGTCGCCCGGATGCGCAAGGGGCGCGACGCGTGACGACACTCGATCGCTCGACGGTGACTCTTGCGGTGATCGCGAAGGAACCCGTTCCGGGCAGGGTGAAGACGCGACTCTGCCCGCCGTGCACGCCCGAGCAGGCAGCAGACATCGCACTGGCCTCGCTGCGGGACACCTTCGACGCGGTCGACGCCGCAGCGCTGCGCACGGCTGCCGGGAGTGCGGCGCGTGCCTCCGCAGAGCGGTCCGGGGCTGTTCAGCCGGTGGTCGTTCTCGACGGCACGCCCGGCGACTGGATCCCCGACGGCTTCCGCGTGATCGCCCAGCGAGGCGACGGGCTCGACGAGCGCCTCGCCGCTGCGGTCTCCGACGTGGACGGACCAGTGGCCATCATCGGCATGGACACTCCGCAGGTGACCGCGGCGTTGATCGGGCAGGTCGTCGATGCACTGTGCGCCGACGGCACCGATGCGGTGCTCGGGATGGCCGACGACGGTGGGTACTGGGTGATCGCGTTGCGCGAGCGACGACCCGACGCACTGCTCGGTGTCCCGATGAGTACCGACACCACGGGAGCGGCGCAGTTGCAGCGACTCACCGAGCTGGGGCTGCGGACCACACTCGTGGCACCGCTGTGCGACGTGGACACCTTCGACGAGGCGGTCGCAGTGAGCGAGCTGGTGCCCGGCAGTCGTTTCGCCCGGGCGGTCGCATCAGTGCTCGCGCCGGCGGTCGCGCCGGAGTCGTCGCGGGAACCGTCATCGACACAGGGTGCAACCCACTCCCGGTCGGTCGGAACAGGAGCAGAACCCCGTGGATGAACCCTTCGCACTCGCCGACCGCGCCGGCCTGCAACTGACCGAGCGGTTCGACGCACCGCCGCAGGTCGCCGTGGTGCTCGGCTCGGGTTGGCAGGACGCAGCTGAGGCGATCGGCGAGACCGTGGTCGAGGTGGAACTCGCCGACCTGCCCGGATTCCCCGCGCCGACCGCACTGGGCCACGGCAGCACGGTCCGACGCGTGGACGTGCCGATCAGCGGGTCGTCCGGCGACGCCGGCGCAGTCCGCACCGTCGCGGTCTTCCTGGGGCGCGCGCACCTGTACGAGGGGCACTCCCCCTCCGTGGTCAGCCACGCCGTGCGGACAGCCGCGGCGGCCGGCGTCCGACACCTCGTGCTGACCAACGCCGCCGGCACTCTGCGCACCGACCTGCCGGTCGGCCGGCCCGTGCTCATACGCGACCAGCTGAACGCCACGGCGCTGTCACCCCTGACCGGACCGCTCCCACCTGCACCGCACCAGGGTCGGTTCGTGGACATGACCGACCTGTACTCGACTCGCCTACGGCAGATCGCCCGCTCGATCGATCCTTCACTCGTCGACGCGGTGTACGTCGGTCTGCCAGGGCCCCACTTCGAGACGCCGTCGGAGATCATCGGCTACCGCTCGCTCGGCGCCGAGGTGCTCGGCTTCTCGACCGTGCTCGAGGCCATCGCCGCTCGCCACGTCCGGGTCGAGGTTCTCGGAATCTCTCTCGTGACGAACCTGTGCGCCGGCATGCAGGCGGTCGTCGACGACCAGGAGGTGCTGGCGGCAGGTCGCGCCGCGGCACCGCAGCTGGGCGCGATGATCCGCCGGGTCATCGCGCACCCCGACCTCTGAGTCGGTCCGCGGCTCCTGCAGTCGCAGATGCGAATCAGGCGTCGAGCAGTTCGACCGTGTCGCCGACGAGGACCCGACCCGGGTTCACGACGTTCGCGTACGCCCCCAGATGGTTCGGGAACGCTGCGTGCAGATCACCCATCGCGTGGAACAGTTCCGGCTGGCGCTCGAGATCGGGCTGGGCACGCAACGGCATCGCACAGCGCACCGTCGGTCCCGCGACCTCCAGCACCAGATCGTCACCGATCCGCAGGTGTCGGCCCGACCAGGCATCCTCGACGAACACCTCGCCGGGCACGTCCAGGACCAGGTTCGGTCGGAACCGGCGCACGTCCCAGTCCAGGTCCGGTCGTCGCTCGGCGCAGCCCGACAGGGTCGCGGTCGTGACCAGGTGGACAGGGGCGAGATCCAGGAAGGTGCCCGCGGGGACGGGGATCTCGTAGTACTCGGCGCTGTCGTCCGGCGGGTCGAACGTCATGTCGTAGGACAACTCGACGCCCTCCACGAGCTCACTCGTCGAGGTCAGCACCACGTCGCGTTCGAGCCACTCCGAGAGTTGCTCCGGGGCACGCGGGTCGTCGAGTCGGATCCGTGTCCCGTCCGGCAGGGTGATCACCTCGTCGTCCGCTCGGCCCATCAGCAGCAGCGCCACGCGCTTCGCGGACAGCACCTGCCCGGACGCGGTGTCGATCAGGGCCCACTGACGGTCACCCTGGATCACGTCGGACCCGACCGACAACGTGTCGACCTCGAGCCCCTGGAGCGACTTCACCGGGTACCGCCGACAGCTCGCCACCGTGCCGAGGTCCATCAGGTCCCACTCGTGTCATGCATGGTCGCCGAGCCTAGGCAACGGCGCCCGACTCAGCCGGAGTCCCGCGTGCGCTCCTCGAGGCGTGCCGCGTAGACGGCCGCCTCGGTCCGACGACTCATCCCCATCTTCGACAGCAGATTCGACACGTAGTTCTTGACGGTCTTCTCGGCCAAGAACATCTCGGCCGCGATCTGCCGGTTCGTCAGACCGTCCGCGAGCAGGTCCAGGATGCGCGACTCCTGCGGGGTCAGGCCCCGGAGGCGTTCGTCCTCCAGGGGCCCACGGCGCAGGCGCTCGACCGCCCGGGCGACCAGAGCGGGATCGAGCAGCTGCTCGCCGGCGGCGGCCCGTCGCACCGCATCGACGATGTCGGACCC
>Ga0105047_10008447_pt1 | contig 17138 bp, 17 predicted proteins | sample MAT04_FD_78384 | JGI IMG/M metagenome (GOLD analysis project Ga0105047, IMG submission 78384) | Freshwater microbial communities from Lake Fryxell liftoff mats and glacier meltwater in Antarctica - MAT-04 (megahit assembly) | ecosystem: Environmental > Aquatic > Freshwater > Ice > Liftoff...
CGGGATCAAGGACCAGATCGAGAAGCTGGTGTCCGGTGAAGACACCAAGAATCCGCTTACCGATCAGGCGATCGTCGAGATTCTCCAGCAGACCGGTGTGCAGATTGCGCGTCGTACGGTCGCGAAGTACCGTGATCAGCTCGGCGTCCTTCCCGCCCGCATGCGCAAGCGCGTCTGACCCGCGCCCGCGACTGATCGCGATCTCATCCCTCTCTGAATGGCCGTCTCCGCCCGTCCGCTTCGACGCACTTCCCGTTCGGCGTCTACCTCGGTTGTAGATGTCAGCGTTCTCGTTCCTGCCAAGGACGAGGCGGGCAACCTCGCGCTCTTTCTCGAGTTGTGCGAGGCCACGTTTCGCGGCGAGTCCGCACGCTATGAAGTGGTGGTGGTCGACGATGGTTCGACCGACGGAAGCTGGGCACTGCTCCAAGAGCTCCGGTCACGGTATGCCTTCCTGCGGCCGGTGCGACACCGTGCGCAACGCGGGATAGCCGAAGCGCTGCGTACCGGGTACCTGCAGTCGCACGGACGCGTGTTGGTCTTTTATCCCGCCGACCTCCAATTCAAGCCCGAGGATATTCCGCGACTCGTGAATCCGATCCTCGCCGGCGAGTCGGATATGGTCACGGGTTACAAGCAGGGCGTGTACGAGAAGGCGTTCGTTTCGGGCATTTACAACAAGCTCAGTCGAACGCTCTTCCACGTGCCAGTGCGCGATTTGAACAACGTGAAAGCGTATCGCCGAGAGATCATGGCGGCGCTGCCGATGCGCCCCGACTTCCATCGCTACATGATCGTCATGGCGGCCGCGCAAGGCTTCACGGTCACGGAAGTGCCGGTGCCACTCTACGCCCGACACTCCGGGAAGTCGAAATTTGGCCTGTCACGCATTCCGATCGGGGTGCTCGACATGCTTGCGGTCTGGTTCGAGCTCAAGTTCGGGCAGAAGCCGTTGCTCGCCTTCGGCATGCTCGGCGTCGCCCTGTTCGCTATCGGCGTGCTGTCCGGGCTCGGAGCGATGGTGTGGCTTGCGATCACGGGACAGGGGCAGCGGTGGGTCTGGACGGTCATCCAAACGTGCCTCATGCTCGGCTCGATCTTCTTCGCCACCGGATTGCTTGGCGAGCAGATCGCACAGCAGCGCGCCGAAGTGCGCGAGTTGCGACGTGAGCTCGACGAACTGGCCAGTGCGCAATCGGACGAGGATGCCGACGACGTCACGCCTGTCGTGACACTCGGCGTCGATCGCGACCGCCGCTGACGGTCGGCGCTTCGGTGCCCCGCGCCACGCGCGTGCTCTTCGTCACGCACAACGTGCCGCGCTTCGAGGGCGACGCGGCCGGTTCGTTCGTCTTGCGACTGGCGGTAGCCCTGCAGTCGGCCGGGGCCACCGTCGATGTCATTGCACCGGGGGCCGCTGGCCTTGATAGTGAGGAAACGCTGGAAGGCGTCCGCATCCAACGCGTGCGCTACGCCAGCGACGCGCGAATGACGCTCGCCTATGCCGGCAACATGGCCGAGCAGGTGATGGCGTCATGGGGTGGAAAATTGGCGCTGCTGGGTATGCTGCGCGCGATGCGCCGCGCGGTGCGTACGCAGCTCGACGCGGCCGCACGCGCCGGCGCTCCGTACGACATCGTGCATGCACACTGGTGGTTTCCGTCGGCCCTCGCACTCTGGCGCGCACGTCGGGCGGGCGATCCGCCACTGTTGATTACGATGCACGGCTCCGATGTGCGTCTCGCGCAGCGCACGGCACCCGCGCACCCCGTCATGCGCGCCGTGCTCAGTCAGGCGGCCATGTGCACGGCCGTCTCCGGATGGTTGGCAGAGACCGCGCGCCGGATCGTACCAGAGGCGTCGATCGCCGTGTCACCGATGCCGGTCGATGCGCGACACTTCACTCCTCCGGCAGATCCATCGGCCCTGCGGAGCGGCATCCTCTTCGTTGGCCGACTGAATGCGCAGAAGGGGCTCGCGGACCTGCTCGACGCGATGGGGTCGCCGGCAATGCGTGCCGACGACGCGCAGCGCGACGGAGCGCCGACGTCGCTCGATGTGGTCGGCGACGGGCCGGATGGCGAAGCGTTGAAGGCGCGCGCGATCGCACTTGGCCTCGCCGATCGCGTGCGCTGGTACGGCGCGCTGCCGCAACCCGCACTGGTCCCGCTGTATCAAGGCGCGAGCGTGCTGGCGATTCCGTCGCGCGAAGAAGGGCTGGGCTTGGTGGCGGTCGAGGCGCAGCTGTGCGGCACGCCGGTGGTGGCGTATGCCGACGGTGGCCTGATCGATGTTGTCCGCCCGGACCATGGTGGAACGTTGGTCACGGTGGGCGACACGCGTGCCTTGGGCGAAGCGCTTGCCCGTTTACTCGCTGACGAGACCGCGGCGCGAGTTCTGGGAATGACCGCGCGGCACGACATGCTGGCGCGCTTTTCGCCGGAAGCCGCAGCCGATCGATACCTCACGCACTACCGACAGGCGGCGCGATGACGAGTGGCGCTACGTGGCGTGAACGCGGCGTCCTGCATCATCCCGCGCTCAAGGTGCTGTTGTTGGTGCTCACAGGCGCGTTCATCGCGTGGGCGTTGCACGGCCAGTGGAACGAGATGCGGGCATCGGCCCGCGATCTGCAGGTAGAGTGGCGCTGGATCATCGCGGCGAGTGTGATCGTGTTGGCGGTCTACGCGATGCTGATTCAGAGTTGGCGACTGCTCTTGCGTGGATGGGGCGGTGAACTGGCGTACCTGCCGGCCGTGCGAATTTGGACGATCGCGAATCTGGGTCGATGGCTTCCAGGCAAGGTGTGGTCGGTCGGCGCCCTGAGTGTGCTCGCCGCGCGCGAAGGCGTGTCGGGGGCGGCCGCAGCCGGAGCGGCTGTCTTGGGAACGCTGCTCAACATCGGTGCCGGGTTCGGGGTTGCCGTGATTACGGGTGCAGAAGGACTCGACACGGTCTACGCCGGTTTCCGGATCGGTGCCCTGATCGCCACCGCCGTGTTTGTGGCGGGGGTGCTCGCGTTGCCACGCATCCTGCCACCGGTACTTGGTTGGTTCGCCGCCAAGCGCGGTCTGCCGATGGCCGATAAACAGTTGACACCCGCGACGCTCTGGGGTGTGACCGCGGTGAACGCCGCGTCCTGGTTGGGGTATGGTGTCGCGTTCGCGTTGTTTTCGCGTGGAGTGACACCGCACATCAATAGCGATCCGGCACTGTTCATCGCCGCTTTCGCGGCGTCCTATCTTGTCGGGTTCCTTGCCATCTTCTCACCCGGTGGGCTGGGGTTCCGCGAAGCGGCACTGGCCATCTTTCTTGTGGGCGTCGGTGCGGCGGGGAAGGGCGACGCCGTGATCCTCGGCGTCACGTCGCGCGTCTGGCTCACCGTGCTCGAGGTGCTGCCGGGACTCGTCAGCTTGCTCTTCCTCCCCGCCGCCCAGCGCGCGGCACTGCGGGGCACGAAGTGACTGCGCCGCCCCCGTCACCGCGCTTCGCACTAGCGTGGGCGGCGCTCGTCTGCCTTCTCGCGACGATGCTGCTGGCATGGCCGGCGCTCGGTGGCGCGTTTCTCGTCAACCCGAACTCGGATCAGTACATCGCGGGGTATTCCTTCCGCGAGTTCGCCGCACGCGCCCTTCGCGACGGCCAGGGATTTCCGCTATGGAATCCCTACCAGTTCGGCGGCATGCCGTACGTCGCGGCCATGCACGGGGACATCTTCTACCCGACGTTCCTCCTGCGCCTGCTGCTTCCCACCGACATCGCGATGACGTGGGGCTTCGTCCTGCACACGTTCCTCGCCGGCATCTTCACGGTCGGCTTCCTGCGCGCGGCCGGCGTTCGGTTCCAGAGTGCGGTCGTGGGCGGCATCGCGTATCTGCTCAGCGGGGCCGTCGCCTCGTACGCGTCGCCGGGACACGACGGCAAGTTGTTTGTCAGTGCCCTGCTTCCCGCCGCGCTCTGGGCCTTGGTACGTGGCATGCGCGACGGACGGCGTGCTGCCTGGGGACTACTGGCATTGATCGTCGGACTGGCCGTGTTGTCGCCGCATCCGCAACTGCTGCAGTACATGCTCCTCACGTGCGGTGCCTACGCGCTGTTCCTCGCGCTCCGGCCGTGGAGCGTGGCTTCCGAGTGGGCAGCGCCGGCCCGCAAAGCGGCGGCGTCCCGCCAACTCCCTCGACTGGCATTGGCGCTCGGTGCCGTGTTGCTCGGCGCAGTGATGGGGGCCATTCAGTATCTCCCGGTGCAGGAGTACGTACCGTGGTCCCCGCGCGCCGGTGGCAAGGGCTACGACTACGCCACCAGTTTTTCGTTTCCGCTCGAAGAGACGATCAACATGTATCTCCCGCAGTTCTCGGGGATCCTGGACCACTACTGGGGCCGTAACGGCATTCACTTTCACAGTGAATACATCGGTGCCTCAGTGCTGGTGCTCGCACTCTTCGCGTTCGGCGGCGGGCTCGTGAACCGGCATCGCTCGCACGCCTGGTTTTGGCTCGGCACGCTGATCGTCTCGCTGCTCTGGGCGTGGGGCGGCAACACCCCGTTCTATCAGTTGGTCTACGCCGTGGTTCCCGGCTCCAGGTTCTTCCGGGCTCCCAGCACGATTCTCTACGTGACTGCCTTTGCCTGCTCGGTGCTGGCCGCGTTCGGCGCGGAGCGGGTGTTGGCGGGGAAGGGGACCACCCGGTACGCGATCGGCTGGAGTAGCTTCGCACTGTTGGTCGGAATCGTCGCGACGTCGGGCGCGTTCACCAACATCGCCATGTCGATCCTCGGCGACGCGCGCGGTGATCTGGTCGAGGCCAACGCGCCGAACGTCGTCGCCGGCGCATGGCGATCGGCCGTGGCAGTGCTGGCGCTCGTCGGGATTATGCTCGCGGTTACACGCGGCGTGCTCAAAGCGCCTGCGGCCGGGTGGCTACTCGCGGCGGTCGTGGCCCTCGACCTGTGGAGCGTGGAGCGGAATTACTGGACTTTCTCGGCCCGCGCCGATCAGCTCTATGCCGAAGATGACATTATCCGATTCCTCAAGTCGCAGGCGGAACCAGCCCGCGTCATCGCCATTCCCCTCGGTGACAACATGGCGCCGCATGATCCCTTCGTGCTCGGCGACGCCCTCATGCACCACGGCATCCGTGGCGTCCTCGGCTACCACGGCAACGAACTCGGCCGTTATCAGGAACTCTACGGCAAGAGCGAGGGCTTCCAGTCGATCGCCAACCCGAACTTTTGGTCGCTCACCAACGCGCGGTTCTTCTACACGAATACGCCGGGCTTACCGTTTCAGGGCGCGAAGTTGGCCGCGGGTCCGGTTCGCAACGCGGCGGGTACCATGACGTATCTCTATGAGTTGCCGGGCAAGCACCCGGCGGCATGGGTTGCGCCGCTCATCGTGAAGCTTGACGACCCGACGACCAAAGCGACGGTACTGAACCCGTTGTTCGACGTGAAGCGTGTGGCGATCTTTGATACGTCCTCGACCATTCAGGCCAAACCGGTGAACTCACCGCTGCCTGAACCGGTGCCCTTCGGCGTCGAAGTCACGAAGTACCAAGCAGGGGCGATCGACATCACCCTCGGAGGACCGGCACCAGCAGGGAGTGCCTTGATCGTTTCCGAAAATTTCTATCCGGGTTGGACCGCGGTGGTCGATGGCAGACCTGCCACGATCGCGCGTGCCGACTATACACTTATCGGCGTCCAGCTGCCCATGGGCGCGAAGTCCGTGCAGCTCCGCTTCGACAGTGCACCATATCACACGGGGAAGTTGTTGACATTGCTGGCACTTGGCGCGGCGTTGCTCTGGTGGATTGTCGGGTTCGTGCTCGATCGGAAGGCCGGTTCCACGGCCGCCCTTCGCGCGGCATGAGGCGAACGACATGACTCGCATTCCGACTCCGGCGCGTGGCTGCCTCGCGTTGGGCGAACGTGGCCTCGTGATCGTCCCTACGTACAACGAGAGCGAAAACGTCACACGCATCGTGCCGCTGATCCTGGCGCAGGACGCGCGCCTCGACGTGTTGGTGGTCGATGACAACTCCCCCGACGGCACCGGACAGCTCGCCGATGAGCTGGCCGCCGCCGATCCGCGCGTGCATGTACTCCATCGGGCAGGCAAGGAGGGACTCGGCCGTGCGTATTTGGCGGGGTTCAAATGGGCGCTCGAGCGCGACTACGCCTTCATTTTTGAGATGGATGCCGACTTTTCGCACGACCCTGGCCACCTGCCGGAGTTTCTGGCCGCGATCCGCGGCACGGATATGGTGCTCGGCTCCCGCTACCGAGACGGCCGTGTAACGGTCGTCAACTGGCCGATGTCACGGCTTATCTTGTCGTACTGCGCGAACATCTATGCACGTGCGGTGACGGGCCTTCACCTCGGCGACGCGACCGGCGGCTTCAAGTGCTTCCGCCGCGAAGTCCTGATGGCGATTCCGCTCGATCAGGTGCGTTCCAACGGATATGCCTTTCAGATAGAAATGAGCTTCCGTGCGTGGAAGCGTGGATTCCGCATTGCTGAGATACCGATCGTGTTTCATGATCGTACGGAAGGTGAGTCGAAGATGTCGAAGCACATAGTGCGAGAGGCCGTTTGGATGGTGTGGCGGCTTCGCTGGTGGGCGATCACGGGGAAGGCGTGACGTCATCGAACGCGACACTGCAAGGCATTCCGTTCGTCAAGATGACGGGATCTGGCAACGATTTCGTGTTTTTTGACGGCCGTGAGGTATCGATTGAACGTGTGAGAGCACCTGAGATCATCATGTCTATCTGCAATAGGCACAATGGTATAGGTGCAGATGGAATAGTATTACTGGAGGCTGCGGCTCCCGCGGCAGATGTGCGGATCCATTACTTCAACAGCGACGGAACGCCGGCCGATCTCTGCGGGAACGCGACACTCTGCTCGACCGCGCTGTCGGCGATACTTGGCCTCGCCTCCGAGGCTGGAATGACGCTGTCCACGCCATCGGGGCTGATTGCCAGTCGCCTTGCCGCTGGGGAGCCAGAAATCGATTTGCCTCCGGTCACCGTGATTCGCGCTACCATGCCGATCGATACGGGCGCTGGGGAGCAGCGGATCGGGTTCGCGGTGGCGGGAATACCACACTTGGTGGTCCTGTGCGATGATGCCGATCAGGTGGACATCGACGCTCGAGGGCCGCTGCTTCGCCGTCACGGGGCGTCGGGGCCGGCCGGGGCGAATGTGAATTGGGTGTCGCCGATGACGGGCGGCCAGTGGCGATACCGCACGTACGAGCGCGGCGTCGAAGGCGAGACCTTGGCCTGTGGGACTGGCGCCGTGGCAACGGCCGTACTGCTTACGGCGTGGGGGCTTGCCACAGCCCAAACGGTCACGATCCGGACGAGCTCCGGGCGCGATCTTGAGGTCCGGATTCCGTCGTCCGTGTCAGGCTCTGCGCCGACACTGCGTGGCGAGGGCCGCGTGGTGTTCCGTGGCATGATCGAGTCGATCTAAGCCGTCCTTGGGTCACGCACTGGTGCGATGTTGTGCACCGCGAACTCATGCCATCCGGATCACACAATCTATGTGGGAAGGTGGACAGCTTTACCGTTCGTGAGGTGCGGCCGCTGGCGGGGGCACAGATGTAAGTCGTAAGCGCTTATCATGAAGCGAGTTACCGCGTGCATCCACAGGTTGATGGCGAAATCCCCAAATATTTTCCCACAGTTATCCACGGGCATAGGTTTACATAACATGTATTATGCGCATACAGGACGCTCCGTCTTTCCCACAGACTGCCTGTATTCCGTCGTGTTGTGGACCCGTTACTGTCGACTTCTCCGGCGGATCGCGCCGGACAAACGAAACGGCGGTCCGGGTGTTCTCCGGACCGCCGCATACCGCTATCTCACAAAACGCTACCAATCCTTCTCATCCACTTCGAAGCAACTAGTTCTTCCCGGCACCGGCCAGTTCGCCTAGGCGGACATTCGCTTCCTGAGCAATCGGACTGTCGGTCTTGGCCAGCTCTTCCCAGATCTTCTTGGCGTCCGCGTTCTTGCCGGCCGCCATTAGACTGCGGGCTTCCGAGGCCTTGTAACTGCTCTTGTCGTTCTCGAACTTGGCAGCCATCGACGCCTTGGCGTAGTGCGTGGCCGCTTCGGCCAGCTTCCCCTGGAGCTCGTATCCGACCGCGATCATCGACTCCATCGACGCCTTGAAGTCGGCGCTGGCACCGCCAACCGACTTCTCGAGCGACGCGATGCCTTCGGCGTACTTCTTCTGTTCGTACAGCGCCTGAGACAGCAGCAATACCGCCTGCTGACCGGACGCCGTACCGGAATAGCCATTGGCCACCTTCTCGAGCGTCTTCGACGCCTCCGCGAAGTTGCCCTGAGCCATAGGGGCCTGCGCAGCGTACAGCGCCGTCGATGCCTTGGAGTTCTGGCCCGACGAGTAGCTACGGTAGCCGAAGATCGCCAGCGCGGCGACGGCCACGCCGCCAACGACCAGGCCGATCGGGCGGCTGTTGGACTGGAACCAATCGCCGAGTTTCTCCATCGGATCGTCGGAGAGGCTCGAGGAAGACGACGCGGAACGGGACGACTGGGCCATGCGGAAGTCCAGCGATGAGGGGCAAAGACGGGTGCGCCCTGCTCTCGGTTGCACGAACCAGACGTGCGGCAACGACGCGGACGGGGATAGCCTTCAAACATAGTGACGAACCTCCCCGGAGTGTATGGGGGCGATCGTCCTAAAAGGAAAAATGTCCCCGGCAGGGATCGAACCTGCGGCCTGAAGTTTAGGAAACTTCCGCTCTATCCAACTGAGCTACGAGGACGGGACAGCGTGTACGGTCGGAGCCGCCGTCCTTGCGAATCTCGCTTATTCTTGCGCGGCGCTCAAGGCTGCCCGCCGATTCAGTGCCTGGAACGTCACCACGGACTGCACGTCCCGATTCGCCAACAGCGACCGCCCCTGCAGAAACCCCAACTCGACCAGCACAGAGACGCCGACCACACTCGCCCCGAGTCGCTCGATCAGCCGACAGGTCGCCGCCGCCGTACCGCCGGTCGCGAGGACATCGTCGACCACCAGCACCCGAGCCTCTGCCCCGACCGCGTCGGTGTGCATCTCCAGCACGTCGCTTCGGTACTCCAGCTCATACGACTCGCGCTCCGTGTGCCACGGTAGCTTGCCGGGTTTGCGTGCGGGCGCGAATGGCACATCGAGCTGCAGCGCGATCGGCATACCGAACAGAAAGCCACGACTTTCCACCCCGACCACGTGCGTCACGCCCGCGCCAAGATACGGGGCCACCATCGCGGTGACCACGTCGCGCATCAGTGCCGGATCAGCGAGAACCGGGGTGATGTCCTTGAAGAGAATTCCCGGCGTCGGGAAGTCCGGCACGTCGCGCAGTGTCGCGATCAATCGGTCGGCAAGAGTCGCAGTCATGGGCATCAAGCTACCGCACGTGACGGCTCAGCGTTCGATCATGAACGGCGTGGATAATCCCACGGCGTCGAAACTCGTGAGTTCGCGTGTCACCACGTTCGTGACGGTCGAGTCGCGCGGTCCAACCCGCAGCTCGCGCTCCAAGGCGTCCAAGGCGGCCGAGTCGCCGGCGGCCACGAGAACTACGGCACCATCAGGCTCGTTGCGGACCCAGCCAGCGAGCTCGAGCGTGCGCGAACGCTCGCGCACGTACCACCGGAAGCCGACCCCCTGCACTTCCCCTTCCACACGATAGCGGCGAACCGCCAGCGCCATCAGCGACGGACGCCCAAGAGCGCGGCCAACGCCGCCGCCAGCGCGGCGGCATCGCCGAGGCGCGGCTCGTAGCCCGCCAGCGAAATCTCGCCGTCACGCACGCGGCGAGCGAGTAACTCGAGTGCCTTCGCGGCCGCCTCCGCGTTCTCGTCGCTCGCATGCCGCACCCGATCGGCCCACGGTTCGATCGTACTGCTGACGGCGGGAGTGGGTACACGCGTGGACGCGGCCGATCGCTCGTTCCGAAGCGGCATGATGTCGATCATGTCGTCGTCGCTCCACGCCGGCAGCGGCTCCGGTGTCGGAGACGCATCGAATAGCCGTGCAGCTTCTCCCCCATCGCTGACAAAACCCTCGTGGTCGCGGAGTTCATCCGCCAGCGCCCGCATCTGCTCAGCCGCCTCGTCAAGAGCCCACGCATCCGACGGCGTCGGCGCCTCCGGGGCGGCCTCGGTCACTGACCATGCCGTGCTCACGGCCTCTTCAACGATGGCCTCGGCCACGGGCGGCGTGTACGACGCGGGCGTAAGCGCGGCTGGCGGCTCGTCCACCGCCCGCATCGGCATCGCCGGAGTCGATGACAGAAACGATTCGATCCACGGCAGTGACGGCGCCTCAGGAGCCGCCAGCTCAGACGGTTCGACGAACGACATGGCGGACAGTCCCGCCGTGGCATCGATGATGGCCGGGATCTCGAACGCCGGCGTGGAGAAATCATCCTGCGCTGGCGAGGCGAGTGGCGTGAAGTACGCCGGCGTCGGATACGACGGCGGCATCTCGGCCACCGGCATCTCGGCCGTGGCGATCGGCGCCACGAAGAGCGGCGTCACCAGGCGCTCACCGGCGGGCTTGCCACGCCACGGCTCCGGCACGTACGGGCCGACCTTCGCCGGACTCGCGTGCAAGACACGGTCTACCGATGCGCTCCCCGTCTGCGGAAACGCATAGGGAGTCGCCAGTATGCGCTCGGTGGCGCCGTGAGATGGAGTAGAGACAGGTGTGGACATAGCGTGGTCAGGCCGTGAGTGCCGAAGATGCGCCGAGGAACAGTCGCGCGCAAATATGCGCAACTGCCAGGTCCGTCAAGCCGGCCAACCACCGGCCCCTATGAGGGGGACGAAGCGCACCGGAACGATGTCACGACCTTCCAGAATTCCGTTTCGCTTTACGAACAGCGTCAGTATCTGTTCGTCCCGATCGCCGATCGGCACAAGCATCCGACCACCTTCGGCCAACTGCTCCTCCAACGCCGGGGGCACGTGCGGCGCACCGGCGCTCACCACGATACCGTCGTAAGGACCGTACTCACGCCAACCCAGTGTACCGTCACCGAGGAGGATGGAAACGTTTCGTACATTGGCCTGCTGCAGAATCGGGCGCGTCTTGTCGAGCAGCGCCGGAAAACGCTCGATCGAAAACACCTGCGCCGCGAGCTCGGCCAAGAGCGCGGTCTGATACCCCGACCCCGTACCGATCTCGAGCACCTTCTCCTTGCCGGTGAGCATCAGCTGCTCGAGCGCGCGGGCGTGCACGTATGGCTGCGAGATCGTCTGCCCACTCCCGATCGGCAGGGCCGAATCTTCGTAGGCGCGATGGCGTACCGTCGGCGGGACGAACAGGTGCCGGGGCACCTGATCGATCGCCCGCAGCACGGCGAGATCGCGAATTCCCTTGTCCTGGAGCGTCTCGACCAGTCGTCGACGCGCGCCACGGAACTCCGGCTCTACTGAGGACGCCACCAATCCGCCGCCGTATCGAGCACATCGCGGTGCGTGAGGTCGAGATGCAACGGGGTCACCGAGATATAGCCGTCATGCACGGCGCGAAAATCGGAATCGTCGGGACCACTCCACTCTACACTGCCACCGCCGATCCACAGAATCTCGCGACCCCAGGGATCCTTCATCTTGGTGATCGAATCACTGAACACACGACGACCGAGGCGCGTGAGGCGCACGCCCTTGATCTGATCGCCAGCCACGTTGGGCAGGTTGACGTTCAGCAGCGTTTCGCGCGGAAACGATTCAAGTGACATCAAGTGCTTCAGGAGATCCCGCAGCACCTCGACTTGCGTCTCGAGCAGCGCATCGGCGCGTAAGAGGCTCCCCGCGAAGGAGACCGCGATGGACGGAATGCCAAGGGCGAGTCCTTCCATCGCCGCTGCCACTGTGCCGCTGTACAGCACATCTTCGCCCATGTTCGGGCCGTGATTGATGCCGCTGATCACGTAGTCCGGGCGCGCATCGAGCAGCGCCTCGCACGCGAGCATGACGCAATCGGTCGGCGTGCCGTCCACCTGCCAACGGCGCTCCCCGAGTCGGACGGGGCGCAGTGGATGATGCAGCGTGAGAGAATGACTGGTAGCGCTCTGTTCACGGTCGGGCGCCACGACACTGAGCTCGCCGAGCGGGAGGCAGGCCTGTTCGAGCACGCCCAACCCCTTGGCGAGAATGCCATCGTCGTTACTGAGAAGAATGCGCATCGGATCGGTTGAAAGACGAAAAGCGAACAGCGGACCTACGCTGCAGACTGCGTTGGTCGCGCTATTGGGGACGCGGTGCCGGTCGGTCGTCAAGAATGGCCGATAACTCCGCCAGATCTCGCTCGATACTCTCGAGCGCCTCCACTTCGAGCGCCGCGCGGGCCGCCGGCCGTAGCGCGCCGCCCTTGCGATGCTCGTCGAGCTTCTGCCGCGCGCCGTCGATCGTATACTTCTCGGTGTAGAGCAGATGCTTCACGAGCAGAATCAACTCGACTTCGCGACGCGCGTACACGCGATTTCCGCTCCGATTCTTGGCGGGATTCAGCAGCTTGAACTGGCTTTCCCAATAACGCAAGACGTGCGGTTTCAGATCAGTGAGTGAACACACCTCACCAATGGAGTAGAACTCCTGAATCGGTTCGCCGCGGGGCGCTGCCAACTCAGTCGCGCTCCGCGCGCAGCTCGCGCGCCATCAACTCCGCAATCGCTTCCCGCGGAGCCTGTCCTTCGAACAGGATACGATACGTCGCATCGATAATCGGCATCTCGACGCCGGCACGATCGGCCAGCGCCTTCGCGCTTTGCGCGTTCAGCACGCCTTCGGCGACACTATCCTTGCCGGCCAGCGCATCGTCGAGCGACTGCCCCTGCCCTATCGCAACGCCGAGCGCGCGGTTGCGCGACAGCGCGCCGGTGCACGTGAGGACGAGATCGCCGAGGCCCGCGAGTCCGGCAAAGGTTTCGGCGCGTGCGCCGAGGGAAACGCCGAGGCGCGTCATCTCCGCCAAACCACGGGTCATGAGCGCCGCTCGCGGATTGTACCCAAGTCCGAGACCGTCGAGGATACCCGTGGCTACCGCCATCACGTTCTTGAGCGCGCCACCGAGTTCCACACCCACCACGTCATCGCTGGTGTAGACGCGGAACGCGGCCGCACTCATGGCACCCTGCACGAGCTTCGCCGCGTTGTGCGAGGCGCTCGCTGCAACCACAGCGGTGGGCTGCCCCTGAGCGACTTCGGCGGCGAAGCTCGGCCCACTGACCGCCACCACGTCGTGCCCCAGTGCTTCCTGCGCCACCACGTCGGTCATGAGCGCCAGTGTTTCGCGCTCGATGCCCTTGGTAGCGACCGACAGCACCGCGCCAGGCGCGATGGCGCCAGCGCACGACGCGACAACCACCCGTAGCACGTGCGACGGTGCCGCGTACACCACGAGCCCCGCGCCCTGAAGCGCGACACCCATGTCGCTGCTGGCGGTGAGCGCAGGGGCGAGCGCGACGCTTGGCAGAAATCGCGGGTTCTCGCAACGGCTGTTGACCGCGTGAACGACGTCGTCTTCACGCGCCCAGAGTGTGACGCGATGACCGTTGCGCACCAGACGATCGGCGATCGCCGTGCCCCAGGCACCACCACCAATGACGGCGCAGGTGAGCGAACTGTCCATCACGCGCGTTCTCCTGCGGAAGACGACGGCGAGCTCCGCCCCACGCGGCGCTCTTCCCCGCGGCGCAAACGGCCGATGTTGTCGCGATGTGTCCAGAACACGAACGCGCCAACCGCGGCGCTCACGATCACGAGCGGCGTGATGGCGCGCTGTTGCAGCAACAACGCCACGGGTAATATCGCGGCACCGACCAGCGAGCCAAGCGACACGTAGCGCGTCATCGCCACCACGATCACGAATCCGATGATGGCACAGAGCGCGGGGATGGGCGCGAGGGCGATGAACACGCCGCTCGCCGTGGCGACCCCCTTGCCGCCGCCCTTTCCCAGCAAGAACACTGGGCGCACATGGCCGAAGATCGCGACCAAGCCGAAAACGACCCCCCACGGCCACCCGGTTGCCATGCCGATGGCGCCGGGCAGCAGGAACACCGGGAGCGCTCCCTTGAGGCCGTCCACGACATACACCAGCAGCCCCCACTTCCACCCCAACGTCCGAAACACATTTGTCGCGCCGAGGTTGCCGGATCCCACCGTCCGCAGATCGACACCGTTGGCCTTTCCCACGAGATGTGCCGTGGGAAAAGAGCCGATCACATACGCGGCGAGCAGCGCCGCGGCCTGGGCGATCGTGGGACTCACGACTCGCGCTTGCTCCGCATGACGATGCGCATCGGCGACCCGGTGAATCCCCACTTCTCACGGAGCTGGTTGTGAATGAAGCGGATGTAGTTCTCGGGGATCAGATCGGGGTGATTGCCGAAGAACGCGAACGTGGGCGGAGACGTCTCTACCTGCGTGGCGTAATTCAGCTTCACTTCGCGACCTGCCGCTTGTGGCGGCTGCAGCCGGGCAATGATCTCCTGCAGCGCGTCATTCACCTGTGAGGTGGAAATGCGGCGCGTGCGCTGTGCCTGCACTTCGAGCGCCATATCGAGCACCTTATTCACACGCTGACCGGTCAGCGCCGACGTGAACAGGAAAGGCACGAAGCCAAGGTACGGCACCTTCTCGACGGCATCCTTTTTGAACTTGGCCGAGCTCTTGTCCGTCTTGTCCGCGTACAAGTCCCACTTGTTGATCACCATGATCAGTCCGCGACCGGCCTCCCAGGCCAGCGTGGCGATCTTGAGATCCTGGTTCTGCAACCCCTCGGTCGCGTCGATCATCAGGATGCAGACATCCGACGAATCGATGGCGCGACGAGTGCGCAGTGCCGAGTAGAACTCGATACCGTCATCGATCTTCGACTGACGCCGCAAACCGGCGGTGTCGACAAAGACGATCTCCTGGTCGTGATAGCGCATTGGGGCGTCGATCGAATCGCGCGTGGTGCCCGATTCGTCGTTCACCACCAGACGCTCTTCACCGAGCAGCTTGTTCACGAACGACGACTTGCCGACGTTCGGACGGCCGATCACCGCAATACGCACCGCTTCCGACGGGACTTCGTCCGTTTCCGGAATCGCCGCGACCAGGGCGTCGAGCAAGTCACCCGACCCCTTGCCGTTGGCGGCGGACACCGGGTACACGTCGGTCACGCCAAGACGGTAGAAATCGTAGAAATCGGCGCTGTTCGGATCGTCGACCTTGTTGGCGACCATGACCCACGGCTTCTTCGCGTGACGCAAAATGTCGACGAGGCGCGCGTCGCTGGGGTGCACGCCGACCTTGGCATCCACCACGAGCATGAGGAGATCCGCTTCCTCGATCGCCTGCATGACCTGATTGCGGATGGCGACGTCCATCGGCTCGTTCGAATCTTCGACGAGCCCGCCGGTGTCGACCAGCCAAAAATGATGGCCGGCCCAATCGGCTTGGCCGAAATGACGGTCGCGGGTCGTGCCCGCTTCCTCGCTGACGATCGCGGAGGAGTCGCCGACGATACGATTGAACAGATGGGACTTCCCGACATTGGGACGTCCGACGATGGCTATGACTGGAAGACTCATGCGGCTGGTTGGAACGCCGCGTCACCTGTCGGGACCAGCGCGTCTATGAAATCGTACGAAGGAAACACGGGCATCGGCAGCGATTCTCGCACCGCCACGAACGACTCTTCGTCGAGGAAGAGTCCATCGTCGTTGATGCACTCGGCGGGAATGAGCGCGAGATCGAGATCGTGCCGATCAGCGAGCGCCTTGCGAATATCGGCGCCCACGAGCAGTCCCGCAGTGGTCGTGGTCGGACCGAACAACGAGTTCTCCATCGTGATGAGCGAGAACTCGGCGCCGGTGGCTTCACGCAGCAGGTCGAGCAACTCGGGCATCAGCGGCGTCATGGAAACACCCGTCACAATTCCGATCTTCTTCCCGTCGAGACGGGGTAGCTGCGACAGTCCGTCGCGCACGCGGGCGCGCAACGAGGTCACCGCACCGACCCCGTTCTCGATCTGCGAGAAATCGCCGTAGTGCTCGCTGCCGGGCAGCGGTTCGTCCGACAGCAAATAGAGTTCGTCGGAGCCGAACACCCAGCGGTCTCCACGCTCGGCGAGTCCGCGCTCGGCCCATCGATGCACCGTGTCGAGCAAGCGGCGCGCATGCTCCGCGTCCATCGACTTGCCGTTGTACAGGTGCGAGAACTGGGTTACGCCGACCGGTACGAGCGCCACGGACATGACCGCATCGCCCAGGTTCCAGAGGTCGGTGAGCGATTCCTCGAGCACGTCGCCGTCGTTGAGTCCCGGGACAATGACCATTTGTCCGTGGAATTGAATACCGCCCTCGGCCAGCCTCGTGAGCTGGTCCACGATATTCGGGACACGCGGGTTGTTGAGGAGGATCTTCCGAGCCTCCCAAGGCGTCGCATGCACCGAGACGTACAATGGCGACAGCCGGTACTCGAGAATGCGCGCGATGTCCTTCTCTTTGACATTCGACAACGTGGCGAAGTTGCCGTACGCGAAGGACAGCCGGTAATCGTCGTCGCGGATATAGAGTCCCTTCCGCAGGCCTTTGGGCAGTCCTTCGATGAAGCAGAACTCGCACCGGTTTGCGCATCGACGAACGGTGGGCGGCTCGAGCTCCACGCCCATCGGCTCGCCGCCCTCACGCTCGATGTCGTACTCGACCGCCGAACCATCCGGAAGTCGCGCCGAGACGATGAACGCCTCATCGGCCGTCAGGAACTCCCAATCGAGGAAGTCTTCCAACGGCCGTTCGTTGACGGCGAGGAGTTCAGTGCCGGGAATGATGCCGATCTCATCGGCAATGCTCCCTGGCTGCACACGTGTGACGCGAACCATGACCCGGGACGAAAACGGGGGACGAGGCCCAAAGGCCTTCCCCCGGATGACAAGGGGCGGCAACCGTAGCGCTGCCGCCCATCTGAGAAAATATACGAACTGTGAGGTCCGAAGTCAATTTAGAACATGGACTTACTTGAGGGGCGCGTAGCGATACGCGACGGCCTTCGGTGCATCGAGCTTCACCGAGAAGGTCGTACTGCCACCCGCGTCAACCGGTCCGATC
>Ga0105047_10008448_pt1 | contig 17136 bp, 16 predicted proteins | sample MAT04_FD_78384 | JGI IMG/M metagenome (GOLD analysis project Ga0105047, IMG submission 78384) | Freshwater microbial communities from Lake Fryxell liftoff mats and glacier meltwater in Antarctica - MAT-04 (megahit assembly) | ecosystem: Environmental > Aquatic > Freshwater > Ice > Liftoff...
CTTCTTTTAAGTCTATCAGGCAAAATGAAACAGCTCAAAAAACAGCTTTGGCAGTAAAAGAGTACGCGCCTTATGTAATCAGCGCCGTAGGCAGCTATTTAGCACCTGTTGCAGTAACTGCCGTTTGATGTGCTGCAGTTTTTGCTTTAAGCCAGATCCAGCCACAGCTTGTTTCAAAGCAAACAGTTGGAAAAGTTGCAATCGGAGTTGGCGCATCTATTGGCCTAACAAAGATTGTGATTCCATTTGCTAAGTTATTGACTTATGCAGCAGCTTCTGCTGGTCTAATATTCTTTGGCGTACAAGCTGCAAAATCAACGCCACAGCCTATATACAATAGCCTCAAGTAGTATTGAAAACGGCATCTTTTAGGGGGTGCTTTTTTTTGCTAAGGTCCGAAAGGACCTATCTCCTTGTAGCATACTCAAGCGAAAGGGATTGCGACCGTAGACGCTAAGGTTTTAGGAATGGACAAAATTATTTTAACTCCTTCAGCAGGTCCTCTCTTTTTTTAATAGAGAAGAATTCCTGAAGGAGTTTTTTTTTGATATAGTTTAACCCACTATTTTTAAAAAAGCTGCTTAAAACCGCCAAACTTGAGAAAATCGCTTTAGCGATTTGGCTAATTTGGAGTGCTGTGGCCTGCCACAGCTTTGTTGCTCAGCCTGACCTGGCAGGCGGTATTTCGTTGAATTAGCTGAAGATAAGGTAAAGCAAATCGCCGGAGACGATTTCTAGCAACAAAGCTGAAACAGGTTTCAGCACTCCAAATTAGCTACATCTATTTCGTTAAATTAGCTGAAGCTAGAGTAAAGCAAATCGACGATTCGATTTGAGCAAAAAGCTACGACTAAGTCTCCGCACTCCAAATTAGCAAAATTTATTCCGTCTGTAAAAGGGGTGTTACAGAGGGGGCCATTTGCCCCCCTTGTAACGAACAAATTTACACGTACGCGCTCATAACTTTCCGGATTATGAAGCTAATAGATGATTTTTGTTTTTTTTGCTGGCGGTAAATAATCGATTGCTGTGAGATCGATTAAAACATGATAGTCACATTTTTTAAAAATTCAAGCAAGCTTTTTAAATGTTTTTTGAACTCTATTATCAACAACTACTTAAGTATGCACCAGGAGCGATGGATTTTTTTGTTATGAAAATCGAGCGGCAAGGTCTTGTGCGTGGTCTCAACGACCTTTGATGCATCAATGAGGGATTCATCCAACTGAAATTTTCTTGAATTTGTACTAAAAAAGATCATGCCATTGGGATTGAGGATTTTCAAGGATTTGCTTATTAATTCAATATAGTCTTCTTGAATATCGAATAAACGGTCCATTTTTTTTGATCTTGATATTGTCGGGGGGTCGATGATGATAATGTCATATTTTAATTTCTCATCGTCTAAAAATTTTAAACAATCCGCACGAACGATCTCATGATTATGTAAGGGTATGTTATTTAAAATAAAATTGTCTGCCCCCCAACTTGTGTACGTATTGGACATATCGACACTTTTTGTAAAAACAGCCCCTGCAATTGCTGCATGCACACTAAATGAGCAAGTGTAGGCAAATAAATTTAAAACAGATTTGCCACTCGATTGACTTGCAACGTAGCGACGGGCTTCGCGATGATCTAAAAATAAACCGGTATCTAAATAGTCGGTGAGGTTTATTTTAAATTTTACGCCATACTCAAGAGCGTTAAAAAATTCTTTGGTCTCTGCATTTTTTTCATATTGACGGCTTAACTTTGCTTTTTCGCGCGTGCGCCAAAAAATCTGATCAGGTGTTGTTTGAAAAAGTTGGTTTAAAGCTTTTTCTGTTTCTTCAACAAGTTCTGTTTTAAGATCGTCATTGTCCTGATACGGGGAAAAATAATGGACGCAAAATCTACCGGCATAAAAATCGATGGCAAGTGGATAGTGAGCCACTTCACGATCATAAATACGAAAGCAATTAGTCTCGGTTCTTTTTGCAAATTTTCGGATGTGACGATAGTTTTTACGGATGCAGTTAATAAATGGAGAGCTTTTATCTTCCCCGTCACTTATTTGTGGCAATGAATTCATTTGATCTTTTTTTTTGTATAATTAAAAACAAGCTTAGGTGAAAATTGAATTTTATGCAATTTTAAAAAGTTTAACGGATGGATATGTATGTTGATGAAAATTTTCTCTTTTTTGATTTTTCAAATTTTATTTTGTCATTCTATTACAGAAGCCGTCAAACGAAACTACAAATATGATGTTGCTATTTGTGCCATTTTTCAAAATGAAGCTGATTATTTAAAAGAATGGATTGAATTTCATAAACTGGTTGGTGTTGAGCACTTTTACCTTTTTAATCATTTAAGTACAGACAATTATAAATCGGTTCTTGCCCCTTATATAAAATCAGGCCTTGTAGAGCTCATTCAGTGGCCATACAAAGCGGACGATATAGTTACCTGGAATTACATCCAATGTAAAGCCTATAACCATGCCTTAAAGCTTGGGTTCTACAAAGCTAAATGGATTGCCTTTATAGACATTGACGAATTTCTTTTTCCGGTGGAAGTGGATACCCTCCAAGAATTATTAGCCGATTATGGAAAAGAAAAAGGTCTATGTGTCAATTGGCAAATGTATGGCACATCTCATGTTGAAACTATTCAACAAAAAGAATTATTGATTGAAAAACTTATTTTAAAAGCAGAAGTTGACTACCCGAAAAATTTTCATATTAAATCTATCGTCAGGCCGGAATACGCTACAAAATTTATAAACCCTCACTATTGCCTGTTTAAACCAAACTTTTTTGCCGTTAATTCTGACAAGGAAAAAATTATAGGGGCCTTTTCACCTTCAGTTTTGATCGATAAAGTCAGGATTAACCATTATTGGACACGCGATGAACATTATTTTTTCAACTTTAAAATTGCAAGACAAGATGAGTGGGGGGGTGTTAACTATCTTAAAATAAAGAGCGAACTCAATGTTGTGGCTGATCCTGCTATCTTAAAATATGAAGGATTGTTAAAAAAAAATTTTTTGAGGTGATAAATCGCATTTTACTCTATGAAAATATTGATAAATTTATTAGAATTTTAAGTTAAGTAATGTATTTGATAACGATCTAAAATTAAGGTATTAATGACAATTAAAAAGTGTAAGAACGGATCAATCGCATGTTTGAGTTGATCGTTATTGTAGTATGCCTTTTAATCAACGCATTCCTATCAGCCTCAGAGACCGCATTTATTGCTGTCAGCAAACCCGCGCTCAGAGAACTGATCAAACAGGGAAATGAAAAAGCTAAGTTATTGTTATCGTTAAGAGAAAATCCCGAACGCACTCTTTCCATCACGCAAATCGGAATCACCTTTCTTGGAGCCTTCGCAGCTGCAGTTGGTGGTGCCGGTGCAGAAGAGTCTGTTGCGCCCTGGATAGAACAGCACCTTAATGTACACGAAAATACTGCACAAGTGATTGCTCTTTTAGTTGTGGTTTCGTTTCTAACGTACATCAATGTGGTCATTGGCGAGCTTGTTCCAAAAACGCTTGCTTTAAGACGCCCGATGTTTATTGCTTCAAAATCGGCACCATGGCTGCATCGCATTAGTCGTTTAATCGGCCCCATCGTGACATTCTTTGAATGGTCGACCAAGCAAATCCTTAATACATTTCCAAAAAAACATGTGATTAGCGAATCTCATGGGGAAAATGAAGACTTTATCGGACTTCACACTTTGACAGAGCATAGCAAACAATACGTTTTGAATCTTGTCAAAATCGAAAATACAACCGTTAAGGAAATTATTGTACCGTGGAGCGAAGTCATTTTCCTGAATGAAACGCAATCTATATGGGAAGCTGAACATATTTTTGTTACATCAGGCCACACAAGACTCCCCGTTTTACGTGGCGAAACTGTAATCGGGATGATCAATGCAAAAGAATTTTTAGCTTATCTGCAAACAAAGCAACCCGATTGGTTGTCGCTTCTTAGGCCTGCTGTAAAAACCGTAGAAAGCACTCCCCTTCTTTCTGCCCTTCGCATTATGCAAGAGTACCGCTCCCATATGGGTATCGTTTACGATCGCAACGAGGAAAAGGCCGGTATTGTAACGATGGAAGCCATTTTTGAAGAGATCGTTGGCGACATCTACGATGAAGATGATGATGGGTCTGTAACCAAAATTTTAAGCTCCGTCCACTTTAAGAATCCCTTGCACTTTGAGTAAATCAGTTATAATGATTAACGATAAAACACCATAAGTAAATGCCGGTCTTACAGACCTCAATGTTAGATTAATTGACCTAGGCCTATCGCTTTGCTTTAAGCCTAGGCTATCATATGACGGTCCGTTGGACCTAAAAACATTAAGAAATATGTTTTTTATTCATTTATGAGGTGCGACAAGGCCGCTACATGACAGCCTAGGCTTAAAGCAAAGCGATAGGCCTAGGAGTTAATTAATATAAGGTTTTTTTATTCATTCATGAGGTCCAAAGGACCGCTATATGATAGCCTAGGCTTAAAGCAAAGCGAGGCCTAGGTGTTAATTAGAATTATTTTGAGGTCTGAAAGACCGGCATTTAAGACCTTAAGGCCCTGCCTTTGGTTTCACTCCGACTTGAGACCCAAGCAACCGGATCTATATCGATTTGAAGCAAACTTAGCTATCAACATAAATTATATTTTGTAAATGAATTTCGCTGGCCTTTTCTGCAATAAGTTCCCAAAGTTCTTTCGGCAACTCTGACCCAAGATCGGTATCTTTGGCAAATGGAATTTTAAATAAAAATTTGATTTCTGATTCTAGGTTTTTTAATTCTTTTTCAATGTTTGAAAAAGGCATTAGTTCATTCTGGCCTATAGGAAGACAGCTTTTCATTTGAGCTAAAAGTACTTCCAAATCTACTTCCGGTAAATTTTTATTTAAAATATATTCTTTAAATTTAAGTTCCGGTGTTTGATTAATAACAAAACCTCCATTTACAAAAGTCATGTTTCCACGTGATAGACGTAATTCTTGACCCACAAAGGAACCGCCTCTCCACAAATCACTGATATAGAGAGGGATTAATGACCCAAAAACCGTTAAAGCCATTGAGGCTATCAGTGAGGAAATGGATTGCGGCGAACTTTCGTATAGTTCATAAGCAATGGCAACAATAGCAACTACCAAAGGGGTTACTTTGTAGCGACAGAAATTATCAGTTCTCATTCGAAAATTCACTACCTTCAGCAGCTCTTGTTTAAAAAAATCAGAAACTATTGGATAATTTTCGACACCCCTGCATAAATTCTCAAAATCTTGACCATCTAATAATATTAAAGGTCTTGCATCTATTTTATTTACTTCCATAAAAAATCCTTATTTTTACTTATCCAAAAAATAGCTTAACATACTTTTTAATTTAAATCAAATGATAAATGATATTATTATTGATCTTCTTGATTTTCTCTTGATAAATTATTTTGGTTTATTTATATTTTGCCATTATTTTACATAAAGGGAGTACAATGAAAAGCAAACTGCTATTATGCTTAATCGCTCTTTGTTTGACTGCTTGTGCAACAAAATACAAGCCTTCAAGCGATTCTTTTTTTGGTGACAAATGCGGGTACAAAGATTATCGTATGGACCAAAATAAATTTAGCATCACATTCACTGCAAATGAAGCCTCCACAAGAGATCTTGTGATGAACTATGCATTAAAACGAGCATCTGAACTTTGTATACAAAATGGTTTCACCCATTTTGTCATTCTTAGCAAAAAAGATGCCGGGGTTGCAACTGTTACATTGACCGATAACATGGTCTCTCATCACTATTATCCGGGTGTTATTATTCATATAGAAGCTTACAACAACAACATTCCAGAAGGCGCATTAAATGCATCCTATTACCAAAATATTTAGTCTAAGTATCCTCTGTATTGGTCTTTCAGGCTGTTGCGCACCAAGATACCAAGAAAGAAATTTTTCACAAGGCGGTTACGAGACCGTCATAGTGGCAGAAAACGAATTCGTCATTGATTACAAACCAGGCTTTTTTACAAATAAAGCCGATCTTTCCAAAGAAGAATATATTCGCATGTTACGTGCTGCGCATGTAACAGTAGAAAATGGGTATCAATATTTTACATTTTATGACAATCCTTCTTCGCATCCAACCGTTAAGGCGATTCGCATAAAATGCTATAACGATACTCCTCCAAGTGGCGCTGTAAATGCAGAGCAGTTCCTGATGTTCAATCAATAACTAGTACACTGTAAATATGATTTACATTTTTTCTTGATCTTTAAGAATGTTTGAGGCTATCCTGTGTGCAAAAATTAACAGGAGAGTCTATGCTGGTATCTTCAATGCATTCTTATAAAACCAAATTACAAACCCCCTTTGTAAAAGTTCAACAAAACCCTCGTACAATCAACCTTAAAGCTGTATCAAAAATTGTTTGAGATTCCAATAACTGGACATTTCTGCATTGGGCGGTTATAAAAAAAGATACCTACTTAGTCAGAGAATTGCTACAAGAGGGCTTTAATCATGATGATAAGGACTCTCGAGATCTAACTCCCAATGACTTGGCACTTTGGACCAATAACGTTCAAATAATTAAAATATTAAAACCTAAAACAAACGTAGAGGAAGAACTTTATAATTTTATTTAAAATTCCTCACGGGAAGTAAGTGGTAAATTACAAGACATTGCAAAAACCTCAACAAGACCGGATGATTTGTCGTTAATATTTGCTAAAGCTTTGTCTATAAACATGAGAGCATGCAGAAATCAAGGTTGGATGGTGCTAACCGATATAAAACGTGCCTTATATAATCTTTATGATTGTTCTACAAAAGATGATGTCTATCCTAATGCTATAACACCAATGGCGCGTGCGATTAAATGTAAGGATGTGGAAAAGCAAGAACAGCTTTTCCGTGATGGCTGGGACCCTTATTTAGAAATTTGCAACATAAGAAAAGTCTACCTTGAAAATGATTCTTACACAGAAGGCTTTTCACATGTGGCAGGTTTTGCAGAATTTGCAAAAAGATTTCAGTTAGATGCTGCAATAATTGATGTAAATTGCGATATTCTCATCAACATTGGCAAAAGACTAAGGGATTGCAGAAATAGCGATGATGCCTACACTATAGATCCGAAGTACTATACTAAAGATCTTAAAGACATTGTAGCAACTGTATTCAGAAATTACCGTTCGTAACACTAACTTAAAAGTAATAAAATTGCTAATTTAGATTGCGGAGACTTAAGACTTAAGAGCCTCACCCTAAGCCGAGGCTGAAAGGCTCCTGAATCCTGAATTTTTTAAATTTCAGGCTTCAGGCAAATTGCCAGGCGATTTAAAGCAACAAAGCTTACTTTAAAAGCCCAAGTTTTATAACGTTATGGTGATGGATAGAGGGTCTTTACTTTATTCATATCGGCTTTTTTGGATACAAGCTTCTTTTGAGGGCGAAAGACCTGGCAGGCTTTCCATAACTTTTTTCCATCCCACGCTTTATGGTTTTGGTAAAGCGATTGATTTAACTCATCAATCGAGCTTTGAAAATCTAAAGGTAGCATCTTTTTTATGCTGATTAAATTCAAAGGCTTGATTTCAGGGAAATATAAAGCCATTAACGCTAAAAGATGTGCCTCAGCCTGTTTGGCATTACCCTTAAGACAAGCCTTTCTTAAGGAATTTTTTAGCTGTCTTAAAGAATTGAGCTCTTGCCTTCTTGCTTTCATTTTAAGGTAAATCAAAAATAATGTACCTGAAAATAAAGCAAATAAAGTCATGGCAATCAACCCTCTTGCTTCATAGATTTGACTAACGGGTCTTTTAACCTCATCTTCCTCATCATCAAACACTGCATCTACTTTTAAAACACTCACTTCATCAGCCAATGCTACTTCCTCCTCATTTATTACATGCAGAACTCTTTTTGGCAGGCTGATTTCTTCTTGATTTGCAGTTCTTATGTTCCACCATTTCATGCTTAATTCAGGAATTGTAAAATCTCCTGTTTTTGAAGGGATGATGGCAACTTTTATTTGTTTTGTACTTGAAATTCCGTTAACGTCAATCACGTTTGAAACTTCAGGTTTATCCAAATAGAACTTCAGATCTTTTGGGAAGTTAAAGACAGGATCCAGTATTTGATTTGCTAAAATACCATCCGCTTTTATGGTGATTTCCCATGTTATAGGTTCACCTAAATTAATTTTTTCTGGATTTGAAGACCACTCTTCTGTTAAAACCACTTTATTTGCCAAAAAACCGCTGTTAGCAATTTGTGGTTTAATTTCAATTTTTTTTTCAGGCGATTGCATTCTTTTAAAAGATGTCTGATGATCAAACAAGGAATAACTTCTTGTAAGAATAGTGCCTTCAAACTGTATGGGATAAACGATAAACTCCCCTACATGCTGTGGAATAATTGTGTAGGTTCGCTCAACTACAGTGTAGCGTTTTCCATTTTTATGAAAAGTTTCGTATTGCTTGTCCTGAACAATTTTTTCAATAATTGCATCAGGATCGTTTGTTTTAAGTTCTGAAAGTGTTCCTTGGGCAAGTTGCAACGATGTGTAAAGCTTAATGGAATAAACAAGAGGGGTTTGCACAAAAACAGAACTTGATGGATTTAATTCAACTTCAATAAAAATGGCATCGTCCGGTTTTGCAACCTTTTCCGTACCAACCTCAAGATTAATAGGTAAGGAGCTATCTTCGCCGAATGTAATGGCCGGAATAATAAGATTGCCTAGGCGTTTTGGTATAAGATGGACGGTCCATTTTTTCTCTTCAGAAAACTTACCATTAATGATCATTGTATGAGCTTCCACACTATTGGACAAAATATCGAAGTCTTCTTGCAATTTTGCAAAATCGGGCGGCTGTTGATTTTTTTTAAAAGAAGTAAATACAAGCGTAAAGGATTCGTTCAAACTCAACTTCGTTTGGTTGATATGCACCTTGACCTCATCAGCAAAACAATTCCCACCCATCACCAATAGACAAGCCAGAAACACTATATATCGCTTACAATTCACAATTAAAAAATTCGAAATCAGATTCTGCATTAACTTAAGTGAAATTAATTTTTTCATGTGTTGCTCCAAAGGAAATTTAAGGTGTAATTAAAATTATTTATTATCAAGTGTCTTTAATTTTAAAGGATATGCGTGCATATCCATGTTATTGTCTGCGATATTGTTGCAGAAATTTACGTCGTAGTAATCCACCGGGATCATCCTTGATGCGATCGAGCAGACGCTCATCCATCTTTTTCTGAGCATCTTCTTTGGTTTCACAAGGCTCTTCATTTTCCTGATCGTTACTTTCAGACTCTTCTAGATCATCTTTTTGCTCATTATCTTCATTATCTTCATTCTTTTGCTGATCTTTATCAGGATTTTGTTTATCTTCATTTTCTTGAGTATTTTGATTATTTTTATCTTCAGGTTTATTTTGATTTTCGCTTTTCTTTTGATTTTCTTGATCTGGTTTATTCTGTTCCGATTGGTTCGGGTCGTTCTCTTTATTTGTGTCTTTTTTGTCTTGGTTATCTTGATTCGGCTTTTCGTCTTTAGATTTCTGTTCCTCAATTAATTTCTTATTGTAAAGAGCATCTTCATGTTCAGGATTAATTTCAAGAACCTTTGAATAGGCGTTGAGCGCTTCTTCAAAATCCCCTAATTTTGCTCGTGCCGTTCCATAATTATATAAGCCATCTACACAATCATTTTCTTTAAATAGTTTTGAGGCCACCTCATACTCTTCTAACTTATAATGAGCACAAGCCTTCCAGTCAGGATTTTCAAACAGTGGACAAGCTTTACTGTACTCTTCTTGGCAAAATAGCTTTTCAGCTTTTTCATCGTTGGATTCAAAAAGGCTTCCAAAACAAATGTGTGGGATAAAGATGAGTATCAACAAAACACCTCTTCGAAATAATAGAGAAATAAAAGGCAGTGCGAAAAGCACAAGTAAATAGCCTTGATCCTGCCATTTTTTTGCCCCTATTTTGGACTCATCTTTATTTACATTCGATTGCTTATTGAATTCTTTGGCAAGCAGTAAGACATCGCTATCATCTATTTTTAAATCAAGGTAAAGCCCATTACCGATTGCCAATTTTTTTAAATTTTCAACAGGTAATTTTGTTGTTAAAATACCACCTTTTGCATCTTTCATGAAGCCGCCCATTGGATTTAAAATAGGTGTTGGGTTTTCTGTTCCAACTGCAAGGATTGATAATTTAAACTTAGCCTTTTGAATCAAGCCCAAAGATTTAGTCAAATCATCGTCTGATAATTGTGAAGTAATCAACAAAATAGAACCATTGACAACCCCTGCTTGGTTTAATAATTCCGATGCTTTTTGTAGAGCTTTTACAACACTGTGTCCCCTCGATGGCATGATGCTTGTATCCAAGGCAGTTAATTGCGATTGAATCGTTGCATGATCATCGGTTAAGGGCGTGACCATAAAGGGATTAGCCGAAAAAACAAGCAATGCCGTTTGACTACCCTTTCGCTGCTCTAGAATGTCATTGATTTTGTAGATGGCACGCTTTAGTCTTGATGGCTTGATATCTTCTGCATTCATTGCGTCTGATAAATCTAAAGCGATAACAAGCCCATCTCTTGGTTTAAAAAAAGGTTGAAAAGACTGCTTCCACGAAGGGCCTGCCATTGCTGTAATCAACCATGAAAAAAGAACAAAGATTAAAAACGCAAAAAGAAGATTTTTTTTTGTTTTTTTTACAGTGATATAGGGCAAAAGCTCCTTTGAGCAAATTTTGTCCCAGCAACTTCTGTTCTTTTTTGTTAAAAATAAAATCAGCCCCAAAACTAGCGGAATGAAAAGATAAAAAAAGTTGGGGCGCAAAAAATGCAGTTCATTCATAGATACTTCAACTCCTTTCTAAAATTCAATATACACACGTTCTACTCCAAAATGAAAAACTTCAAGATTGTTTTGTAGCGTAGGTTTTAACCTGTGCTACAAAAATTTAAAAACTTTTTATTCTCTGGAAATATCATTGTATGACCTTTAAGCGATAAAAAATTAATAAAAATGAGCCTACTAAAGCAAAGATAAGCGGCCAATAGTAGAGAGTGACAATCGGAATATAATGATTACTTGATTCGCGGCTTTCCAACAGATCAATTTCCTTATAAATTTGATCAAGCTCTTTTGTGTTATAAGCCCTAAAGTATTTTCCGCCTGTTTTATCTGCCATTGATTTTAAAGCTTTTTCATCAATATCGGCTGACGTTGCCACTCCCCCAAATTGAGGTCGACCATTATTCTTAGAACCGATGGCCACCGTATGGATTTTTAAGTTGGCGTTGGCAGCAATTTGAGCTGCTTTTTCAGGAGTTAGATTCCCTGTGTTGTTGTTGCCGTCAGTTAGTAAAATTAAAACTCTCGATGCAACCTGGCTATCTTTTAAATGTTTTATTGCAAGACCAACGGCATCCCCAATAGCGGTTTCTGTACCGGCAAGCCCAAGCTCCGTTTCTTTAAGCAGTTGCTTCACGGCAACGCGATCAAACGTTAAGGGTGCTTGCAAATAAACTTCACTGCCAAATAAAACAAGACCTATGCGATCGCCATGTCTTCTGTCTATAAAGTCACTTGCCATCAATTTCAAGGCAGATAATCGGTCCATATACTTGCCATTAACGACAAAGTCTTTGATCTGCATACTACCCGAAAGATCCACTGCAAGCATGATATCCCTACCCTCTTCTGTTAACTGAATCGGCTCACCAATAAATTCCGGATTGGCAGCAGAAATCAAAAATAGTCCCCATGTCAAAATACTTAAAATGGAAAGGGGTTTTGATAAGACTCTTGGTTTCTTAAAAGACAACCCATCAAAATCTTGTATATCAGGCACTTTTAAGGCGACACTTATCTCTTCCTTTTTTGGAAAAAAACGATATACAAGCCATGGAAGAGGCAACAGTAAGAAAACTTGAGGAAAACCAAACTGAATCATAATGTGTTTACCCATCTTGACGTAAGCTTTAGTAATTCACTAACTTGAAATTTATCTACATTTCTCTGATAGGGTGATGTCAATAAAAGCTTGCCTACCCCCTGACTGAATTCATTGGAATTTAGAGGCTTATCAAGAAGCTGCAACCAAGCTGCACCTGTGAGACCGGCGTTATTTTCGCTTTTACTCAAAGCCAATCGACGTAAAAAAGCAGATAAATCTGCCATGCATTTCGCAGCGTTTTCGGTATTTTGAAAATTTTCTTCAATGTCTTGCAAAATTGCTTTTGCTTGTTTTTTTAGAGTTGGCCTTAAAATCCATCTTGTAAGTTTACGAATCGCGAAAAAAGCTAGAATCAAAAAAGCCACTGCAACAATAAAAATGGTCAAATATAAAACCCAAGGCATTGACGAAACGCTTTCAGGCAAATGAATGTCTCTTAAAGGCAAATCTATTTTTTCATTATTCATCTAAATTCATTCTTTAAAAAAGTTAAAGCATCTTCTTCTGTTGAGCATTCCATAAAATGGGCTTTAGTTTGGCAACAAAGTGCGCTAAGGCTGTTTTTTCTATCCATAAATAACCTTTGATAGGCTTCCAAAAATTTTTGATCATACCCATCAAGCCGTATTTGCTGATTTCCATCACTGATCGGATAACTTCCATTTTTGGGAAAATTTGCCTCCAATGCATCATAAACTAAAATCAGATAAAGCTTTGTAGATAGAGCAATTTGCACAAGTAAATTTTTGGCGTAGCAAGATAAATGACGAAAATCACTGATAATAAAACATAAGCTTGCCTCTGTTGCCATTCTCTTAACTTTTTCAATTGCTTTATCCAAGACAGCTTCTTTTAATTCATCAGAAACGCATTTTTTATGATGCTGACCTGATTGGTTTTCAAGTTCATGCAAAATTGGCAATAAACCTTTTTTTCCAAGTCTCGGGCGTATTTCAGTAAAAGCATTTTCATCAAAAATCAATCCGCCGACCTGATCTCCTTTAAGAGCAGCATGCCACCCGATATTAGCTGCAATCAATGCGGCTTGAACAGTTTTAAAAACGCCATTTGTTGCAAAGTACATGCCGGATCTCATGTCGATTGAAACTATCACTTTACGTGTTCTTTCTGCGGTAAAAAGCTTTGTGTGTGCCTTTCCTGTCCTTGCAGTTACTTTCCAATCGATGTTTCGCACATCGTCCCCTGCATAATAACGACGGCTTTCAGCAAATTCCATCCCTCTTGCAAGGAGCCTTGTTTGCTGCTCGCCGACCAGATGATTTTTTGCTTTTAGTTTTGAAAGACAAAACATTTTACTATTTTTTTTTAGTTCCAACAACTCATCCAAAGTAACAATAACTGCTGAATTTGTAGCTGTTTCCATCATCATGGCACCGGTACGCGTCTGATGAGTTCATCAATGAATTTGTCTTGGCTTATCCCCTCAGCCTCAGCTTTATAAGATAAAATCACGCGATGACGAAGAACATCATGTGCCATTGCCTGTACATGGTCAGGGCCTACAAAATCTGATCCTTCCAAAAAGGCAAGGGCTTTTGCAGCTCTTGCAAGACAAATCCCTCCACGTGGGCTTGCACCAAATTGTACGTAATTGGCAATGTCTTTGCCGTAATTTTTCGGGTTTCTTGTAGCAGCAATCAGCTGTATAATATATTCTTGAATATTTTTTGCCATATAAACATTTAAAACAGCTTCTCTTGCTAGAGCAAGATCAGTTTGGGAAAGTTTTTCCGGCATCGCAAGCTTTGCAAATGGCTTTTGGTTGTACTCATTTTGCGCTTCACTTAAAACAAGGCTCAACATTTCCATTTCTTTTTCAGCAGATGGATAATCAACATTAACCTTTAAAAGAAAACGATCCAACTGGGCTTCAGGAAGCGGATAAGTCCCTTCTTGTTCAATCGGGTTTTGTGTGGCCATCACTAAAAAGAGCTTTGGCAGTGTATAGGTCTTTTTGCCAACAGTAATTTGTCTTTCGGCCATGGCTTCCAATAAAGCGGACTGCACTTTTGCAGGGGCGCGATTGATTTCATCTGCCAAAATCAAATTATGAAAAATGGGTCCTTGCTGGAATTCAAAGGAGCCTGTTTCCATTCTGTAAATTTCTGTTCCAATCAAGTCTGCCGGTAGTAAATCGGGGGTGAATTGCAAACGGTGAAAGCTTGAATCTATCACAGAACAAAGCATTTTAATTGCGCGTGTTTTAGCGAGGCCAGGAGCCCCTTCAACAAGCAAATGTCCGTCAGCTAATAGGGCGATCATTAAACTTCTTACAAGGTCTTCCTGTCCGATAATCATTTTATTTAGGAACTGAATAACCTCTGTAATAGGCTCTAAAAGCTGTTTATTTCGATTAACCTTTTTTACATCCTCTATTTGACAATCTATCATAACGTTTACCTCCATAAAACACTAGTTTCTACCAAAAACCTGCACCTTTTTTCAAGTCTTTTTTTCACAACGAAGAGATTATTTTGTCCTGACTAGCTTTTGTGGATTTTTTTAACACGAGAGGAGACGAAAGAGAAGGAGAGATCTCTCTTGTTAAAAAAACGTGGGTATGATTAGCGTCGGTCCCAGCGCCAGCAGTTGAAGGTTTCGTTGGGTCGATTAGTGAGGATCTCATGTAAATCGCTTATAAATAGAGTATCGTCTATTGTCTTCCACTTGGCTAAAGGTAGGTTTGATCTGTCACCCTCTTGTACACAAACATGCTCAATTCGTGGGTTTTCAATTATTGCTTTAAATAACGGTATCAAATTTACGGTTCCAATACTACAAAAAGCAATTTTTACATAATGAATGGATTGATTCTTGTTGAATACCCTTACAATCAATTGCATCATTCTATTTATATTTTTATAGTCCTTATTAAAACTTAAGAAAAAATGAAGAGAGCTTATTTCATTATCCCTTAGCATTTTTAAAAACAATATCATGAGTTTATAATCGGCTTTAAGCCTTGTTGCATGATTTGGATTACTTACAAGGGCAGGAGAACATAAACCGAGCGTCGGATTTGCAGTTAATAGCATTTGTTTTGGCAATAATTTATCTTCAAAAAATGGGAGGGTCTCCATTTTCCTTTTAACAAACCAAAAATCTACTTTTTTCAGCATGAAGCAAATAGCATCTCTTAAAACTTGGACTCGCTCTTCAGACTTATCAGGTAAGGAGTTAATCTTATCAAAAAAGGGTTGGCACTTCGTATAATTGTATGGATCACCATTGAGGATTTTAACAAGAATATATTCTAAATTTTCTTGAGGTTTGGCCTTAATTGCCATTTCGGCTATTGGTTCTATTTTTTTACAAGTCAATTGAAGCGACTTCACATTTGTAACGCTCAAATTTTTCATCACTTCCCTTAACACTTCCGCTGGCAAAATGGAAATATGGTCGGTGGCAGAGGTTGTTATGAAGGGGTTTAAACAATATTTAACGGGTGAAAAAAAATAGTCGAAAAAAAACATATTTATAATTGTATTTGGTTATCTATTTCAAGGACATCTGTAACGTGAAAAACGACACAATCCTCCCCTTTATCCTCGATAATAGAAAGATATTCTAACATGTTTATAGCCAAGTTTTGATCCTTTATTTGTCTATGAAATTCATCAAACGAAAAGTTCCACTGATCCATTTCAAAGATGTAAAAAAAGATTTCTTTTGGAAGGAGGGAGAAAATTGAGCTTTGCGCTTGGATACTTACAATTAATGGAGTCCACTTTCTAAATAAGAGTTCTTGATGATGATTCAAAGCATCTTCGTAACAAACTTTCAAGAATTTTATGGAAATTCTTGAGGACTCTATAATTTTTGCAGATGGGGGGGATATTTGATCCATGATGAATTGCCCATATGCAGAAGTCAGCAAATCTCTTGTTAAATCATTTTCTGTATAGGGGTTTAAGTATCTTGCGAGTATCATTCAAGTTCCTTTTGCTGCCATCCTAGCAAAATACGCGATTTTCAACAATACAGCTTTTTTTTGCAAAGGTCCGGAGGACCTCTCTCTTTGTAGCCCATACCCAACGCGAGGGAGCCTGCGACCGAAGAGGTGCAGGTGTGGGTAATGAAATAAAAAAATAACACCTTCAGGAGTTCCTCTCTTATTTAATAGAGAAGAACTTCTGAACGAGTTAGAAACGTTATCCAGCTGCAAGACATGATCTTCTTCTAATTTTTTTTGAGTATCCACATTGATTAAGAGTGCAGTAACAGGCCGTATTTTTGGCACCGCTATATGTAAGGCTTTCATACCCTTGACAGATAATTTAGATGCGAGAACCATAAAGATGTCAGGGATCATTTCTGAAAAATAATCGTTTTCAGTAACGTTTTTCAATCCCCTTTTTTGTGCCTGAGTTCTTGAGAGGGATCAAGGGACAGTTCTCTCACAAGTGCATAGCTTTGTGTTGTAAAGTTTAGAAATTCGATTAAAAGTTATTGCGCTTATAAGAAAACCGTCCCCAGTCTATAATATCCATCTATTACAACCGCTAAGTTAAATATGCTTATCAACAGAACAAGATCGGGCACGACTTTGGCCGCTTCCAGCTAAAGCTGTGTTCTCTGTATTCATATTTGATTGTATGGACTCCTAATTGACTGTGGATTACCTTTTCCAATTCATTAATCTGGAGGCTTCTTCCAAACCAACCAAAACTCTTAAACATAGTATTATTTTCTGAAATTTTAATTTTTTTAACATTTTTATTAATTTTAATCACTGATAGAATATCATTTAAATCGTCATCACACCAATTCCAAACATTAAGCACCAGCTCATTAATCGATTGGTTTTTTTCTAAAGCCTTTAAGATTACTTTTAAAATTTTTTCATCCAAAGAATTTCTCGTGCTTGACTTTTTAATTTTAATTTCAAGAAGGGTGGGTTTAAGTTCATTCATTGCTAATAAATCCATATAGAGGATGAATTTATTTTCATCTTCGAATTCACTATAATGGCAGTTAATTGAAGATTGACATTCTTTAATTTTCACCATTTGAATTGCTAATTTATAATCCAATTTAAAACACTGAAACCATTTTAGCATAAGTCTTGCAGAAGCACTACTACGTATCATCTGTGAA
>Ga0105047_10008449_pt1 | contig 17135 bp, 14 predicted proteins | sample MAT04_FD_78384 | JGI IMG/M metagenome (GOLD analysis project Ga0105047, IMG submission 78384) | Freshwater microbial communities from Lake Fryxell liftoff mats and glacier meltwater in Antarctica - MAT-04 (megahit assembly) | ecosystem: Environmental > Aquatic > Freshwater > Ice > Liftoff...
CGACGAGCCGACTTTTAGTCGGGGCATTGCAGGTGCAATTGGAATTTGCCCTGTAGGCGACAAGATCAAACCTTTGCCGCACGTCTTCGCGATGTTATCCGGATCGCGAAGGTTCACCCTTACAAAAATTGCTGCCGGGGAGCACTACTCCGGGGTTATCATTCTTCAGCGCCACTTTCAGCATCCACCGCTAGGAAAGCATGAATTAAATTTCTCAGTGTGTTTTACCTCATTTCCAAGCAAGGAGAAAGTTACAGGTGAAGGCAGTGTGACATTCCGGGTGATCGAGAGCAGTCCCAAAAAATTGGAAAGATACTATGACGAGTTGTTGAAGAAGGCGTTGACGCTTGACGATGCAAGCCAAAAATCTGTTAACTGGCATGTCGAGGCACTTACAGTTGTAGATAATCCCGCAATCGTGTTGTCGCTAAGTAAAATAGCATTTGGCGCCCAGAAGCTTTCGCAACCAAGCTCCCTAGATTGCGTACGAGGCGCACTTTCACGCCTTTCCACGAATGAAATCGCTCTCGGCAAGTTGAAAGAATGCATTGATACTCACACTTGCGCTGAGTCGCTCGCCGCGGCACTTGACTTAATCTTGTTTTGGGAGTTTTCGCTTTCAAAGGAACAAGTGCGACGGATTGCATTGCTGAAAAATGCCGAACTTGATCAAAAGATTTCCGAGATCGAACTCGCGACACAATCTCGTCGTCGAAAGCTGAATTGAAGGGCAGCGAAAAAACTGCGAAATTCATTGCGCCTTGAAGCTTGGGCGAGGGGGAAGCGATGTAGGACGCAGCGTGGAAACCTCTTGTAGGAACTCTATGGGTACCAATCCCGTCCGGTAGAGCCTGGCAAGCGGCCGGAAGCGAGTCTTGCGTCGTGCGGTGAGAGCCGTGCTTCAAAGCGTAGACAGCGAGTGCTGATGCCGTGTGATTGCGCGACGAAAGTGCCATTCGTTGATTCCGATTCGTCATCGTGATTGCTCATCCAACTTCTTCGGCGGCCGAACGATCTTCGGGAAATGATGCGTACTTTCGCATAAGGGGCTTGCTTCGCACCAAATAGATTGGTTCTCACCACGAAGATTGGTTCTCGCAATCGTGATTGGTTATTAGCTCCTGTGGCTGTATCGTGAGAATCAAACGGCGGCCGGTGCGGGGCGGTGCCGGGCAGTGGTCGGACTCCGGAAGCGGACAAGGGGAGATTCATTGCGCCAAGAACCTCGGAAGAGTGGGAAGCGATGTAGTACGCATCGTGGAAACCACTTGAAGGAACTCTACGGGTATTCAATCCCGTCCGTCACAACCTGGCGAGCGGCCGGAAGCGAGTCTTGCGTGGTGCGGTGTGAGCCGTGCTGCGAAGCGTCGACAGCGAGTGCTGATGCCGTGTAATTGAGCCCCGAAAGTACCTTTCGTTGAGAACCCCTCGCGGTTAGATTTGCCTGGGGCCGAAATGGAAAACCGGACGCAGCTATTTCTCCTCTTGACGACGATGCCGACAACGATCAGTTTGCCGTGATGCAACCTGCCGAATGCCTGGGTGGCTCAGACGGCCGACACGTAGCGGTGGTAGTGACATTACGTCCGCGCGGCCGCCCGACGACGTCGGGCCGGTGTGCAAGAGTTGCTTCCCGTTTTCTTTCTTTTGCGGCCCCGCTTCAGTCCCCGCGTAGACATCGATTATCACCTTGCGGCGTCATTATCACCGTTGCGGCAGTTTTCGGAGGGGTGCTTGACAGATTTGTTGTGTGCGCTTACTCGCTTTGTACGACAACGTGCTCTTCATCGATTATCACCTGTTGGGCGTCATTATCACCGTTTGGGCGTCATTATCACCCGCGCGACCTCATTATCACGGAGGGTGTGGGTGAAATGATAACGACTCTTTTGGCCTTGGAGTGGTGCGGCCGTGAACGTCGGAGAGGTGGCGGTTGGCACTCTTCTTGCGGCTGAGTGTATCCCCGCCCAATCAGCCCGACAACTTCGCTCGGCTGAAGCAGTTGTGGAAACCCCGTTGCGGAGTAACCGGGCTACTTGACATAGCCATTCTCAAGGTTTGGCGCGAGTATCCCCTAGGGTAGCAGGGTGGTGCGACAGGCTCGTGGCGGGGCACCCGGCACCACTTTCGTTTGATTTCTTCCCCGGCGTGAACTACGGTTCCGCTGAGTCCCCCTCCAACCACTCGCATAAGGTGGCTGCCGATGATTGATACCCCGATTTCACCCTCAAAGCCCGACGCGGCCCCGCAGCCTGCTCGTAGAAGTCGGCCGATGCGCACGTTGAATCTGTTACTGCTGGTTGTCGCGCTCGGCCTGGGCACCTGGTACACGGTCACGAACTGGCGGCAGATCAAGTTCCGGGCAACCCATACGGCCACGGCCGATGGATCCACGTTCCACCTGCACGATGGCGACAATTACCTGACGCAGTTGATCGTGGCCAACGGCGAATACGAGCCGACTGAAACCCGGCTCATGAAGCAAATCCTGAAGCCGGGCGACGTCTTCATCGACGTCGGGGCCAACATCGGCTGGTACTCGGTGCATGCAGCCAAGATCGTCGGACCCAACGGCAAGGTTGTCGCGTTCGAACCGGAACCGAACAATCTCGCGTTGCTGCATCGCAACGTGCAGGTCAACGGGCTGAGCAGCGTGATCGTCGACAGCCGGGCATTGTCGAAGGAAGCCGGCTCGTTCAAGCTGTATCTCGAAAAGAATAACCTGGGCATGCACAGCCTGGTCGTTGAGCACGACGGCAAGCAATACATCGACGTGCAGACAATGCGCTTCGACGACTACTGGAAGAATCAGGGCGAAATCAAGCTGGTGAAGATCGACACCGAAGGGGCCGAGGGGATGATCCTCGAAGGGATGCGCGACACGCTGAAGTCGCAGAAGAACCTCGAGATCATCATGGAGTTCGCCCCGGAACGGTTAATCAAGTCGGGCTACGACCCTGACACGCTGCTGAAGGAACTGTACGCTCTCGGTTACAAAGCCAGCATCATCGACGAAGTAAAGGACGAAGTGATCCCGCTGGGCACGCCGACAACGGCCGATCTGAAGCTGCCGAGGGATGATTCGGTGACGAACCTGTACCTGAAGCGCTGAGTGCTTCAGATCCGGCGGAACTGCTTTTCGAGTTCTGTCTTGCTGAATTGAAGCGAAGTGGGCCGACCGTGCGGACAATGGTGCGAATCCTCGGCCATGTCACGCAGTTCCATCAGATAGGTGATCTCCTCACCCGTGAGCGGGTCGCCTGCTTTGACGGCCGCCTTGCAGGCCATCGTCGCCAGCAGGTGATGCAGCATCTGCTCCTTCGACGGCAACCGTTCGCGGTTCATCAACCCATCGACAACACTTTTGAAGATGTCCAGCGGCGACACCCGGCTCAGCAGGGCCGGATAGCTCGACAACAATACCGTGCCACCACCGAAGTCTTCAACTTCCAGGCCCAGCCCGCGCAACTCTTCACCGGCTTCAAGCACACAGGCAGCCTGATCGCCGGGCAAATCGACAGGCTCGGGGATCAGCAGTCGCTGCACTTCCAACTGCCCATCGCGGATCCGTCGGCGGAGTTGCTCGAACAGGATGCGTTCATGCAAAGCGTGCTGATCGATGACGAGCATGCCGGTCGGCGTTTCGACCACCAGATACGAATCGTGAATCTGGATCGCTCGCTGCGGCTTTGGCGGCGGCATGGGCGCCCGCGTCGGGCCCGACGGCATGACGACGTCCCATGGGGCCTGAATGTCGTCAGCGCGTGAAGCGAACATGTCAGCATCGGGCGATGGCGTGCCTGGCACCCCTTCGGGCGGAAGTTGCAGACGGGGAACCAGATTCAGGTCGCTGAGTTTGTGCTTTACTGCCGCACGCACCAGGTGATACAGCGCCTGCGAATCCCGAAATCGTACTTCGGTCTTTGTCGGATGCACGTTGACGTCGACCTGATCGGCCGGCATCGTGATGAACAGGAACCCGACGGCATAGCGGCCGGTCATCAGCAGCCCGCGATATGCCTCCTGCAGCGCATGCAGCAGGCTTCGATCGCGAATCCAGCGGCCATTCAGGTAAAGGTACTGCAGCTTGGCGTTGCCGCGATCGCAGCTCGGGTCGGCAATCCAGCCGGCCAGATGCACTTGCCCCTGGTCGGCCTCGATCGGGTAAAGCTTGTCCCTGACTTCCGACCCGAAGAACAAGGTGATGCGGTCGAGCAACCCCGCGGATTCCGGCACTTCCAGTACGCCGCGGCCATTGTGACGAAGCACAAAGTGGACATGCGGATGCGCAAGCGCGAGCCGCTGGACCATGTCGGTGACGTGCCCGAGTTCGGTTGAATGCGTCTTCAGAAACTTCTTGCGAACGGGAGTATTGAAGAACAGATGCCGGGCTTCGAGTCGCGTGCCGGAGGCACCGTTCCAAGGTCGCAGGGGACCAAGTTCGCCACCCGCACAAGTGATCTCCGCTCCGTCGTCGCGCCCGGCGGCGCGTGATTGCAGCGTCACCCGCGCGACACCGCCGATGGAGGCCAGCGCCTCGCCGCGAAAGCCCATGGTGCCGATCCGGAACAGGTCATCGGCATCGCGCAGTTTGCTGGTGGCATGGCTGGCGAAGGCCAGCGACAGGTCGGCCGGTTCGATGCCATGGCCATCGTCGACAACGCGGATCAGTTCGGTGCCGCCCTGTTCGAGGTCGACCTCGATGCGCGTGGCCAGGGCATCGACGGAGTTCTCAAGCAGTTCCTTGATAACGCTGGCCGGGCGCTCGATCACCTCGCCGGCGGCAATCTTGGTGATGACGGAAACAGGAAGCTGAATGATGCGTGCCAATGCTGTTGTTCCGATCAGGACGAATCAGACGCCGGGCGGGACCTGCCGACGAAGAGTTTCCAACTCACTGCGGAGTTTCGCGACCTCTGCCTCGGCCTGCTCGCGTGCTTCGCGCTCGGCGCGGGCGGCCGCCTCCATCCGTTCGCGGGCGGCCTTCTCACCCTGAAGTTCCTGTTCGAGCGACAGGCAGCGGATCGCGTCGGGCGGAAGCACTTCCTTCCCCGTGACATCGTCGACCAGCGTCAGGAAAATGCCTTGGCGACGGAGATGCAGTCCAGTGGTTTCGCTATGGAGGTCGCCCGTCGCCGTCGGCTCGATTCGCACGTAGTGGTCGTCGATCAGTCGATAGCCTTGCATTGACGGCTCGAGATACTCCTCGTACGGGTCGAACAGGAAGTACTCCTTCACCTTCCACGTGTCGCGATAGAGTTCAAACTTTTCCCGCCGGTCTTCGTTCCGGGTCGAACTCGACGTCAGTTCGATGACGTAGCCGGGTGCTGCCCCTTCTTCCCAGATCTTGTAGTTCAGCCGGCGATGCTTATGGGCACCCCAGACGACGAAGCAGTCCGGAGCCAGATGCCGCCTCGGGTTTCCTTCCTCGTAGAAGACCAGCAGATTGCCGGAGACGTAGATGTCATCCCGGTCGGCATACCGGCCCTTCAGGATTTCGATCAGTCGAAGCATCAGGTCGCGGTGGATGTCGGTCTCGGCCATGGGCTTGCCATCCGATGTGGGATACTCGATGAGGTCGGTTGTCGCTGCGGGCATCGGCATCACTCCTCTTCGGTTCGCTGGCCGAGTTTTTTGAGCTTTTTCTCGAGGGCGTCCGCGGTCATGCCGAGCACGTCCGCGGCACGGACGATGTCGCCGCCGGCGTTGTCAACGGCGGCTTTGATGCGGTCTTGCAGGTCCCATTCGTCAATGTTGCGGTACAGTGTGCGCTCGCCGATGCCGAGCATTCTGGCCGCTTTCTCGCGATTGCCGTTGGTCAGGGCAAGCGCCTTCTCCATGTAGAATCGCTCGACTTCGCGGATCGGTCGGCCGATCAGCCGATCGGCACCCGTTGTTGTGCTCTCGGCCGAAGCGACGCCAAGCAGTGCATCACCTTCCTGGAGATCATCAATGCCGAGAATACCGTCCGAATCGACAACGACCATGCTCTCGATCTGGTTCCGCAACTCACGAACGTTGCCGGGCCAACCGTAATGTTCGAATGCCTTCCAGACGCCCTTCGACGGTTCGGAAACCTGCTTGCCGTACCGCTGGTTCGACTCATGGATAAAGTGGCGAACCAGCTTGGGAATGTCGTCGCGACGCTCTCGCAGAGGCGGCAGACGCAGTGTGCCGACCTTCAGGCGGAAATACAGGTCCTGGCGGAACTTCCCCTCGGCAATCATGGTTTCAAGGTTGCGATTGGTCGCCGCGATCAGGCGGACGTCGACCTTCAGCGATTCGTTGGAACCGATGCGGCTGACCTCCCCATTCTCGAGGACGCGCAGCAACTTTGCCTGCAGCGCCAGCGGCATATCGCCGATTTCGTCGAGAAACAATGTGCCGCAGTTGGCGTACTCGAAGCGGCCTTTGCGGACCTTGTCCGCCCCGGTGAACGCCCCGGCCTCATGTCCGAACATTTCATCGTCGAGCAGGTTCTCGTTGAGGGCGGCACAGTTCATTGCCACGAAAGGCTTGTTCTTGCGCGGGCTGTTGTTGTGGAGAGCTTTGGCAACCAGTTCCTTGCCGGTGCCGTTCTCGCCGAGAATCAGAACGGTCGCCTTTGTCGGAGCGAATGAACGCAAACGATTCAGCAGGTCCATGATCTTCGGATCACCACCGATAATCCCCTCGAAGCCATACCGTTCATCAAGCTGCTTCCGCATGTCGCGCAAAGCCCGGCTGCGATGCAGATTCTCTGCCGACTTGGCAACCACGGCCAGCAGCTCGTTGCGGTCGAGTGGTTTGAGCATATAGTGCGACGCCCCCTCCTGCAGCGCTTTCACCGCTGTCTTCACGTCGCCGTAGCCGGTCACCACCATCACCTCGGTTTCCTGCTGAAGTTCCTTCGCCTTGCTCAACAGTGTCAGGCCATCGATGTCGCCGAGCTTCAGGTCGGTAATGATCAGGTCAAAGTCGCCATTCTCGATCTTTTTCAGGCCTTCCTTGCCGGAGGTAGTGACGGTGCAGCGGTAGTTCTTGCGCTCGAGTATCTCGGCCACGGTCTGCGCGTGCAGCTTCTCGTCATCCACAATCAGGACGTGCAATTGCTCATCCACCGCCATTGGACTTCCCCGAAATTGTCTGTTCGGATCATTCTATGCGAGGGTCGGCCATCGTCACAGCTTGCCCAAGTTACGGAGCGGCAAAATCGGTAAAGATCGATGAAGGTCAAGGTTGCCCGGTCAAACAACCGATCAGGAGAAGAGCGAAGTCCCGGTTCAGCGTGGGGGAACGGCCGATGACGGATACGCGCAGCCTGATGGACCGCATCTCGGCCTTCCGGGAACGGCTCGATTCGCTGCCGCGCCTTTCGCCCGCATCACTGCCGGCCACGGTCGCGGTGCCCGATCAAGTATCCCGTCAACCCGACGATGCATTGACAGCTCGCATTCGGGCCGGTTCGCGAACGCAGGCGGTACTTGAACAATCGGTCCGCACGCTCAGCGAAGAGCCGCCGTCTGAAACGACTTCCTCGACACCGTTGACTGCGCGTGCTCGCCGGGTGTTGACTGAAGCCCGCGAACTGATCGATTGCATGAAGCGCCTCGCCGACGAGCCGCTGCTGGCGGGACCGCCTGCCGATCAGGGCAGCATCGATACCGACCCGCTGGCCATCTATTACCGCGAAACTGCGAGCATGCTTGTCCCCGCGGTACGCCTTGCCGGCACGATGCCCGACATGCCGAGCGTGCAGACACGCCTGGCGGAAGGGCTGGAAGGAATCCTCGGAACAGTGCGGCAGCGACTGGCCGCGCTTGGTCATGCGCTCGGACAGCGCCGGCGCGATGACGATCAGGTAAACCGCTTATCGCATCTGCTCGTCGAGCTTGACGGCACGGAAGTGGTTGACGACACGCCGCTGCTGGAACTCGCAGCCGAGGTGCTGGCGGATAGCCCGGCGATGCCGTTACGATTTCTCTACACTCCGCCGACGGCCACACAGGCCTTCCTCGGCGGTCCCGTGTTCCCGGCTCCGGCCAGATTCATCGCCAGTCACGGGCTGACATGCGCCCGGGTCGTCGCGCGGATGCTGCGGCATGCTCCCGAATGGCGAGATCGGCCGCTCGACCCGATCCTCGTCGCCCTCGTTCATGATGTCGGCATGATGCGCATACCTGCCGTCGCTCTAAGCGAGACCGGCAGGTTGACTGAAGAGCATCGCCGCGCGATAGAAACACATCCACGTGTCGGTGCGGAAATCATCTCGATCCGGCTGCCATCGTTGTCGCATCTGACAGAAGCGATCGCCGCCCATCACGAACGGCTCGACGGTACGGGCTACCCGAGCGGCCTGAAGGGCGAGCAGATTCAACCGCTGGCAAGACTGCTTGCCGCGGCCGATATGTACGCCGCGATGTGCTGCCCGCGCCCGCATCGGATTGCCTTCGACCCGCGTACCGCACTTACTGACACATTGCTGCACGCGGAGCAGAACATCCTCGATCGCTTCGCGGCTGAAAAGTTGCTGGTCATGTGCTTCTACCCGGTCGGCAGCGTTGTCGAAATGTCGGATGGCGCGATCGGCATCGTGGCCGCCAATCGGCAAGGCCGAGGCGAGCTGCATCTGGCCTCTCGGCCGGTGCTGAACCTGCTGATCGATCCTCAGGGGCGACTCCTCCCCGTTCCCCTGCCGATCGACCTGGCGGAATGTGAAGGCGGCACAGTCGTCCGCACGCTGCGACTTGACGAACGCGCCCGCCGTCTCGGCCGGCACTACCCGGAATGGGCGATCTAATTGCGAATTGCGGAATGCGGAGTTGAAAAACGAGACAGAGGGCGGAGTGAGACGGTCGCGAAGTTCGGTCTTCATTCCGCATTTCGCATTCCGAATTCCGCATTTGGCCAATGTCGGATCAGTCACCTTACTTCCGCTCCACGTTGCACCCCTGGCCTTGTCTGGTGTTTCTTCTGCCGTTGCTTGCGGCATATGAGTCAGGCGTCTATGTACTGGGCGGTCCACAGACGCAGACACTTCGCAACGGGGCGGATGCCTGGCTGCGCTGGGCGCTCGATGTCTACGGCATCCGGCCATTCATCGCCGCTCCGATGATCATTGTCGGGGTCTTCGTGATCTGGTCATTCCGCCGCTGGAGTGATCGGCCGGCAAACACCTGGTCGATCGTCGCGGGAATGTGGTTGGAGAGCGTCTTCTTCGCTTTCGGACTGTGGGCGTTGGGGCACAACTTCGACCCGTTACTGAAAGCGGCCGGCGTCTCCCTGGCGACGGCAGAGGTGACGCTGCCGACCGATGCACTGGGGCAGATTGTCACCTACGTCGGCGCGGGGATCTATGAAGAAGTGTTGTTCCGTCTATTCATCATCACCGGACTTGCGGCCATGCTTAAATGCGCGGCTGTGCCTAACTGGGCATCATTGCTGATCGCGGGCGTTGGCTCGGCCCTGCTCTTCGCAGCGGCGCACCACATCGGCCCGCATGGCGAGCCGATGGATACGTTTCGTTTCGTCTACCGGACCGCGGCGGGCATCTATCTCGCAGTTGTCTTCTGGTTCCGCGGCTTCGGCATCGCCGTCGGAGCGCACGCCATCTATGACGTCCTTGTCGGCGTGCGGCTCTAAGGAACCGCTAGGCCAACTTAAACAGCATCACCTCGCTTGCGGCATCGGCCTTCAGCAGCAGGCTCGCCTCGTTGATGATCGCCACACCGTCGCCCGCATGCAGAGCGTCGCCGCCGAGAGTCATGCTGCCTCGCAACACCTGCAGCCAGCCATGACCTTCCGGATTCAGCAGTTGCGTCAGTTGCTGTCCTTCATGCAGGTTCCCCAGGTAAATTCGGGCATCCTGTTGGATGGTCAGCGAACCTTCCGCGCCGTCGGGAGAAGCGACCAAACGCAGCCGGCCATCACGTTCGGCGGCGGGGATCTGACGTTGCTCGTAGCCCGGCGGAAGCCCCTTGGCGCGGGGCAGCAGCCAGATCTGGTACAGATGCACCGGATCCGACTTGGACGGGTTGAACTCGCTATGGCGGATGCCAGTACCGGCCGTCATCCGCTGGAACTCGCCGGGGCGCAGCACTTCGCCGTTTTCCAAGCTGTCGCGATGTTCGAGTTCGCCTTCGAGGACGTAGGTGACGATCTCCATGTCGCGGTGCGGGTGCATGCCAAAGCCCTGGCCAGGCGCGACCCAGTCTTCGTTCATCACACGCAGTGACTGAAAGCCCATGTTCGCCGGGTCGAAGTAGTCCGCGAACGAGAACGTATGGTAGGTCTTGAGCCAGCCATGGTCAAAATGCCCGCGGTCACGGGCTCGGCGAATGCGGAGCATGATCTGCCCTCCCGAAGTTGGTGAATGGTGTACGGAAGTAAATACCGGCGAACCTGAAGCGTGCTTACACGGTCGTTGATTGCTGATACAATGCCGCTGCCCAGGGAGAACACCATGGGCGTTCCAATTCTGATCGAACGCGTTCCCGGAGTCGGCTTTCGCTCCGAAGTGTCCGTCCCGGCCTCGTTGCAGGCCGAGGGTGTGACAGAAGAGGAAGTCGTCAACAAACTGCAACAGCAGCAGCAAGCGCAACTGGATGCCGGTGGACAGCTCGCGATTCTTCAAGTTCCGAAGAAGCGAAAGACTCTGATGGGCTTCGCCGGGATGTTTAAGGATGATCCTTATTTCGACGAGGTCGTAGAGATCATTGCTGAACGTCGACGTCAGATGGACGCCGAACCGGATTAACATCGATGCATTACTTACTGGATACTGACACATCGACGCTTTTTCAGCGTGGGCATCCGGCAGTCATCAACAACATGGCGATTCGCGCCATGACCGATATTTTCGTCAGCGTGATCACTGTCGAAGAGCAGTTTCTTGGCTGGTACAAACGAATTCAGCGGTCGAAACTCCCCGACGGGGTTGCATGGCTGTATCGAAACTTCGTCGGAGTAGTTGAGTTTGCTGCAATGTTCCAAGTCATCACCTACTCAGAACCCGCCGTACGTCGTTTCGGGTTGCTGCGCGCCGCTCATCGGCGAATTGGAAAGAACGACCTTCGCATCGCAGCCATCTCGCTCGAAGAGGGGATGAAGGTCGTCACCCGTAACACTTCCGACTTCTCGCAGATTCCTGGATTGCAGATCGAAGACTGGTCACAGTAGCCTCGTCATCACTTCATCAGCCAGACACTTGCCTTCGCGCGTCAGCAAGATTCGTTCTCCGGTGTCGGCCAGCACGCCCTGACCGACGAACTGGCCAATCCGCTCGCCAGCCAGTGCGTCGATCGAAAAACCGGTCTGCTTCGCGAATTCGGATCGCCCGATGCCTTCCCCGCGACGGAGTTGAATGATGGCAGTCTCACGGGCGCGGTCTTCGCCTTCGAGACATTCACTCTGGAACGTCGGCGACTCACCCGCAAGCACTTTCCGAAGGTAGTCGCCGAGGTTGCGTGTGTTGAGTTCCCGTCGGCCCTGCACGTATCGCGCGGCCCCCATGCCGAACCCGTGGTAAGCGTGATTCGCCCAGTAAATCTCGTTGTGTCGGCAGCGTAGACCCGGTTTGGCGAAGTTCGAAATTTCGTAGTGCTCGAAACCATGCTCGGTCAGCATGTCGATCGCACCCAGATACATTTCCCGTTCGCTTTCTTCATCGAGCGACCGCACCTGTTTCCGCTCCCGCTGCTTCCAGAGTGGCGTTCCCTTCTCGAACGTCAGCCCATACGTCGAAAGATGGTCTGGCTCAAGGGACATCGCTCGTTCCAGATCACGCTGCCACTCTGTAAGCGTCTGCCCGGGCACACCGAAGATCAGGTCGAGCGAAACCTGCAAACCATACCCCTTGGCCGCTGCCACTGCGGGTGCTACATGGTCCGGCCCGTGTATGCGATCAAGCACTGGAAGCAGATGTGAATGAAACGACTGCACGCCAACGCTGATGCGCGATACACCATATCGGGCCAGCAACCCGGCCTTCTCGGGCGTGATGCTTTCAGGAGTTGATTCGATGGACCACTCACCGCCCGATTGCAGCGGAAGCCAGCGAGCAATTTCTCCGAGTAACCGGTCCAGCTGGTCGACCGACAAATACGTCGGAGTTCCTCCGCCGATGAAGATCGTGGTCATTGGCTCGGGAGCCCCTAATGCAGCCAGTTCCATGCCGAGTGCTTCCAGATACAGGTCGATCTGATGATCCTGTCCGGACGCGACAGCGAAGTCGCAGTAGCCGCAGTGATGAGCACAGAACGGCACATGAATGTACGCTGCGGTCGGTTGCAGCCAGGGAAAGGTCATGCCGGCATTCTATCGCGACGGTCGATCGAGGGCGTTCCGACAGATAGAATGGCGATCTTTCACGAGGTGAACCATGCGCTGGATTCTGACATTGCTTGCGATCCTCGAAACGGCCGCCACGCAGGCCGCGCCGCCGAATGTGCTGTGGCTGATCGCGGATGACTTCGCCTGGCATGCGCAGGGATCGGTCAACCCGCTGGTCCGCACGCCGAACCTCGACCGGCTCGCCGCAGGGGGGATGCGATTCGACCGGGCCTACTGCAACTCGCCGGTGTGCACTGCATCGCGGCAGTCATTCCTGACGGGGCAGTATCCACAGTCGTTGGGGGTGACCGCACTGTCAACGCCATTGCCCGAAGGGACGCGCACGTTGGCCCACCACTTCAATGAAGCGGGCTACGAAACGGTGTCGATAGGCAAGATGCACTTCAACAGCAACCTGAAGCACGGGTTCGATCAACGGATCGACATGCCCGAATTCAACAAGTCACGCAAGGCCGCCGAGCCCCGCAAGTTGCCCGAGGGCATCACCGTGCAACCCGCGTGGAAGCCGTTTAAGGATCATGCACGCATCTGGCTCAACAGCGAAGCCCGGCCGTTCGGCGCTTATGACGATGAAATGGCCGACACCTGGCTGGCCGATCAGGCAGTTAAGTTCCTGGATAGCAAGCATGACAAGCCGTTTTTCCTGATGGTCAGCTTGTATGAACCGCACTCGCCCTATCGATTCCCGGTGGAGTACCGTGGCCGGATCGCACCTGAGAAAATGCCGATCCCCAAGGTCGGCCGCGACGATCGCGAACAGATCCCGCAGATCTTCCGTGACCTGACGGACAAAGAGAAACAGGGGATCGCTGCTGCCTACTATGCGTCGGCCGAACATGCCGACGCCAACCTGGGCCGGGTGCTGGAAGCACTTGCAAAATCGGGCCAGGCGGAGAACACCATCGTCGCTTTCATCGGTGACCATGGCTATCTCCTCGGCCAGCATGGCAGATTCGAGAAGCACTGCATGTTCGAGGAAGCTGTCCGCTCGCCGCTCGTGGTCCGTTGGCCGGGCCGGTTCAAGTTGGGGACGAGCGAAGCGCTGGTCGAACTGATCGATATCGCACCAACATTGCTGGACGCCTGTGGGCTGAAGGCCTCAGCAGCCATACAGGGCCGCAGTCTGTTGCCGCTGTTAACCGGGAAGGCCGCAGTGCATCGCGAGCGTGTCTTTGTCGAGTATGCTGAAAACGAAGAGGCAATGGTACGCGATGGTCAATGGAAGCTGATCTACGGAACCGGCAAGCGCGAACGGCAGGACGGCTACTCGACGAAGAATCCGCTGCAGGGCCGAACCGTCAAGCTTTACGACACCGTTAACGACCCGGGTGAGTTCACCAACCTGGCGACCACGCCGGAGCAAACCGAACGCGTGGCCTTGATGACGAAACAGTTGGCGGAACACCTGAAGGCTATAGCCCGCGAGCCAGGTGCGCTGCCAAAAGCGGACGACGTTCACTCGATCATGGAATACTGCCTGCAGCCTCGCGATGTGCCGCGAAAGAAGTGAAGAAGGATCTGAGCAATTTTTTGCGGAAATGACGTATCCCGTGCTTGCTGACAGGCAACGAGGACGGTAGAACATTCGCGAACAAGCCAGTCGTTCGACCGGCCGTGAACTGAATACCGTCACTGATCCGACCACGCAACGACTTCAGGAGCTTATTCGATGGGCGATTTCATCGGTTCGATTCCGTTCTTCATCATCATGGGCGTTCTGCTCGTCGCGTTGATCGGCCTGCTGATCTACATGCGTACCCGCCCGAAGGATTAATTGATCAACGGCAAGCGGGGGGCGCCAAGCCCCCCGACCAATCGATCACTGCGCCCGCATCCGCGCCTGGGCCTTGGCCCAGTCGCCGACCAGGGCGTCCAGCGGCACGGGTTTGCGTTCGCGCCACACATTCAGTTTCACCCGTTGCCCGGCGGGCATGGCACTGATCATATTAATCAGATGGTTCTCGTTTCGGATGGCCACACCATCCACGCTCAGGATCACGTCGTTGCTCTTAAGCCCCGCTTGCGCAGCCGGGCTTTCCGGGTAGATATTCTCCACCAGCGCTCCTTGGACCCGATCGAGGCCCAGCTTGAGCGCGTCCGCCGGTTCCATCGTTTGTGCAAGATGCACGCCCAGATAGCCCCGTGTGACGGATCCCTTCTCGACCAACTGCTTCACCACGCGTTTGACCATGTTGATCGGAATGCTGAACGCCACACCGCTGTTGCTGCCCGAGTGTGAAGCAATGGCAGTGTTGATGCCGAGTATTTCGCCGTCCATGCTCACCAGCGGGCCCCCGCTCGAACCGGGATTGATGGCCGCGTCTGTCTGCAGGAAATCCTTGATGCGAATGGTGCTGCCGAGGCTCACCTGCCCGCGTTCACGGGCGCTGATGATGCCCTGCGTTACCGTCTGATTCAGGCCGAACGGTGAGCCGAACGCCAGTACCCACTGCCCCACGCGGGCACGGTCGCTGTCGCCCAAAGTGGCAACCGGCAGGTTTTCCACATTCAGATGCAACGCGGCGATGTCCGACTCGGGGTCGGCCCAGACTTGCGCGGGATGGTAAAGCCGGCCATCGGCCAGATGGACCGTAATCTGTTCCGGGCGGGCCTGGCTGACGACATGGTTGTTGGTGATAACGACAGCGCCGCGGATTCCCTCGACGCGAACCATGACGCCCGATCCCGATTCCTCGACCGGCTTGCCGCTGTTGCGGCCCGTGGCGGAGGGAGACGGCGGCTTGGTCGCTTCGATGGCGACAACTGCGGGGGACAGTTTTTGCACAACCTGTTCAAAGCGGTCGCCGTGCGGCAGGCCCGACGACGCCGCGGGAGGCGGGGGTGGCGGTACGTCGTTCTGGGCCTTGATCAGCGCGGGATTCTGCAGGATCGCGGTGCCGGCAATGCCGCCGGCAAACGCGCAACTACCGAGAAAAAAGGTCGTCAGATGTCGCTTCATGGTGGTGTCAGGCTCCGGATGCGTTAAGCGTGCGGCAGACACTAACACTGTAACCGGCAGGGCAAATCGCCCGATGAGTGAAAATCGAAAGGATTCGGCAGAAAGGTAATCGAGTGCCGTTACAGAAAGCACAAAGCCCGCCGCCGGAACACCGACGACGGGACTTTGGCATAAGGCGAGAATGGCCGGGCGGCGGCCGCTACTACTTCGAGAAGTCGAGTTCAAGTGCGGACAGGTTCACGCTCCGCTCCTCCATTGAGAAGTCGCCGTCGGTGACCTTATTCCAGTCGGCACTGCCACGGTAGTTCAGGAAGCCGCCTTCGCGCTCCATCTCGCGCTGGCACTTGATGCAGAACGTGCTGTAAGGAAGCGCGTTCAGGCGAGCAACCGGAATCCTGCAGCTGCAGGTTTCGCATTGGCCATAGGTGCCTCCCTTGAGGCGATTGACTGCACGTTCGATCTGCTGCAGCTCGCGCGACTCGATCTCTGCCAGCTGCGAGGCGAGTTCTTCACCGCTCGATTCAAAGGCCGCGTCGGCGCTGTCGCCGGTGGCCGAGGATTGTTTCTTGATGCCGAGGTCTTCCAGTTCCATCCCGAGGCGTTTGCGCAGTTCCGTCCGTCGGCCCATGAGGGACTTATGCAATCGCAGGAGTGCGTCACGTCGTGCCATTGTCCACCACCTTTCGCTTGCCTTTGACTCCAAGGCATCGCCCTGGAGCGTCACTAGGTGAACCGTCGATCCGGCCGATCACATCGACCTCGCCGATCGGAACCTGAAGGGAAGCCGGCTACCCGCAAGCAATATAGGTGCCAACAACTTCCGTTTTCAACGATTGAGGCAGGAATCGCTCACTTTGTCATCGGAAAACTTCGCGGAGAACCCGCAGCTTGCCGAATGAGCCTGCCAAAACCTCCCAAGTATACCTGATTCCTGCAAAAAGACAGTCAAACAGGGATCTTTGTTGATCGATTTCGGCAAAACTTTGTAGCGAATCGCCACAATTCCTGACATTAGATACGACTGACCCATGGAAGGGTTCGCGAGATTTCGCGAACCGAACGCAAGGCCGAGCAACGACTTGGAATGGCGGTGGCAAAATGTGCGTGCGCCCGGTTGCAGGGGTCAGGCGGAGATTGCCGAAAATGCGGGCGGAACAAGTCGCGCAATTAGTGTGAGTCCCGAAGGGGCGCACGTCGAACTGCGCCGGCATGCTCACTGACTCGCCGTAGTCCTTCCAGTGTCAAAAACTGTCCCGCCTGTTCAAAATCGAAGCTCAGGTCGTCCAGAAGTTCCGCATCGCCACCGGCCAACACGATCCTGGCATCGGTAAACTTCACATTCAACTCACGCACCATCCGCTCGATCCCGCCATGCACGGCATGGCTGATTCCCGCCATCATCGCGGTGACGGTATCACGGGCCGGCAGTCCGATCTCGCCAGCAAATCCTTCGAGCAACGGCAGACTCGCGGTGTAGTCGTTCAGCGCTCGCGCCATCAGCCGATAGCCGGGCATGATTGCGCCACCACGAAACGTGCCAGCCGCATCCACCAGATCAACCGTCACCGCGCTGCCGGCGTTGATGATGATCGTCACCTGGCCCGGCCGCCGTACCGCCAATGCGTTGAGCAGCCGGTCGATGCCGACTTTGTCCGGTTCCGCGACATCGACTTGAATGGGAATCTGGCACGCAGCTTCGATCAGGTGAACGTGCTGACCGCGGGACTTGAGCCAGATCGCCAGGCGATCGCGGGCATCCGGGTTCGACCCGGCCAACGTCCACGCACTTTCAGAAGTGGTGATCCATGAATCAATCTGCCGGACCCAGTCTGCCGGGTCGTCGAGC
>Ga0105047_10008450_pt1 | contig 17135 bp, 11 predicted proteins | sample MAT04_FD_78384 | JGI IMG/M metagenome (GOLD analysis project Ga0105047, IMG submission 78384) | Freshwater microbial communities from Lake Fryxell liftoff mats and glacier meltwater in Antarctica - MAT-04 (megahit assembly) | ecosystem: Environmental > Aquatic > Freshwater > Ice > Liftoff...
CTCGGCATCCGTGCCAAACCGATCAACCAGCTCGTGGCGCATCTCCTCGAGCGTTTCCGGATGCGTGATCCCTGCAATGCGCCGGTACAACTGCAAACGCAACTCCTCATTCTCGATGTAGATCACCGGAATCCGCGCATCGAGCGGCAGGTCCAGTGTCACCGGCGGGGCAAGTGGGTCCGCCAGATCGAAGGGAATGGGTTCTTCGTCCTGAGCCGCGGACACGAAGTCGGGAATCAGAGGTTGTGCAGCCGGCGCCACCGCTGGGGGCATGGCAGGCTCGGCGGTGTCATGCCTTGCGATCATGGCAGCATCCGGATCCCGCCGCTCGGCGGCTGACTGCGACACCGCCTTTTCAAAGCGGTCCTTTTTGCGCCGCGCCTCATTGATGGCCTGGGCCAGCAGGCGCGTGTAGAGGTCAAAGCCAACGCTGTCGATGTTGCCATGTTGGCGCGCGCCCAGCAGCTCGCCAGCGCCGCGGATCTCCAAATCGCGCATGGCGATACGGAAACCGGCGCCCAACTCCTCGCTGGATTCGAGGATGGCCGTCAACCGCCGCCGCGCATCATAGGAAAGCACGCCGTGCTTGTCGTATAGCAAATAGCAGTGGCCGCGCTGCGCGCTGCGGCCCACGCGCCCCCGCAACTGATAAAGTTGCGCCAGCCCAAAATGATCGGCGCGGTTGATGATGATCGTGTTGGCGTTGGGGATATCCAGCCCGTTTTCGATGATGGTCGTCGCCACCAGCACGTCGATATCGCCATCGGCAAAGCGCATCATCACATCTTCCAATTCGCGCTCATGCATCTGACCGTGACCAACCTCCACCGACGCCGCCGGCACGAGCCGGCGAATACGATCCGCCAATGCCTGGATGCCATGAATTCGGTTGTTGACGATGAAGACCTGTCCCTTGCGGTTGATCTCGCGCTCAATGGCCTGTTTCATCAACAGATCGTCATACTCAGAAAGCACCGTGTGAATCGGTTGGCGCTCTTTGGGCGGCGTGTTGATCGTGCTCATGTCACGGATACCGCTCAAACTCATGTGCAGCGTGCGCGGGATGGGGGTCGCGCTTAGCGTGAGCACGTCCACCTTGGCACGCAACTGCTTCAGTTGCTCCTTTTGGGAGACACCAAAGCGCTGTTCTTCATCGATGATCAGCAAACCCAGATCTTTGAACGCCACATCCTGGCTCAGCAAGCGATGCGTGCCCACGACCAGGTCGACAGTGCCGACCTGCAGACCGTCGATCACCTTCTGCTGCTGTCCGGTCGTGCGAAAGCGGCTGAGCACCTCGACACGCACCGGATAATGATGCAAGCGACCGGCAATATTGCGGTAGTGCTGCTGGGCAAGCACCGTCGTCGGCACCAAAAAGGCCACTTGTTTGCCGTCGTTGATCGCCTTGAACGCGGCGCGGATGGCCACCTCGGTCTTGCCATAGCCCACATCACCGCAAATCAGTCGATCCATTGGACGCTCAGACTCCATGTCGCGCTTGACGGCGTCCACGGCGTGCAGTTGGTCGTCAGTCTCCTGGTACGGGAATGCAGCCTCCATCTCCTCCTGCCAGGGGCTGTCTGGGCTGTAGATGTACCCCTTGACCAACTCGCGTTCGGCATAGAGCTTGAGCAAGTCGTCGGCGATTTCTGCCACTGCACGTTTGGCGCGCTCTTTGACCGTTTGCCAGTCGGCGGTGCCCAGGCGCGTGACCGGCGGCAGATTCTCCCCGGCGCCGACATAACGGCTCAGGCGATCAGCCTGGTGCACCGGCACGTAGAGTTTATCCCCACGCGCGTAGCTCACTTGCAGGTATTCGCGCTCGATACCAGCCAGTTCCAACCGCATCAGGCCGTCGAACATACCTATCCCATGTTCGATATGCACGACATACTCGCCGGGCTTCATATCGGCAAAGAAAATCTCGGGCGCCACCGTGCTATGGGTCTTCGGGCGCGAACGAGCCTGGGGCTTACTCCAGCCGAAGAGTTCGGCGTCGGTCAGAAAATGGAGATTGGCGGGTGCGCGCACAATGAACCCCTCGCCCAACACGCCATGCACCAGGTTCACGGTGCCCGCAATCGGTGGCTGATCGATCTGATCGTGCATGTGCGGCATGAGATGGACTTCTTGCAACAGTTCGCGCAGGCGCGCGGCCTGTCGCGTGGCAAGGACGACGGTATTGCCCGTATTGTGCGCCTTGATCACCTCGGCGGCGATCTCTTTGGTCTTGCCGCCATACCGTGGGCCGGGTGCAAAGCTGCGTGCCAGCGGCGTATTGGCGCCGCCGCTCTTGCCGTGTAAATCGCCATAGCCCAGAATTGCCGGACGGCGTTCTAGCAGCTTTGCCCGCAATTCGTCAGTCGTAAAGTAGGAGCGCTGAAAACCGCGTGGCAGTTCACCGCTGCGCTCCAACTCGGCGCGCAGACCGCCGGCCTGCAGTTCAAGTTCGGCAACCGTCGCAAAAAAGTCAATCGGGTCATCCACGACCAACGTGGCGTCAACGCCCAAATGGTCGATCAAACTCGCTGGCTGGTCATAGCAGTATGGCAAATACCATTCGATCCCGTGAAAGCTATGGCTTTCGTGAAGGCGCTCGACTTCCAAGCGCAGTTCCTCACGCAGCGCCAACAGCAGATGGGGGTCGTGAAGCGGCGAATCCGCCGCGCCGGCCCCGATATTGTCAGGCGCCATCAGCCCAAGCCCGTGGATATTCAATCGCGTGAGGATCGTGGGACCATACTTGCTGAGCACCTCACTGCCCGGCCCAATCTCGACGCTCTCGACCTGGCGAATGGTGCGCTGGCTGGCAGGGTCAAACAGCCGCAGACTGTCGACCTCATCGCCGAAAAGGTCGATGCGCACGGGAGTAGGCAGGTTGGGCGGCCAAATGTCGATGATACCGCCACGACGCGCAAAGGTGCCCGGCTCTTCCACGATCTCGACAGGGTTGTAGCCCGTCTGCACCCAGCCGGCGACCATCTGCTCCAGACGCACGGCGCTGCCCGCCTTGATCGAACGCAGGGCCAGACGCAACTCGCGCGCCGGCAAGGTCTTTTGCATCAAGGCACGCGCGCTGGTCACCACCAGGGGAGCCGCGCTCGTGCGGTTCTGCAAGGCAGCCATGGCGGTTAACCGCCGCTGGCGGGTGGCGCCACTCCAGGCGATGCGTTCATAGGGAAGCGCATCGGGGTCGGCGAACTGATAGAGCGGCGGGCCGCCGAGTGCGGGCGGGGGCAGCCACACGGCAAGTTGTTCCACCAACTGCTGTGCCATTTCGCTGCGCGCCGTAACCAGCAATAAGGGGCCGGGGCGGGCGGTCTTGAGCCCGGCGGTTAGAAAGGGCCGGGCTGCCTGCAACACGGCTTGGGGTTGGCTGTCCGCTTGCGCCTGCTCCAACGCCGCCAGCCAATCGGAAAAGGCGGGCAGGAGGTTGAGTGAGCCGATCAGACCGGAAAGGTTCATATGTTCTATCACCCATTGAACTTGTTCATGGCTGCGTCCATGCCTTCATGCAGCCAACACGCAATCGCATCACATACCTTCGTGCGCAACAAGGCAAAAATCTCCTCTTCCTCGGCGCTGAAATTTTGCAGCACATAGGCGGCAGGGTCCATCCGACCCGGGGGGCGACCGATGCCGACCTTGGCGCGCCCAAATTCTGCGCTGCCCAGGCGTTCAATCATGGACTTGATCCCATTCTGACCACCCGACGAACCGTTCATACGCAGGCGCAGCTTGCCGGATGCCAGGTCCAAATCATCGTGGATGACCAGCATCTCTTCCGGCGTCACTTGATAGAAACGCGCCAATGGCGCTACCGCCTCGCCGCTGGCGTTCATGTAGGTCAACGGTTTGGCCAGCAAAACTTTGTGGCGATCACCGGCGTCGACCACAAAACCGCTCCCGGTCATGGCGCGCATCTGCATCCGGTCGATCGCGATGCTATGCCGCCGTGCGAATTGCTCTACGCATTGAAAACCGATATTATGGCGATTCTTAGCATATTGCGGACCAGGATTGCCCAGCCCAATAATCATCTTCAAGCCACTCATCAAGTGCCCGTCCACGCGGATAAGGCGCGCAATAACGGCGAGCATTGTGCGATGCTCCCGTATTGCGCGCCGGTCAACTGCTCAGTCTGATGATCAGACGTACTTACGCCACACCCACTCGAACAAACGCTTGCCGGCCAAGAGCGCGGCAAATCCGATCAGAAGCGCGGCACTGATGCGCATGCCGTTGAAGAACTGAGTGCGCAGACGTTCTAGCGAGAGCGACTCGCCGAGCTGACGCGTCAAGCTGTCCGTCGGCTCAGGCTGATCGGCGCCCGTTCCCCCGTTGATCGGCGTCGCTGTCGGCAACAGACCACCGGGCGCCGGCACCTGGCCAGCTTCACCGGCGGCCACAATCGCGGTCGGCGTCGGCGTGGGGGCATCCCCTTCCACCTGCGGCTGGGTCACCTGCCCGACCACGGGCGTCGGCTGCGGCGCCGGCGTGTAGGTCGGCGTAACCGTCGGTGTCTCAGCCGGCGTGGTGGTAGGCGTCGGGGCTGAGGGCGCCTGATTGACGCTCACGTTGGGCGAAAAGAACTCGGCATAGTTGCCGTCGACCTTTACCACCCGCAACCGCAGGGTATAGTTACCCGGCGGCAAAGCCCCGGCTTGCCACACGCCAAGCTGCCCATTTTGCACAGGCGATGTTCCCCCGGCAAAGTAGATAAAGGCGTCGTCGCCACTGGGATCCTGCTTATAGTGAAGTTCGTATTTCTGGAATGGATCGATCACGGCTGTGCCAAAGATCGGCACATCCCCGTTGATCGCTGCGCCTGGCGCTGGGGACGAAATGCTCGATGTGCTCTGTGCCTGCACCAACGTGACCGCCGGCGCAAAGCCCCCGATTGCGGTCGCCCAAATCACAAATGATGCGATAAGCACTACCCGGATCCTAGTTCCCACTGCTCGCAACTTCTTCATACAATCGCTCAAATCCTGACCAGTTACGATTTTGACCGTAGGAAAGCAATGATGGAAAGCAGGTCATGATCGGTCAAGTCGGGCCGGCCCCCGTTGGGCGGCATCACCAAGCCCGTCGTATTCAGCGGGTTGCTCAGATCGCGTCCTTCCTTGATCACAGCCAACACCTCAGTGTCCGTCTTGGTCGTCAGGAATTCGGACCCGGTCAATGGGTTGCCGAGATCGGTGACGCCCTTGCCACCCACACCGTGACAAGCCGCACACGCTTCCAGGAAAAGATCGCTGCCATGTTTTAGGACGGCTGGATCCTTGGGATTCATGGTCATGAGGGCGCCGTCCACCGCGGCAGCCGGCAGGGTGACGCCATTCGCCGCCACAGCCACCGGTGGCCGCCCGGTAATGAAGAGCACTGCAAAGACCGCCAGCACCGCCACGATGGGCGCCGTCACGCGCAGCCACGGTGTGCGCAGCGGGTCGCCTTCTTCATCCTCAGCGACCGGTTGCCAATTGACGAGCGCAATGATCGACATGATCGTGATAATCAAAAACGCGATCAACGCCAGGAACGGGATCGTGACGAAACCGGCCCAATTGATCCACTGCGTTGTGCACGAAGCCCCCTGGCGGCAAACCGTCGTGCCATCGAAGATATCGGTCTTCTCAAGCAGGTAATGGTAGGTCGACACCCCAAAGCCCAAGACAGAGAACGGCAGCACGTAATAGGGCAAGTGCCAGTCCCGGCGCAGCAAGCCGACGGCAAGCACCACGGTCAACGGATACATCAAGACACGTTGGTACCAACACAAGGTGCACGGGACATAGCCCTTGATTTCGCTAAAGTAAAGGCTGCCACACATGGCAATCCAAGCCGCCAATAGTGCGATATCGAGACTGTGACGATTCAGCCAGTCGGAAAAGCGTGTCATAAGGTAACCAAGTCCGTGTTACTGGCCGGCTTGGGCCAGTTGCTTCTCGATCTCAGCCTTGATTGAGCCAAGGCTCGAATCATTGACCAAGGTGTCGCCCACGATAATGGACGGCGTTCCCTGCAAGTTCAACTGTTGCGCCTGCACCAGCGAGCTACTGATCGTGTCGCGGTGCTCCTGGCTGCTCAGACACGTGCCGAATTTCTGCCCGTCCAACCCCATCGCTGTCGCATAACCCACCAGGTCATCATATTGTGCAGCGCCCTGCTGGTCGACCTTGGTCATCTGGAAGACACGGTCGTGGTAGGGCCAGAACATACCTTGGTCAGCGGCGCACTCGGCCGCCAATGCGCTCATCGTCGCACCGGGCTCATGCTGCGCCAGCGGGAAATAGTGATACTCGATGCGAACCTTGCCTGGCGTCACGTAGTCGGCCATCAGCACCGGCTTGATCGTGGTCGCGAAGGTCTGGCAAGTTGGGCACAAGAAATCTTCCCAAAGTTGAACAACGACCTTGGCATCGGGACTGCCCACCACCGTGCGGTCAATCCAAGTGGCCGGCACATCGGGCTGCGCCACCGGCGCGCTCTTGGCGCTGTTTTCGTTGAACACGATAACGCCGACGACCAGGGCGATGACCACGACGCTGGCGCCAATCAGCCATAATCCAATGTTAGAACTATTGACCGCTTGCTTGGCGGGGGGTGTCGTCTTCTTCTTGCTGGACGTGGTTGGCATTGCGACCTCTTTACGGGTTGTGACGGCTAAACTTCAATCGAGTGTAGACATACGCTGCGAGACACCAGTCAAATACCCATCGCACAGGCTGTCACGCGGTGCGATAGTATACCTGGTTGTCGACTGATGGGCAAGAATCGACGGCAAACAGGCGTAAGAGCAAACCCTCACCAATAGCTTGCCGCAAAGACACGATCGAGAATACTTTCACGCTGGGACGGCGTCGTCCACCGCGGCTGGCCGTAGTCATACACCAGTGTGGTCAGGAGTTGGGTGCTGATATGCCGGCCAGCATAGATCGTGTGCTTCACGATCATCCCTTCGCGCGTCGTCTGTTCCATCTGGTCAAAATAGAGATTTCCCAAACCGTAGAGGACAAGCTTGCCGTCGGTAAACTCGATGCCCTGGGGCACATGGCTCTGCACCCCCGTAACGATGTCAGCACCCGCCCGCACCAAGGCAGTAAAATCCTGGCGTTGATCCATCAAGGGCTGCGTGTCGTAGCTCTCCTGGTATTGCATTTCCGGCAGCACGACGTCCGCAAGGTTATCTTCCTTCAAAGAACGAATGATCGCCGACATAATGTTCAAATCAAACTCGGCGCTGCCAGGCTGGTCGTCCGTAGCCCACGCGAACTTGGGGCCATAGCTGTTTGCGCCCAGAAAGGCCAGCCGGTTACCGTTGTGCTCGATGATCAGCGGCTTGAAGGCGGCTTCCTTGGTGCGCCCGCCGCCGTAAACGGGCAACCCAGCCTTTTCGTAGATGTCGAGCGACTTACGCGCGTTCTCCCGTCCGAAGTCGTTCTGATGGTTGCCCGTCAACCCAATAATGTCCACACCAGAGGCGGTAAGTGCGTCCATGTATTCAGGTTTTGAGCAGAAGTTCAGATTATCGGGGTCGGTGTTGGCCTTGCAATCGGCGACAAAGGGCACTTCATTGCTAACATGCGTAATGTCGGCGCTGGCCAGCTCGGGCCCGACGATGGCGGCCGGCCACGTGGATCCCAGGCGATCCATCTGGGCGGCCGTCTGGCGACACATGGCCGTTACACCGGTCATTGCGATCACGGTCAGACGTTCCGGCAAGCGATTGCCTGCCGGAAGCCCCGCCAGCACCTGGCGTGCGGCGGTCGCCTGCGCCGGGTCAATGGCCATTACGCTGGCGTACACGGTCGCTGTCAAGGGATAGCGGCTTGGGTCAAAGTGGCTGGCGTTCTCAACAGGGTTCTGGCCGTCGATGGCAAAGGCGACCAGGCGCGGCTCCAATTGCTCAAACGGCGTGATCGCGATCGTCGTATGGTCTTCCCAAGCCGCCGCCACCAATTCGTCCACCACAGCGTAGCCCTTAACCGCCGGACCGGGCACCCCCAGCACCTGCGCCAAAGCCGGCAGTGTGTCGCTGACCACAGCGATCTGCGTGTAGGTAACCAGGGCGCCCGACCAGTTGGCGCGCAAATCCGACCAGGCCATTGCCGGTTCGATCGTGTCAAAGCGCGTGGCGGCGGCAAAAGTCACGGCATAGACCGGGTCGCCCAACGTCGCATCAAGGCCAAAGCGTAGCGCCGGCGTGTCGCCCGTGGTGGTCAATGCCACCGTATTGCCGATACTCGTTGCCACAATGTTGATCGCGGCGGCCAGGCTGCCGGGCGCGTCACCGGGGTCGACCACGAGTGCGCGTGGCGTTGCCGTCGCAATTGGCGCCGGCAACGCGGTAGGGGTAAACCCTGCGGTGGCTGAAGCGCCTGCTACGGAGTTGGCTACGGAGCTCGCCGGCGCAGCAACGCCGGTGGTAGTGGTGCGTGCGCCAATCGGGAGATTGGACAAGGCCCAAATACCGAGAACGAGACCGGCGACAATCATGGCGGCGCTCAAAAGCACCAGGGGTTTGCGTGGTACAGGCTGGTTGGACATGCAATAGTTTCCGGCGTTCGTTGTTGGCTGGCCCGCCCTCAATGCGCCTGGTCAAGGCTGACGGCAGTATAGCGCAGGCGATCAGCGTGCGCAATGTGCGGCCACTTGTTTCGCTGATTGTCGAACGGGGTTGTATAATCGAGCTTTGGGTACCTTTAGATGACCCAATTATGAAGATCTAAAAGGATTCTGTTGCATGTCTACTGAATTGAGCAAGGCCGCGACGGTGCAGGACGAGTGGGCGGCCGAAGATGAAATCGACCTGCGCAAGTACATCAACGTGCTGGGACGACGCTGGCGCGAAATCATGGTAATTACGCTGTCGGTGATCGTACTGACTGCACTGGGCGTCTTTGTTTTCCGGTTTCTATCGGCGCCTCGGTTCGAAGCGACGGCGAGCGCCGCCATTGTTCGCACGCAAACCGACGTCAAGCTCGACGAGCGCTTTACCACGAGTTCTGACCAGATTGCCGGCCAAGATGTGAATTCCCGGCGCGCCGCACTCGTCGGCCTGGTCTCCAGCGGCGCGATTGCCGATCAGGTGATTACCGAACTAGGCGATACCTTGAACGAAGACGAGCGCAACCCGGCCTTCTTGCTGCGGATGGTCAGCGGCGAGCTCGGCCTGGTCAACGGGCGCGCCGGGCAGAGCGATCTGATCACCGTCAAAGCCACCGCCGATACCCCCGAAAAAGCGGCGGCCATCGCCAACACCTGGGTCAACGCCTATGTCCAACAGGTCAATCGCATTTATGGACAGGTGCCCGACGAGATGCTGCGCACGGTTGACGCCGAATTGGCCCAGACCAAGTCCGCCTATGACAAAGCCCAGGCAGTCCTGCAGAGCTTTCTTGCCGGCAGCCAGATTGAGACGATCTCGCGTCAACTCATAGAAAAACGCGACACGATCCAGGCGCTCCAAAAAGGCAAAGCCGACGCACTGCAGACGTATGTCACCGAGCTCGTCAATTCCTACCAACGCATCGTCCAGGCCTACTTGGACGCCCAGACCAACAATCAATTGCTGGCGTTCCAGAAAGAGCAGGAAGGCCAACGCGGGCTGGTGAGCGCCTACTTCGACGCCTACAACGCAGCAACCGTGGACACCTTCAACGCCCAGCGCACGCGTGACCAAGCCCTCTTGCGCCAGAGCTACGACCAATGGTTGCAGACCACGGCCAATCTCGCTACGGCGCGCACCCTGCAACAGCAACTGGCTACGGGAGGCGAGGGCGCCGTTTCCAGCACTGCGCTGGCGTTGCAATGGCTAAAACTGCAGTCTGTCTACAACGGGGTGACTTCAGGCACGCAATACTCACAAATTGCCGACGCCAACAGCGCTGCCGCCAGTGCCGCCAACCGCACAAATGCCCAACGACCGAACGCCGACGCCACCGGCGGCAATTCCAACACAAGCCAGGTTTTGGTCACCCAAGCGCCGCCTGCCAGTAGCCCGCCCGTCATGCAAGTTCAGCTTGCCGCTGCACCGAACGCCACCCTGGCGACCGTCAAAGCGGATGCCGACAGCGTCGTGCGCAGCCTGGAGACGCAATTGACAGAGATGGAAGAGAAGATCGCGACGCTTAACCAATCCCTGTTGAGCGGAGACCAATTCACCGATCTCGGCGCCAGTGTGCCCACGACCAGCACGCTGTTCTCCACGATCCAGGCCCAGTATCCAAACCTGTTCAACAGCGGCGCCTTCTCTGCGATCAGCGACGCAGCGTCGGCCGGCAGCGGGCTAGCCGTCGCCGGCCAGGATCAGGCCCAAACCCTGTTCAGCATGGGCGGTCTCGAATCGCTGCCCACGACCAGCGCTGTCGATGCACCGATGGCCAAGGCAATCGACACCTTGGAAGCTGAAGTGCGCGACCTGCAAGCCCAACTCGAGACAGAATCAGCACGCAACCTGCAAGTAACGCAACAGCGCGACCTCGACTGGGAGACGTACAAAGCGTTGACCAGCAAGCAGGCTGAACTCACACTCGCACGCGCTGCGGCCAATAGCGAAGTGCGCGTCGGCACCCTTGCCGTAGCGCCCGACGAGCCATTGCGCGGCGTAAGTCTCGTCCTGAGCGTAGCATTGGCTGGCGTCGTCGGGCTGCTGCTGGCGGTGTTTGTGGCCTTCGTGCTCGAGTATATGGGGCGCCCGCCGCTCTTCAAGCGGGCGCAGCCCACAACCTGATGCGCAGCCGCGATTGTTCGTGCGGGTTGTTCCGTACCGAACGCTGAATAGCAAGTGCTAAGATGGGCGGCCGCGCGGCCGGCCATCTTGGCACTACTGGATGCACAAGCCTGTGGGCAACCCAACGACCTTTTTCTCAATGATATGGCAGGCGCTATGCCTCAATCCAACCGTCTACGCCGGTATCCAAAGCGCGCCGGGCGGCCTGGGGTTCGCCGTGGCCGTCGTGTTGCTGGCGGGTTTTTCTGAGGCTGTCGGCCAAAGCCTGGTGCTCTTTCTCAACCGGGTGCGGCCAGCACGCTTTGGGCTGGCACTCTTGATCGCGACGCTGAGCCACATTGCCGGCTACGTGATCTGGACGCTCACTATCTGGGTGGCGGCTGGCCTCTTGTTTGGTGTGCATGCACCCCTGCTGGCCGTCGCCAGCGCCGTTGGGCTGGCCTATGCGCCCCAGATCTTCTCTTTCTTCATCTTGACGCCCTATTTCGGCAACGCATTTAGCGTACTTCTCTCGCTGTGGAGCATGCTGGCCGTGGTCATGGCCGTGCGCATTGGTGTCGGGCTGCAGACATGGCAAGCTGTACTGGTGGCCAGTTTGGGCTGGTTGCTCCTGCAGGTAATGCAACGCACGATTGGGCTCCCCCTATTGCACATACAGCGGTGGATGGCAGCGCGCGCCGCAGGGGTGACCCTGGACCTGCGCCCGCGTGACGTGCTGCGCCTCCGCCGTCATCGGGCACGCACCTGGTACACGCAGTTGGAAAGCTGGCATCGCCGCCGCGGTTTCATTGGACTGCCGCCCGAACAAACGCCGGTGGGAGGCCAGACGCATGTTCACCGGACCCCTTGACATCCTGATCATTCCCCTTGCGCTGGTTCTGGCCTTCTTCCTTTGGGCGTCGCTGGCGCCCTTCGAAACGATGGGCTGGTGGGCCGGCTGGTTCGGCGACAAGATCTATCATGACAATGTCCCCTCCGATGGGATCGTACGCGCCGTGCGGGGCCATCCCGCCTGCTATGTCCTCTTTCTGTCCGGCATCGGCCGTGTCTCTGGGCACACGCTTAGTTTCCGCGAGCAGGAGTTCCTACGGCAACTGGCCCTGCGCGCGCCCACGGCAGTCGTGCTCGATGATATCTTTCCCTATTCCGTCAACAATCTCGCCTTGACTGGCCAGCCCATCTTTGCATGGCTGTGGCGCTGGGCGCTCGACCGCAAACGCAACGGGCCACCCCTGGCCGGCTATCTGATCAACATTCGCAACCTCTTTCAGGTTGCGATCGCAATTGACCACCGCTACGCGCCGCTCTACAACCAGGCGATGGCAGAAGTCGTTCTAGACAGCCTGTTGCGCTACCAATACGATCCCGAGAGTCCAACCCCGATCTTCGTCATCGGGTACAGTGGCGCCGCCCAGATGGCGATCGGTGCGGTCACCTATCTGCGCGAATGGGTCAAGGGGCCAGTGTACGCAGTCTCCCTTGGCGGCATCTTCAGCAGCGATCCAGGGCTCCTGGCCGCCGATCACGTCTATCATCTGTGGGGAACCCGCGACAGCGCCCAGGTTTGGCGCTGGCTCTTTCCGGGACGGTGGCGTATCTGTGCCTCGTCCGAATGGAATCGCGCCTGCCGCCATAAGCGCGTGACAGTGGTACCCATGCCAGGTATGGGCCACACCGGGCATGGGGGCTATCTGGACGTTAAATCGCGTGCAGCAGGCCAGCCGCCACATGTCTGCCTCACGGCACAAACCGTTGCCGACCTCATCCGTCACGCCGTAGCAGGGCAGCCGGTGCTCACGCCGCTCTGGACGGCGCCGATATCCGTCATTCCACATTCCACATCCCAGATCGCATTACTTGACGATTGTCCCACCATTCACTATAGTGAGGTAGAGCATAATTGAATATCGACCTTCGGGGCAGGGTGAGGGAAGGTTCTTCCCAATTCCCGATCGGCGGTAGGCTGGCAGTTCGCCGGCAAGCCCGCGAGTTGATCTGTCGTCACGACAGTGAAACAGGAGTGCGGTGACGAAGAGAAAAACAGCTCTTCGAATTCCGATGCCGACGGTAAAGTCCGGATGAAAGAAGGTGGCTGAGCGCACAGACGAGTTCTGCGGCGCCCATTGCGGCATGTCCCGGAGCACTCCCATGGTGGATGTTCCGGTTTTTTGTTGCATGGATCCACCCTGTCCCGAAGCAGAGTACCTGCTTCGGTTTTCTTTTTTAGGTGAAGAAGCGCTGCTTGTGCCGATGGGCGCGGCGGCGCCCGTCATCGGAGGCTGCACCATGACCTATCACACACGGGACGCGGGAACAGGATGGGTGTCGCCCCAATCCGTTCGCCCCCATTGGCGTAGTCGTTTGGTTCGCCATCGCAACCGCTTGCTGGCGCCTCTCGTGCTTGCGCTGGCCATCATGCTGTGGGCGGCGATTGTGCAATGGCAGGATCTGCCGCCGTTCATTTTGCCCGCGCCCACGGTCGTCGCCTTGAAATTCTGGTCTGCATTGGTCGACGGCACATTGCTGCGTCATCTCCAGGTGACGTTGGTCGAAATCGGCTTGGGGCTGGGCTTGGGCGTCAGCACGGCGTTTGTGACTGGCTACTTCCTGGGGAAGAACCGCGCGTTGGAGCAAATTGCGTCACCTTATATCGTGGCCAGCCAGAGCGTTCCCATTGTGGCAATCGCACCGTTGCTCGTGATCTGGCTTGGCAGCGGTCTCCTCAGCAAGGTGATCGTCTGTGCACTGATCACTTTCTTCCCGGCGCTCATCAGCACCATTGTGGGCATCCGCAGCGTAGACCCCGACCTGCACGATCTGATGCGCAGCCTGCGTGCCAGCCGCTGGCAGATCTTCGCCAAACTTGAGATACCGGCGGCGCTACCCATTCTCTTCGCTGGGCTCAAGCTGAGCGTAACACTCGCCGTGGTCGGTGCCGTGGTCGCAGAATTCGTCGGCGCCGACGCCGGTCTGGGCTTCTTAATCAACCTGGCCCGCGGTGTTCTCGACACACCGCTCATGTTTGTCGCCGTGATCACGCTTGTGATCATTGCGCAGTTGCTCTACATGGGGGTTGTCATGCTGGAAAGCCATTTCTTGCGCTGGCAGCGCCAAGACTAAACCAATCCTGGCGCACGCGCAGGGCTTGCGCCATCCCAAACTCACGAGGTACTCTCCTTATGCAACGCCGATTCTTGTTCTTCATTGTCCTCCTTTTCGCAGCCGGCTGTGCGCCGGCGGCGCTACCCACTACCGCCCAACCCACCATCGCCACCGCCGCGCTCACTCCGATCAAGCTTGGCGTGGGCTATATCCCCAGTGTTCAATTCGCCCCGTTTTATGTGGGCATCGCCAAAGGTTTCTTCGCCGACGAAGGTATCGATTTGCAACTCGCTCATGGCTTCGAAAACGACTATCTAAAACTCGTGGGCGTCGGCGAAATTCCCTTTATGATCGGCAGCGGCGACCAGGTTGTGCTAGGCCGCGGCCAAGGACTGCCGGTGCGCTATGTCATGAACTGGTATACCCAATATCCGGTGGTGCTCTTCGCCAAGAGCAGCGAGAAGATTCTCCAGCCGGCCGATCTCAAAGGGAAAACCATCGGCATCCCCGGTCCTTTTGGCGCCAACTACGTCGCCCTGCGTGGCATCCTGGAGGCCGCCGGACTTAGCGAACAAGATGTCAAGCTCGAAAGCATCGGCTTTGCCCAAATTGCCGCCGTGAGCACCGACAAGGTGAATGCCGCCGTCGACTACGCCGTCAACGGTCCGGTGGTGTTGGCTCTGCAAGGCATCGACACCACGCAGATTGCGCTGGACCAATACCTGCCCATGCCCGCAAACGGCTTGGTCACGAACGAAAAAACCATTGACGAGCAGCCCGCATTGGTCGCCAAGATGGTGCGCGCCACGCTCAAATCGATCACTTATACGCTGGCCAACCCCGATGAAGCCTTCCAAATCACGCTCAAAGCCGTACCCGAGGCAGGCGGCGAAAATACGCCAGCCAACCGCGCCGTCTTCGATGCTTCGTTGCCCTATTGGACCCCCGTGCCTGGAACCCAACCTGGCGCCACGACCCAAGCGGCATGGCAGGCGGCCGCCGAGTTCATGCAACGCATCGGCCTGGTCGACAAACTCGTGCCCGCCGGCGAACTCTTCACCAACGCATTCTTGAAATAGAGGAGTGGCATGTCCCCATCACCGCCCCTCCTCATCGTCGACAGTGTCAGTAAATCCTTCATCGATGGCCCGCGCCCTTTGCAGGCACTCCAACCAGTCACCTTTTGCCTGGCCACGGGCGAGTTTGTCTGTCTGCTCGGGCCATCGGGCAGCGGCAAAAGTACGCTGCTGCGCATCATCGGCGGTCTGCTGCCACCGGACAGCGGCAAGCTATGGTTCGATGACCAGCCCCTTACGGCGCCGCGACCGGACATTGGCTTTGTCTTTCAAAAGACCAACCTGATGCCCTGGCGCACGGTTCTGCAAAATGTACTGCTTCCTTTGGAGATTCAGCAGAAGAAGGTGACGGACGAAGATCGCCACAAGGCGGTTGCGTTGCTCGAATTGATGGGCCTGCATGGCTTTGAAGATGCCTTCCCACGCCAGCTCTCCGGCGGCATGAACCAGCGCGTGGTGCTGGCACGCACGTTGATTCACAAACCGCGCCTGTTGCTGATGGACGAACCCTTTGGTCAACTCGACGCCTTGACACGCGAACGGCTCAACCTCGAGTTGCTGCGCCTGCACGCGCTCCAGATGAAGACGATTCTGATGGTCACCCACAGCATCAACGAAGCCGTCTTCCTGGCCGATCGTGTGCTGGTCTTTAGCGACCGCCCCGGTCGCATCGTGGCGCAAGTCGCAATCGATCTCCCGCGCCCGCGTACAACCACCCATTTGAGCAGTGCGCACTTTGTCCGCCTGACCGCTCAAGTCCGCGCCCACATCGGCGGTCTTGAGCAATAGCAGGCTGCAAAAGAAAGGCCGAAATGCGCCCCCAGTCCTGTCTTTTTGACACAAACCCTCCTCCATGCTATTGATTACACGATACTAACCGCCATCTACCCTAGTCATTCAGTACGCAACCTTCTATGTCCAACGCTAAGCCAACCCTTCCCGCCCCCGAACGCCGTGACAAACTCGATTTCATCCGCGAAATCGTCCTACATGACCAAGAGAACGGTCGTTACAATGGCCGCGTCGCCACGCGCTTCCCGCCGGAGCCCAACGGTTACCTTCATATCGGTCATGCCAAGTCGATTTGCCTCAACTTTGGTGTCGCCCAGGAGTTTGGCGGCGTCTGCCACCTGCGCTTCGACGACACCAACCCCGAAACCGAGGACATGGCGTACGTCGAGTCGATCCAGCGTGACGTACACTGGCTCGGCTTTGATTGGCAAGGCAAGCTGTTTTTCGCTTCCGATTACTATGCGCAGTTGTACCAGTTTGCCGAGCAGTTGATCGTGGACGGCAAGGCGTATGTCGATAGCCTCAACGAAGAGGAGATCCGCAGTTATCGTGGCACCATCTTCGAAGCCGGCCGCGAAAGCCCTTATCGCAGCCGCACGGTGGCGGAGAACCTGGATCTCTTCCGGCGCATGCGCGCCGGCGAATTCCCCGATGGCGCCCACGTGCTGCGTGGCAAGGGCGACATGGCAGCCGACAATATGAAGCTGCGCGATCCGCTCTTCTATCGCATCCGCCATGCTACCCACTATCGCACGGGCGACACCTGGTGCATCTACCCGATGTACGACTTTGCCCACCCACTTTCGGATGCGATCGAGCAAATCACCCATTCGATCTGCACGCTCGAATTTGAGAACAACCGCGCCATCTACGATTGGCTGGTCGGCAATCTTTTTGCGGAGCCGCGGCCGCACCAGTACGAGTTTGCGCGTCTTAACCTCGACTACACGGTCATGAGCAAGCGCAAGCTACTCCAACTGGTGGAAGAGAAGTATGTTACCGGTTGGGATGACCCGCGCATGCCCACCATCGCCGGCTTGCGTCGTCGCGGTTACACGCCCGAGGGTATCCGTCTCTTTGCCGGCCGCATCGGCGTGGACAAGACCAACAGTCGCGTCCAGATCGAAGTGCTCGAAGACGCCATCCGCGACGATCTAAACCAGCGCGCGCCGCGTGTCATGGCTGTCCTGCGCCCCCTTAAGGTGACGATCACCAACTATCCGGCAGGAGAGGTCGAATGGGTCGACGCACCCTACTGGCCGCGCGATATCGGACAAATCGGCTCACGCCAGGTGCCGTTGACGCACGAGGTCTACATCGAACGCACCGATTTCAGCGCCAACCCGCCGGCAGATTGGGCACGCCTGCGGCCCGGCGGTGAGGTGCGTCTGCGCAACGCCTACTTCATCCGCTGCGACGAGGTCGTC
>Ga0105047_10008453_pt1 | contig 17133 bp, 12 predicted proteins | sample MAT04_FD_78384 | JGI IMG/M metagenome (GOLD analysis project Ga0105047, IMG submission 78384) | Freshwater microbial communities from Lake Fryxell liftoff mats and glacier meltwater in Antarctica - MAT-04 (megahit assembly) | ecosystem: Environmental > Aquatic > Freshwater > Ice > Liftoff...
CGAGACGCTGAAGCCGAGCGGGGTGCCGGTGATCCTTTTTGCGAAGGGCGTGCACAGCGCGTGGGACGAGCTCTCGCGGAGCGGCGCGGACGTGCTGGGCGTGGACTGGACCACGCCGATGGATCAGGCGATCGCCGCGACCAAGGGCCGCGTCACGCTGCAAGGGAACCTCGATCCGGTCGTCCTGCTCGGGCCGATCCAGAACATCGAGCGACAGGCGCAGCGCGTGCTCAACGAGGCGCGCGGCGCGCGTGGGCACATCTTCAATCTCGGCCACGGCATCCTCCCGCCGACGCCGCCCGAGCACCTCGGCGCGCTGGTGGAGTGCGTGCACCGCGAAGGCGTGTCGCGAGTGCCCGCGGATCTGGCGTGAAGACCGTCGCCGTCATCGGCGGCGGCATCTCCGGTCTCTCGGCGGCGGAGGCGATCGGCCGCATCGCCCAGTCGCGTGGCGTCGAGCTCCGCGCGGTCGTCCTCGAGGCCGGCGCCCGCGCAGGCGGCAAGATCGGCACGCGCCACCACGACGGCTTCTCGATCGAGACCGGCCCGCACGGCTTCCTCGACAAGGAGCCGCTCCTCACGCAGCTGATCGAGCGCCTCGGGCTCACCGGCCGGGTGCTGAGGGCCGACGAGGCCGCCGCGCGCCGCTACATCGTCCAGAGAGGCTCGCTGTGCGAGCTGCCGATGTCGCCGCCAAAGTTCCTGCTGTCGCGCGTGCTGCCGCTCTTCGCGAAGCTCCGATTGATGCTCGAGCCGCTGATCGCGCGCCGGCCCGCGGACGCGGCGGAGGAGAGCGTGTGGTCGTTCGCAGCGCGCCGGATGGGGCGCGAGGCGGCGGACGTGCTGATCGACGCGATGGTGTCGGGCGTGTTCGGCGGGGATCCGCGGCGGCTCTCGATCGCGTCGGCGTTCCCGGCGGTCGTCGCGCTCGAGCGCGCGCACGGCAGCCTGATCCGCGGCCAGATCGCCCAGAGGCGCATGAGCGCCGGCCCGCGCGGCGTGCTGAACAGCTTCGATCAGGGGCTCGCGGTGCTGATCGACGCGCTCGCCGCGCGCCTCGAGGTGAAGACCAGCGCCGCGGTCGAGCGGATCGAGCGCACGGGATCGCGCTGGCGCCTCGCCCTCGCGACCGGCGAGGCGATCGAGGCCGATGTGGTGGTGGCGACCGCGCCCGCCGATGCGACGGCGCGGCTGATCGCGCCGCTCGATGACGACGCTTCGCGCGCGCTCGACGCGATCCCGTACGCGCCGATCGCGGTGGTGGTGCAGGCGTTCGAGGCCTGCGATCTGCCGCGCGCGCTCGATGGCTTCGGCTTCCTCGCGCCGGATCGCGAGCGTCGAAAGCTGCTCGGGTCGATCTTCGCGTCCACGGTCTTCCGCGGCCACGCGCCCGACGGCACGGTGATGCTGCGCTCGATGCTGGGCGGCGCACGCCACCCCGAGAACGCGGAGGGCGACGACGCGACCCTGCTCGCGCGTGCGCGCGGCGAGATCGAGGCGCTGCTCGGCCTCGCGCCCGGCGCCCGACCGAAGCTCGAGGAGGTGCTGCGCTGGCCGCGGGCGATCCCGCAATACGAGCTGGGGCACGCAGAGCGCGTGCGGCGCGTCGACCACGCGGAGAAGAGGCTCCCTGGACTGCTGTTCGGCGGAAATGCGCTCCGGGGGGTCGCCGTGGTGCAGTGCGTCGCGGACGCCGAGCGCCTGGGGGCGCGCGCGCTGGATCTCGTTACGTCTTGAGCACATGCATGCACGACCCCGCAGAGGCTGTGGCCTGGAGACGACACAGGCCTACATGTGGCTGTATTGTTAGGACAAAAAAGCCGCAACACGATCACGTCTTGATCCGAGAACCGATGTGGAGCTTCGATCGCCTTTGGATCGAGCAGCGCCCCGTCAGCGCTTTGACAGACACGAACGAAAGAAGGAGAACCGCCTCATGAACTTCCCCGTCAATGGCTACTCGCAGACCTCCGCCTGGAAGTACCAGCTCGCCCTTTACGCCCAGCAGAACCCGTTCGCCGCGCAGGCCATGGCCCCGCTGCTCGGACCTCTTTTCAACCAGGACGCGCTCCTGCGCGGTGCCGGCAACCAGAACTGGCAGATGCCGCAGCAGTACCAGAGCCCCTCCTCGTACATGCCGCAGCCGAACATCCAGTTCTCGGGCGCGCCCGCGGGGCAGGGCCTGAACAAGAATCCCGGCGGCGGCTGGCCGGAGAACTCCATCCAGACCGCGGGCGGCTACACGATCGTCCCCGAGGGCAACGCGTCGTGGAAGATCTTCGACAAGGGCGCGAAGCCCGGCGACGCCGCCATGACGCACGTCTGGGGCGACCCGCACGTCAACGAGAAGGACGGCACGCGCTGGGACTTCACGAAGGACTCGAACTTCCGCCTACCGGACGGCACCAACATCGCGGTGAACACCAGCTCGGAGACGGGCCAGTCGGTCACGACCGGCCTCGACATCACCAACGGCGCGGACCGCATCCAGGTGACCAACCTGAACGGCACCCCGACCGTCGGTAACAACACCGGCGACGGCTTCCTTGCGCGCTCGCAGCTCTCGAACACGCAGGACACCTTCCACCTCGGCGGCAAGGGCAACGGGGACGTGAAGTGGTTCAAGGAGACCAACGGCGTGATGGGCGGCGAGGTGACCGGCGCCTACTACGATCCGAAGACGAACCGTTACGAGCAGAACGTGAACAAGGACTCGCAGTACTTCGTCGACCCGAGCCTTCGCCCGCAGATCGGCAGCGACGCGTGGGGCAACCAGCTCCGCATGGAGGCCGTCGACATCGCGCGCCGCTCGGGCAACCCGGGCTACGCGCACCAGATGTCGCAGCTCATGGAGGCGGACGACCTCCATGGGAAGTTCGTCGGGGCGCTCGGCTACGATCCGCTCCAGTGCGGTGGCTACGGCCAGCACGGTGGCTTCGGCCAGCAGACGTTCTCGGTCGGTCAGCTGTTCGGGCTGCTCCAGTACCAAGAGGCGATGAACCAGTGGAGCGCGAGCGCGCGCCAGAATCAGCTCTTCGGCTGATCGACGTCCTCCGTTGATCGGATCCCGGATCCGGGCCGCCGGCGCTCCGCAATTGCGGGCCGCCGGCGGTCGCATTTAATGTAGACCTGACCTAGAGTCCGGGCCCGAAACCATGGCCAAGAAGCTATCCGACATCAAAGAGATCCCGGTTCCTTCGAAGGAGATCCAGGAGCAGGCGAAGAAGCTCGGCCTCTCGATCCTGGCCCACGATCCCAACCGCATCGAGGCGTTCGTCAAAGGGCACATCACGCTCGGCGAGCTCGAGGGAATCTCGAAGGAATCGCAGTATCAGATGGCCAAGGTCGGCTTCAACTTCATGCGTGAAGGCAAGCATGACCAGGCGCAGAAGGTCTTCGAAGGCCTCCAGGCGCTCGATCCGTTCGACGCGTACTTCCACATGGTGCTCGGCTCGATCGCGCAAGAAGGTGGCGACGCCGAGAAGGCCGAGAAGCTCTACACGCGCTCGCTCGAGATCAACCCGTTCTCGCCCATCGCGCTCGCGCAGCGCGGAGAGGTGCGTCTCTCGAAGGGCCTCTACACCGAGGCGCTCAACGATCTCGTGAAGGCCGTGCAGGAAGATCCGGAAGGCTCGGAGCCGGCGACGCGGCGCGCGCGCGTGCTGATCCAGATGATGCGCGAGCAGCTCGAGGCGTCGAAGGCCGACCCGGTGCGCGCGGCGCGCGATGCGCGACTGCAGCTCGCCGACGCGGAGAAGGTCGATCCGCCGAAGGCGCCGCCGCCGAAGCCGGCCGGTTCCGTCCCGCCCGCTGCGCCCAAGACCCCTCCGCCCGCCGCGAAGACGCCGCTGCCCGCACCGAAGCCCGGCGCGCCTGCGAAGGCCGCAGCGCCTGCCAAGGTCGCTGCGCCTGGCCCCAAGGCGGCGGCCCCCGCTGCGAAGCCTGGCGCTCAGCCGGCGAAGAAGCCCGTCGCAACGCCCGCCGCGAAGAAGCCCGAGCCCGCCGCCGCCGCGAAGAAGCCTGCGCCCAAGCCCGCAGCGGTACCTGCCAAGGGCGGCGCTCCCGCCGCCAAGGGCCCGCCGACGCCGGCGAAGAAGCCCATCAAGTAGCGCGATGGCGCGTTCTGCTCGCATCCTCGTCGTCGATGACGAGCCGAACACGCGAACCACGCTGCGGCGCGCCCTCGAGCTCGAGGGCTACGACGTCAACACCGCGAGCACCGTCCGAGAGGCGCGCGACGCGCTGAAGGAAGGCGCTGATCTGTGCCTGCTCGACGTGCGGCTGCCTGACGGTGACGGGCTCGATCTGCTCAGCTCGCTCGCGCAAGGCGGCCTGCCGATGCCGGTCGTGATGATGAGCGGGCACGCCACGATCGACGACGCCGTGCGCGCGACGCAGCTCGGCGCGCGCGACTTCCTGGAGAAGCCGATCTCGCAAGATCGCCTGCTGCTCACGATCGGCAACGTCCTCGAGCTTCGCCGCCTCGAGCAGGAGAACGCGGCGCTGCGCGAGGAAGCGCGGGTGCTCGGCGATGACGAGATGCTCGGACGTGCGCCGGCGATGCAGGCGCTGATCGCCCAGGCCACCCGCGTCGCGGCGAGCGAGGGTCGGCTGCTGATCACCGGCGAGAACGGCACCGGCAAGGAGCTGCTCGCGCGCTTCGTCCATCGCAGCTCGGCGCGTCGCGATCGGCCGTTCGTGTCGCTCAACTGCGCCGCGGTGCCGAGCGAGCTGATCGAGTCGGAGCTGTTCGGCCACGAGAAGGGCGCGTTCACCGGCGCGATCAAGCAGAAGGTCGGCAAGTTCGAGCGCGCCCACCGCGGGACGCTGTTCCTCGACGAGGTCGGCGACATGCCGGCGGCGATGCAGGCCAAGCTCCTGCGCGTGCTGCAGACCGGCGAGGTCGAGCGGGTCGGCGGCAACGACACGATCCGCGTCGATGCGCGGGTGCTCTCCGCGACCAACAAGGATCTGCGCGCGGAGATCGCCGCCGGGCGGTTCCGCGAGGACCTCTATTACCGGCTCAACGTGGTGGAGCTGGCGATCCCGCCGCTGCGCGATCGCAAGAGCGATATTCCCGTGCTGGTAGAGCGCTTCCTGATCGAGACCAGCGCGCGCAACCACCGCAAGGTCCCGAAGCTCTCCGATCACGCGATGGGGCTGCTCGCGAGCTACGACTATCCCGGCAACGTGCGCGAGCTGAGGAACCTCATCGAGCGCATCGTGATCCTGGCCGCGCCCGGCGAAGACGTGCTCGACGAGCGCGAGGTGGGGAAGCTCCTGCCGCTCGGCCGTCGTTCCGAGCCGCCCGCCACCTATCAGCCCGGAAAGAAGCTCTCCGAGCTGGTCGACGAGGCCGAACGCGCGATCGTCCTGGCCGCGCTCGAGGCCCACAACAACGTGGTGGCCGAGGCCGCGCGCTCGCTCGGCGTGGAGAGATCCAACTTCCACAAGAAGCTCAAGGCCCTGGGCATCCGCGCCTGATCATTCCGCTCCCTGCATGTGATCTGGCGCGTGGTCGCTTCCACTCGCGCGAGCGTGGCTGCGCGTGCGGAAGGGCCCGAGTCGTGGGCGCTGATGCTTGGCACGCGAGCTGTAATAGCTCGGTGGCATGAACGCTCATCGCACCACGCTCCCCAACGCTCTCGAGGCCCACGTCGCGCACGTCCGCCAGCGCCGAGCCGAGCGCGCCGTCATCGTCACCGGCGCTGTCGGCGTCGTCATGGCGGCCTTCGCGCTCTGGTACCCGGCGCCCGATGGTCCGTCGGTCATCGTGCCACTCCAGCCGATCGTGATCCCGTCGCCGTCGCCGGCGGCCGCGACGCACACGAGCATCGCGCCGATCGACCTCGAGCCGATCGAAGTGATCGCGACTCTGCCGACCGTCGCGCTCGCGCACGACGACACCAGCACCGACTTCGCCGCGGCCGCGCAGGCGCATATCGACGCGGGCGAGCTGACCGAGGGGCTGGTCGCGCTGCGCAAGCACCTCTTCAGCGCGAAGCCGAGCGGCGAGATGCTGCTCCAGATCGCGCGCGTCGCGATGCAGCTCGAGAGCTACGCGCTGGCCGAGCAGGCGCTGCTCGACGCGGGTGCCGTCGACCCGACCAACGCGGAGATCGCGCTCGAGCGCGGCCGAGTGCTGCTGCAGATCGGTGAGCTGGGTGAGGCCCGCACCGCTGCTCGCCTCGCTATCCGCCTCGACCGGGAGAGCGCCCGCGCGTGGAACCTGGCCGGCCGCGTCGCGCTGGCCTCGAGCGAGTGGGATCGCGCCGAGACCGCGTTCCGCCAGGCGGTGCAGCGTGACCCGACCGACGCGATGCTGCACAACAACCTCGGCCTGCTCTACATCCACTCGAAGAAGGCGGAGCTGGCCATCGACGCGCTCGAGACCAGCCGCGAGCTGTCGGGCGACGAGACGCCGGCCTTCGTGCACAACAACCTCGGCCTGGCCTACGAGCTCGCTTCGCGGTGGGAAGAGGCGCGCGAGGCCTTCGAGGACGCGCTGACGCTCAACCCGGAGTACGCCCGCGCCGAGCTGAACCTGCGCCGCGTGATCGCCGAGGAGACGAAGGTGCTGGACCGCGAGGAGGCCGAGACCGCCACGGCCGACGCGGCGGACCTCTGATCAGAGCGGGCAGCCGCCCTGTATCGATGCGCAGAGATCGAACGGCCCCACCGAGCGCGTGGGTGGGGCGATCACCATCGCGGTCGCGCGCCGCCTCCGCGCTTCGATCGCAGTGTCCGACGCGTCGATGATATCGTAGAGCGCGAGGAGAGCCGTCGGGATGCCGCCGATGAGCGTGAGCGCGGTGCCGACGTCCTGCCCCGATTCCCCGCCCCGCCCGATCAGCCCGATACCGCCGAGCATCACGCCGCCGGTGATCGTGCGCAGGATCAAGCTGAGCACGGCGTTGGTGCCGCCCTCCGCATAGAACTGGCCGATCGAGGGCCCAGCGATCGCGCCGAGGCCGAGGAACACCATGCCCAGGTCGAAGCGCACGCCCTCGTCGATGCCGCGGCCGGTGGCCCACAGCGACGTGGTGGCGGCGATCGGGACCAGCGTGCTCGCGGCGCTGAGGGCGGTGGCGAGGACCGGATCCGGCGCTGCCAGCGACACGCGCGGCGCCAGGGCCAGCAGGATCGACGCGGCGCAGAGGGCGCGGCCGCGCATTTCACTCCTTCTCGAGCTGCTTGGTGACCGTGAACTCGGGCACCTGCTCCGAGAGCGTCACGACTTGCTGGTACGGCTTGTAGCCTTCGCGCTCCAGCCGAAGGATCAGGTCCTGCCCCGGCTCGAGCCCGGTCAGCCGCGTGGCGACGGTCCCGCGCTGCGCGCCGTTGATCAGGACGCGTGCGTCGGGCGGCTGGACCTGGAAGAGGATCGTCCCGCGCAGCGGCGCCAGCGTGACGTCGATGCTCGGCGTGACGCCTTCCATCGGCAGGATGTCTTGCACGATGGTCTTGTGGCCGCGCAGGCGCAGCTCGATCTTGTGCGTCTTGCCGGAGGGCAGCATCGCCTCGATCGGCGTGACGTTGGCCTGCTTCTCGCCGTTGATCAGGACCTCGGCGCCGGTCGGGTGGCTGACGATCGGCATCGCGATCATGGTCGGCCCTGCCGAGCGCGACACCAGGATCGTGACGACGACGCTGATCGCCACCAGCGCCAGCGCGATGCCTGCCAGGGTGAAGTTCCGGTTGGCCGGGCGCGGCTGGATGCTCGGCGGCTGCTGCTGCGGCGCCAGCAGGCCGGGCTGCGGGAAGCCCATGGGGGCGGGCTGGAACCCGGGCATCGGGATCGGCGAGAGGCCGGGCCCGCTGCGCGACTGCACCGGAACGACCAGCTGCTGCTCCGCGCTCCGGCTGCCCGCGGGATCGGAGGGCACCACCATCGGCGCGCCGCGTCCGCCGCGACCCGCCTGCCGCTGATTGGCGTGCATCATCGTCGGCTCGAAGCCGGGCTCTTCTTCGGAGGGATCGAGGACCACCGGAGGGCGGGTGTCCTCGGCGCCGACCGAAGGGAGCGACTTCGCCGTGGAGGCGTCGTCGCCGCGCTTGCCGCGGCGCTTGGTGCTGACGGCCTGCATGCCCTCGGTGCGATCCAGATCGTAGAGCTGCTGCGGATCGAGATCGAGCGCGGTCGAGGGCTCCTCGTCGGAGTTGTACATGTCGCGGCGGTTGCCGCCGATCTTCGGGGCCTGGTCGAAGTTGAGGAGCGTGCTGTCGAGCTGCTCCTGCTGCGCGGGGTCGGTGGTCTGGTTGTCGGTGTTGACGATCGCGGGCTTGGCCGGCGGGTGCGTATCGCGGAACGCATCGTCCTTCTCCGCCATCGGGATCTTCACACCGCCCGGCGTCGCGGTGGTGTTGCGCTTGAGCTTCTCCGGGAAGAGCTCGGCGAGCAGCGTGGCGACGGTGGCGTCACCGCTCGCGACGTCGCGGCGCAAGGACGTGAGGTTGAGGCCGTGCTCGGTGAGGGCCTCGGCGAGATCGGCGGCGGTCTGGTATCGGGTGTCGGGATCCTTCGACAGCGCCTGCATCGCGATGTCGTCGAGCTCGCGCGAGACCATCGCGCCGCGCGCGCTGGGCGGCGGCACCTTCTTGTTGAGGACGTTCTCGATCGTCGCGACCGGGGTCGCGCCGGCGTACGGATTTTCGCCGACCAGGAGCTCGTAGAGCAGCACGCCCGCGGCGAACACGTCGGCGCGGCCGTCGACGCCCTTCTCCTTGAGGATCTCGGGCGCCATGTACGCGTACTTGCCTTTGACGATGCCGGGCGTCGTCTGGTGCAGGCGCTCGGCGGCCTTGGCGATGCCGAAGTCGGTGATCTTCACCTCGCCCTCGAACGAGAGCAGCACGTTCTGCGGGGAGATGTCGCGGTGCACGATGCCGAGCGGGCGGCCGTCGGGCCCGATGCGGGTGTGCGCGAAGTTCAGGCCTTTGCAAACCTCGGCCACGATGTAGAGGGCCAGCGGCAGATCGAGCCAGCGGCCCTTCGACGCGATGCGCTCGTAGACGTCGTACAGGTTGACGCCGTGCACGTACTCCATCGCGATGAAGTAGGTGTCGCCGGTCTTGTCGAGGTCGAAGACCTGCACGATGTTGCGGTGCGACAGGTGCATCGCGATCCGCGCCTCGTCGATGAACATCTTGACGAAGTCACCGTCGCGCGTGAGCTGCGAGTGGATCAGCTTGATCGCGACGAGGCGCTCGAAGCCCATGACCCCGAGGGCCTTGGCGAGGAAGATCTCCGCCATGCCGCCCTGGGCCAGCTTGGAGAGCACCTGATAGCGCCCGAGACGCGGGAGCTCGTCGGTCGAGGTCGACGTCATGCGGGGAGCCCCGGTTCTAGAATGGAAACTAAGGTCCCGCAAGCTCTTGACACCCCTGGGGTTGCCCAAGACATTCCCGCCACTTTGCGGGCCGACCGGATCCCTGCCCTGCGCCGCGATCTCGAGGTCCGTCCTCGGCGCGACGGGACGGTCGAGGTCCGCGATCCTCGACTGCTCCAGATCTTCACCGTCGACGAGGAGGACTGGATCGTCGCGCAGGCCTTCGACGGAAGCTCCGATGCGGCCCAGGTCGCGGTCAAACTGGCCGGAAAACGCACCATGTCGGCGCTCGAGGTGGGCTCGCTCGCGGCCGACTTCGACCGCCTTTGCTTGCTCGATAGCGCGCGGGCCAAGAAGGCCAAGCCGGCCAAGGACACGCTCGCGCCCCCGAGCCTGATGGACTCGGGTCGGCTCGTTGGCAGCCCCATCCCCGAGCCCGGCGCGCGGTGGACCTGCCACGGTTGCGGCGCGTGCTGTCATAATCTCGCGGTCGAGCTGACGAAGCCCGAGGACGCGCGGATCGATCGGTCGCTCTACGACGACATTCTGGGGGACCAGGACTACGCCGAGGAGCAGTTCATCAGCCCCGGCGAGCCCGCCCGACGGATCCTTCGCCAGCAGCCCGAGCGGGGCCAGGCCTGCATCTTCCTCCTCCCGGACGGCCTGTGCGCCATCCACGCGCGGCAGGGGATGGAGGCCAAGCCCAACGCCTGCCAGACGTTCCCGCTGATGGTGGTGAAGGCGCCGTACCGCCCGGCCCGGCTGGGGGTCCGCGTGAACTGCCAGTCGATGGGGCGCAGCTCGGAGTCGGGACCGCCGCTCGAGGTGCACCTCGAGCACGCGTCGCGCATCTTCTCGGGGCTGCCGCTCCACCGGATCCCGTCGCGCTTCGAGATGTTCGGGGCGGAGCTGTCGTTTCGCACGTTCGAGGCGATCACCGACGACATCCAGGCCGAGCTCGCGCTCCTCGGGGTGACCGCGGCGGCGCTGCGCTCGATCGACAAGAAGCACCTCGGCGGCCGCATCACGCGCCGGAAGAAGAGCTGGGCGCTGGAGATCGCTGCGTACGTGAAGGCCGAGGCGGCGGGCACCATCCCGACCGGCGAGGGCGCGTATCGCTGGGCGCTCCAGCGGGTCGTGCGCGCGAACGATGCGCTCCGGTCGCTGGCCGAGGATCGCGCCGCGCCCGCCGTGAAGCCGGAGGTCGATCGCTTCCTGCGCGCCCAGCTCGCCCACGTGCTCTGGCTCGGTGGGCCGCTGCACGCCCCCGACGCGGGGATCGGCCTGGTCGGGCTGATGATCGCGCTCGAGGCCTCGGTCCACGCGGTCGGCCCCCAGGGAACGGTGGAGGAGGCCACGCACGCCTTCGATGTGTTCACGTCGCCTGTGCTCGAGACGCTCGAGCACATGTGGCCGGTGCTCGATGCAATTGATCCGCGCTACGCCAAGCGAGTGCGAGAGGAGATGTCTTAGATGCCCAAGCTGTCCGAGCGCGCCGCGCTGATGCCGGCCTCGCCGATCCGCAAGCTGGTGCCGTTCGCCGACGAGGCGCGCGCCCGCGGGATCCACGTGCACCAGCTCAACATCGGCCAGCCCGACGTCGAGACGCCGCGCGCGATGATCGACGCGTATCGCCGCTTCAACGCCAAGGTGCTGGCGTACGGTCCCTCGGCGGGCCTGATCGAGCTGCGCGAGGCGATCGCGCGCTACTACGATCGGCTCGGCATCCCGATCAAGGCGTCCGAGGTGCACGTCACCAACGGCGGCAGCGAGGCCTTGCTGCTGACGTTCGCGGCGATGTGCGATCCGGGAGACGAGATCCTCGCTTTCGAGCCGTTCTATGCGAACTACAACGGGTTCGCGACGCTGCTCGGATGCACGGTCAAGCCGATCTCTTCGAGCGCATCGAACGGCTTCCATCTGCCGCCCGACGCGGTGATCGAGGCGGCGATCGGGCCGCGCACCAAGGCGATCGTGATCGGCTCGCCCGGCAACCCGACCGGCGTGGTCTACACGCGCGAGGAGATGCTGCGCCTGGGCGAGATCGCCCGCCGCCGTGATCTGTTCCTGGTCTCGGACGAGGTCTATCGCGAGTTCTGCTACGACGGCGCGAAGGCCACTTCCGCGCTCGAATTGCCGGGGATCAGCGAGCGGGTGGTGGTCATCGACAGCGTGTCGAAGCGCTTCTCGGCGTGCGGCGCGCGCATCGGCTGCACGGTGTCGAAGAGCGAGTCGCTCAACTCGGCGATCCTGCGGATGTGCTTCGCGCGGCTGTGCCCGGCGACGGTGGACCAGTACGCCGCGATCGCCGGCTACGAGCTCCCGCCGAGCTACTTCGATCCGGTGGTGATCGAGTACACCGCGCGCCGAAACGCGCTGGTGAGCGGGCTCCGATCCATTCCCGGCGTGCGCACGTATGTCCCGGAGGGCGCTTTCTACACGGTGGTCGATCTGCCGGTGGACGACGCGGACAAGTTCTGCCCGTGGATGCTGACGTCGTTCGATCTCGCGGGGGAGACCGTCTTGATGGCCCCCGCGAGCGGCTTCTACGCCACGCCCGGCGCGGGAAAGAGCGAGGTGCGCATCGCGTACGTGCTCGAGGTGCCGGCGCTGGAAAAGGCGCTCGCGGCGCTCGGCGCGGGGCTGAAGAAGTATCCCGGAACCATCGCCCGATGAAGCTCGCCGCGCTCCTGCTCGCGCTCGTTCCAGCGCTCGCAGAGGCGCACGAGGTCGGCCTGAGCTACGGCGTGTACACCGCGTCGCCCGGCGGTCTCACGGTCGAGATCACCTTCGCCGAGCGCGAGCTGGCGATGCTTGCGGACGGGCTCGACAAGGACGGCGATGGCAAGACCAGCGCGGCCGAGGTGTCGACGGCGACCGCGGCGCTGATCCGCGACGTGCTCGATCCGGTCGAGGTGCGGGTCGGCGACACGCGCTGCACCTGGAGCTTGATCGGGGCGCGGCGCGTGGAGGGCGACGGCGTCAGCGTCGACGGCGAGGCGCGCTGCCCGGCGGGCGCGGCGACGTACGCTTTGTCGCTGGGGTTCCTCGATCGCACCACGCCCGGTCACCGCCACATGGTGCGGGTGGTCAGCGCGGGCGCGACGCCGGTCGACCTGGTGACCCACAAGGCGGATCGCACGTTTTCGGTCGGCGGTGCGGGCGCGGCGGCGTCCAGCCCGCTGTCGTCGAGGCCGCGGCCCGAGCTGTGGGCGTTCGTCCTGGGGCTGCTCATCGTCGGGGGTCGGCCGCGCGACCTGGGCCTCGCGCTCGGGGCGTTCGCGGGTGGGATGGCGGTGGGGGTCGCGCTCTCGTCCTCGTTTTCGCAGGCCCCGCGGGTGCTCGCGGCGCTGGTCGCGGTGTCGGTCGTCTACGTCGGGGTCGAGGATCAGGGCCTCGCCGACGCGTCCAAGCGCTGGATGGTGGGGCTCGGCTTCGGCCTGGTCCACGGGCTCTTTGTGGCGTCGGCGCTGTCCGCCGGGCTGGGGATCCTGCTCGGCACGGTGGTCCTCGGGGTGGTGGTTCTGCTGCAGAAAAAAGCCTGGTTTCGCAGGCTCGTGGTGCGACCTGTCGGCGTGCTCGTCGCCTGCGTCGGGCTCGCGTGCCTCTTCTTTTGGCGCGGTGCGTCGTAGCCCTTTCGCGCTGGCTTTGAAGGCTAATTCTCGTGTTCACTGCGCTCGATGGCTTGGAGCTACAAAGACTTCGTCGCTGATGCGCGTGGGCGCGTGAAGGAGGCCTCCTGCGAGGTGCTCTCGAGCGCGCTGAACGATCGGCGCTCGGTGGTGCTCGACATCCGCGAGCCCGACGAGACGACCGACGGCGCGGTCCCCGGCGCCGTGATGCTGCCCCGCGGCCTCGTCGAGAAGCACGTCGGCGAGCACGTCACCGAGCGCGATTCTCCGGTGTACATCGTGTGCTCGACCGGCAACCGCTCGATCCTCGCGGCCGATGTGCTGCAGAAGATGGGCTACGACAAGGTCTTCAGCGTCGCCGGCGGCATGGAGCGCTGGCGTCACCTCGGCCTCCCGGTCGACGGCGGCAAGCCGGTGGTGTGCCTGCTCGGCGGCGGAAAGCTCGACTGGAACGACGTGCGGCGCGAGTTCGCGATCATCTCGCGCAAGGTCCCGGTGCTCGGCAGCGGCGAGCGTCCGCTGGTGTACCTCGATCACGCGGCGTCGACCCACGCACCCGAGTCCGTGCTCAGCGCGTACACCAACTTCCTCGCGAACGAGTACGCCAACGTGCATCGCGGGACGCACTTGTTGTCGCGCAAGGCCACCGAGCGCTTCGAGGAGGCCTATTACATCATCGCCGACTTCATCGGCGGCGAGCTGCGGCAGGGCGCGGTGTGCTTCACGCAGAACACCACGCACGCGATCGATCTCGCGAGCCACGTCATGGCGTCGCGCCCCGGCAAGGTCGTGACCACCGAGATGGAGCATCATTCGAACGAGCTCCCGCATCGCCGCCGCGGCACCGTGCTGCGCGCGCGCATCGGGAGCGACGGCCTGGTCGATGTCGCGCATCTCGAGGAGATCCTGCGGCGCAACGAGGTGAAGCTGGTGTGCGTCACCGGCGGCGCGAACGTCACGGGCCTGATGCCGGACATCGTCGCGATCGCGCGGATCGCGCACGAGAACGGCGCGATGATCCTGGTGGATGCGGCGCAGATCCTGGCGCACAAGAAGATCGACGTGAAGCCGATGGGCCACCCCGAGCACATCGATTTCCTCGCCGGCGCTGGGCACAAGGCGTACGCGCCGTTCGGTGCGGGCTTTCTGTACGGGCCGCGCGCGTTGATGAGCGAGGCGCCGCCGTACCTGCCGGGCGGAGGCACCGCGTCGAAGGTGACGGCGTCGTCGGCCGAGTATCTCGGCGCGCCGGATCGCCACCACGGCGGCACGCCGAACATCGCGGGCGTCGTGGGCATGTCGCGCGCGCTGCTCTTTTTGCAGGCGATCGGCATGGACGCGGTGCGCGAGCACGAGATCGAGCTGACCCGCCGCGCGGTCGAGGGCATGGAGGCGATGGGGGGCGTGACGATCTACGGTGACTCGTCGCCGCTGAAGCGGCTCGGCGTCCTGTCGTTCAACGTCGAGGGCGCATCCGATCTGATGACCGCCGCGATCCTCAGCGAGGAGGGCGCGCTGGCGGTTCGCAACGGGCGCTTCTGCGCGCACATGTACATGGACAAGCTGCTGTCGATGCACCACGCGGGCGCGGCCGAGGTGCCGGGCGGCGCGGTGCGCGCGTCGTTCGGCCTCTACAACACGATGGCCGACGTCGAGCGCCTGCTCGAGTACGTGAAGCGCGTGCGCGACAAGCGCTGGGTCGGCCACTACCGGGTGAAGGGCGACGCGATGACGGCGGAGTTCGCCGGTCGCTGCGCGGATCGCTGGATGGAAGCGACGCAGGAGGCCGAGTCGATCAAGGACGAGGCGGTCGATCAGGGCTACATGTTCGAGGTGCTGCAGGCCGACGGCGCGTGTCGCAGCTACCTGGTCGCGGACCCGACGTCGAAGGTCGCGGCGATCATCGATCCGGTGCGCGAGCACGTCGATGGGTACCTCGATCTGATGCAGCAGAAGGGCCTCACGCTGGCATACACGATCGAGACGCACACCCACGCCGATCATCTGTCGGGCTCGTCGCGGCTCAAGGAGATCACCGGCGCGAAGATGCTGATGCACGAGGGCTCACCGGCCCCGTGCGTCGATCGTATGCTCCAGGACGGCGACGTGATCGCGCTCGGCGCGGTGAAGATGCAGGTGATGGCGACGCCGGGTCACACGTCCGACGGCGTCTGCCTGGCGCTACCGGGCCGCGTGCTCACCGGCGACACGCTGCTCATCGGCGGCTGCGGTCGCACCGATCTCCCGACCGGCGACTCGAGCGCGATGCACGGCTCGCTCAAGCGGTTGATGGAGCTCCCGGACGACACCCTGGTGTTTCCGGCCCACGACTACAAGGGGCGGCGGGCGACGACGATCGGGCGGGAGCGGGCGCAGAATCCGCGAGTAGCGATGGAGACGGCGGAAGAGCTGACCGAGGCGATGGCAGCGCTGGGATTGCCGCCGCCGGCGAAGATGAAAGAGGCGATCACCTCGAACACGCGTTGCCTTTGATCACTCCACGTAGATCGGGTTGGCGTAGATCCAGGCGAAGTCGGTGGCGACGACCCGCTGAGCGAAGGTGCCCATGAACGGCGTGAGGTGGGTCGGCTTCACGCGGACTTCCGCGCGATAGGCGCCGGGAGCGACGGTCGTGAAGCTGAGGTCACCGGTCGTGCCCGAGGCGACCTCGTCGAAGCCGCCCTCGCGGGCCTTCAAAAGCCGCATCGTGAGCACCGGCGTGTCGGCGAGAGCGAGCCCGACGATCGACGGGCGCTTCACCAGGATCGTCGCTCCGACCGGGCCCGTCTCGCCCATCTCGAACGTGCGTCCGCCCGATGAGGCGGTGACGTCGAAGCCCTCCGCGTAGCCGATCTCCTCGAGCACGCCGTACACGCGGCCCGCCTTGAGCGCTTCTTTGAGGTGGCGATCGTCGAACGTTCCGTCGGCCTCCGGCTTCAGCAGCAGGTGGTTCGAGAACGCCATCATCATGCGGCGGTAGCTGTCGATGCGCTCGCCGTCGGGGAGCAGCGCGTTGAACGTGTTGCGGTGGCAGTCGGTGCCCATCGTCGTCACGCGGTGCGCGCCGCGCGAGAGGACGGTGCCCCACGTCTCGATGTAGCGCGGGTCCTCGCTCCACAGCGGGAGGATCGCCAGGTCGGAGTGCGGGAGGCCGGGCCGCATCTCGCTCAGCATCACCAGGAGCTCGAGCGCCGCGCCCGCGCCGATGACCGTGTTGGCGTGGAGGTTGTACATCTCGAAGCCGTCGAGCGGCATCGCGACGAGCTGCTCGGGCGTGAAGTTCTCGGTGTGCGCGACCAGGATCACCGCACCGGCCTCGCGTAAAAGTGCGATCGCGGTGCTGGAGCTCTCGCCGTAGTAGCCGCGCTGGCCGTCAGGGAGGAGGTGCTTCTCTACGCCGACCGGCATGGTGTCCGACTCCATGCCCGGCAGGATGAGCGGCGTGCTGCCGTCGGGGCACATCGCGCGGTTGGCGACCGGGGCGCCGTTGCGGGCGATGGCGACGTCACCGCGCTCGGGCTTCAGCAGCATCAGATCGGTGATGTCGGTCGAGCCGAACGAATCGTTGTGATCCGTCAGCATCACGAAGTCGTGCTTGGACTGGCACAGGCCACGGTGGAAATCGTCGAAACAGATCGGGTCGCGAACCCCGTCCTTCACCGGCTCGTTGTCGCAGGCGTCATGGGAATAGACGGAGTGCGCGTGCACGAGTCCGCGGCGATCGAGGAGCCCCCGGGCGTTGGCGGCGCGGGCGGTCGGGACCACCACGCCGGGCGCCCAGGGGGTGGTGGCCGGCTCGGTCGAGCAGGCGGCGAGCAGCGCGAGAAGGGCGAGAAGGGCGAAACGGCGCATCGACCCGACGTTAGCGCAGGAATCTCGCCAGATCGATCGGCTCGGTGTATCACTTCGCGATGGCTACGCGCGAAGGCCGCCTCGGGCTCGGCAAGAACCAGCTCGAAGACGACGACGACGATGATTTCCCGTCGAAAGGCGGCTCCAACGGCGCCAAGCCCTTCCTCTGGGCGGTGGCGATCGTAGCGATCGCGGGCGCGGTGTTCGCGGGACTCTCGACCGCCGACTTCATCCAGCACCTCGATCGGCAGGTCCACTCGATCCACTGCTCGTTCATCCCGGGCGCCGCCAAGGAGATGGGCGAGAGCGGCTGCCGCACC
>Ga0105047_10008456_pt1 | contig 17131 bp, 16 predicted proteins | sample MAT04_FD_78384 | JGI IMG/M metagenome (GOLD analysis project Ga0105047, IMG submission 78384) | Freshwater microbial communities from Lake Fryxell liftoff mats and glacier meltwater in Antarctica - MAT-04 (megahit assembly) | ecosystem: Environmental > Aquatic > Freshwater > Ice > Liftoff...
CCCAGGCGGTGGCCCCCGACTACACCTTCAACGGGCTGCCGGGGCAAGCCGCCAGTTCGGAAACTGCGATTCCTTTTGCACTCGACGGCGACAGTGCGTTCATGCTGCAAGCCAATCGCGACGCGGTTTACAACGTGAACGTCAGTACCATCCCGACCACCCGGACGCTGACAACGGACAGTGTGTCGGTGATCAGTGCCGCAGCGGTCAATGGCGCGACATACTCGATCGCCATTACGGCTGTGGACACCACCACCGTGCCCGGCACGACCTCGGTGTCCTACAACCTGACAGCCACGCCCCCCGGAACGGTGACCGCACAAACGGCACCCGGATACCCGTCAACCCAAGCTGCCAATATTGCGGTGGCCGGCATGGCCGGGCTGGCCCTCAACATCAAGGGTACGCCCGCGGTGGGCGACACGATCAAGATCGACCCCAACCCCAGCATTTTCAGCGTGCTGGATGATGCCATTCGCGACATCGGCAGCGCCGCCAACAACAATGCCGCCACCCAGGCGGTCAGCCAGGCACTGGGCAATATCGACATTGGAATGGGCCGCATTTCAGCGGTGCGCGGCCAGGCTGGCGATCTGCTCAACCGTGCCGACCGCATCAGTTCCAATCAGGATAAACGCAGTATTCAGATGGAGAGTGACCGCTCCCGCGCGGAGGACCTGGACATGGTCAAAGGCATTTCCGATTTTCAGAACCAGCAAACGGGCTATCAGGCGGCGTTGCAGTCCTACGCCCAGGTTCAGAAGCTGTCCCTGTTCAACTACATCGGGTAAGCGCATGTCCGATTCGGTTCTCGGCAGCATCACGCTGGGCTACGAGCCGCTCTGGAACCACTGGCGCAAGTGCACCGGCGTTCGGCTGTTTGTGGATTCTGCCAATGGCGGCTCGGTTGATGCCCGCCATTTACTGGGCGCAATTGCCGAACTGTGGCCCGAATCAGCACCCCGGCTGTTGCTCCATGCGCAGCCCATGTCTTTACTGGGCGACTTGTTGGACCACGCCCCGGCGCAAGGACCGTGGATCGAAATAGACGATCGTTTTCTGCAGGATGCCTTGCTTGCGGGACGCGTCCGCAAAGCCCGGCAGCGCGGTTTGCCGCTGGTTTGGACCGGCGAGCCAGGCAAGGCCCCCACGCCCGATACCGCGCAATGGTTTCAACACACCCTGCGTACACTGAGCCCCCATCAGGCGCTGGGTGCCCTGCGTGCATCGCTGCGCCAGCAACAAGACGGAGGCATGGGGGTGCCGCCCCAGATGGCCAGCCCGGTTGTCGCGGGCAGCTACTACCAGGGTCTGGCCAGCCAGGCACTGCTCGAACATGCCCTGGACCGCCAGGGAGTTGCGGGCGTGGCAGGGTGGCCAGTGGAAGAAATTTTGCATGGCTACCGCTTTCGGCAAATCCAGCCAGCGCGACAGGTGCTGATGGCACTGGTGCAAGCCATTGATTCCGACGAATCGCTGGAAGCACTGGAGCACCGCATGGGTGACGAGCCATTGCTGACCTACCGCTTTTTACGCTATGCGAATTCGGTGCATCTGGGTGCACCCCGCGAGGTTGACGGCGTTCGCCAGGGGCTGATGGTCATGGGCTACTCCAAATTGCGCGCCTGGCTGATGGAGCAGATGCCGCACGCCAGCAGCGACCCCAATCTGGACCCGATTCGCGCCAGCATGGTGTGGCGCGCGCGCATCATGGAGCGTCTGGCCGATGCCGGAACAGCAGACGATTTACGCCGCGAAGTGTTCTTGTGCGGGATCTTCTCGCAGCTGGATTTGCTGTTGGGAGAACCCTTGGGCGCCGCGATGAGCCGCCTGCCACTACCGGGGCGTATTGCCTCGGCCATCGTGGGGCAAACCGGCCCTTATGCAGCCTGGCTGGAAGTGGCGACAGCCCTGGAGTCCGGCAATACCAGCATGATCCGTGACGTGTGCGCGGCCCACAAAATGCCCGCAGACGAGGTCAACCGCGCGCTCCTGCGCACGCTGGCCGCGGCCTGAATCACTGATCTGCGCGCAAACGGCTGAACGCCGGCCAAAACGTCGCCTCCTGGGTCGTCGCAAAGTTGATGCGCATCAGCGTGCTGGGCTGGCGCTCGGCATGAAACAGGGCGCCAGGCGCCAGCAAATATCAGCGCGGTGGCATTGACCAGCACGTGCTGCGCCTGAGCGCCACTGCGGGGATAGGTGACGCTACAAAATCAGTAGCTGCCTGCGCAATGGATTCGGGGGCTACAGCCATTTTTCGTACATAAAATCCCCGGATGCGGCGCGCATCGATCAGGCCCTGGGCCAGCAAAGCGGGTGCTCAACTGCTCGGTGAGCGACTGGGATGCAGACTTCATCAACATGGCACACCTTTGTTGCGAATGGATCTGGATGAGCCTGTGATGTTTTGGCTATAAAGTCTGCCACATGAACGGACAAGAATTTTCGGCTTTACTGGTGTTGGCCACGGCAATGAGCTTTACGCCGGGCCCGAACACGACCCTCTCCACGGCGCTGGCCGCCAACCGCGGCTTGCGTCGCGCTCTGCCCTTTGTGTGTGCGGTACCCGTGGGCTGGGGCGTTTTGCTGCTGGTGTGCACTTTGGGTCTGGGCGCACTGGTGGTGGCCGTGCCCTTGCTGAGCTGGGGGATCAAGATTGTCGGGGTAGCCTATCTGCTGTGGCTGGCTTCCAAACTGGCGCAGTCGCGCCAGCTCAGCGAAGCCGATGCAACCCATCTCAACGTGACATTCCTGCAGGGCATGGCGCTGCAGTTTGTCAACATCAAGGCCTGGATGCTGGCGCTGGCCATTGTGAGCGGCTGGATCGCCGGGCGCGCGGACGCGGCCGAGCGCATGGCGGTAGTGCTGCCCGTGATGCTGGTCTATGCCTTTGCCAGCAACCTCACCTATGCCCTGGCCGGCTCGCTGCTGCGCAACTGGTTGTCCGGCCCCAACGGCACAGGCGGGCGCCTGGTGTGGTTCAACCGGTCCATGGCACTGGTGCTCGTGGCAACCGCTTTGTGGATGCTCACACTATGACCCACAGCGCACGCGACATCCACAAGGGCCTGTGGATCGGTCTGCTGGGCATCGTCATCTTCTCGGTGACGCTGCCCATGACACGATTGGCCGTGGGCACACCCGATGCGCCGCAAATGTCGGGCTTCTTCATTGCCTTTGGGCGGGCCGTGGTGGCCGCAGCCCTGTCAGCCGCATTCCTGCTGGCCACGCACGCGCCGCTGCCCCGCCGGGACGACTGGGTCCCACTCGCCATCACCGCCGGGGGCGTGGTGTTTGGTTTCCCTTTGTTTACCTCGGTCGCCATGCGGTATGTGGAAGCGGTGCATGCCAGCGTGATCGTAGGTGTGCTGCCATTGGCCACTGCGGCCGTGGGTGCGTTTTTGCACCGGCAGCGTCCCTCGCGCGGTTTCTGGTTGTGCGCCGACCTCCTGCTCTTGGCGGCCATGCTGTGCGCCGCCGTGGGCTACGGCTTTGGCGCACGGCTGTCGCACCACATGCGCGCCGAGCATGTGATCTGCTGGGCGTTGTTGATAGCGCTGCCGCTCACCCTGCCGCTGTCTATCGTGACCTGGCCCACCGCGCCTCTCAAGGCCAGCGCATGGTGGGGCTTTGGTTATGTGGCAGTTTTTTCGATGTGGCTGGGCTTTTTTGCCTGGTACCGTGGCCTGGCACTGGGCGGCACGGTACGGGTCAGTCAGGTGCAACTGGTGCAGCCGTTTTTGAGCATGCTGTTTGCCGTGCCGCTGCTGGGGGAACGGCTGGACTTGGTGACCGTGGGCTTTGGTTTGGCGGTGATTGCTACGGTGTTTATTGGCAAGAAAATGCCGGTGCGGTAGCTTTAACTTGATCGTTTTGCATGATTCCTAATACCCATACCGCCCTCGGCTTCCTGTGTAGTGCCTGCCACGGCGGGTTATGCCGGGGGCCTCATACTGTCAAAGGCCCAGAAATCGGCCCCCGGCATAACCCACCGTGGCGACATGTGGCGTTTTTGCAAACCCGTCCGCGCCAGCATGGGGTTGGGGTGTGCCGAACCCACAGCAGCGTGGTGATACGCTTTCTGCTTCAGACCGTTTCTTGAAAACCTCTAAAAAATGACAAACAGCAACACCCCCTGGACCATGGCCCACCGCGCTGCCAAGATGAACCCGTCGGTCATCCGCGAGATCCTCAAGGTCACGGAGAAGCCCGGCATCATCAGCTTCGCCGGCGGGCTGCCTTCGCCCCGCACTTTTCCGGTGGCGGAATTTGAAGCCGCCTGTGCCAAAGTGCTGAAGGACGACCCACAGGGGGCGCTGCAATACGCCTCCAGCGAAGGCTATGCGCCATTGCGTGAAATGGTGGCGGAGCAACTGCCCTGGAATGTGGACGCGGCGCAGGTGATGATCACCACCGGCTCGCAACAGGGGCTGGACCTGGTGGCCAAGATCCTGGTCGATGCCGACAGCCGCATTCTGGTGGAGTCGCCCACCTACCTGGGCGCCATCATGGCCTTCATGCCCATGGAGCCACAAGTGGTGAGCGTGGCAAGCGACGATGGCGGCGTGGATGTGGCGGATCTGCGCCAGCAATGCGGCACGGGCGCCGACAAGGCGCGCTTTCTGTACGTGCTGCCCAACTTTCAGAACCCTACCGGCCGCAGCATGGACGAGGCCCGCCGCGCGGCGCTCTCCAGCACGGCCGCCGAGCTGGGCCTGCCCCTGATTGAAGACAACCCCTATGGCGACCTGTGGTTTGACACCCCGCCACCCCTGCCGCTGACTGCGCGCAACCCCGAAGGTTGCATCTACCTGGGCTCATTTTCCAAGGTGCTGGCACCGGGTTTGCGCATGGGCTTTCTGGTGGCGCCCAAAGCGGTGTTCCCCAAGTTGCTGCAGGCCAAGCAGGCGGCTGATTTGCACAGCCCCGGCTTCAACCAGCGCATCATTACCGAGGTGATGCAGGGCGGTTTTCTGGACCGCCACGTGCCCACCATCCGCGCACTGTACAAATCGCAGCGCGATGCCATGCTGGAGGCACTGCAGCACCACTTTGGCACGGATGCCAGCGTGCCCGCTGACGAGCGCCTCACCTGGAACACCCCGGCCGGTGGCATGTTCCTGTGGGCACGCCTTCCAAAAGGCATGGACGCGGTGCAACTGCTGCCGCACGCGGTGGACAAGGGCGTGGCCTTTGTGCCCGGTGCGCCGTTTTACGCCGACCATGGCGACCCGCGCACCCTGCGCCTGTCGTTTGTAACCCCCAGCGTGGAAGATATCCACCGCGGTGTGGCGGCACTGGCTGCGGCCATCCGTGAACAGGCTACAGCATGACATCGCGCCCCTTCAAACAAGTCGACGTCTTCACCGGCAAACCTTATTTCGGCAACCCGCTGGCCGTGGTGCTGGACGGGGCGGCCCTCTCGCAGGAGACCATGGAACGCTTTGCCCAGTGGACCAACCTGAGCGAAACCACCTTCATTCTTCCCCCCACCGAGGCCGGCAGAAAAGGGGGCGCCGACTACCGGGTGCGCATCTTCACGCCCGGCGGCGAGCTGCCCTTTGCCGGCCACCCCACCTTGGGAAGCTGCCACGCGTGGCTGGAGGCCGGTGGCGTTGCGCAAACGGCGCACCGCATCGTGCAGGAATGCCAGGTAGGGCTGGTGAGCATTCGCCGTGAAGGCAACCGTCTGGCATTTGCCGCACCACCCCTCCAGCGCAGCGCCCCCAGCCCCCTGGTGCTGGCCCAGGTGGCTGCCGCGCTGGGCCTCAAAGCCCAGCACATCGTGAGCGCGCAGGTGCTGGACAACGGCACTAGCTGGCTGGGCCTGCTGCTCGACAGCGCACAGACCGTGCTGCAACTCACTCCCGACCACTTTGCGATCAAGACTTTAGGGCTAAAAGTGGGCGTAGCCCACGTGGACCCTGCGCAAGACGCTCCTGCTTTAATAGCACGCTCCAACCGCGAGGCGCGTGCTTTCTCCCAGCCCCCGGCCTCTGAAAGCACCGAGGCCGCCATGGTGCCCACCGTCGAAGTGCGTGCCTTTGCCGCCCCCGTTGGCATCAACGAGGACCCGGTCACCGGCAGCCTCAACGCCAGTCTGGCCCAGTGGCTGATTGCCGATGGCCACGCTCCCGAGCGCTACCTGGCCAGCCAGGGCACCCGCCTGGGCCGTGAGGGGCGGGTGTTCATTGAGCGCGATGCCAGCGGTCAGGTGTGGGTGGGCGGAGAGTCGGTTACCTGCATCGACGGCCGTGTTGCGCTGTAGGCACCCATGAACCTGCCCACACTCCAGGACATCGAAGCCGCCGCCCAGGTGGTGTACCGCGCATTTGCCGCCACGCCGCAATACGCATGGCCCCTTCTACAGGAAAAACTGGGCACAGCCTGCTGGGTCAAGCACGAGAATCACACCCCGGTTGGTGCGTTCAAGATTCGCGGCGGCCTGACTTATTTTGACCAGTTGGCGCGCAACGGCACCCTGCCCCGCGAGGTGATCAGCGCCACGCGCGGCAACCACGGCCAGAGCATGGGCTGGGCAGCGCGCGCGCACGGGGTGGCCTGCACCATCGTCGTACCCCACGGCAATTCGCTGGAAAAGAACGCCGCCATGCGCGCACTGGGCGTCACGCTGATCGAGCACGGCACCGATTTTCAGGAAAGCCGCGAACACGCCATGGCGCTGGCCGGGCAACGCGGCGCGCACATGGTGCCCAGCTTCCACCCGGACCTGCTGCGCGGCGTAGCCACCTACTGGTGGGAACTCTTCAAGGCCGTACCGCAGCTGGACGTGGTGTACGTGCCCATCGGCCAGGGCTCAGGAGCCTGCTCGGCCATCGCCGCCAAACGCGCACTGGGCCACCCGGCGCGCATCGTCGGCGTGGTGAGTGCACACGCCACCACCTACGCCGATTCGCTGGCCGCCGGCCATGTGGTGAGTGCGCCGGTCACCACGCAGCTGGCCGACGGCATGGCCTGCCGTACCGCAGACCTTGCTGCGCTGCAAGTCATGCAAGGCCAGCTGGACCATATCGTGCAGGTCACGGATGCTGAAGTGGCCCAAGCCATGCGCGACATTTTTGCCTGCACCCACAACGCGGCCGAGGGCGCAGGCGCCGCCAGCTTTGCTGCCGCCATGCAGGAGCGCGAGCGGTTGACTGGCCAGACCGTGGGCATCACCCTGTGCGGCGGCAATGTGGACAGCGCGGTGTTTGCAGAAACGCTGTTGGGCAGGTGACTCCTTCGCTACAGTATTGATAGCTGTTGTCGCACGCTTGACAAGGGCTAGAGCCCGAATGGGCTTAAATTCACGGCATGGGAAATCTCTATCTGGTACGACACGGGCAGGCTTCGTTTGGAGCGGCCGACTATGACAACCTGAGCGAACTCGGCGTGCAACAAAGCGTGCGTCTGGGCCAATACTTCAAGCAAAAAAACCTGCAGTTCGATGCGGTACTGACCGGCACCTTGAAGCGCCACGCACAAACCTGGGCGGGCATCCGCGAGGGCTCCGGCATGGATACGCAAGCCCTGCCCTGGGCGGGGCTCAACGAATACGACAGCGAAGCGGTGATTGCGACGATTCACCCGCATCCGCTGGCAACGCCCGACACACCCGAGCTGTACAAACACCACTTCCGGCTGCTGCGCGATGGCCTCACCCAGTGGATGAATGGGGTCGTCAGCCCCCACGGCATGCCCGCCTACAGCGAGTTCGTGCACGGCATCACCAGCGCGCTGGACCATGTGCGCAAGAACCACACCGGCAACGTCCTCATCGTCAGTAGCGGCGGCCCTATTTCCACCGCCGTGGGCCACATTCTGGGCACAGCGCCCGAGACCACCATTGCGCTCAACATGCGCATCCGCAACAGCGCGATTACCGAGTTTGCCTTCACGCCCAAGCGTCACATGCTGCTGACCTTCAACACCTTGCCACACCTGGACAGCGCCGAACACGCGCCGTGGATTACCTACGCCTAAGCAATGCACCGGGGGTGGCACGTCTTGTGCTTTGATGACTTGATTCAAGTCAAAAAGGAACAGGATGCACCGAATCGGACCCAAATGGCTCTTGGCATGCGCACTGGGCTTCAGTCTTGCTGCCTGGGGGCAGACCCCCACCCACCCTGGCCTGGTGGCACAGGACACCCTGAACGCCGCCGATACCGCGTGGATGATGACCAGTACGGCCCTGGTGCTGCTGATGACGCTGCCCGGCATCGCGCTGTTTTACGGTGGCATGGTGCGCAGGAAAAACGTACTCAACACCATGGCCAGCATCGTGGCGGTGGCTGCACTGGTCAGCCTGCTGTGGTTTGCCGTGGGTTACTCCATCGCTTTCACTCCAGGCAACCCCTGGCTGGGTGACGGCAGCCGCCTGTGGTTCAGCGGGCTGAACTACCTCAAAGAGGCTGGCAAAGTGGCGGTGAGCCATGTGGCGCCCAATGTGCCGGAGTCGGTGTATGCCATGTTCCAGCTCACGTTCGCCATCATCACGGCAGCCCTGATTGTGGGCGCCCTGGTGGAACGCATGCGCTTTTCCGCCATGTTGTGGTTCACTGGCATGTGGTCCATCGTGGTCTACGCGCCGGTGGCCCACTGGGTCTGGGAGCCGGGTGGCTGGCTGGCAACAATGGGGGTGCTGGATTTCGCCGGTGGCGCCGTAGTCCACATCAACGCGGGTGTTTCCGGGCTGGTCTGCGCCTATGTGCTCGGACCGCGCAAGGGCTATGGCAAGGAACCCTTCAAACCGTATAACCTGGGATTCACCATGGCCGGCGCGGGCCTGCTGTGGGTGGGGTGGTTTGGTTTCAACGCCGGGTCCGCCGTTGCCGCGGATGGCCGGGCGGGTCTGGCCATGGCCGTCACGCACATTGCCGCGTCAGCAGGTGCCATTGCATGGATGCTGGGCGAGTGGATTGTGCGCAAACGCCCGTCCCTGCTTGGCCTGAGCTCGGGCCTGGTCGCAGGATTGGTCGCCATCACGCCGGCGGCTGGCTTCGTCACCCCCGCTTCGGCCCTGCTGATCGGCGCCGTGGCGGGCCTGGCCTGCTACTGGGGCGCAACGGAACTCAAACGCCTGCTCAATGCCGACGATTCACTGGATGTGTTTGGCGTGCACGGTATCGGCGGCATCGTGGGCGCCCTGATGACCGGTCTGCTGGCCAACAGAACCATCTCGGGTGTGCAGGGTGACGTGGGCATTCAACTGCTGGGCGTGGTCGCGGTACTGCTGTACAGCGCCACCATGAGCGCCCTGCTGCTGTGGGTTACCAAGGTGATTGTTGGCTTGCGTGTGGATGACGCATCCGAGGACGCGGGGCTGGACATTTCCCAGCACCGAGAGCAAATGGGAACCTGAAGGAGTCCGCCATGCTGCCCAGTGAAAAAATCGCCATAGCCGCCCATTTGCACGTGCTTTTGCGCCGTAAAACCGGCCGCGTCACAGACACCGAGTGGATGGCGAGCAATGCCGATTACGCGGCAGAGATCGTCCGCTTCGCGCGGGCCAGTGCCGAGAAGGACGGTCACACCGACCTGGGCGAATGGGCCGCCAAACTGGAGGCAACCCTGGCACCCACGCTCCCGCCAGCCACCATCGCAGAAAAATTTATCGGGGTGGCAAGTACCGCGCTCCCCAACGACGCTAATCAACACCGCTACATCCGGGGCATACGCTGACAGCGCAAAATGTGCGGCATGCCATACGCCATGCAACACCCACGCTCGAACCCTTTAGCCACCCTTGGACTCGCCGGTCTTTTGCTTGCCCCTGCCGTGTACGCAGCGCCGCTCCTGCATTGCGATGTGAGCTACGCCGGCACCACCCATGTCATTGAAGCCAGCCCGGTGGCGGACCCCTACCCGATACCCTCGGTAGACATCGGCGGGCGCTTCCGCTTCAAGGCGGTCATGGTCGGTACGGCGGCCAAAGTGGACTACATCAAGCTCTACGCCTACCTGGATGCCCCCCGCCAGCCCATCCTGGTTCAGCAGGCCACCTACCGGCCGCCGTTCCAGGTTTCGTCCGCACCGTATTTATTGACAGGCGAGCAGCATCTTTTCGCGGGGCCCGTCGAACGCGAGCTGATGTATAGCTGCACGCTGGAAGGAGTCCAGCCATGAAGCCCGGTTTGCGCCGTTGGATGCGATCCCTGTCACTGCCCTTGTTACTGCCTCTGTGCCTGGCCACGTGCCCGCTGGTTTATGCGGCAGAGGGCTCGGTCCCGGTCAGCCTGGTCTTCGCAGGCGATGTGGTGCTGGATGATTCAGCGGGCGAGCTGATCGAGCGCGGCGGCGATCCGTTTGCCGACTTTGCCGCGCTGTTTGCAAGCGCCGATATTCGGCTTGTGAATCTGGAGTGTGTGGTGGCTACGACTGGCTCGGCAGGCGACAAAAACTACACCTTCCGCGCACACCCCCGCACCCTGCCGGTTCTCAAGCGCCACTTCGACGCAGTCGGGCTGGCCAATAACCACTCTGGCGACTTTGGCCGCGAAGCCTTTGCTGAAATGCTGGGCCTGTTGAAGCAATCCAGTCTTGACCAATTCGGCGGCGGGCACGACCTGGCAGAGGCCCACACCCCGCTCATCATCGAGCGCAAAGGTCTGCGCATCGCGGTGCTGGGGTACGACGAATTCATGCCCCGCAGCTTTGAGGCCGACTACAACGCACCGGGTGTTGCCTGGAGCGAAAACGAACAAGTGGTCGCCGACATCAAAAAGGCCCGCACGGTGTACAAGGCCGACCTGGTCATTCCGGTCATGCACTGGGGCTGGGAAAACGAGCTGACCTCCAACGCCCGCCAGCGCGACTTGGCCCGACTCATGATTGACGCCGGCGCCGATGCAGTGATTGGCGGCCACCCGCATGTCACGCAGGAAATCGAGCACTACCAGGGCAAGCCCATCATTTACAGCGTGGGCAATTTCGTGATGAAGGAAACCGATAACGCCAACCAGCGCCGCGGCTGGGTGCTGCGGCTGCAGCTCGACAAACAGGGCGTCCGCGGCTTCGACACTGCGGTGGCACAGATCAGTCTGGACGGCATCCCGCAGCGGGACCGCAATGCACAGAGCCCGTGCTGGCGCCGGGGGGACGCTGCTGTGGGTCTGTGCCGCAATTCCGACTGATTTCAGACCGGGAAATTCTTCAGCGTGCTGAGCGGCAACAAGTCGATCTCTGACAGCAGTTGCGCCAGCGCCCGCCCCGCTGCGTCCAGCACCGCCTGGCCTTTTTCGGCCGTAGCCGCCGATGCATTGCCCACGGCACCGGCCGGGTTGTAGTCCTGCATTTGCCAGCCCAGCTTGGCGCTCTTGCCGTTGCCCAAAATCGCAAACTGCTTCGCGCGGTCTTCCGAGGTGGATGCAAAATTTTGCGCCTGGGTCATGTCCACCTGGTGCGGTGCCAGCGCCAGCATCATGGAGGTTTCAATCTCGCCCGCATGAATGCCAAAGCGGTGCTCGTGCGCGCTGAAAAGCGCGTTCATATCTTCACCCTGCGGCCCCACCAGCGGCAAGGAAAACCAGTTGACGCTGTAGACCAGCATGCCCAGGCGGGCACGCAAGTCGCGCGCCACGATGTCCATCACACCCACCTGCCCGCCATGGGAATTGAGCAGCACCAGCTTCTTCACGCCGCTGGCCGCCACGCTCTCGCCGATCTCGGTCCACAGCCGGATCACCGTCTCGGCCTTGAGGGTCAACGTGCCTGCAAACTGCGCGTGCTCCGGGCTCAGGCCCACCGATTGGGTTGGCAAAAACAGCGCCGGCACATCCGCCCCCAGATGCGGCAGGGCAGCGGCAATCACGCCGTTTACCAAGGTTGTGTCCACATTGAGCGGCAGGTGCGGGCCGTGCTGCTCAATGGCCGCCACGGGCAAGACGGCAATGCAGCGGTCCCGGTCCAGCCGCGCAAAGTCGGGGCTTTTCAGGTCGGCCCAAAAGCGGGGAACAGCAGCAGGGGTGGGCACAGAGTTCATGGGTGTATTTTGAGGGCATTTGAATGGGCGCTCTGATGCACATGGCGGCTTTGCCGCTCCGAGCGCGGGTTGGCGGTGCGCTCCCGCGTCTCGCTACGCACCGCACTGAGCGCGTCGGCCAGGCTCTGCGGTTTGCCGCGCGCACCGCTGGCCTGGTAGTCGGCCAGCACCGCCGCGCGCGCCACGCCCTCGGGCAGGCCGCGCACCTGCGTGAGGTGCTCAAACAGCAGATCAACGAGTTTTTCATACGCAAATTCATGCGTCTTGCCGGTTCTGTGCCACAGCCAGTCGCTAAAGGCCAGAAAGTTGTAAAAAGCAGATGCGTCCAGCAACGAGCGCAACGCCTGCGAAAACCGCCCGGCGTTGGCGACCATTTCCCAATAGCGTGCAAAGCGGTTGATGCGCTGCAGGGTGACAAAATCGATGGTCGAATTTTGCAGAATCGTATAGGGCGTTTGCGGGTCATAGACCATCGCAAAGTCGGCCGTATGGCGGGTAATCGGCGTGCCGCGCAGGCGCTTCAAAATGCCAAACTGAATCTCGTGTGGTGCCAGGGCGTGCAGGCGGTCAAAGCCCTGTGCAAAGCTCTCCAGCGTCTCGCCGGGCAGGCCAAAGATCAGATCGGCGTGCACGTGGGCCTGGCTTTCGGTTACCAGCCAGCGTAGGTTGTCGGCCGTTTTTTGGTTGTCCTGCTTGCGCGAAATGCGCTGCTGCACCTCGGGGTTGAAGCTTTGAATGCCGACTTCAAACTGGAGCGAGCCCGCTGGGAACTGCGCGATCAACTCCTTCAGCCGGTCATGCAGGCTGTCGGGCACCACTTCAAAGTGCACAAACAAATCGGGCGCAGTCTGAAGCACGCCTTCGCCATCGCCATCGCCATTGACACCCTGTATGCGGTCCAGAAAGAACTGCAAAATCCGCACCGAAAAATCCACCTTCAAATTGAAGGTGCGGTCCACAAACTTGAAGTTGCGTGCCCCGCGTGCATACAGGGCATCGATCTCGGCCATGAAGGCGTCCAGATCAAACGCCCAGGCGGTCTTGTCGAGCGAACTCAGGCAAAACTCGCACTTGAACGGGCAGCCGCGCGAGGCCTCCACGTACAAGAGGCGCTTGGCCAGATCCTGTGCGTTGTACTCGGTATACGGCATGGTCAACTCGCTGAGCGCCGGTTGCTCGCCCACAATCACCTTCATCAGCGGCTGGGGGCCGTCCAGCAGAGCGCGGCACAGTTTGGGAAAACTGACATCGCCCCAGCCGGTGACCACGTGGTCAGCCAGGCGGCAAATTTCCTGCTCGCCGGTCTCGAAGCTGACTTCCGGTCCGCCCAGCACCACTTTGATATCGGGCCGCAGGGTTTTGAGCAGGCGCACCACCTGGGTGGTTTCCACCACGTTCCAGATGTAGATGCCCAGTCCAATCACTTTGGGGTTCAACGCCAGCAAGTCTTCAACGATCTGCGTGGGGCGCTGCCCAATCACAAATTCGCGCAGCGTGGTCTGCGCGCGCAGGCCGGGGCCGCCGTGCCGGTCCATATTGGCCAGCAGGTAGCGCAAGCCCAGAGAGGCATGGATGTATTTGGCATTGAGGGTGGCCAGCACGACGCGGTTCATGCCCGTATTATCAAACTCCCATGTCCATAGCCGTTTTCAGCATCCATGCGCCCTAGAAACGCCACCGGCGACTCCTTCTTTGCCTGGGAGGGCGATGTGCTGGTGGTCAACATTCTGGGCAAGCCGTCAGCCAGCAAGGACGCCATTGGAAAACCCAAGGGCGCGCAACTGAAGGTCAGCGTCACTGCGGCGCCCCGCGGGGGCAAGGCGACGGACCACATGGTGCGGTTTCTGGCGCCGCTGTTCGGCGTGGCCGCTGCAGACATTGAAGTGGTGTTTGGCCAGGAAAATGTCAACAAGCAGCTGCGCATCAAGGCGCCTGCCAAGTTGCCTGACGTATTCGCGCAGACGCACATCCCTTGAGATTTATCAACTTGCCAGATTCCTTCTGGTACCTATACTGAAACCGTAAGCGCCACGGTTTTGACGGGCAGCGCGGGCGTTGCAGTCCGGCACCGCTGCCTGGTTCGGGTTTTCGCAATACTGTTCTTTCACGGAGGTCTCTATGAAACGTGCTTTGTTGATTGCCGCGTCCCTCGCATTGGCGGCACCTCAGGTGTTTGCCCAGGCCAAGAGCTTTGAGGGTTTCAGTCTGGGCGCCAATGCCGAGATGGCCCGTTCAACCACCGAGGTAGCCGGCGCGTCAGACAGCGGCAATGGATCCGGCTTGGGTCTGCAGGCCCAGTATGCGTTTGCACTGGGCCCCAAATTTGTCCTGGGCCTGGGGCTGACCGCGAGTAACGGCAACCGCAATGCAGGAACGCTGGGCGCCACCGAATTCAGTACCAAGGACGGGACATCGTTGGACCTCTTGCCAGGCTTCGCTATTTCCGAGTCCCTGCTGATCTACGGAAAAGTGTCGGCGCTGTCTGCCACCCGTGTGGCAAAAACGGGTGGAGCTGAAAGCACCGCCAGCATTGACGGCACGGGCGTTGGCTTGGGGTTGCGCGGCATGCTGGACAAAAACCTGTTTTTCCAGGTGGGCTATGACGAGAACCGGTTCAATGACAAGACGATCGGCGGGTTGACGGTCAAACCCGGTTCCTCCATCTTCTCGCTCGGGGTGGGTTACAAGTTCTGACGCGTAGAAAGAAGCAACCAGAGCCCACTTCGGTGGGCTTTTTTGTGCCGGTGCCACAATGGCGCCATGCCTGTTCCCGCAAGCCCCCTGCGGCTGGAACTTTTACCCCCCTGCGGCGCTCCCATCGTGACATGACTGTATCCCCCTCCTTTCTCCAACACCCTCCATCGCGTCGCCTCACATGGCGTCACCGGCTGCAAAGCGCTATTATTTTTATAGCTGCTTGCGCAATATGGACGGGGGCAAACGCCCAATTTACCTTAAAAAAACTGCCCCAAGCCTCTGACGCGGGTGCCGTGGTGCAGACCGAACAGGTCCGCGCGGAACTGGTGGCGCTCGCACCGGACGGTGTCCACGCAGGTGATGCCGTGTGGGTAGGGCTGAAGCTCAGCCACCAGCCGCATTGGCACACCTACTGGAAGAACCCGGGCGACTCCGGCCTGCCCACCACGCTGCAGTGGACTTTGCCCACCGGCGTCGCGGCGGGCGACATCGCCTGGCCGGCACCCCAACGCATTGCCATCGGCACGCTGGCGAACTACGGGTTTGAGGACACGGTGCTGCTGCCGGTGCCATTGACCATTGCCAAAGACTTTTTGTCGTCTGCCTCTGCACTGTCGGGCAGCCTGGAAATCCGGCTGTCTGCCGCCTGGCTGGTGTGCCGCCAAGAGTGCATTCCCCAGGAAGGCAATTTTGTGCTGCGCATACCCGTGCAAGGCTCCACCGGGCTGCATGCCGCTGACTTTACGGCAGCCCGTGCAACCAGCCCCCAGTCGTTTTCTGGCTCGGCGCAGGCCCGGGTCACGGGCGATGCCCTGACTCTCTCGGTCACCGGCCTGCCTGCGGCGTGGCAGGGCAAGGCGCTCAATGGTTTTCCCGAAACACCCAATCTGCTCGAAGCGCCGACAGCGCCCCAGTCCCGCGATTCGGTCAGTGCCAGTGGTGTAGCCCCGCAGGCGGGCACCCAGTCCTGGAACAACGGCGTCTGGACGGCCTATCTGCCGCTCTCGGCCCAGCGCGAAGGCTCCGCCACGGCGCTGCCGATGGTGCTCACACGGGATGGGCAAAGCCTGCAAACGGTGGCCCAGGTCAGTGGCGTCTGGCCGCCCGTCGCAGCGGCAGCCGGGGTGTCTCCCGCGCTGCAGGCGGCCCTGGCCAACAACGCCAAACCCCCACCAACCCAGGACGGCGGATGGGGCACCTGGCTTTGGGCACTGGCCGCTGCCGTGCTGGGCGGCCTCATCTTGAATCTGATGCCCTGCGTGCTGCCGGTGCTGGCCATCAAGGTGCTGGGATTCGCCCGGCACGGGGACCACAGCCGGGCGTCCCAGCGGGCTCAGGGCCTGGCCTACACACTGGGCGTGGTACTGTCGTTTGTGGGCCTGGGTGCCCTGATGCTGGCGTTGCGGGCTACAGGTGAACAGCTGGGGTGGGGCTTTCAGCTGCAGTCTCCGGCCGTTGTGGCGGTGCTCGCCGCGCTGTTCACGTTACTGGGGCTGAATCTGGCAGGGTTGTTTGATGTGGGCAGCCTGCTGCCCCACCGGCTCGCGTCGATGCAAGCACGCCACCCGGTGGTGGACGCGTTTTTGTCTGGCGTACTGGCCGTGGCCATTGCCTCACCCTGCACTGCGCCCTTCATGGGCGCGTCACTGGGCTACGCCATCAGCCTGCCGGGTGCACAGGCCCTGGGTATTTTTGCTGCGCTGGGGCTGGGCCTGGCTTTGCCCTTTTTAGCGGCAAGCTGGATTCCAGCCGTCGGCCGGTGGCTACCCAAGCCCGGCGCCTGGATGGACACCTTTCGGCGTTTCATGGCTTTTCCGATGCTGGCCACCGTCGTATGGCTGGTGTGGGTACTGGGGCATTTGAGCGGCGTGGACGGCGCAGGCGCCTTGCTGGCGTTGCTGCTGGGTCTGGCGCTGCTCGTGTGGTCGCTGGGTCTGGAGGGGCGCAGCCGCTGGTTTTTTGCTAGCATTTCTATAGCTATCTGCGCAGCATTGGCGGGGGCTATAGGCCCAAACATCCTGAAAATGGAAGACAGCACACCGGCCACGGCAAGTTCCGCAGACGCGGCCAACCCGGCTAAAGATACCGCCGTTTGGCACGCCTGGACGCCGGGGCGGGTCGACGCCGAGTTGGCCGCGGGCCGCCCGGTGTTTGTGGATTTCACCGCCGCCTGGTGCATTACCTGCCAGTACAACAAGAAAACCACGCTGGGCAACCCCGAGGTTCTGGCCGACCTGCGCGCCCGCCAGGTCACCCTGTTGCGCGCCGACTGGACCCGGCGCGACCCCGCCATCACCCGGGCGCTGGAGCAACTCGGGCGCAGTGGCGTACCGGTGTATGTTCTGTACCAGGCCGGGCGTACGCCGGTGGTGTTTTCCGAAATTTTGAATACACAGGACCTGCGCACCGCAGTCGCCCAACTATGAACCCTGCCAACGATAGGACCCA
>Ga0105047_10008458_pt1 | contig 17128 bp, 12 predicted proteins | sample MAT04_FD_78384 | JGI IMG/M metagenome (GOLD analysis project Ga0105047, IMG submission 78384) | Freshwater microbial communities from Lake Fryxell liftoff mats and glacier meltwater in Antarctica - MAT-04 (megahit assembly) | ecosystem: Environmental > Aquatic > Freshwater > Ice > Liftoff...
CCTGTCCGGAATCGCATCGGCCGACGCGGCCCGGATTGCCCATCTGGTGGAACTGGCGGTTGACTTCAGTCAACGACACATGAAGCCGCACGGTGCGCTGGTCGTGAAAGTGTTTCACGGCAGCGGCTACAGCCAGTTGGCTAACCTGTTCAAGGAGGCGTTTCTGGTCGTCAAGCCGATCAAGCCAAAGGCGTCGCGGGACAAATCATCGGAAACCTTTCTTGTCGGCCTGGGTCTGAAAAATCAGGCTGGTCAAAGCGCGTGACGTCGGCATGTGGAGCGACAGCCCAGTCAAATCCTTCCTGCCGTAGAGGTTGAACTGCGGCAAATACGCGGTTACCGAGCTTGAAACGCCTAAAATGATCCTCAACTGCCCTTTGGGTTTGTTTATGCCCCAGGATTGGAGCCTTGCTTGAATAATCAGTGGTTTTCTAAAGTTGCCGTGTGGCTGGTCATCGCGATGGTGCTGTTCACCGTCTTCAAACAGTTCGACACGCGCGGCGCTGCAAGTTCGGGTTACATGGGTTACTCGGACTTCCTGGAAGAAGTGCGCGGAAATCGCATCAAGAGTGCCCTGATCCAGGAGGGGCAGGGCGGGACCGAGATCGTCGCGGTGACCACTGACGATCGCAAGATACGCACCACGGCCACCTACCTGGACCGCGGTCTGATCGGTGACCTGATCAGCAACGACGTCAAGTTCGACGTCAAGCCGCGCGAAGAAGGCTCGTTGCTGATGACCTTGCTGGTGAGCTGGGGCCCGATGCTGTTGCTGATCGGCGTCTGGGTGTACTTCATGCGCCAGATGCAGGGTGGCGGCAAGGGTGGGGCTTTCAGCTTTGGCAAGAGCAAGGCTCGCATGCTCGACGAGAGCACCAATCAGGTCACGTTTGCAGACGTCGCCGGCTGCGACGAAGCCAAGGAAGAGGTCAAGGAGGTCGTCGACTTCCTGAAGGATCCCCAGCGCTTCCAGAAACTCGGTGGCCGGATTCCACGCGGCTTGCTGCTGGTGGGCCCTCCCGGCACCGGCAAGACCTTGCTGGCCAAGGGTATCGCCGGTGAGGCCAAGGTTCCCTTCTTCTCTATCTCCGGCTCTGATTTCGTCGAGATGTTCGTTGGCGTGGGTGCGGCCCGTGTGCGCGACATGTTCGACAATGCCAAGAAAAACGCGCCTTGCATCATTTTCATTGACGAGATAGACGCCGTCGGGCGTCAGCGTGGTGCCGGCCTGGGTGGCGGCAATGACGAGCGCGAGCAGACGCTCAACCAGATGTTGGTCGAGATGGACGGTTTCGAGACCAATGTCGGCGTCATCGTCGTTGCGGCGACCAACCGTCCCGACATCCTTGATGCCGCCTTGTTGCGTCCGGGTCGTTTCGACCGCCAGGTCTACGTGACCCTGCCGGACATCCGCGGTCGCGAGCAGATTCTCAACGTGCACATGCGCAAGGTGCCGCTGGGCCAGGACGTCAATGCCAACATCATCGCGCGTGGCACGCCCGGCATGTCTGGCGCTGACCTGGCCAACCTGTGCAACGAAGCCGCATTGATGGCTGCGCGCCGCGCTGCGCGTGTGGTCGAGATGCAGGATTTCGAGAAGGCCAAGGACAAGATCCTGATGGGCCCGGAACGCAAGAGCATGGTCATGCCCGAGAGCGAGCGTATCAACACGGCCTACCATGAGTCGGGACACGCGCTGATCGGCCGCTTGTTGCCCAAGTGCGATCCGGTGCACAAGGTCACCATCATCCCGCGCGGACGCGCGCTGGGAGTCACGATGAGCCTGCCGGCCGAGGACCGTTACAGCTATGACAGCGAATACATGCTCAACCAGATCAGCATGCTGTTTGGCGGGCGAATCGCGGAAGAAGTGTTCATGCACCAGATGACCACGGGCGCCAGCAACGATTTCGAACGCGCCACCCATATCGCCCGTGACATGGTAACGCGGTATGGCATGACCGATGCCCTCGGGCCGATGGTGTATGCCGAGAACGAAGGCGAGGTATTCCTCGGCCGTTCAGTGACCAAGACGACGAACATGAGCGAGCAGACGATGCAAAAGGTGGACGGCGAGGTGCGACGCATCATCGACCAGCAGTATTCGCTGGCGCGCAAGCTGATCGAGGACAACCAGGACAAGATGCACACCATGGCCAAGGCCTTGCTCGAATACGAGACCATCGACATGGAGCAGCTCGACGACATCATGGCCGGCAAGCCGCCGCGTCCGCCCAAGGACTGGACTCCACGCACGCCGGCCGCCGGTGGCGGTGGTGGATCGGGCGGCAGCCCGCCGCCAGTGGCGACCGACCCGTCTCCGACGGCTGCCTGAACAGGATCGTCACGGATTTCCTTCCACTATGGGGCTGCGGCCCCATTTTTGTTCTCCCGCCCATGATCTGGCAGACATCGCGATTCCAACTGGATCTGGTCCGGCCCTGCATCATGGGTATCGTGAACGTGACGCCGGACTCGTTCTTCGACGGCGAGCAGTTTTTCACAGTGGCGCAGGCGCTGCGCCACTGTGAAAAACTGCTCGCCGACGGCGCCCATGTGCTGGACATCGGTGGCGAATCGAGTCGCCCGGGCGCTGTCGCATTGTCACTGGACGAGGAGTTGCAGCGAATCGTGCCCGTTGTGCGTGGCGCTGTCACGATGGGCGTTCCGGTATCCGTTGACACCTACAAGCCGCAGGTCATGCTGGCCGTGCTCGACCTTGGGGCCGACATCATCAACGATATCTGGGCGCTGCGCCAGCCGGGCGCGGCCGACGCGGTCGCGGGCCATCCGGCCTGCGGCGTATGCCTGATGCACATGCACCGCGAGCCAAAGACCATGCAGGTCGAGCCGATGCAGGGCGACGCGGTTGCACAGGTGCTGGATTTCCTCACGACCACCGCATCGAGCCTGCGTGCGCGCGGCGTGGTCCGCGAACGTATCGTGATTGACCCGGGCATCGGTTTTGGCAAGACGGTGGAGCAAAATTTCAGCCTGCTGGCGAGACAGCGCGACCTGTTGGCGGCAGGCTATCCGGTGCTGGCTGGATGGTCGCGCAAGTCGTCGCTGGCGGGTGCCACCAGCCGCTCGCTCGCCGACCTGGCCACGCTCGATGTGCACGCCCGCATGGTGCCCAGTGTTGCGGCAGCCTTGCTGGCGGTCGAGCGTGGGGCGCGTATCGTGCGGGTGCACGACGTGCGCGAGACTGCGCAGGCGCTGGCCGTTCTGAATGCCATTGCGTGACAATGGCGACCACAACAGCACTCAAGGGGAACAAGAAGAATGTCGCGACACTATTTCGGGACGGATGGCATTCGCGGCACCGTTGGCCGGCCACCGATTACGCCTGACTTCGTATTGCGCCTGGCGCATGCGGTCGGCCGCGTGCTCAAACGCTCGGACGAGCGCCCCGTGGTCCTGATCGGCAAGGACACACGGATCTCGGGTTACATGCTCGAGAGCGCACTGGAGAGCGGCTTCAACTCCGCCGGTGTCGATGTGGTCCTGCTCGGGCCGCTGCCCACGCCCGGCGTGGCCTATCTCACGCGGGCACAACGCGCATCGCTGGGAGTGGTCATCAGCGCCAGCCACAATCCGTTTCCCGATAACGGTATCAAGTTCTTCAACGCGCAGGGGGCCAAGCTGCCAGATGCGTGGGAGGAAGCGGTCGAGTCCGCGCTGGCAGAAGACCCGGTCTGGGTCGATTCGGCAGCGCTGGGCAAGACACGGCGACTGGAGGATGCCGCTGGCCGCTACATCGAGTTCTGCAAGAGCACGTTCGCGCCGGAGCTGACCTTGCGCGGACTGAAGATCGTCGTCGACGCAGCGCACGGTGCGGCCTACCAGATTGCGCCGATGGTGTTCCACGAACTCGGAGCCGAGGTATTTTCGATCGGGTGTGCACCTGATGGCCTGAACATCAACCACGAGGTGGGCGCTACCCATCCCGAAGCGGTCGTGGAGGCGGTGCGCCAACACAAGGCAGACTTCGGTGTCGCGCTCGATGGCGACGCCGATCGGTTGCAACTGGTCGACGCGCATGGCCGATTGTTCAATGGCGACGAACTGCTCTACCTGATGGCCGACGACCGGCTTGGACGCGATGAGCATGTGCCAGGCGTGGTCGGCACCCTGATGACCAATATGGCTGTCGAGGTTGCGCTCAAGGCGCGTGGCGTGCATTTCGTGCGCGCCAAGGTGGGCGATCGCTATGTGCTCGAAGAGTTGCAGAAACACCGGTGGACGCTCGGCGGCGAGGGCTCCGGCCATCTGCTGGCCCTGGACAAGCACACCACTGGCGACGGACTGATCTCTGCGCTGCAGATTCTGCAGGCCTGCGTCCGTAGCGGGCAAGGGCCAGCCCAGTTGCTGGCTGGTCTGACCCTGTTCCCGCAGGTGCTGATCAACGTGCAACTGCGGCCCGGCCAGGACTGGAAATCGAACACCCGGTTGACCGATGAGACCCGCCATGTCAGCGAGGAGCTGGGCGATACCGGGCGGGTGCTGATCAGGGCCAGCGGCACCGAGCCTTTGCTGCGGGTGATGGTCGAGGCACGCGATGCGGTCCGTGCGCAGGCGTGCGCCGAACGGCTGGCGCTGGCGGTCAGCGCATGACGGTCAAGCCCCGGCACGGCGAGGGCGTAGCGTTGTCGATCGTGCGCGCGGATTACGCCAATCCGGTTCACGCCGGCGCAGTCGTTGCCATGCTCGACGCCTATGCGCAGGACCCGGCGGGAGGTGGCAAAGCATTGAGCCGTTATGCGTGCGAGCACCTGGTCGCTGCGCTGGCGGCACGACCGGCTGCCTACAGCGTACTGGCTTTCGACGGTTTGCAAGCGGTGGGCCTGGTCAACTGCATCGAAGGCTTTTCGACTTTCGCCTGCCAGCCCCTGGTCAACGTCCACGATGTGGCAGTCGCGGCGAGCCATCGAGGCCGGCGCGTGGGCGAGCAGATGCTGGCTCTGGCCGAGCAGGTCGCGCGCGCGCGCGGGGCCTGCAAGATGACACTCGAGGTGTTGTCCGGCAACCGCAGCGCGAACGCGTTATACGCCCGCATCGGATATCGGTCGTATCAGCTCGACCCGGCTCTGGGTGCCGCGCAGTTCCTGCAGAAGTGGCTGGCGTGATCCGCGCGGGCCACGCGCTCCCATGCCTCTGCCGCTCCAGACCAGGGCGATCTCAGACGGTTGGAGCGATCCGTGCTCCACTGAGTTGTTCCTGGGCCGTGACCAGGGCTGGCACGAACTTGGCGCCATGACCCAGCGCGGATGCGATCGCCAGGCTTTGGTGAACCGCCTGCCCAACTGGCGCCGGCACGACCACCATCTCGGCGAGGTGTCCGTAGTAACGGACATCCTTGCGCGCGTTGTCCAGCTCGAACGTCAGCCCGCTGAAATCGCCGTCCAGTGTCTTGGCCATGGCCTGGAACAGCCCTGAATTGACGCCACCGGTGGAGATCACCCGGACCAGCTGGCGCAGGTCCACGCCGGCCTTGGCGCCGACCGCGAAGGCCTCTGCGCTGGCGGTGCAGATAGCCTGCGCGACAAAATTGTTCAGCAGCTTGATGGTGTGGCCGGCGCCCGGGCCGCCGACATGGAAGATGTTTTCGCAATAGGCCTTGAACACCGGTTCGATCCGGGCATAGACCTTCGGTGTGGCACCCACCATGGTGTTGAGCTTGCCGAGTTCGGCCTCCGGCGCGGAACGCGCCAGCGGTGCATCGACCAGCGTGACGCCGCGCGCCGCACACTGCGCGCCCAGGCGTTGCGTCGACTCAGGCTCGCTGGTCGAGGTGTCGATGATGACCATGCCGGCCTTGGCAGTGGCCAGCAGGCCGTGTTCTCCGAGCAGGCATTCCTCGACCTGTGGTGTGCCGGTGACGCACAGCATGACAATGTCGCAGTCGCCCAGTGCGTCCGGCGCACTGGCCTCCTGCGCGCCGTTGGTCAGCAGGTCACCGACGCGCTCGCGGTTGTGGTGCACGGTGAGAGTCAGCTTGAACCCCTTGGCCAGCAGGTTCTTGGCAATGCCGTGGCCCATGAGGCCGGATGCGCCGATGAATCCGATATGTTGCATGTGCGGGTTCCAACAGTAAGTTCAATGTGAAATGGCGGGCTTGGAGGCGATTGTGCCCTGATTGTGCGGCGAGCCCGAACGGGTGCCAGGCCGCAGGTTGGGTCGGTTCACCGGCCTGTGTCATGCCGGACTTTGCCATGACCGGGCGCTTCCCCTATCATCTGAGCGCGTGTCCCGTCCCGTAAGGCCAACACCGGGGACAAGGCCGAGGCTTGACCCATGACCGACAGCAGTGTCAGACAGCGACTTGCAGCCATCCTGGCGGCGGATGCGGCGGGTTACTCGCGTCTGATGCAGATCGACGAGCAGTCCACAATGCGCACCCTCGATGGTGCGCGATCGGTGTTCAGGACCGAGATCGAGGGTCATCGTGGCCGTGTCATGAACATGGTCGGCGATGCCGTGTTCGCGGTGTTCGATACGGCCACCGGCGCCGTCGAGGCTGCACATGCCATCCAGACCACGCTCAACGGGCAGGCCCGTGCCATGCCGCAGGATCAGCAGATGCGGTTTCGCATCGGCGTACACCTCGGTGACGTGCTGGAGAAGCCGGACGGAACGGTTTTCGGCGACGGCGTGAACATCGCCTCGCGGCTCCAGACCCTGGCCGAGCCCGGGGGCATCACAGTGTCGGACGTGGTGCAGGGCGCGGTGCGGGGCAAGGTCGGCCTGCGCTTCGAGGACCAGGGCGAACAGCGGGTCAAGAACATTGTGCATCCGGTACGCGCCTATCGCTGGGTCCGGGATGAGCGCGAGGCCCTGGACAGCGTGCTCGACCATGCGGCCGCCGCCGCGCTGGACAAACCGTCGATTGCGGTACTGGCGTTCCAGAATCTCAGCAGCGACCCGGACCAGGCCTATTTCGCCGACGGCATCGCCGAGGACCTGTTGACGGCGCTGTCGCGCTACCGCTGGCTGATGGTGATAGCGCGCAATTCTTCCTTCTCGTACAAGGGGCGTTCTCCGGATGTGCGCCAGATCGGGCGAGAACTGGGTGTGCGCCATGTCGTCGACGGCAGTGTGCGCCGCAGCGGCTCGCGCGTCCGGATCTCGGCTCAGCTGATCGATGCGACCAGTGGCAACCATGTCTGGGCCGAACGTTTCGATCGCGATTTGGCCGATGTGCTGCAACTGCAGGACGACATTGCCCTGATCATCGCCGGCGCCATCGCGCCGCATTTGTCCAAGGCGGAGCAGGAGCGCGCGCGCCGCAAGCCGGTCGACAACCTGGGCGCATGGGACCTGTACCAGCGCGGTCTTTGGCACTACTGGCAATACAGCAAGGAGTCCAGCGCGCAGGCGCAGCATCTGTTTACCGAGGCGATTGCGATGGATCCGCAGTTCGCCGCCGCCCACGGATTTCTGGCTTACAGCCATTTCACCGGTTCGCACCTCGGCTTCGAAGAGCCGCACCAGGCTGTTGCGCTGGCGCGCGACGGCGCTTTGCGGGCCCTGGCCATCGACGAGAAGGATCCGGTTGCGCACCTGGTGCTCGGACGGGTGCTGGCCGCGCAAGGCGACTATCCGTCGGCCACGACCGAGCTGTCGATCGCCGTATCGCTCAATCCCAGCTACTCGCTGGCACATTACGTGCTCGCCTCGGTCTCGTTCCTGAGCGGTCAGCATGCCCTGGCGATCGCGGGCTTCGAGACTGCAGCTCGGTTGAGTCCGATCGGCCCGCTGATCTGGGGGATCCAGACCATGCATGCGACAACACTGGCCGCGCTCGGCAACTTCGAGGCCGCCGAACCGCTGGCCAAGGCGGCGACCCGGCACCAGACCGCGACGTTCTGGGTCTACGCCAACTGGGCCTCGATCCTCGGTAACCTGGGCCGGCAGGACGAGGCCGCGCTGGCATTGGCGCGCTTGAGCGCGCTGCAGCCCGACTTTTCGGAGGCGTTCTACGACCGCCTGTTCGTGCGTATCGATCCTGCGGTGCGCCAGCGGTATTTCGAGGGGCTTTACCGTGCCGGCTGGCCGCGGCCTGCAACCCTTTTGAGCGGATGACCGGACGGCGCCAGCGCGGATAATGGCCAGCATGGCCGGATGGTTGCCGGTTTCGGCGTGTTGTTGTGCGCAACCGCTACCGGCATCTTGCACGACGGCTCATCATGGCGTCGCCAACCCGAAGGAGAGCCCCGCTTGTCCGCAGTTTCCCTCACCATGTTGTCCTCCATGGCGACCCGGCCGTTGTTGACCGATCTGATGGCCGAATTGGGCGGCCGCACGCCTTGTGCGGTGCAGCTCGAGAGCGCCGGTGGTGTCGATGTGGCGCGTCGCGTGCAGGATGGCGAAGCAGTCGACCTGGTCGTGCTCGCCGCGGGCGCGATCGAGCAGCTCATCGACAGCGGTCGGCTGCTGGCTGGCAGCCGGGTCGATGTGGTGCGATCGGGCATGGGTGTTGCCGTGCAAACGGGCCATCGCCGGCCCGATATCGGCTCCGAGGCAGCCGTGCGCGCGGCGGTGCTTGGAGCCGCCACCATTGGCTATTCAACCGGACCCAGTGGAAAGTACCTGGTGTCGTTGTTCGAGCGTTGGGGCATCGCGCAGCAGATCGCCAAGCGCATCGTGCAGGCTGCGCCGGGCGTGCCGGTTGCGTCGATGGTGGCCCGGGGCGATGTCGAGCTCGGTTTCCAGCAGCTGAGCGAATTGCTGGGAGTGCCGGGTATCGCGGTGCTGGGCCCATTGCCGCCGGAGATCCAGCACATCACGGTATTCGCGGCTGCGGTCTCGGCGACCTGCACCCGACCCGACGCCGCGCGTGCCTTGCTCGATTTACTGGCGGGGCCGCAAGCGCTGGTCAGCAAACGCCGCCATGGCATGGAGCCGGCTTGATCCGCGGACATCGCCGTGCCGGAACCTGCGCCGCGGTCGGCGGCGGCCGATCTGCTCGGCGTGGGACCGTTCATGACTGAATCCGAGGCGCTGGATGTGGTTGCCGTGCGCGTGATCGAGAGCGCGGACCATGAGCGGACGGTGTGGACGGACGCCGATCGCGCCTGGGCCAGTCACGAGGCCGCGGCCGCGGTCGGTGAGTCCGCTGCGCCCGGGTTGTTCCTGGCACACCGGGCCGGGCTGGCGCTCAGGCGTCTGAACAACCGCCTGGCTCCGTTGCGCAAGGGCATCGATGCGCTGGCCTGGCGCCCCTGGCTGGGCGTCGCCGTCGTGGTTGCCGCCTTCCTCGCCGGCCTGCTGGCCGACCGGCTGGGTAACGCCCAGCGCATCAATGTGCTGGCGCCGCCCGTGCTGCTGTTGCTGGCCTGGAACCTGCTGGTCTACCTGTTCCTGCCGACGGCCCCGTTGTGGAACCGCATGGCGGGTCGCACCGCCAACCCCTTGCGCTCGCTGGTGGCCTTTCTGGGTACGGCGGGTTGGCTTGCCGCGCGCAAGACGGGGCAGGGCGCGCCGGTGGGGCGCTGGCTTGGCGCGGTGACATCTGAATGGGGGCGATTGGCCGCGCCGCTGTACCGGGCGCGTGCCGCACGCATCCTGCATCTGGCGGCGGCCGCGCTGGCGTCGGGCATCGTTGCGGGCCTCTATCTGCGTGGCCTCGCGTTCGAATACCGCGCGACCTGGGAGAGTACCTTTCTCGGGCCCGAGACCGTGCGCGCGCTGCTGGCAACCGTGCTGGCGCCAGGGGCCTGGCTCGGTGGCATGTCCGTCCCGGACCTGGCCCGCGTCGAGGCCATGCGCACGCCCGGTTCGGAGAACGCCGGCGCCTGGCTGCATCTGATGGCGTTGACCTTGCTCATGCTGGTGGTGCTGCCGCGCCTGCTGCTGGCGGCGCTGGCCGCCTGGCGCGAGGGCCGTCTGGTGCGCGACCTGCCGCTGCAACTCGAGCAGCCGTACTTCCAGCGCCTGTTGCGCGGCTTTCACGTCGATCCGAGCCCGGTTCTGGTGCTGCCGTACGGATACACGCCGTCGCAGCCGGCGGTCGCGGGCCTGGAGATTTTGCTGGCGCGCCTTGTCGGCGGCGCGGCCACGGTCCATTTGGCGCCTCCCGTCGCCTATGGGGACGACGACGATCCGTCTTTGGCGCGACTCACCGATGCACCGGGGCCGCTGGTCCTTGTTTTCAATCTGGCCGCGACACCCGAGCGAGAAACCCACGGCGCCTTCGCGCTGGCGGCGAAGGCCAGGGCATCGGCCGCCCAGCCGTTGCTGGTGGTGGTGGACGAGACCAGCTTCAAGTCCCGCACCAGCGACGAGCCGCAGCGCCTGGAGCAGCGTCGCGACGCCTGGCGCGACTTGCTGCAGCCCGCCGGCATCGAGCCAGCATTCGTCGATCTCGTGGCCCCGGAGCTGGCGGCCGATGCCGCCATGGACGCGGCGCTCTGGGTGCCGAGCCGATGACTGCCGGCGCCACCATCTCCCTGTCGCTGATCTCGCACACCAATGCCGGCAAGACGACACTCGCGCGTACTTTGCTGTCGCAATCCGTTGGCGAGGTGCGCGACGCGGCGCACGTGACAGTGGCCTCCACCGCCTATCCGCTGATCGACACGGCGCAGGGCGACCAGCTGACGCTGTGGGATACGCCGGGCTTCGGCGACAGTGTCCGGCTGGTCAGGCGCCTGCGTCAGCACGGCAATCCGATCGGCTGGTTCATGTCCCAGGTCTGGGACCGCTTCAGCGATCAAGCCTTCTGGCTCAACCAGCTCGCGGTACGCAATACCCGCGAGCAGGCCGATGTGGTGCTGTACCTGGTCAATGCGACCGAGGAGCCGGGTGACGCCGGCTACCTGGGGCCGGAGTTGTCGGTGCTCGAATGGATCGGAAAGCCGGTCATCGTATTGTTGAATCAGACCGGCGCGCGCCGTCCACGGGAGGAAGAGGCGCGTGACGAAGACCGCTGGCGCAGCGCGCTGAAACAATGGCCGCAAGTCCGGGCGGTGCTGAGCCTGGATGCCTTCGCCCGTTGCTGGGTCCAGGAGTTTGCGCTGTTCGACAGCATCGACGCGGTGCTGGGGCCAGCCCAGCGCGGTGCCTTTGCGCGTTTGTCTTTGGCCTGGCGCGAGCGACGCATGGCGCAGTTCGCTGAGTCCATGCGGGCGCTGGTCAGGCCACTGGCGCAGGCCGCGGGCGACCGGGAGGCGATGCCACCGACCAGCATGCGCGAAAAGGCGATGCGCCTTACCGGCCTGGCCCGTGGCAGGGAAGCCGGCGCGCAGGCACGTGCGATGGCTGCCATGGCGGCCCGACTGGAGGCAGGGCTGCAAGAGAGCCTGCAGCAGCTGATTGCCATCCACGGGCTCGAGGGCAAGGCGGCCAATGAGGTGGTCGAGCAAGTGGCACGGGACGTGCAAGTCCAGGCGCCCGTCGATGAAAGCAAGGCAGCGCTGGTCGGCGGTGCGATGTCCGGTGCCTTGAGCGGCGTGGCCGCGGATCTGGCCATGGGAGGCTTGTCGTTTGGAGCCGGCATGTTGACCGGTGCGGTGCTGGGCGCGTTCGGCGGTGCCGGGCTGGCGCGCGGGTTCAACACCCTGCGCCATCAGTCGCAGACCGTGATCCAATGGGACCCGGCCTTCCTGCAGCAGCAGGTCAACGGCGCCTTGTTGCGTTACCTGGCGGTGGCCCATTACGGGCGCGGGCGCGGTGAATGGCAGCAACGTATCTACCCGGAGTTCTGGCACACCCTGGCGGTCAAGACTGTGGCCGACCATGTGCATGCGCTGGACCAGGCCTGGGAGTCGCGCCATGGCCCGCCCGAGGCGCTCAACGATGCCCTCACACAGGTGCTGGACGACATGGCGCGTGCGGCGCTCGATGCGCTCTATCCCGGCGCACTCAGGCTCACGGATGCGTCACCTGATTGACATATCAGCGTCATAGCATACGGTTTTGAATGGATGTTCTGGCCGGTCCTCGGTCCGCTAGCGCGCCGGTGCCGTGAGGGGCGAACAATGCGGAACAAGGAACGGTTGAGTGCGGCTTGGACGGCACGGATGCAGCAGCATCCGTCCACGCATTGGTCGCGCAAAGTGCGCGAAGGCAAGGGTCCATTGGCCGAGCTGCTGCGCTGCGGTGGCTTGCGTCCGGTCTACCAGCCGATCGCGTCGCTCGCCAGTGGCGCCGTGTTTGCCCACGAGGCATTGATTCGGGGACCGGTGTCGTCCCCGATGCATAGGCCGGCCGCCCTGCTCAAGGCCGCCGCGCGGGAGAACCTCGATTTCGTCTTCGAGACTGAATGCGCCATACTGGCGGTGCAGGAAATGGGTGCAATCGGCGATCCGGGTCGGCTGTTCGTCAATCTCAGCGCCGATGCCCTGGTTCGGTTGTTGCGCGTTGGCGGGCGCGACGCGCTGGTCGACATGGTCGGCGGCCTGGGCCTGCTGCCACGCATGCTGGTGTTCGAGATCACGGAACACACCCGGGTTGTCGACATGGACAAACTTGCACGGGCGGTGGAAACCACGCGCACCGCGGGTGTCTCTCTGGCGCTGGACGATTTTGGCGATGGCCGATCCAGCTTGCGCCTGTGGTCCCAGATCAAGCCCGAGTTCGTCAAGATCGACAAATACTTCAGCAGCGACATCAGCCGGCACGCGGACAAACTCAAGACCATCCAGGCCTTGCAGCAGATTGCCAGCATCTTCCACACCGAGTTGATTGCCGAGGGCATCGAAACCCAGGACGACCTGCGTGTCTTGCGCGACCTTGGCATTGCGTACGGACAGGGTTATCTGCTGGGGCGTCCCGAGTCGCAGACTCGGGAGCGCATCGCCAACGAGGCGTTCGAGATCCTGCTGGACCGCCGGGTATCGATTTTTCCGGAGTTGGTGCGTACCGCCCAGCGCGGTCACCTGCACTCCATACCATTACTGGCTGCCCCGGTTGCCAGGATTGGAACCACGAACGACGAACTCGCGAAGATCTTCCTGCGCGAGGAGGGCCTGCATGCGATAGCCGTCGTGGACGCGGGGCGGCCCATCGCCATCATCAACCGCTCGTTGTTCATGAACGAGTACAGCAAGCTGTATTACCGCGAGGTGTGGGGCCGTAAATCCTGCTTTGTGCATGCGAACCGGCAGCCTCGGCTGATCGAACGCGACCACAAGGTGGACGAGCTGATCGGCATCCTGACCTCGGACGACCAGCGCTATCTGTCCGACGGATTCATCGTGACCGAGAACGGGCGCTATGCCGGGCTGGCGACAGCAGATCTGTTGGTACGCTCTGTCACGGAGACGCGCATCGAGGCCGCGCGCCACGCCAATCCGTTGACCTTTTTGCCCGGCAACGTTCCCATCAGCCAGCATATCGAACGGCTACTGGCGAGTGGCGGCTCATTCGTCGCCTGTTATGCGGACCTGAACCATTTCAAGCCTTACAACGACCGGTACGGCTACTGGCGCGGAGACGAGATGATCCGTTTGCTCGCCGCCATCTTGCTGTCGCATTGCGACACGCAGCGCGACTTTCTCGGGCATGTGGGAGGCGACGACTTCATCATACTGTTCCAGAGCAACGATTGGCGAGAGCGCTGTGCGTGCATCATTGAGGAATTCGACGCGCGTGCCTTGCGGATGTTCGACGAGCCTTCACGCAGCCGCGGTGGAATCGACGCCGAGGATCGCCATGGCGTGATACGTTTTTTTCCGTGCACCAGTCTGTCAGTGGGAGCGGTGGTCATTCCTATCGGGGTCTTCCGGCGTGCCGAAGATGTTGCCTCGCGTGCAGCCATGGCCAAGCACCATGCGAAGTCGGTACCCGGGGGGCTTTATGTGTTGCCGGAGCCGGATCGGTCCGATTCCGCGGACGTGGGAGCGGTCTAGTTTTCGGTCAGCGTCAAAGTCCACGACGTTTTCTGCCAGGCCAGCACCTCCTCGCGCAGCAGGTGGGCGGACTGCGGATAGGCGTCTGTCCAGCCCGTGCGGCTCGACAGCATGAAGCCGCGCTCCCGCGACGGATCGGGCGCCAGCACCAGGCCGCCGATGTCGGGCTCGCGGCGCGCGTGGCACAGAATGATCGCCAGCCGCAACGCCAGCAACTGCTGGACCAAAATGGCGTCGTCGAAGTCGACCGTGAGTTTTCGCAGCTTGCCACGGTGTCCGAGTACCAGCAGGCTCAGGCGATGCAGTTCGGCCAGCGCGAAGCCGGTGGCATCGGCGTTGTCCAGGATGTAGGCTCCGTGCTTGTGGTAGTCGCTGTGGGAAATATGGGCGCCGATCTCGTGCAATTGGGCTGCCCAGCGCAGTTTGCGTGTGTTGCGATCGCCTTCGTCGCGCGACAATTCCGGCAGATGTTCCATCAATTGGGCGAACAGGCGTGTCGCGGCCTTTTCGACGCGGGTGGCATGCGCAATGTCCACATCGAACCTGGTCATCAGGCGCTGCACCGAGGCGGTTCGAACATCGTCGTGGTTGGCCGCCGCGCCAAGCATGTCGCCGAGCAGGCCATGCCGCAGCCCGCCATCAGCGGTCACCATCTGGTCGATCTGCAGCAGATCGAAGATCGCGCGCAAGATGGCGACACCGCCGGCAAGAATATGGCGCCGGTCCTCCTTCATGCCGGGCAGTCGAAGCCGGTCCGCGTTTTGCGCCTCGAGCAGGCGCGACATCAGCCAGTCCAGCCCATCCTGGGTCACGCTACCGGCAGGCGCGCCGGAGGCGAGCAGAATGTCGCCGACGGCGCCGACCGTGCCAGCCGATCCGTACGCGACGTCCCACCTGTCGCAACCGTAGGCTTCCAGCGACTCGTCGAGCACCGCCTTTGCCGCGATCTCGGCGACCTGGAAGGCATTTCGGGAGAATTGCCCATCCGGAAAATAGCGTGTCGACCAGGCGATGCTGCCGACCCGGTAGGACTCCATGCGCATCGGCTTGTTGCCCTTGCCCACGATCAGTTCGGTGGAGCGTCCGCCGATATCCACCACCAGACGCCGCTCGGCGGAGCGCGGCAACATGTTGGAGACGCCCTGGTAGATCAGCCGGGCTTCCTCGCGCCCGGAGATCACGTCGATCGGAAAACCGAGGATCTGGTTGGCACGCTCCAGAAAAGCGTCACGGTTGCGTGCTTCGCGCAGGGTCTGCGTTGCGACTGCCCGTACCTGCGCACGGTTGAATCCGGACAGCCGCTCGCCGAAACGTGCCAGGCAGTCCCAGCCGCGCTGCATGGCCGGTACGCTCAGATTGCGATCGGCATCCATTCCAGCACCCTGGCGGATGGACTCCTTGAGGTACTCGGTGCGCTCGAAATGTCCGTGGTCCAGGCGCACGATCTCGAGCCGAAAACTGTTGGAGCCGAGATCGACCGCCGCCAGGAGTGTTCCGTTTTGCATGGGCTTGCGGGTGCTTTTGTCAGCACCAGCATACCATCCGGTCGTGGCGTCCAAAGGCACGAACGGGCGCGAACCCATCAGTAAACGTCAGGCACCAGCAGCTCTGCTGGAATCGGTCTGCGAACATAATCGTCGTGCCGGATGCGAGGCGGCAATTCAACTGGCGCGTGCTCGATTTCGGCGTACGGCAGCAGCCCGAGCAGATGGTGAATGCAGTTGAGCCGGGCCTTTTTCTTGTCGACCGCCTGTACGACCCACCACGGCGCCTCCGGGATATGCGTGCGTTCCATCATGATTTCCTTGGCGCGGGTGTACTCTTCCCAGCGCCGGCGCGACTCCAGATCCATCGGGCTGAGTTTCCACTGCTTGAGCGGATCGTGAATCCGGCCGAGGAAGCGCAGGTGCTGTTCCTCGTCCGAGATCGAAAACCAGTATTTGATGACCTGGATACCGGAGCGCACCAGCATGCGTTCGAATTCCGGCACGGTCCGGAAGAACTCTTCGTATTGCTCGTCGGTGCAAAAGCCCATGACCCGCTCAACCCCGGCGCGGTTGTACCAGCTGCGGTCGAACAGCACGATTTCTCCGGCCGCCGGCAGGTGCGCGACGTAGCGCTGGAAATACCACTGGGTTTGTTCGCGGTCGTTGGGCGCTGGCAGGGCTGCAACCCGACATACGCGGGGATTGAGGCGCTGGGTGATCCGCTTGATCACGCCGCCTTTGCCAGCGGCATCTCGGCCCTCGAACAGAATCACCACCTTATGGCCACTGTGCACGACCCAGTCCTGCAATTTGACGAGTTCTCCCTGCATCCTGAATAGCGCATGGAAATAGGCACGCCGCTGCTGCACCTGGTCGTTGCCGGTCTCGGCTCCCGTGGTTTGCGCAGCCTGGTCCAGGTTGCGGTCCTCCAGTTCCAGTTCGAGCTCTTCGTCGTAACCGTCAGCCAAATCGCGACGGATACGCTGCACCAGGTCGTCTTCTTCAAAACCCACCGTGATCTCCTCGACCGAGCCATTGCGGCTCCAGACCGTTGAACGATAGTCGCGCCCGATGACGATCCTGTGACAAATCCAGGACAGACCTCGTTGTCCCGCAGCGCGATGATCAGTGCCGGCGGCGGCCTGCGACGACGCCACGCAGGAAGGCCGCCAGGTCGGCCCGCGCCTCGATCCGTTCGACTACACCGATGGCCTGCTCGAGATCGCGGTCAGCTCCGATGCGGCTTTGCATCTCCACCGCTTCGGGGTACCACTTGCGCACCATGCGCTGCGGCAGCACCCCGCGCAATGCTTCGATGCTGTAACGTGTGCGTTTGGCCAGCAGCCGGACGTCGTGCAGCGACTGCGGATCGTGGGCCGCCTTGTTCGCGCGCTTGAGCCGCGCATGAATGCGCGTGGCGCGGTCGCTCGCCCAGCGCCGCAGCGACGGCGCGTCGCTGCTGGCGGAGTCCAGCCATGCCGGAGCAGCGTCGAGCCACCGCGTTGCCTGCAACAGGCACGCTCCCACGGTCGGAACCTCGAGTGCATACCGCACGGCTATGCGCTGCTCGACACCGGCCTGCACCAGTGACTGCATCATCGTATCCCACGCCTGGGCACGATCGGCACTGCCCGCGACAAAGGCGTCTTGCAGCGGCGGCAAGGTTTCGGTCCGGGCCACGTCGAGGTCGCGCTGGTCGCCGAGAAACGCGAGCAAAGACCGCAGCGCCGCCCAGTCCGGTTGGTCGAGCGCCGGCAGCACTGACGTGAACAAGCGGCGTGCGATGCGCAG
>Ga0105047_10008461_pt1 | contig 17125 bp, 9 predicted proteins | sample MAT04_FD_78384 | JGI IMG/M metagenome (GOLD analysis project Ga0105047, IMG submission 78384) | Freshwater microbial communities from Lake Fryxell liftoff mats and glacier meltwater in Antarctica - MAT-04 (megahit assembly) | ecosystem: Environmental > Aquatic > Freshwater > Ice > Liftoff...
CGCACGCGTTCCTCATGGAGAACGTCGAAGGGCTCGCTTACTCCAAGAAGCATGACGGGCTCACCCACGTGCTCTCGCTAATCGATGACATCAACCGGCGAGCACGCGTGCGGTACCGGCCGAGATCCCGAGCGAGCCCCTCCTGGCAGGTGGAGACTCACGGGCGTGAACGCGAGGCGGGAAACCCACGTTCGCCGCGAGCACCGCTCCCGCGCCCGCGCCCGCCGGAGAGGGCGCGATGAATCGCGCCCCTACGACACCCGCCTCCCGCGCCCGCGCCCGCTCCCTACTCCCGCAGCTGCACGGCCAACGCCTCGAGAATCACCGCGTTCCAGTCCCGCCAAGCGTGCGCTCCGTCGTACTCCACCGCGACATGCTCGATCCCCGCGGCGGTCAGATGCGCGTGCAACGCCTCGCTGCCCTCGCGCACCTCCGCCCGATCGTTCGTGCCCCACGCCAAGTAGATCCGCGCCGATACGTCCTCCGGCGAGCGCCACAAGAGATACGGGTCATCGCGCTCCACCCGGCTGCGCGGCCGAGTAGGACCGAACACGTGGTAGGTCGGAATGATGATCTGAAACACCCGATCACTCGCGAACGCGATCCGTCGATCGGTATCCAGCGCAGGCCCGGAGATCGAGGTCAGCGACGAAAACAACTCGGGGTGATGCACGAGGAACCGCGTCGCCCCATCAGCGCCCATGGAGACCCCCATCACGTGGCAGCCCTCGGGACAGGCCTGGGTGTGGTAGCGCCGCGACACCGCGGGCAAGAGCTCGAGGAGCACGAAGTCCTCGTAGTTGCGGGTCCCGTCGTACCAGTTGGCCCAGAAGCCCAAGTTGCCCTCGGGCACGACCACGATGGCGCGCGGGATCGTTCCATCGGCCATCGCGGCGAGCACCCGCTCCCCGAGGCCCGCGCGATCCCAACAGTCCGGCCCATCACCGCCGCCGTGCAGGAACACGACGACCGGCAGCTCCTCGGATCCATCCAGATCCTGAGGCACCAGCACCGCATACTCCATCCACGTCCCGCGCATCGCATCGCTCGGGGTCCGCCGGTAGGTCAGCGCGCGGGGGAAGCGATCGCCCCAGTCCTTGGTCGCGTGGAGGAAGTCGATCGATGGCCCGACGGGCTCTCGATGCGCGCCTGGCATGAAGCGCATTGCGCCGCCGTCGGAGGGCACGTCGTCGAGCGCGAGCCAGCAGGACAGGGCGCGGGCCTCGGCCACCGGCCAGTTCGGAAGGTCGCGGTGCCAAGGAATCGTCTGCCCACCGCTTGGCGGCTTCACGATGATGTGATCGTGGAACACGCGAACGAGGTCGCAGTCGAGCAACTCGGCCGCGATTGCTGCGGCGCGCGGTAGGCGAAGCTGTTCGTCGAAGGCTGTGTTCTTCTCCCAGACGTTCGTCCATTGGGATACGAGCTCGAGGTATTCGGCCAGTGGCACCTCGATCTCGGCGGCCCAGGTCGCTGCCTGTTCTTCGAAGGCTTCCCGGAGCTGAGCGACACGGTCGGGCGGCACGAGATCGGGCACGACGAGGTAGCTGTCGCGCCGGAAAGCCGCGAGATCTGCACGCGTGAGTTCAGACATCGCCGACCTCCGACACAGGTGCCCCGTCCTCGACGACGGAGCAGAGCGGGTGACGGGGAGCGTTCGCGTGTCGCCACCGTGCTCGATGCGAGAGAAAGACGCACGACCACGCGGGACGCTCGCCGTCGCGAATCATGGCGGGCGAGGAGTGGAAGGTCAGGGGAGAGAAAGCGACCGCATCACCCGCTCGATAGCTCGGAATCAACGCAGGCCACGCGTCGGGATTGAAGCGGGTCACAGCGCTCGCGTCTTGTGGGCGACCGTCGTGCAGGTCGACCACCGGCTCCACCCCGAGACGATGGCTCCCCGTAGCGAAGCGGAGGCCACCAGTCGTCTCGTCGACCGCATTCAGCGGAACCCAGAAGACCAGCGCAAGCGGCAAGTCGATGGGCCAGAAGCCGAAGTCCTGATGCCAGGGAAAGGGCTTCTGCCCGGGCTTCTTCACAAGAAGCAGATCCTGGAAGAGCACGACTGCCTCACCAAGCAGCTCCGCTGCAAGCGGCCGGAGCGCATTCGCCGCTGACCGCGTCGACGATGCCCCGCCGTATCGGAACGGGTTGAGCCACTGCTCGACGATGGTGGATAGCGGCGGCGCTTCCTGGGGAGGCGGTCGATGCGTGTAGAGAACCTGTCGGCTCGTCGCACACCCGGACGTTCTCACGGCCGCGAGAGCTGCGACGAGATCAGCCAACGTGTGCTCGCCGACAACGCCCCGAAGCACCGTTGCGCCGTCACGCTCGAGCGCAGCGCGTTCCACCGTGAGAGCATCGGGTTCGGGCTTCACCGGCGCTGAGAATACCTCCGTCGTGGTTCCACGGGCGCCGCGCGTTCAGCGGAGCATCTCGCGCGGCACTCTTCCACGGGCGAATGCTCTGCCATCGCGTCTCGCGAGCCGCCACACGCGCGGGTAGTGGGGCGGCAGTTTGCGCGGATGCTCGAGAGGTGCTCGAACCACGTCACCGCTCGCCCGTATCCCGCTCTCCGTTGGGGACGGCGATCCGCCTGGGCTGTATCGCTCAGTAGTAGCCCTAACACGGCGTCAGTTGCGGTACGCTGAGAGCATTGGGACTCTGGAGGAATGCGTAGTCATCCAGTTCAGCGCCGGTTCGCGGTCGAGGACCTCGTACGCGTGCGGCCCGCCGATCAGCAGCGCCGCTATGTCGCGTCGCAGCGATCGGGGAGGATTGATCCGAACCCTCACCAGATCGACGCCGTGATCTTCGCGCTCAAGCGAATCCCCGATGGCGGCTGCATCCTTGCGGACGAAGTGGGCCTCGGGAAGACCATCGAAGCCGGGTTGATCATCGCCCAACTCCTTGCCGAGGGCAAACAGCGGGTGCTGCTCATCACGCCGAAGGCGCTCCTCGGCCAATGGCGCGAGCAGTTGTTTACACTCTTCTCAATCGTGGCCACGGAGAACGGGCCGGGCATTGATCTAGCTCTGCCTGGCGTGTTCTTGGTGACGCGTGACTTCGCGGGGGGAGAGAATGGTGTCGAAGTTCTTGGGGGAGTACCGCCATTCGACCTCTGCGTGATCGACGAGGCCCATGAGATATTCTCGGCGATCTACAAGCGCTTCGATCGGGACGGCATCTATCTCCCGGATTCGGACAAGGCGAAGATGGCGGGCCGCGTTCGAACGCTGCTTCGCGAGACGCCCGTTCTACTGCTGACCGCGACGCCGATTCAGAACTCGCTCACCGAGCTGTGGGGGCTTGCCCAGTTCGTCGAGCCCACCGGAACGTTGCTAGGGAACCTCGCGACATTTCGAGAACTGTTCTGTGAAGCGGACGATCGTCAGCTCGCCAGGGGGCAGGAGCACGAACTCCAGAGTCGTCTCGCCGAGATCTGTCAGCGGACCCTTCGCCGGCAGGCACAGGAGTTCATGAAGAGACCCTTCGTGGGCCGGCGCACGCGACTGTTCGAGTACTCAATGACGGCCGATGAACACGCGCTCTACGACGACGTGACGGCGTACTTGCTGCAGCCGGGGATCTGTGCGTTCCGCGGCCACCACCGGCGCCTGCTTCTGCTCGGGTTCCATCGGCGCATGGCCTCATCGATCGCGGCGCTGGCCGCGAGTCTCGACAGGGTGGCAGAACGCCTCGAGTCGATGCTGGGGAACGCCAGCGCGATACACGGAGCCGAGACCGCTCTGACGCTCCTCGACGACCTTGAGGATGACGACGCGCTGCCGGACGAGGACGTCGACGAGGGGGAGTCGCCCACACCCGAGGCGATCGCCGGTGAACTGCAGCGGGTGCGGTCGTTCGTGCAGCGGGCGAGGGCCCTACCCTCGGACGCGAAAGCTCAGGCGCTCATCCGAGCGGTCCGAATGGTCATCGAGCGAGCCGCGCGAGGGCAGGGGAGCGGCAAGGTCGTTGTCTTCACCGAGTCCATCACCACACAGGACTATCTGCGGCAGATCCTGTGCGAGAGCGGCTTGTTATCGGACGGGGAGGTCACCCTGTTTCGGGGCCAGAACGAAGGTCCGCGGGTCGCCGAGGCACTTGAACGGTGGCGAGTTGACGAACTCGCGCGCCTTCCCAAGACCGCTCATCCAACGCGCGAGATCGCGACGCGTCTCGCGTTGGTCCACGAGTTCCGAACGCGCAGCAAGGTTTTCATCTCCACTGAGGCCGGCGGAAAGGGGCTCAACCTCCAGTTCGCCGACACGCTGATCAATTACGACTTGCCATGGAACCCTCAGCGTATCGAGCAGCGCATTGGCCGGATCCATCGCTACGGGCAGACGACCGACGTTCTCGTGATCAATTTCGCGGCCGAGGGCAACGAGGCGCAGAAGCTGACGCTCGAGATATTGAGCAAGAAGCTCGATCTCTTCGGCACCGTACTTGGTGCATCCGACGAGGTCCTACACGAGCCATCGAGCGACGCCCCCGAGTCTTTGGTCGGCGCGGTGGGTGCGGACTTCGAAGCGAGGCTACGCCGCATCTATCAGAATGCACGGAGTCAGGCGGAGATCGAGAGCGAGCTCGTTACCCTGCGCCACTCGATGGACGACGAGCGAGTTCGCTTCGACGACACGCATCAGCGCACCGCCGGGCTCATCGAGAGCCGCTTTGACGAGCAGGTGAAGCGGGCCTTCCGCGGCATACAGGACGTGCTCCCGTCGGAACTCGCCGCGTTCGACCGGGATCTCGAGAACGTCGTCACCAACTACCTCGACGCGGTGGGTGCAACGTACCACCGCGACGAGGTGGAAAGCGGCGCGCGTCTCCATGTCGATGGCTGCGCGCTGCTGCCCGAAAATCTGCGCGAGGGTTTCGTCGCGCATCTTGGTGATGCGCGAGATGCAAAGGATGTCGAGCCCCTCCATCTCGGCCATCCACTCGTGCGCGCCGCGATCGACGAGGCCCGAGGTGCGAGCACGAGCCTCCTGACCGTGAGCGCCCGCGCCCCGGCCGGCATGACGGTGGGTGCTCGTGGACGGCTGCGCCTCGTGAAGATTCGATACCTAGGTTACGAGGTGCTCGAGGAACTGGTTCCGGTTGCGGTGATCGAGGGCGAGGCCACGTCGCTCCCGCCAGAACAAGCGGCGGCCTTGCTCGCAGCCGAGTCGCGGGATGCCGACGCGAACGCGTTTTGTGTCGAAGTGAGCGACGAGGACTTGGACGACGCTGTGGAAGGAGCGGTCTTCGTAAACGAAGAAGCTGTGTCAGTGCGTGAGCAGCAGCGATTCTCGCGGGCCGTGCAGCAGATCGAGACCTCGATGGAGGACCGGACGCTCCTACTGGAGCGTCGTCGTCTTGACGCGGTCGTTCAGCGCGAGGACGCAGAGAGCAAACGCAACGCTGCGGTCGGGGCCGATGCGCGAACAAAGACAGAGAGGACACTTGGGCGTTGCGAGGCGACACTCGAGAGAATCGAGTCCGAACTCAGTCGCCTACGCAGGCGTGACGACGACGAATATGCGCGCTGGATGGAGCGTGCGAACGCCCGGCGGTCGCGACCGCCGGAGGTCGAGACGCTGCTCGATGTGCGCTTCGAGTTGGTAGGCAGTTTCGAGCTGGTGGGAGCCGATGCTTGACGACGAACCGGGGGAGGACGATGTGGCGCTGAAGGTGTTGCACACCGCTGATTGGCATCTCGGCAAGAAGTTCGTGAACTTCGCTGATGCCGACCGGCCGAAGCTCACACGGGCACGTCTCGACGTGATCGATCGCATTCTGAACGTCGCTGAGCACAACTCCGTCGACGTCGTTCTGTGTGCGGGCGATCTGTTTGACGAGCCGAGCCCCGAGGAGATGTGGTGGGCGGGGCTCGCCGAGAAGCTCGCGCGGCGGAAATGGACCGGCCGTCCCGTCGTGCTCCTCCCGGGTAACCACGACCCGCTCACGGACACCTCGGTCTATCACCCGTCGCACCGGTTCCGCAGCCTGCTACCCGAATGGGTACACGTAGTTGATCGCGATGACTTCGAGTTGCCGCTTTCGGACAGCGCCGTGCTTGTGTCCCGGCCTTGCCGTCGGCAATCGGGGCAGAACGACAACGCGCTCTTGCTACCCGAACGGATGCCAGGCGACGAGCGCATTCGGATAGGGATGGTCCACGGCTCCACGTTCGACATGCCGGGGCACCAGACGAACTTTCCCATCGACAAGGACGCGGCCGTTCGACGCGGGCTCGACTACCTCGCGATCGGGGACACCCATGCATGGAAAGAGTACCCGCCGCCGACCGCCCCTACTGTGTACCCGAGCGCGCCGGAGCAGACGACGTTCGGCGAGACGGACACCGGCAATGTGGCGCTCGTGTTCTTTCAGAAGCACGGTAGAAGACCCCTCATCCGCAAGGAGCGCGTCGCTCAATGGACGTGGCGCGTCGAGACGGTGCGGGACATCGAGTCGCTTCGAGCGCTGATGACTGACGGTAGCCTGCGCCAAGTGGTCCTTCGCCTCCGAGTCGAGTTCCATGCGACGCCCGCAGAATACGATGAGGCGGAGCGAATCCTCGCGGACCTCCAAGGAACGCCGGCCAAACACGGCCGGGTCGGCGTCATGCAGATCGAGCGTGATGGCCTGGAGCTGGACACTCGAGATATCGAACAGGTGTTTGACGGCCTGCCGGCCGTGTTGCGGGCCACCGCACGTGCACTCAAGGACGCAGAGGCGAGCAATCCACAGGTAGTCCAGCGCGCTCTGTTTCAGCTCTACCAACTGAGTCGAAGTCGTGGGGCCGACACGTGAAGCTGCTTCGCGCCGAGGTGGAGAACTTCGCCTGCATTCGCAATGCCGCTATGGACTTTGGCCCAGGGTTAAACGTGCTCTTCGGGCCGAACGATCTCGGCAAGTCCACCTTCGGTAGGGCGATTCGTGCTGCGCTGCTCATGCAGCATACAAGCGCGAGCGCGGATGCCTTCATCGAGTGGGACAGCGGCGAGAGTCCGAGCGTGAAGGTGACCATCGAGCTTCCAGATCGACGGATCTGGCGCGTCGAGAAGCGCTTCGGGATCAGCGGCTCCTCGATGCTCCGAGAGTCAACGGACGGCGTGAGCTTCAGTCCGTACAAGAGGGCGCGTGAGGTTGACGAGGAGCTTCGCGCCACGCTCGGGTGGGGCGTCGCGTCGCCGGCCACGAAAGGAGCGCCGCGCGGGCTACCAACGAGCTTCCTTGCAACAGTGCTGCTTGGCGAGCAGACCGACGTCGGTGGCGTGCTGAAGCAGACACTCGAGGCCGATACGGACGAATCGGGGCGTGCCCGACTCACCCATGCGCTCGCCGCGTTCGCGCAGGAGCCGCTATTCAAGCGCATCCTCGACGAGGCCCAGGGTCAGGTCGACCTTGCCTTCACACCGACGGGGTCCCGCAAGCGCGGCAAGAGTTCCCCGTTTCGGGATGTCACGGACGAAGTGAAGCGCGCCAAGGACGAGATGGAGCGGCTCGCCCGACGGGTCGACGAGAGCGAGAACGCCCGTCGCGAGCTCGAGCTCTGCAACGAAGAGCTCCTGCGCGTGCGAGAAGCTAGAGACCTCGCGCTCGAACTCCGCGACACGGCTCGCACGGCGCGTCGCATTGCGGACGCCCGCCGTTCCGTGACGGATGAGTTCACGGCCGCCCGGGAGTCGTTCGCGGCGCAGGAGGCGCAGATTGCTGAGTTGCACGCACGTGAGTCGACGCTCGCCGAGACACGGGCGCTGGTCGACAGTGCAAATGCGGACAAGGCGCAGCTGGAAGCCAAGAAGAGCGACCTGATCGAACAGAGGAGGGGGTGCGAGGAGGCGCTGCGACAGGCGACAGGTGATGATGCGGAGCACGCGCGCCAACTTCGTCGCAGCGCGCTCGAAAGGCGCATGCTGGAGCTCCACTCGCAGACAGCGGTGATTGAAGTAGAGACCGAGAAGGCAAAGCGAGCACGCGGGCACCATACGGATCGGGAGCGAGCGAAACAGCAACTTAGTCGGCTTACGGCAGAGAGGGTGCAGTACGAGGCTGCCCTCCACGCGGGCGACGCCGCACGGACTGCGTGTGAACAGGCATCGAGCGTCGCCGATATTGCTGCGCGAGTGCTGGAACGTACGCGCCTGCAGGTGTCCATCAAGGAACTAGAGATTGTCCGCGACGAGGTCGTCGCCGACCGAGCGAAGGCGAACGAACATCGAGATCGTGCTCGTTCGCTTGCCGAACAGATACCGTCCGGGTTGCCGGCGCCTAGGGCAATCGAGTCGATGCAGGAGCTTCGGCACAAGTTGGATGTCGCTGAAGCAAGGCTCGGTGGCGGCCTTGCTGTCGTCGTCGCACGCATGGACGCCGTCGCCCTTATCGCGGCCGCCGACGGATCAGAGATCGAGTTGCCGCTGGAGGGGACGGTGTCCTTCGACGCCACACGTAGCTTCTCGCTACAGATCGGAGACATCGCGCGCATATCTGTGACGGCGGGTGAACGCGCAGCGCGGGAAGACGCTGCCCTGCTGCGCACGAGGTGGGACGTGGAGGTGGGCCCAGTGCTCTTCACTCTCGGCGCGCCCGATCTGTCGACGCTTGCCGAGCGCGTCCGCGATGCATCCAGGTTGCAGGTTGAGGCCGAGGAGGCGGAGAGGGAGGCGCGTTCGCTCGATGGGCGCGCCACGCTTCGTGAGGAACGACTCACCAAGCTCGCAGCTCTCCGCGACGAGGTTGCAGCGGTCGGTCGAGAACTCGCAGTTGAAGCGATCGAGCCCGCGACGCTTCTGATCGAGAGTCTCGCATCGACCTCTCTGGAGACGTATCGCACTCAGCTACGAGGCACCCACTCCGCCGCTCAGACCTCCTACGAGACTGCGCAGCGCCTGGCAGCTGGGGCAGACAGTGAGATGAAGGTACTTGCGGAGCGTGTCGCTACCGCAGAGAGCGCTCTCGACGAGCTCGGATCGAACCAGGTCATCGACTGGCAAGCGACTGAGACTGATCTCAGCGTGCGGTCGCACGAGATCGAGGACGCGCGTAGGCAAGTCGAGGCGGGCCTCGCGATTCTCGCCGCCGAGCGGACGGAGAGCGTGGGGCAAGCCGAGTCCGCGCTAGCGGCCGCCGCGGCGCACGTTGTGACCGCCGAAGCGAAGTTGACCGAGTCCAACGAGACGCTCGAGGAACGTCGAGCGCAGATTAATCGGCTCGAGGGCGAGATCGAGATCCGCAGGGCGTCCGCTGCGAAGATCGACGTCGAAGCGGCCCGGGGAGCCGTGGAGGGGATAGGCCGACGCCTCGACGAACTCCCCATGCCTCCGCGTACGGTGACCGACGACGATTTGCGTGATGAGGATCGACGTGTCGACGAGGCGGAGCGGTCTCATGACCAGGCAAACGACGCGGTTCGCAAAGCCGAGGGAGCTCTACAGACCGTCGGTGGCCAGGTTGTGCTTGAACAGCGAGACGCGGCGCGGGATGCCGTGCGCCAAGCCGAACAAAAGGAGCGTGATGTCGAGGTGGAGTACGACGCGTGGCGGCTCCTCACGGAAAAGCTGCGCGAGGCCGAGAACACCGAGGGAACGCATCTCGGCGAGGCTCTCAGCCAGCCCGTATCGGAGCGATTCGGCAAGCTCACGGCGGGTCGCTACGGAAAGCTTGAGGTCGCCCCGAACCTGCACGCCGAAGGCCTCCGTGTAGCCGGCAAGCTGAGGGAGCTTGGCGCCCTCTCGGTCGGAACGCAGGAGCAGCTCGCGACCTTGCTTCGTCTCACGATCGCCGAGCAGTTGGGGACCATGCTTCTCTTGGACGATCACCTGACCCAGACAGATGCAGCGCGCAGCGAATGGTTTCGCGAAGTGCTTCGCGAGCACGCCTCGAAAGCCCAGATCATCGTGCTCACTTGCCGTCCGCAAGACTACCTCCGTAAGGAGGATCTGCCGTCTGAGGGTGACATCACAGCCTCGCGCGCAGCGGGGATCGTGCGCGCCACCGACATGTCGAAGGTGATCGCACGTGGCGATGACCCATCGCCGCGTGTCGCGTCGAAATGACCAGGGACAGAACGACCTGTAGGCCCGTGCCCTTGGATTGGTTTCGCTGATGTCGACGCTCGATCGCGACATCGTTCAGACGCCTTTCGCGGTGCTTGCTGTCGAGACGACGGGGCTCTCGCCGATCCATGATCGTCTCCTCGAGCTGACCGTCGTCGTGGTTCGACCAGGCGACGAGCCGCAGGTCGTGTTCGACTCGCTCATTCACCCCGAGCGTCCTGTGACGGCGACCGACATCCACGGGATCACTGACGCCGACGTGGCGAGCGCCCCGAAGTTCTCTGAGATCGCGGACGCGCTCGTGGCGGCGTTCGCGAACCGGGTGGTGTGCGCGCACAACGCGTGGTTCGAGATCGCGTTCGTCGTCGCGGAGCTCGCGCGCTGTGAGCGCGTCTTTGCGGCGCCACACGTGTGCACGATGCTCCTTCCTCGAGCGATCGATGGGTCCGTGCCGCATCTCTCGCTCACCCAGTCATGTTCGCGTTGGAAGATCGACCCGCCCGAGGCGCACGCTGCACGCCCGAAGGCAATGACGGCAGCGAAGCTGCTTCGACACCATCATCGTGAGCTCCGCAGACGCGGCGTGCGCACGTTTGAGGACCTTCGCCGCTGTTCTTCGACTCCCTACGCGTTTTTCGAGAGTTTCGAGCAGCCACTCGTTGCTGCGCCGTCGGCGATGCACTTCACGCGCTCCCTCTCGCCGCGAGATAGGCCGGCTGCGCAGACGCGGCGGTCGAAGGTTGCCGAGTATCTCGACGCGGTGATGACGGCTGCGGGCGACATGCACCTCGATCCAGACGAACGGGGGTCGTTGCGAATGCTATCGCGGCAGCTCGGGCTCTCGGACGCCGAGGCTCGCGCCGTTCACGCGAAAATCTTCTGGGGCATGCTCGGGCGCTACGTCGAGGATGCAAGGATTGACGTCGTCGAGGCGGCGCACCTGGGTCGATTGCGACGCCTGCTGCACGAGCTGGGCTGGGCGCCAGGCGATGATGCGGCGGCACCGAGCAGCGCCGCGACGGGCGACGCCTGAGGTCGAGGTGGGGTGCATCGTCGCATTGCTGTTTCTCGGATGCGTTGTTGGCGGCGTCGTGACTGTCGTCGTTCTCTTCCGGAGCGCGAAGCGCGATGTCTTGCCGGCACCGCGTGCATTGGGCGGCCAGGAGTACGAAGCGCGCTCGGCGCCGAGGGCGATCGTGCACGTCAGCGTGAGTCCTCACGGACGCATCGGCGTCGGCTCGCCGGTCGTTGGTCTAGGGCAGCCGAACTTGCGCTCAGCGCTCCCATCGATTGCGCTCGGCGATTGCTGGTTTGCGCCCGGACGGGCGGTGCAGATCGGACCGTGGACGATTCCTGGCGGGATGATCTTCGTGTTCGGCGATTCGTCGAAGCAGCTCGACTCCGACGAGGCCTCGGTCATCGATACGCGTCTGCCCGTAGGGCGGCCGGGTATGGCGATGGTGCAGATGCCGTACTGGCCTCGCTACTCGGAGATTGATCCATCGTCGCGCGCCGAGTATCTCGCTTGGCTCGCGGGTGGTCGGTCCGATCCGAACGTCCAGCTCGGCTGCGTGTTTTTGTTCGTCTATGGACTCGAGCGACGCGTGCTCGTCGATGCCCGGACGTCACCTCCAGCACGTGCGGAGGTACGCGCCATCGTAGCGGAGCTCGACCGGCTACTTCCGATCTACGATTCGAGCGCGTCCTTCATGGCGTACGCGGGGCGGCTTCGGTCGGTTGCGACCGCGCTCTACCTGGAGGAGTTCGAGTTCTCGACGCTCATGCAGCGGCCCGAGCCGCCCGGATTCGAGCTGATCCATCCCGTCGCGACACAGTTCTCGGTCCAGCTCGGGCGCACTGTTCGCGACGGAAAGCCGATCGGTGCCGACATGGCGCTGTGCTGGTGGCTCGCGGTTCCGCTCGGCCTGCGCACGCCAGCGTTGCGGTGTTGGCCACAGTTCCGCGAGCTCTTTCACCACCGGTACACGGAGGCCTACGGCGCGGGTCTGACGATCGAGCCGAACCGCACACGACTGCGGATCGCGTACACGCCCGCGAGCCCGAGCCTCAGGGGAATCCGAGAGATCGAGCTCCCTGGTGGGGAGCTGCCCGACGTGATGCGGTTGACCCGCCCACTTCGGAAGGTCGAGGAGCTCATCGCTCGTTGCTCGGACGAGCTCGATCCGTACAGCAGATGGGTCGGCCGTAGCGGCGGAACGGGTTCCGCGCTGAAGGGCGCGGCGCTCTTGCCCGCCGCCCTCTTCTCAACGGCGGCCGGCAACGCGGCGCTTGGACTGCGACACGGAATCGAGCGCTCGCTCCGCGATGCGACGCGCGCACTCGTGCAGACGAACGAACTTCTTGAGCACTGGCGGCCAGACAAGGGCACAAAGATGACAAAGAAGGAGGCGACCCAGTTCTCGGAGCTGCTCGAGAAGCTCGGCTACGGCGTCGAGCCCGACGTGCGATTCGGCGGTGCACCTCTCGAGACCAATTCCACCGCGGTGGTGTTTCGAGCGCATGAGTCGGCCTCGCCCAAGGCGCCCGGGGCGATCTATCGCGGCGCGACGGTGCTTCTGCACATCGCCTCCGCGGTCGCCGCGGCTGACGGCGTCGTTGCGCCTGAGGAGCGTTCAGCGATCGAAGCGCAGCTACTCGCGATCCGCGGGGTCACCGCCGCCGAGCGTTCTCGCCTCGCCGCGCACCTCGACTGGCTGCTGGAATCGGACGTATCTCTGCGTGGCATTCAGAAGCGGCTCGACGCGCTTGATCCTAGTGCACGCCGTGCGGTCGCTGCGTTCGCGGTAGCGGTGGCGGGTGCGGACGGGCGCATCGACACGAGAGAGGTGAAGGCACTCGAGAAGATCTACCAAGCGCTCGGCATCCCGCCGGGCGAGGTTTTCGAGGATCTGCATGGGCTGACGATGGCCGACGGCCCGACGAGCGTCCCCGTCGTCGTTCGGCCCGCCAAGAGCGGGGGGGCCGGCTTCCGCGTGCCACGTGCACCGACGCAGCCAGACGGGGGCGTCCGTCTCGATATGCGTCGCGTCCAGGCCAAGCTGGCCGAGAGCGCGGCGGTCTCCGAGCTGCTCGCGGGCATATTCACTGACGACGAAGACGCACGCGACGAACTGGACGAGCAGCCGTTGCTCGAGAGCGCCGAGCCGGCGGCTGCGCTGCCCCAGGCGGGAGTTCTCGACGGACCACACGCCGCACTTGCGCGCGCACTCGCCGCGAAGCCCTCATGGAGCGTGACGGAGTTCGAAGCGCTGGCTCGCGCCCAGGGCCTGCTTCCAGACGGGGCGTTGGATGTGATCAACGAGGCGGCTCTCGATCGCGGTGGCGAGCCTGCGTTTGATGGCAGTGACCCGCTCAAGGTGAACCCCCAGGCACTCGAAGGACTCCTCCGATGACGATGACACCGCTCAAACCTCGCGTTCGGGACGCGATCATCCAATCGCTGCGTGCCGGTGTCGTGCCGCGTGTGGGGCAGCAGTACATCCAGGTCGGGCGTGCCGCCGAACTGAAGGCCCTGGTTGCTGACATCGATCGCGTGGCCGACGGTGGTGCCAGCGTCCGGTTCGTGGTCGGTGCGTACGGCTCGGGCAAGACGTTCTTCTTGAACGTCGTGCGTTCGATCGCGCTCGAGAAGAAGCTTGTCGCCGTACACGCCGACCTGACGCCCGACCGACGTCTCCACGCATCCAGCGGCCAGGCGCGCAGCCTCTACAGAGAGTTGATGCACAACGTTGCAACGCGCGCCAAGCCGGAAGGCGGAGCTCTTTCGAGTGTGGTGGAACGGTTCGTCACGAGCGCACTGGCGGAGGCACGTGAGACCGGGCGCCCACCCGTGGAAGTAATCCATCAGAAGCTGCATCGGCTGAGCGAGATGGTCGGCGGATATGACTTCGCCGAAGTCATCGCCGCGTACTGGCGCGGTCACGACGAGGGCGACGAGAACTTGAAGGCGTCGGCGGTGCGATGGCTGCGTGGAGAGTTCGACGCCAAGACCGACGCCCGCGCAGCGCTTGGGGTTCGAACTATCGTGGACGATACGAACGTCTACGATCACCTCAAGCTGTTCGCCGTGTTTGTCCAGTTGAGCGGCTTCGCGGGTCTGCTCGTCGAGCTCGACGAGCTCGTGAATCTCTTTCGGCTCGGCAGTGGAAAAGCGCGCCGCTCGAACTACGAGCAGATCCTGCGCGTGCTCAACGATTGCCTCCAGGGAACGGCGAGTGGCATGGGCTTCCTGTTTGGCGCCACGCCGGAGCTCGTCTACGACACGCGTCGCGGGCTCTACAGCTACGAGGCGCTCCAGTCGCGGCTCGCGCAGAACCGATTCGCGACGGATGGGCTCATCGATCTCTCCGGGCCCGTGCTCGGACTCGAGAACTTGAGCCCAGAGGACGTGTTCGTGCTGCTACGCAAGGTCCGCGACGTTCACCACAACGATCCGAGTACCGCTCCGCGCGTCCCCGATGCAGCGCTCGCAGCCTTTCTCGACCACTGCTCGAAGCGTGTCGGAGACGCGTACTTCCGAACACCGCGCAACACCATCAAGGCCTTCGTCGATCTGCTCGAGATCGTCGCGCAGAACGCCAGCGTCAGCTGGACCGACCTCGTGTCGCGCGTCGAGCTGCCGCCCGAGGCGGGCGGTGTCGCCGAAGCAGCGCCGACGGACGAGAACGAGGACGATGGCCTCGCCACCTTCAAGCTCTGACTCCTCGCCGGACTCGACCGCGTTCCAGCGCCTGCACCCGCGTGTGCAGCGCTGGATCTGGGATCGCGAGTGGCCCGCCCTCAGGCCGATCCAGGAACGCGCGATCCCGCCGATCCTCGAGGCGCGCTCGGACGTCATCATCTCGGCGCCGACAGCCGGTGGAAAGACCGAGGCCGCATTTCTTCCGATCGCCTCAGCGCTCGCAGCGAACGAGGTCGAAGGACTCGGCTGCCTCTGCGTCAGTCCCCTCAAGGCGCTGATCAACGACCAACACTCCCGACTCGAGCGGCTTTTCGAGTACGTCGATCTGCCAGCACATCGCTGGCACGGCGACGTGTCATCGTCGAAGAAGCGCGACCTCATGAAGGCGCCGCGCGGGCTCGTGCTCATCACCCCGGAATCGCTCGAGGCGATGTTCGTCTCGCGCGGGACGACGATGCCGACGTTGTGGCGAACGGTTGCGTACGTGGTCATCGACGAACTGCACGCGTTCATCGGTACCGAACGAGGACGTCAGCTGCAGTCCCTCCTACATCGAGTGGAGGCGGCAGCTGGCCGTCGGATCCCGCGCGTTGGTCTCTCCGCGACCCTTGGCGACATGACGCTGGGTGCTCGTTTCTTGCGCCAGCACGATCATGAGTCCGTCGTGACGATCGTGGATGCGGACGACAGCAAAGAGGTGCGTCTGCAACTCCGCGGGCATATTCGCACCGCACCGAGGCCGGTCGGGGAGCCTGAGGACGATGTCGTCAGCCGCGACCCCGCCATCGAAGAGGCGCCCGAAACCGACGAGGACGGGAGCCTGCGTACGATTGCCGACCACCTCTATCGAACGCTCCGTGGGAGCAATAACCTCGTTTTCGCGAACAGCCGCGCGCGCGTTGAAGAGCTCGCTGACATCCTTCGGCGGCGGTGCGAACATGAGCTGGTTCCGAACGAGTTCCTTCCTCACCATGGCAGCCTGTCGAAGGAGCTGCGTGAGGATGTCGAGGCGCTCCTCAAAGACGAATCACGTGCCGCCAATGTGGTCTGTACGAGCACCCTCGAGCTCGGTATCGACATCGGTGACGTGAAGAGTATCGCGCAGGTCGGCGTTCCTCCGAGCGTCGCGTCGCTGCGTCAGCGCCTCGGCCGGTCTGGACGTCGCGATGGCGAGGCCGCCACGATGCGCGCGTACATCGTCGAGCCTGAGCTCACACCGGACATGCCAACGCAGGACACGCTGCGCCCGCAGCTCGTCCAGGCGATCGCGATGATCGACCTGTTCGTAGTCGACAACTGGTGCGAGCCATCAGACCCGGGGCAGCTGCACCTCTCCACGTTGATCCAGCAAACGCTCTCGTTGATCGCGCAGCACGGCGGAATCGAAGCGGCGCGTGCATTCGATCTTCTCTGCCGGACGGGCCCGTTCGGTGGGCTCACGCCATCGGACTATGCCGATCTGCTGCGCCAGCTCGGGAGGTACGACCTCGTCATGCAGACCGGTTCGGGCGAGCTGGTGCTGGGTGTCGCGGGCGAACAGCTCGTCGACCACTACACCTTCTTCACGGCGTTCTCGGCGCCAGAGGAATACCGGATCGCCGCCGGTGATCGCGTCCTCGGATCGCTGCCCGTCGTGTTCGCGGTTTACGTTGGGATGCACATCATCTTTGCCGGACGACGGTGGCGCGTGACGGACGTGGACCCGATGTCGAAGCTGCTAGTGGTGGAGCCGTCGTCCGGTGGGCGTCCTCCAACGTTCGAGGGATCCGGCATTTCCGTCCACTCCCGGGTGCGTGCCAGGATGCGCGACACGTACCTCTCACACGATGTCCCGCGCTATCTCGATGCTGTTGGTCGACGCCTGCTCGAGGAGGGCCGCGAGGCGTTCCTGCGGCTTGACCTCAAGACCCGCTCGCTGGTCACGATAGGGAAAGACGTGGCGTTCTTCCCGTGGGTCGGCGACCGCGCGATGACTACAGTTGCGCTCTGGTTGAAGACTCAGGGAATCGAGACGGAACTGGACGGTGTGTCCCTCACCCTGCTCGACTGCTCTGTTGGCCGTGTGGCTGAGCTCGTCGCCTGCCAGGCCCAGGTCGGCGGTCTTGATTCACTTGCCCTGGCTCAGATTGTCCCCGACCTCGTCCGCGAGAAACATGATCGGTTCGCGCCGGTGTCGTTGCTACGCCGGCAGTTTGCCGTCCGCGAGCTCGATCCCGTAGGAGCACAGGAAGCGATCTGCGCAGCGGCCCGCTGACTGTCACCACCGGACACTTTCGGGCCCGCTTTCACCGAGATCACCGAGCACCACGTGCCCACTGGTGGGGCTTCGGACGGATCTGGACGGGCACCACTCGAGGCTTGATAGCGTCGGGCG
>Ga0105047_10008462_pt1 | contig 17124 bp, 11 predicted proteins | sample MAT04_FD_78384 | JGI IMG/M metagenome (GOLD analysis project Ga0105047, IMG submission 78384) | Freshwater microbial communities from Lake Fryxell liftoff mats and glacier meltwater in Antarctica - MAT-04 (megahit assembly) | ecosystem: Environmental > Aquatic > Freshwater > Ice > Liftoff...
AGCATCAATTGCTGGAACCATTTCATTTACAAGCATATCCATGTATGAAAAATTGCCATCAAATTGATTTACCCAATAGGTATTGAAGCCCTGTGGCATCACAAAAATCATGGGAGCCACTGTGGCTGCATTTGCATCAACGTAATAGGAAATGGCTCCATCCATATACCAGGCCGATTCATTATCTCCCATTCCATGAAGAAGGTAAACTACCGGGTAGTTTGACGTTGTGCTGTCATAATCTTTAGGTAAAAACACTGCATATTTTATACCCTTTTTTAAAATCTGGCTATTTAAAATATTATCTTTCTGTAATCGTAAAAAAGTTTCAGGTGGAGCAGGAGGGCTTATAGTACGCTCACATCCGGACAAACCCATAATAAAGGGGACTAATCCGAAAATTAAAAACATGATGCAATATAAGCGCACTTTGTTATTTTTCATTTTGAAGTAAATTCCTTTTCTGGATTAAAGACTTTAACTGGTGAATCTCCGTAAACCACATACGATTTCATGGTTATCCTGAAATCAGGATTCTGATTCACCCATTTTATTTCAAGTTTATGATTCCCGTTTTTGAGCATATACTTGTGAAAGATGTCGTATTTGCGGATGATATAATCGTACGGCATACGAACCTGCTCAACTTTTGCGCCATCGATATAAACATCGAGCAAAGCCACAAAATCACTCTTTGCCACACCACACTGGCTTTTAACGTTTCCAAGAACCACTATCCCGTTTCCCGTGAAATCAATTTTGATACTTTCGTCCAGAAAATCTTTACGGACCAGGAGCTCTTTAGTTGGATACATTCCTTCGAATGACTGCTCAAACCTGAGTATTTCAGGTTGCTGAACCTTAATGGTTATTTTTTCATTTTTAATTTCGCCCCCGTTTTTCGCGATCAACTCAGTAGCATGCTTATAACTCAAAGCGTAAATCTGGTTCAGCGTAAGATCCGAATAAGGGAATTTTAAATCCTGCACTTTCTCGATAGCTGGTTTCCAGAAAGCAGGAATTTTATCATATCCAAGCACGACTCCCAGTATGCCGGCAGCCGTTGCCGGGTTGCAATCGGAATCCTGCCCGCAGCGGGTGGCTATGTCCATGGTTTTATAGAAATCTTTTTCGCCATAAAGCAGCCCGATAACTACATAGGCTGCATTTACACTGGCATCAATATTAAATGCGTTAAATACGCCTTCGGGGCATCCTTTTTCGGAAGTATGCTTTTTTTCAAACTCAAACCAGCATTGTTTCCAGTCTGTCGGATATTGTTTGTGCCATTTGATTACGTCGGCAATTGCCTGGTAAAACCTGCTTTTTTCAGGTATTGGTTTTAAACCTTGTTCTACGATAAAGTCAATATCGTCCGAAATAAAAGCAGTTGAGTACATTGCTGCCATAAAACAACCGCCATACCAGCCATCGCCGTAATTCATGATGTGGCCAGTGCGGTCGCAGATTTCGGAAGCCGTATTTATCATTCCCGGCGACATCATTCCGGCAAAGTCGGCTTCGATCTGAAAATCAATATCATCGGCATGCGGGTTGTTCATCCAGTGTCCGGAAGCGGGTGGCATAATGCCGTTCAGGATGTTGTAGCGGGCTGCCTGGTTGGCGTGCCAAAGCTTATAATCGTCTTTGGCAAAGGAAACCGCAAAAGAATCTGCCGGTGAATCCAGGCCAACTCTTTCGAGCACTTCGATAAAAGTCAGGTCCATATATACATCATCATACAATCCGGGATCGGAAGCGAAAATTTCCCTGATATAATCATCGTACCAAACCATGGGCTGGTAATCCTGTATCATGGTTCCTTTGAATTTGAATTCGGTCGGCCCTCCAAATGTGCATCCTATAGTCTGACCTGCCCAGCCACCTTTGATCTTGTCTTTCAACGCACTTACAGAAATGCTTGCCTTTTCAGGAAGTACTGATGCCTGCTTGTGATTACTTCGGCACGAAGGTGCAAGCATCAATAGCGAAATTAAAAGCAAAAAGGACGAAATCAGAAGGAGAAAATTTATATTTTTTTTCATATGAGTGTCTATTTGGGCAGGTTGCTTTCCTGTTGTTTCTCTGAATAAACCATGATATCATTTATCCGGATTTCATATTCCGATTTTGGATTAATCCATTTAAGCCTTACATTGTGTTTGCCTTCGGGAAGCTGGTATTTCCATGCCGGTTCGAGCCTGCGGGATGTATTTTTCATTGGCATCTTAACTTTTTCATCCAGCTTGCCATCAATGTAAATTTCCAGTTCGGCCACATATTCGTCGTCGGGTTCGGCAAGCCCGAATACTTCAGATCCGACTCTTTTGGATACACGATCAATATAATTCTTATCTATTTTCGAGTTCTTTACAAGATTGCCATAGAAAATATAACCGTTCCCGATGAAGTCGTAGGAAAGTTCACCGGTGAAAGATTTGTCGAACCGGTCGCGAAATGTCGGAAATGTTTTTTCAAAATTCTGCTCAAAAGCTACAGCTACCGGCGATGAAAATGGAATCACAATTTTGTCGCCTTCCACCTTTCCCCCGGCTGATTTTATCATTTCTGTGGCATGTTTGTAGCTTAATTCGTATGCTTTTTTGAGCGACATGGTTGTTCCTTCAAAAGTTAAAGGTTCAATTTCCTGAAGTGGTTTAAGCCAGAAAGCCGGAATTTTCTTATAACCAAGCATCACACCCAATACACCACCAACTGTGGCGGGGTTGCAATCGGCATCCTGTCCGCAGCGGGTTGCAATATCAATTGACTTTGTAAAATCACCTTTCCCGTAAAGTAAACCAATAGTTACATAAGCGGAATTGATTTTTGCATCAATATCAAACGAAAGGAAAACGCCTTTCGGACAGCCCACATCGTTGTTCCATTTTTTTTGCAGTTCGAACCAGCTTGCCTGCCAATCGTCGGGATATTGTTTATGCCATTTAATAACATCGGCAATGCAGTCGTGAAACTTTGTTTCCCCGGGAATGGTTTTCAGCGCTTGTTCCACGATTTCTTTTGTGTCGTTTGAAACAAAGGCCATTGAATATAAAGCGGATACGTAAACTCCGCCGTACCATCCATCGCCGCTGTTCATAATATGACCAACGCGATTGGCAACCCCGGTGGCTGAGTTCACCATTCCGGGAGTCATCAGGCCTATGAAATCAGCCTCGATTTGAAAATCCAGGTCATCGGCATGTGGATTATTTTTCCAGTTTCCTGATTCCGGGGGCATTATTCCGTTAAGGATGTTATACCTCGATGCCTGGTTGGCATGTGCCAGGTGGTATGGAGTTTCGGCCCAATGCTTTGCAATTATATCCATAGGCACATTGAGTCCGTATTTTTCAAAAACTTCAACGAAATTAAGATCCGTATAGATATCGTCGAACAAGCCGGGTTTTTTGTCCCACCAGTATTTTACATAGCCTTCGCGCCAGGGAATATTCTGGTAATCAGGAATAATGGAACCCTGGTATTTGAACTCGACAGGAGCTCCATACACAACGCCAATGGTTTGTCCTGCCCAGCCTCCTTTGATCTTATCCTGGAGCTGATCTTTTGTAAAGGTATTTTCAGCTAACGCGGCTTTTGCGGCCGTATCTTTTTGTTTACACGAAACGGTGACAGCCAACAAGGTTGCAGCAATAAACGCAAATCTAAAACTCCGATTGATATTATACAGCATGATCTTTGTTTCTTTAATGATAAACGCTGAGTTCTGTTATTGAAGTAAAACCCGAAACATATTTGGTGTACTTGGTCCAGTGGTCCTGAATTTTCGCATCACCGATAACGCGGATAGCTTTGGTGTCCACTGTAGGAAAGCTGATGACAAATTCGGCAAAATGAGGCTGGTAATAAACAATATCAGTTGCCGGGAGCGGAGGATTAACTGAAATCTTTTCAACCGGCGTCCATTTCCCGGCTTCGTCAAGGTATTGAACATTGAGTGAAGTGAACCAGCCTCCAAATTCCTCGAGGCAGCCGGTATGCAGCGCCATCATACTTATTTTCTGCGATGTATTCCAGTTGTAGCCGTAGTAATCAACTTTCGGAATATTTGTTTTACCTGCAATGCTGTAATAAACAGAACCTGGCCCGGAGGTAATTCCATCATTAATAACATCAACATTTTTGGCATACATCGATTTTCCGAAAGTGTACCAGCAGGAATCGAGCACTGCTTCGTTCAGATGCCTGACGTTAGCAATAATGGAATCAGCCGTAGGTGCAATATTTGTACCGCGCACCAATAGGTTGAAATCCCTGGTTAGTTTATCTTTCCCGTTGCCAAGCTGAAGCGTAATTTGCGAATATCCTGCTACGGTTGGCGTGCCTGTTAGTTTACCTTTTGTAAAAGTCAAACCTTTGGGTAGGTTACCGGAAACAAGGCTCCAGTCGTAAACTTTGTTAGCTTCAGTATAGAAATTATAATCTGTAGGTTTGCCAATTTCCATCTGTGGTAAAGGTCCCAGGCAGAATTCGAGCGGAGGGTTGAAAGCAGCATCTGTTTTGATTGTCAGAATCTGTTTACCTGGTTTTCCGCTTATTTTCCCACCTTTTAAAACTACCAGGTCAATGGTTGATTTTAAAGTTTGGTCGATAATATCTGATATTTTCGCATCAGGTATATCAAATCGTGTAATGTTAATATACTGGTCGTTGAAAGGTTTTTCCCATCCCTCAACCGGGAGGTATAGATTAGCGGGCAAGCCTTTCATCCCGTTTATTACCCCTAAAAGACCGGCAACCGTGGCTGCCTGGTTATCAGCATCAAAACCCATGGCACACGAAAGATCGAGTGTGCGCTGGAAATTTCCTTCACCATATAGCATGGCCAGTATGGCACAGGCTCCGTTAAGGTTAGCGTTCCAGATGGTTTTGGTCATAATAGGCTCATCGATATAATATTTCTGAGCCATTTCCTGGCGTGCTGCTTTCCAGTCGGTAGGGTATTTTATATGCAAAGCAATCATTTCCTTTGCCGTGGCAGCAAAACGGCCATTCGCCGGAAGTGCTTTTATTCCGATATCAATGAGTTTATTAATATCTTTTTCGAAAAATGCTGCTGAATACATCGCCCCATAAAAAACAGTAGGTTCAGCACCCCATTCGTCGCTGGTAATGCGTGCAGCCCAGTCTGACTTTGAAGCGGCATAACTTACCATGCCGGGAGCGGTAACGGCCCATATTTCGTTTATCAACTGTGGATCAATCTGGTACCAATGAGGATTCAGTTCTTTGCTACCTGTAAAAGGTGGTGTATACCCAAAATGCATCAGTCCCAGTGCGGCACGGTTTGCCAGCCATACTCTGTCGCGAATATGGTACATCCAGGCTTCGCGAAGCTGGCCATAAGAAGGCTCCGGGCCATATTTATCCATCTGAAGCTGGTACATGTATTCAACGTCCGTGTCGTCATCAGAAAAAGCACCTTTGTGCTTTTGGAGCTTGTCAAGACTTTTGCTGTAACCATAGGGCCAGTTTTCAGGTCCGGGTGTGGCCACATATTTGTTTTCATGTGGCAATCCGTACATATTGCCAATCATCTGGCCAATCCATTCGGCGGCAATTTTGTCACGAAGTTCCTGCACACTTATTTTACGTGTCTTTTGCCCATAGGCATTACCCATTAAGAGCCAGGATATAATTACGGCGAAAACAAGGATGGATATTGTATTTCTCATAAGTAAATGATTATAAAGGGTTCTGGACTAATTTTTGATTCGCGTTCAGTACTGTTTGCGGGATGGGAAACAACTTTGCGTTAGGCCCGGAAGCAGGCTTGTTCCACCCGGCGTTACCCCATACTCCGAATCGTATCATATCCTGGCGGCGGTGACCTTCCCAGGCAAATTCGCGCCCTAGTTCATCCAGGAATTCACTATCCAGGTCAGCTTGTGTTAACGGCAGCTGGCCGGCTCTTGTTCTTATTTTTTGAAGATCGGCATCACCCAGCATTTCGCCGGCACGGCCAAGGCGCCATAAGGCTTCCAGTTTGGTATAAAGTACATCAGCATAGCGGAAAAGGACGAAATCATTTTCCTGATCTGTTACATTATACTCCAGCCCATCCTGGTATTCATATTTGGAGCAACGGGCGCCTTCCCATTTTTTTCGTGCCATGTAGTTGGCAACCGTAGTAGTATAGATGAACGGGTCTAATTTACCGGTTCTTGGATTTTTGATCTTTATATCATTCCCTGCTTTATCTTTCTGCTGTCCGAAAAGAAAAGAATTGCGGCGCAGGTCGGTTGTAGCATATTTTTCATGAAAGCCTGGCTCCAGTATAAACTCATCCCACATTCCACCCTTGAAATTAAACGTAGCGCGGCTTGCATCGTTAAGTGTCATGGTGTACCAGTAAAATTTATCCTTGGTTAAAGTTGTATTCAAAGGGATAACAAAAATATTTTCGGTTGAAACTTCATTCTTGACCAGGAAATTGGTAAAATAGTTATTCTCAATACGATAACTGTTAAGTGAAATTACCTTGTTGCAGGCATCCACTGATAATTGTAATTTATCTTCCCCAATCCATTCATTAGCATTGAGGTAAAGTTTGGCCAAAAGGGTATAGGCCATGCCCTGGGTAACGCGGCCATAATACTTAGGGGTAGGTTTATCCTGAAGTTTGTTAATATTACTCAGAATTTCAGTCTCTATGGCTGCAAAAACAAATTTCCGGTCCTTTTGAACTGGGAGATTTTTATCCGTATAATCTATGGCATATGGGATGTTTCCCCAGTTATCCATTGCCATGTAGTAATAATAAGCCCTAAGGATTTTAATCTCTGCAACTACACGTTCTTTTTCGGGGAAAGTGATAGTTGATTGCTCGGTTAAATATATTACCTGATTGCATGCACTTATGCCTTCGTATACACTATTATAAGCATAGGTGAGTATTTTGTTGGACGGGTTTATCTGGTGTTTCTGGATTTGGTCCCATCGGCCATTGTCCCAAACCATGCCATCATCGCGGGCCGGAGCCGCAAATTCGTCCGATGCCAGTTCGGTAAGCGTAAAAACACTGAATTCTACAGGATAATTTTGCAGTTTTGTGTAAGCACGCGCTGCACTGCTCACTACATCTTTTTCGGTGTGAAAATACTCATCCAGCGGGATGGCAGAGTAAACTTTTTCGTCAAGTTTAGTGCAGGAAACCAGGCCCATGAAGGAAGCGGTTGCCAGAAACAGGAATACATATATTATTTTTTTCATGACTGTTAAGGTATTAACGGTTAAAAAGAAACATTTACGCCAAACGTAACTGCGGTGGTCTTAGGGTAATAATTCAGATATTCGATTCCCGGGGCAAGACCGCTCAACTGTACTTCCGGGTCGAGTCCTTTATAGCCTGTAAAGGTGAATACATTCTGTGCGGTAGCATAAAGCCGCAATTTCGAAATATGCTTGCCAAGGCCGGAAAAATTGTACCCAATGGAAATATTATCTAATTTAAGGTAAGTTGCATCTTCAATATATTTGGATGAATATGTTGCGGTTCCGAGGAATTCAGGATTATCGAACTGGCTATAGACAATGTTCTTGCCAAGCTTGAGCCAGTTTTCATAATAAAGCCTGTAACTATTCAGTACATCGCCTCCGATCTGAGCACGCAGGGAAAATCCAAGATCCCAGTTTGCATAGGTAAATGTATTACTCCATCCCAGCATGAACTTCGGATTAGCATTTCCGATGGTTGAATTAAGTCTTACTAATTCATTTTTTACGGAATCGAATACCATTTCAAACGTGTCCTTCCCTAAGGAATCAAGTCCTAGCCATACAGGACCATAGAATGATCCTATAGGTTTTCCTTCTTCCAGTCGCTGCGGAGCGAGTGCAAAATCACCGGGAATCCAACCAGCCTCAATATATTTGGAGGTAATTTCACCATTCGAAAATTTCACCAGTTTATTATTGTTTTTACTGAAAGTTAAAGTGGTGGTCCACTCAAAACGGTCTTGTTTTACAGGTATTGCGTTCAAGGCTATTTCCAGTCCCTTATTGCTTACCGTGCCTACATTGTCAAAAAAGGATGGGGTAAGAAATGGCGGAACTGAAACGGTGTACGTGTATAGCAACTCGGTACTCCAACGGTAATAATAATCAACCGCTCCGCTGATCCTGCCCTGTAATAAGCCAAAATCAACTCCAGCATTCAATTCCTGCTTTTTTTCCCATTGAAGGTCAGCATTGGCATTCTGTGTCGGCCCATAGCTGTTATACCATGATCCGTCATAATAATATTTACCGGCTGGTCCCATCATGATTAACGAGTGGTAGGGCGAGAATTCCTGGTTTCCGGTAACACCATATCCAACTCTGAGTTTAAGATCATTTACCCAGGTAACAGGATTCATGAATGTTTCTCGGTTTATACGCCAGCCCATACTTGCCGAGGGGAACCAGCCCCATTTATTGTTCTCTCCAAATTTCGAGGATCCTTCCCTGCGCAGTGAAACGGAACCGAGAAAACGCTCATCAAAACTATATAAAGCCCTTCCGAAAAAAGAAATTAGATTGCTCTTGCTTTTATTAGACTCTATTTTTGCTGTCCCGGCTGCAATCCCTGAACCGGATTGCATGTTTTCCCAGGTATAAAAATCGCTGTCAAAGCCTGATTGTTGCATGTATGAACTGTTGTATTTAATGTCCTGGTAGTTATACCCCGCAATAGCCTGCACGTTGCTTTTTCCGAGTTTTTGTGTAAAATTGAATACACTCTCGAATTGCAGGTTGCCTGTTTTCCCGTTTGATATTTCTGCCACTCCCCCTCTGCCAATCAGGCCGGGATAGTATTTGCTCTTGTATGAATTTTGCTCCCAGTCGGACAATTCGTATGCGATGAAGTTGGACCAGTTTAATGTTTTGGCCAGGCGCAGGGTTCCACGGATATTAGCGGACGCATCATTGCTTTTTCCTTCCTGGGTACGCTCATTCAGCATAGCAACGGGATTATGGTAATCAACTCCAGCCAGGTTTGTATAATGGCCATATGGGTCGTCAGAGTTACTATACGTTGAGGTATCATAAACAGGACTTGTCGGATTACGGGTAAAGGCCTGGGAAAAAATGCTGTAATCTGCAGGACTGTATTTTTTTATTCCATAGCTCAGGTTATAATCAAGCGCTAAAAGATTCCCCAGCACTTTCTGGGAAATATTGGTTTTTACAATAACTTTGTCTGACACATTTTTTTTCAGCAAGCCATTGGCCAGATCGGCAAAGATCGTAGTGCGGTGCGAAAAAGTTTCGGTGCCTCCTGAAATGGCCAGACTATGTTGCTGGCTGAAGGGATTAGATGTGGTTACTTCGTTCATCCAGTTTACATCAGCACCATATAAAGTGCCTGCTTTTTCAGGGGCGTATGTTTCAATAGCCGTTTTGTATTCATCAGATGTCAGGTTCCTCACACTTCGTGGATTAACCTGTGTGGAAAACTTGCCAGTATATTCTACTTTGCTGGTGCCGGATTTTGCCCGTTTGGTTGTGATGATAATTACGCCGTTCGAGCCGCGTGTTCCGTAGATGGCCGCTGCAGAACCATCTTTCAGAACATCCATGGCTTCAACTTCTTCGGGACTGATGTTTCTCATATCCGCACCGGCAACGCCATCAATAATGATCAGTGGCCCCTGTCCTGAAGTAAGGGTATTTGTGCCGCGTAATATAATGTTGTAGCCAGCCTGCGGATCAGCACCATCAGGTTTTACAATGCTTAATCCGGCAACTTTGCCTTGTATCAGACCAATGGGGTTGTTGAAAGTCCCCTTGTTAAACCCATCTTCCTTAACCGTGGAGATGGAGCCAGTGACTTCTTTCTTCGTTGTTTTTCCATAACCGATTACTACAACCTCATCAAGAGATGTGGCTGCAACATTAAGTTCAATGTTTACAACCGTCTGATCGGCCACCAATATTTCCTGTTTTTCATATCCGATCATCGAATATACCAGTGTTGAACCAACCGGTGCATCGAATGAGTAATTACCATTTATATCAGTGATACTACCTGTTTGTGTTCCTTTGATAATAATACTTACGCCCGGAATCCCGTTTTTATCAGAAACATCCGTTACTTGTCCTGTGATCTTTTTTGTCGTTCCTTGCTGTGCAAAGGCAGAGCCAGCCATTAGAACAATTACAGATACCAGGATAATTCCCGCCCATCCGAAGTTCAGTTTTTTGAAAAGTCTAATTGTTTTCATCTGTAAATTTTTATTTATTAATCAGCAAGTGACATTAATTCATTACGAAATGGTATTGATGCCTGCGCCCCCATTCGGGTTACGGTGAGAGCTGCAGCTTTGGCTGCTATCTTTACAGAGTCAAGAATGGATCTTCCTTCGGAAAGTCCAACACAAACTGCGCCACAAAAAGTATCGCCAGCAGCAGTGGTGTCAATTGCATCAACTTTAAATGCTTCAACAAAATGATATTCTTCATATTCCTTGATCAAAGCACCCTGGGAACCGAGCGTGATAACCACAATATCTACGCCTTTTGCACTTATAATATTGGCAGCCTGTTTTGCAGATTCAATATCGCAAACTTTAATTCCGGAAAGTATCTCTGCTTCGCTTTTATTGGGTATGATTATAAATATGTGTTTTAGGAGATTATTTGATAAGGCCCTTGCCGGAGCAGGATTCAATATCACTTTAATGCCTTTTTTGTTTGCTATTTCAGCAACATACTCTACTGTATCAATAGGTATTTCAAGCTGCATCAGAATCAGATCACTGCTTTCTATTTCCGCACCGGCTATGTCAATATCCGCAGGGCAGAGAGATGCATTGGCGCCGGAAGCAACAACAATACAGTTTTCTCCATTCGAATCTACTGTGATTAGTGCAACGCCTGAAGGACGCTTGGGATCGGAAAAAATAAAATCAGTTTTTATATTTTCGGAATTGTATAAACTAACCGATTGTTTGCCGAAGACATCATTTCCTGTTTTTGAAATTAAAGTAACATTGCCACCCATACGGGCAGCTGCTACAGCCTGGTTGGCTCCTTTTCCACCGGGGTTCATAAAAAATGTACCACCTAAGATAGTTTCGCCAGGTACCGGAAGCCGATCAGCCTTAATTACCATATCCGTGTTACAACTTCCAACCACAACAATTTTTTTTGTTTGCATTTTCGATCCGCTTTAATTTGAAGCAAATATATACACAACTCAATGTAAAAAAAATCAATAATACATATAATCCGGTAATTGTAAAAATGCTATTATTTGAATAAAAAATATTTAAATATCTAATATACATATGTTATATGGTTATTTAGATAGCAAAAATAATGCTGAAATAAGTAATTTAAGATTAATTGGATAATATTTATTTAGAAAATTAGATATTTGCAGCAATAATATTGCCTTCAAAAAAAATGTTTTATAAAGTTTCCCAAAAAACCGTATAGCATTGAGCTAAACTATTGGGATTGAAATAAAACACAATTACTTTTGTGCTTACAGGATTTTAATTGAAACCGTATTATGTCGAAACTTCAATCGCTGGTTATTCTTACGCATTCAATGTCTCTGGCCGAAAAGAAGGCTTTCAGGATACGTTCGGTACGTAATAAGGCGAAATCGGATTATATTATTTTATACGATATCATCGAAAAAAACAGGTCGATGCCTAAATCATCTATATTGACCGAATTTCTGAAAGCCCGACCCGGAGCTTTTGCTGAAACTACCGTTAAATACCTTTACGAACTACTGCTCGAATCCATGCTCGATTTAAGAAAAGAACAGGATAGTTTCTATTTTCTTTTTAATAAAATATTAAAAGCCAGGATATTGTATGAAAAATCGCTATTTGATGAATGCTTCGAATTGCTGGAAATGATTATTGATCAGGCTGAGAAATATGAAAATTATTATGCTTTGCTATTAGCCTCGCGCCTCGATCTGGATTTTTTACTGGCGCTGAATTTCCCGAACCTTGATGAAAAGACTCTCCTCAAAAAGCAGTTCAAGCTCAACGAATCATTGAAATATGTCAGGAAGCTTAACGAACATGCATCGCTTTACGAGAACCTGAAGCACCGGATTGTATTTAAAGGTCATGCCCGGTCGCAGAAACAAAAAGATGAACTTAACGATTTGATATATAGCGAGATCAGTATGGTTTCATCGCTGAACCTCGAAAGTTTTGAAATCAGTAAGTTGCATCAGCTTTTTCAATCCAACTACCTGATCAGCGTTGGCGACTATAAATCAGCATTAAACTCATATATCGAACTTAATTACTTGTTTGAAGCAAATAAACATCTTTGGGACGATCCTCCGGTTTATTACCTGGCCACACTTGAAGGTGTGCTCGAAAGCCTGAGAGGAATTCATAATTATGATGGCATGAGTTATTTTATAAGCCAGTTAAAAGCCATTAAGAGTCAATCAACTGGTTTCAGGATAAACCTTACTTGCAGTATCTATCTGTACGAGTTATTCCCATTTCTCGACAGGGGCGACTTTACTGCATCCATGGCACTTATGATAATGTATAAAGATACATTATATGATAAGTTATTTTCGTTAAACAGGGCGCGGCAGGCAGAACTTTGCCTTTATACTGCACTGATTTATTTCGGGAATTCGGAGTATCACCAGGCTCATAAATTTCTGAATCAGATTATATTAAGAGGCAAAAACTATTATTATCTTCCTGTTTACAGGACCATTCGCCTGGTAAACCTCGTGATTCTCTACAAATTAGGGGATTTCGACCTTATCAAATATGAGATAAGATCGATGAAGCGTGATTTGCTGGATACAGCCAAAAGTTATAAGATTGAAAAGTTCTTGTTTAAATTTTTAAGTAAACCACTACCCTCTGTATCAATGAAACGGAATCAGATACTTGAAAAAACAATAAAGGAATTTGATGTAATAAACCAGGATGTTTTCGAGAAACAAATATTAAGAATATTTGATTTCACTGCCTGGGTGGAGTCGCAAATCAGAAAGATACCTATTTCAGAGGTATTAAAGGATAGAGTGGCTATACAGCCGTAAACTCTTAAACAATATTTTTAAAGAAAATCATTATGAAAATCGCAATAATAGGAACCGGCGGAGTTGGAGCTTACTTTGGCGGTAAAATGGCTAAAGCCGGGTTTGATATCACTTTTTTAGCCAGGGGCGCACATCTGAAGGCTATCAGGGAAAACGGTTTGACTGTGAGAAGTATTCTTGTTGATTTCCACCTCGATCCAGTTAAAGCAACAGATACTATTAAGGAAATCGGTGAATGTGATTTGATAATCCTGGCAGTTAAAGCCTGGCAGATTAAAGAAATTGCCGAAGAACTGAAATCAATAGTAGGCGAAAACTCCATAATTTTGCCTTTGCAGAATGGTGTAGTGGCTGTTGAAGAACTTAAGGCGTTTTTTCACGAAAAGAATATTATCAGCGGCTTATGCCAGATATTCAGTAAAATAGAATCTCCGGGAGTGGTAAACCATTTCGGCGTAATCCCGAAAATTACTTTTGGGGAATTGGATAACTCAACTACCATCAGGATTCAAAAAATAAAACAGATATTTGATACCTCCGGAATTAACTCTGAAATATCAGCGGATATTCAGGCTGCTTTATGGAAAAAATTTATCCCTATCTGTGTAAGCGGCTTGCTGGCTGTTTCAAAAACCACCTATGGCGAACTGAGGGAAATAAAAGAAACACGGCAGATGATGGTCGATTTATTGAACGAGATTTACCGCCTGTCGCAAAAAATCGGAATTCAGATTGAAACTGATTTTGTGGATAAGGCCGTCGCGTTTATCGATACGTTTCCATACGAAACTACTTCTTCACTAACCCGCGATGTTTTGGAAGAGAAACCGTCGGAGATTGAATATCAGAACGGAACTGTGGTAAGGCTTGCGCAAAAATATGGAGTAGATGTGCCTGTGAACCGCTTCGTTTATAATTGCATCTTGCTGATGGAGTTGAAGATAAAAAAAAGGGAATAATTTCCCCTTCTTTGTGATAGAATAAATTTCAGACTAACGGCTGCTTATTTTTTTCAACGGTGACATTTCCGGGCTCACATACATGGTTGTCTTATACGGATTGAGTTGCAGGTTTGCTATCTTTATCTCTGTTCCGGCCATACCGGGCGAAGGCTGTACAGATTTTTTTCCTCCATAGGTAATAAGATCCAAAGCTCTGAATAGCAAGGTTTCCTTAACATCGCCAAGCGGTTTCAGAATAAATTTATTGTCCAGAATAAAATTATTCCCAACAGGTGCAAATCCATTGCTGTATTCACCGAAATTATCCGAATTTGTCAACGTCAGAACAATAGGCTGCATTCCCCATGTGTTGGTGGTATTTTTGGTATCAGTAATTGTGATGGAACCTACATTTTTGCCATAGGTAGTGTCGCCAATCGTAATCACAGGTATATAAGGTCTTAGTCCGTTGATAATTAGTTCGCTGGCCGAAGCTGTACCATTACTGGTAAGTACAAAAATACGGGTAAGGTTATTGCCGATATTGCTGGCTTTGGATGTAAATTTCTGGTGCAGGTAAGCTGAACCTAATGAGGGTTCGTTGATGATGTCGGATTGCACCTGGCTGTTGTACTGGAAATTGACAAATATTTTACTGCTATTGTAATTCGGAACCAGCAAACTGGCCAGGTTGATGGCCGAACTTATGGCTCCTCCTCCATTGAACCTGAGGTCGAGGACAACCTCGCTAACTCCGGCGGATTTGAATTTCGCAAAAACATTATCCACTGCCTGGTCGTAAGGTTTCGAAGCACCTGACCCCGGCGAAAAGAAATTGTAAACCATATATCCAATATTTTTCCCCGCAATGGAATAGATGGTATCTAATAGCACAGGATCCTCAGCTAATTCAACAGGATTTAAAGTAAAAACATGGTCGTATGCAGGTATCTGAGTGTTAACTTCGTCGAAGCGCTGAATCCTGAGCGTATAGCTGTTCCCGGTTGTATTCAGTAAGGTACGGTAATTTGTGGTTGTGAGCTGGGTGCTGTTGATTTCGGGGAATATATCTCCTCTCTTTAAACCCGCAACTTGGGCAGGAGAACCTTTTTTAATGTATGTAATCTGGCCTATAATATCGCTGCTTCCTGCCGATGCAAGATAAAGCTTGAAATCATACCCTGCTTCTTTATTTATACCGTTAAGCTGGTTTTGAAGCGTGGTGTAATCAGCTTCTATCCACGAAAAACGGTCGCCACCGGGTGCATTATAGAGCAATGAATAGAAAAATGGTTCAGGGGCCAGAGTTGTATCAGCATTTCCCGGAATTTTATAGTTCCAGAAATACCAGTACTCCATATTGTCCAATATCCAGTTTTGAACATAGAGATTTGGCTTAACGGCCGGAGTTTCTTTCGGATCTTTTTTACACGAAATGATGGAAAGTGTTAACGAAAACAGGGTTAGCAGAATCAGGAAAAAAGGTTTGATTTTCATGGCAATATTTTCAGAGATTATTTGATTTTGATTAAATTCGGATAATTTTAAAGCGGTTAATATTTACCAACTACTGCAAACGTTTATGTGCAGATATTGCAAATGCTTGCAGGTATATATATCGAACACAAATGTAGAATAAATTCCATAAAGTTTTACTTTTTAAAACTGAATGTTTAAACGTACAGGAGGGGAAAATGTTGTGATACTTTATTGAACCGGAAATAAATGCGGGAAACCGTAAGAGTTTTATATTTTAATGCCTGGTATTTTTCATATTGTCCTTAAAGGCTTGATGGTAAGGCTGCATATATACATATTTAGAATGATGATATTGTGATTTGTAGCACAGAGGGTATTTAGCTATGGCTGTTAATATCTGCTCTTATTGCAGATAATTAATGCTCCAATCACACCCGGCACCCAAGCGCAAAGGGTTAATAGAAATACAATTATAATGGATCCGCACCCCTTGTCGATTACGGCAAGCGGAGGGAAGATGATGCAAAGAATTACGCGCCAGAGTGACATAGCTTTTGTGTTAAACTTCTCGAAATTGTTGAAGTGCATCTATATGACGAAATGTTTAATATCTGGTTACAATGAGGACAGAAATTATAATGGAAAACAAAAAGGTTTTCAAATCCCTTTACTGTATTGAATATTCATGGTGGGTTGAATGCTCTGATGAAGTTCCACCTCTGCATTCTGATTTCCATTCAGAAGATTTTCAAATAGCATGATTAAATCCGATTTGCTTACGACAGTTCTGGTTGTAGTTGCAACATCACTTAAATCAATCAGAAAACCGCTGAATAAATCCGGCAAATCGGTAACAATTCCGGTATTCAGGAAATTAGTGTCGGTATAAACATTATGATAGTGTCGCCTTGATTTCACTATCACAAAAGTTTCATTCTTTAAATTGGTGATGGCCGCAGTTTTGGTGCAGTTTTCTATACAGGTTTCATCAACCGTATGTTTTTCGCAACCGCTTACCTGGTGAAAGAGGCATTGCCGGCTGGTCATCAACACAACCGGGTGATAGATGCTGTAAAAAAGTTCAAAATCATCCGGCTTTTTAATCCGCTGCATCTGGGTTTTACTTATTTCGTTCGAAATAAATGCCCCCGAGCAGTTGAAATTTTCTTTCAGACATGTCAGGCTAAAGGAATTAATGATGTTCAGAAATGGACCGGCAATCCAGTCAATTCCGTGTTTATAAGCTTCAAAAGCTATAGCGGAATTATTAGTAACAATACGATCTGGCATCAGCGTTAAAAGTAATTCCACCGCGGCAAAATAGTCATCACCAATCAGAATAGAAGGGAACCACGGAACCAGTTTCTTGTTCGATGTGAAAATATCAAAGTATTCCTTAAAACTGTTTTTTACACAATTGGGGAGTTGATAAAAGATTGTAGCCGATGTTTCCTTACAATGGTATATATCATCAGGTGAGGATATTAAAACGAAAAGCGAAGATTTTGATTGTTTGGCATCTGGTTTCTTAATCACAGGAACAGCAATGGGATCAATAAAATCGCGTGAACCATTCAGTATAAATAACAGACGTTTTTTAATGGATGTCAGTTCTGAAAACGGGATGAAAACACCAGGCTCAAGATCGCTTAAATCCAG
>Ga0105047_10008464_pt1 | contig 17122 bp, 13 predicted proteins | sample MAT04_FD_78384 | JGI IMG/M metagenome (GOLD analysis project Ga0105047, IMG submission 78384) | Freshwater microbial communities from Lake Fryxell liftoff mats and glacier meltwater in Antarctica - MAT-04 (megahit assembly) | ecosystem: Environmental > Aquatic > Freshwater > Ice > Liftoff...
CTGACGCGGTTTTGGATGGACACCTTGCGCGACGACGGCGCCGCCAGGGCTTGACCGCAGGAGACACCCACGCATGGCCACCGAAGAGAAGCGCGAACAACGGCTGCGGCTGCTGGAAGACCACATCGGCCGGTCTTTGGCCGAATCACAAGCCAACGGCGAGCTGCAAAGCGCCAAGGGTTTTGGCAAACCGCTCGACCTGGGCGACGGTTATGACGAGACCCCGGCTGAGCTGCGCATGCCCTTCAAGATGCTCAAGGACAGCGGCTTTGTACCGCCCGAGGTGGCGCTGATGCACGAGATAGCAGCGCTGCGCGAGAGCCTGGCGGCCAGCGTGGAGGGCAGCCCAGGGCACCAGCCGCTGAAGCAGCGCCTGGCCGAACTGCAGCAGCAGTTGTCGCTGCGGCTGGAACGCTTGCGCGGGGCCTGATCACGGCCTGACCTGGGCTTGGCAAAAGCAAGCCCTGCACAGCGGGTGCTGAAGGCCAGCCGCGCGGAATTCACCACCCGTTGCAAGGCCTTGCGGGGAGTGGCCCTGTGAGGACTGCGTACCGTCGGCCTTGTGCTGGGACTTTTCGCTGGGACTATTGACTGGCGACCGGTATGACGCTGACGGTGCATGGAGCACGGGGCGTGGGGCGTGGGACGTGGGGCAAGACGCCCCAGTTTGGCCGCGATCTGCGCGCCCGCTCTTTCACCCCCCCGCCCCTGCCCCCCACCCCTGCCCCTGCCCCCGCCTTTTTCCTAGGTCGCCATGAACGACGCCCTGAAACCACCCCAGCACTCTCCATTGCAGCTCAGCCAGCGCAACCTCGCAGTCGACACGGCCGTAACCGCACACCCTGCCGCGGGGCCCTATCAAACACCGACGCCGGGCGTCGACCTGGGCCAGCTGCCGCCGGACGCGCGCTTGCGCAGTGGTTCTGCAGCCCGGCTGGCCGGCCTGCCGGTGACGACGCTGCGGGTGTGGGAGCGTCGCTATGGCGTGGTGGCCGCGCCCAAATCCGCCACCGGGCAACGCCTGTATGGCGCCGGGGACGTGCAGCGCTTGGCGCTGCTCAAGCTGCTGAGCGACCGCGGTCACGCCATCGGCACCATGGCCACTTTGCCCCTGGCCGACCTGCTGGGTCTGGCCGCGACCGTCGGCCAGACGCACCGCGCTGCGAAGGCAGCAGCGACCGCCAAGGCGCCCATCGCCGACCGGCTGCACGCCGCGAGTCTGTACACCGCCCAGGTGAGCTGGCAGCGCGGTGCGGCCGAGCTGTTTACTGACAACCGCTACAGCCGCCGCCACCACCTGCGCTTTGACGGTGGCGCCGTGGTGCTGGCCTCATCGTCACCGCAGGTGGTGCCATTGCCTGCATCTGACGCGGCCGGGGTCGACCCCGAGGAGATGTTCGTGGCCTCGTTGTCGAGCTGCCACATGCTGTGGTTCCTGTCGCTGGCTGCGGCTGCGGGCTGGCAGGTCAACCAGTACGTTGACGAGGCCGAAGGCGTGATGGGCCGCAACGCCCAGGGCCGGGTGGCGATGACCCAGGTGACGCTGCGCCCCCGCGTGGAATTCACGCGCTCACCCGTCAACGCCGAACTGCTGGCGCTGCATGAACGTGCCCACCAGGCCTGCTTCATCGCCAACTCGGTGTTGACGCAGGTGCGCTGCCTGCCCCGCACCTCCTGAGTAACCGTTGCAGGGCGGGCGCTGCAGACGGCTCAGGCGTCGACCCAAGCTTCAGCCAGGGCGATCGCTGCACAGCCTGACGCGGTTTCGAAACGGCCAGCAGGCCCGACTGCGACATGGTCAAGAAGTCACTGTGCAAGCGGCCGGGGATTCAAGGTTTGGGTGCAAGGCGCCGAAAAACCTCTCAACCTGTCTTCTCGCACCAGCGACTCGCCGTGAAACCCCATCGCACCCGCCTGCTGCCCACGCTGCCGCCAGCACAGCACCGCGCTTCAACGACCGCGGCCAGGCCGTGGCTGTGGCGCATCGGTCTGGCGGTCTGCGTCGCGCTGATGGGGCTGGTCCATCCGCTGGCCCTGGCCCAGACCCAGACCCAGACCCAACGCAATACCGACCCGCCCGGCAGCCCAGTCCCGCTCGCAGCCAGTGTCCTGGCCAAGGCACCGGCCACGCTGCCGCTGCCCAGCGCCGGCTACCGCGTGGGCGCGGGCGACGAACTGAATTTCCGCTTCACCCACACGCCTGAGCTCAACACCGTGGCCCAGGTGCGGGCCGACGGCAAGGTCTCGCTGCCCATCCTGGGTGAGCTGGCTGTGGCCGGCCTGACGTTAAGCGAGCTGGCCGAGCGGGTGCAGGCCGCGCTGGCCCAGCGCGTGCGCCGCCCCGAGGTGGTCATCAACGTGCAAGGCAACTTGCCGTCGCAACGCATCTTTGTCGGCGGCGAGGTCACCAAGCCCGGCGTGCAGCCGCTGGCCGGCGCGCTCACCGCCATGCAGGCCGTGCTGGCCGCCGACGGCCTGAAGGACACCGCGCAGCGCAACGCTGTGATCGTGCTGCGCAACGCCGCGGACGGCACGCGCTTGGTCTACAAAGTCGACATGGCGGCCTTGATGGCGGGCCAGGAAGGGGCCCAGGACATTACCCTGGCAGCCTACGACGTGGTCATCGTGCCGCGCAGCGGCATCGCCAATGTCGGCATCTGGGTCGACCAGTACATCCGCCGGGTGCTGCCCATCAGCCTGGGCTTCAACTACGGCATCAACCGCAACGGGGAGGTGCGATGAGGTCCGCCCGCCAAGACGCCTGGCAAGCCACGCAGATGGACCACACACGCTTTGAGCGCTGGAACCTGGCCGAGACCAGCCGCGTGACGCTGCGCGACATCCTCACCGTGGCCTTTCATGACCGCATGCGCATCGGCGCTGCATTTCTGATCGGCCTGCTGTTGACGCTGCTGGTGGCCGCCATGGTGCCCCAGAAATTCACCGCCGAAGCCTCGTTGCTGCTGCGCCTGGGCCGCGAGTATCTGTACACACCCGAGGTGGGTGAGGGCATGCAGGCCCAGCCCATGCCCTACGACCGCGAACAAACGCTGGTGGCCGAGGCCAAGATCCTGACCAGCCATGACGTGCTCGAACAGGTGGTTCGGGCCGTGGGTGTGCAGGCCGTTGCGCCGGGTCTGGTGTCGTCGGACACCCGCCCCGGCGCACCGGCCACGGCCAAGCAGAACTCACGCGCCCTCATAGCGCTGGAGCGCAGCCTGGACGCCGAGTTGCTGAAGGGCTCGAATCTGCTGCAGATCAGCTACAAGAACGAAGACGCCGTGGTGGCCGCCAAGGTCCTCAACGAAGTCATTGAGGCCTACTTGCGCAAGCGCCTGCAGGTGTTCTCCACCGCCAGCAACGGCGTGGCCGAGGCCGACCTGCAAGTCCGCCGCAACCAGCTGAGCGACGCCGAAACCCGGTTGGCCAGCTACAAACAAGCGAGCGGCATCCGCTCCTTTGCCGAAGAACAGAGCCTGTTGCTGGCCCAGCGCAACGCCATCGAGCAGCGCCAGTCCGACTTGGGTCTGGCCCAGGCCCAGGCAGACGGGCGTTCGCAGTCGCTGAACAGACAGCTGGGCGGCATTCCTGGCGAGATCAGGTTGTCCACTGAAACGCAGCGTGGCGAGGCCGCAGAAAACGCTCGCAAAGTGCTGCTGGAACTCAAGCTCAAAGAACGCGAAGCCAGCAACAGGTTCTTCGAGACCGAGCCCGCCGTGGTCGATGCCCGCGCGGCCGTGGCTCGCGCCACCGAACACCTGCGCGAGCTCGAAGCGCAGCCGCCCAAGTCGGTGCGCACCGGGCGCAGCGTCGTGCGCGAGGGCGCGGAGTCCGACCTGGTCAAGAGCACAGCCGACCTGCTGCAGTCCAAGGCGGGTGGCACGGCGCTGGCCAACCAGCGCACGGCCATCAACGTCCGTCTGGCGGAACTGGCCAAGAGCGAAGACGACCTGCGGGGCCTGGAGCGTGAGCGCAAGCTGGCCGAGACGCAATACGAGGCAGCGGCCAAGCGGCTGCGCGACGAGCGCGTCAGCACCGACCTGGACCGCCAGCGCAAGTCCAACGTCAGCGTGGTGCAGCGCCCCACGGTGCCCTCCCAGCCCAAGTCCACACGCATGGTGGTGCTGGCCGTGGGGCTGCTGTTGAGCCTGGGCCTGGCGCTGTTCACCGGCTTCCTGAGCGCGCTGTGGCGCGACACCTTCCTGACCCCCGGCGAGGTGCAACGAGGCCTGGGCGTGCCACTGCTGGCCACTGTGCCCAGGATGAACACGTGAACCCAGCCAGCGGGGACAACACGGCACGGCGGGTGTCGTTCGCGCTGCTGGTGTTGGCGGTGCTGCTGTACTTTTGCCTGTCGGCGCCCGCCTTGTCCTACCTGGGCATCCCGTACGACACGCCGACGGGGCCCTTCCCCGCCAAGATCCACCCCGGGACCTACGTCATGCTGCTGGCCTGGGGCTTGGGCCTGGCCAGCGCCGGCAACCCCTTGGCCACGCTGGTCAGTCAGGCCCGACAGCACCGGCTGCTGTTCAGCTACTTCCTGTGCATGGTGGGCGTGTTCCTCTGGGCTGTGGGCCGGCATGGACCATCAGGGCTGGCTTTCTTGCTCGACACCCTGGTGATGACGGGTGTGGCCGCACTGACGGTGGCGTTGCAGCCCCCCGCTCGACAGCGCCAGCTGTTCATGCTGCTGATGGGTTTGTTGATGGCCAACGCCGCCCTGGCGCTGGGTGAGGCCGCGCTGGGCAAACGCCTGGTGCCGCAGTTGGCTGAACAGCTGGGCTACGTCAGCGAGGAATACTTTCGTTCCTCTGCGCTGGTCGGCCACCCCTTGGCCAACGCGATGTTGACCGTGGCCATGATGCCAGCCGTCCTGGTGCTGCCCTGGCCCCTGCGCTGGCGCCTGGCTGCGGGTGTGTTGGTGGGCCTGGGTCTGTTGACCTTTGGCAGCCGTTCAGCCATGGCCGGGCTGGCGCTGTTCGTGCTGCTGGCCAGCATTCCCGTGTTCAGGCGTTTGGTGCGCGGTGGCTTCAGCTATGTCCAGCTCACGGGTGGGCTGGTGGGCGCGGTCGTGGCCGCTGCGGCGCTGGCCGGCGTGGTGGCGGCCACGGGCCTGGGCGAGCGCATCTTCAAGAACCTGACCTGGGACAACAGCGCCCAGGTTCGCCTGCGCTCGTGGGACGTGCTGGACTACTTCAGCGACAGCGATCTGTGGTTGGGCATGTCCGTGCCGCGCATCGCCAACGTCGCGCTGCGGGTGGGCATCGACCCGCGCTACGAGGCCATCGAAAACTTCTGGATCTACCTCTTGCTGCTGTTGGGAGTGGTGGGTTTTGTGCTGTTCGGGGTCGGCCTGGCCTGCCTGGTGGTGCACATCTGGCGCATCTCGGTGGCGCCGCTGCGGGTGGCGATGCTGGTCTACCTGCTGATGGCCAGCGGCGCCAACACGCTGGCCTCAAAGACCATCTCGCTGCTGATGTTGACGCTGACAGCACAGTGCGCAGCGCAGCTGCGGCGACCCACCCCAACACGCCGTCAGACGCCGACCGGCCGGGTTGCGCCGCGCTACGCACAACAAGGGGCCTGGCGATGAACAAGGTCGCGGTTCGCATCTTCTACCCGGCCGACCCGGCGGGCGTCGTGCCCGGTGGCATCGACACCTTCATCCGCGGCATCGTCAAGTCCGCGCCACCCGAACTGGCCTTCAGCCTGGTCGGCATGACCACCGACACCGAAGCCCGGCCACTGGGCCAGTGGACACGTTGTGTGGTCGGCCCGGGCACCCAGGGCGGCTTCGACTTCTTCCCGGTCGTGGCGGTGGCTGACGCCGGCGGGCGCGGTCGGCTGCCGTTGTCGCTGCGCTTCACGGCTGGCGCCTGGCGCCACCGCGCCGAGCTGGTGCGCGACTTTGACGTGTTTGATTTCCACCGCCCTGAGCCGAGCTTGGCGTACCTGAGCGACTCAAGGCCAAAAAACGCTTTTTTTCACCAAGACCCCAAGACCATCGGCAGCGTGTCCTCGGACAACCTGTGGCGGCGCTTGCCGGCCGGCTATGAACGGCTGGAGCGACTGGCAGCTCGCCAGCTCGCCAGTGCCTGGTGCGTGCGCGAAAGCGGCGTGGCCACGCTCAGGCAGCGCTACCCGGCGCTGGCTGAGAAGCTGCAGTTCTTGCCAACCTGGGTTGACGCTGAGGTTTTCTACCCCGCCTCGGACAAAGGCCGGCAGACCTTGCGCGAACAGTGGAGCCGCGAGCTCGGCATCAGCCCGCAGCTGCCGTGGATCGTGTTCGTGGGCCGGCTCGACACGCAAAAGAACCCGGCGCTGCTGCTCGAGGCCTTCGCCAAGCTGCGCCAGGCCGGGCGCGACGCGGTGTTGCTGATGGTCGGTGACGGCGTCCTGCGCCGCGACCTCACGCGCCAGGCCCAGTCGGCCAGGATCACCGAGCACGTGCGTTTCCTGGGCCTGAAGCCGCAGTTCGAGATCGCCCGCTTGCTGCAAGCCTGCGACTTGTTCGCCATGAGTTCAGCCTACGAAGGCATGCCCATGGCGTTGTTGGAAGCCTTGGGCTGCGGCACGCCGGCGGTGGTCACCGATGTCGGCGAGGTCAAGCGGGTGGTCACCAACGGCATCAACGGCATCATCGTCAGCCGCCCCGACGCCGAGGCCTTTGCGCATGGCCTGCAACAAGCGCTGACGGCGGGCGGGGCCTGGCGCAGCGCAGCGGTGGCCGCAGTGCAGGCTTTCCAGCCGGCCACGGTGCTGGCGCCGGTCTATGCCAACTACCTGGCCCTGGGCCGGTCGCGCGCCCAGGTGCGCCAGACCGCAGCCGAGCAAGACGCCAATGCCGGCATGAGCCGCCGGCGCGACACCGTTGTCGGCATGCCGATTGACGTGCTGGCGCGCGGCGCGGTGGTGGCGCAGTTGGTGCGCTGGTCGCGCGACCGCCAATCGCGCGCCGTGTTTTTCTGCAACGTGCACTCGGCCATGTTGGCGCGGCGCGACTACTGCCACCGCCTGGCCCTGCACAGCGGTGACCTGGTGGTGCCCGACGGCTCACCGATCGCCTGGACCCTGCGCCGCAAAGGCCACCTCACACAAGACCGCGTGGACGGGCCGGGCACGATGTGGCGGGTCTGCGATGTGGCCCGCGAGCGCGGCATCAAGGTGGGGCTGTACGGGTCCACCACCGAGACCTTGAAAGCGCTGCAGGCAGCCATGCTCAGCCGTTTTCCGGGTTTGAAGATCAGTTATGTGCACGCGCCGCCGTTTCGTCAGGCCACCGCCGCCGAGGACGCCGCCGTGTGCCGGGCCATTGACCAAGCCGGTGTGGGCCTGTTGTTCGTCGGTCTGGGCTGCCCGAAACAAGAGCGCTGGATTGCCGAGCACCGCGGGCGCATCCCCGCCGTGATGATGGGCTTGGGCGCGGCCTTCGATTTCCACGCCGGCATGGTGGCGCGTGCGCCCGGCTGGATGCGCGACAGCGGCCTGGAGTGGCTGCACCGGCTGCTCAGCGAGCCGCGCCGCCTGGCTTGGCGCTACCTGTCGTCGAACAGCTTGTTTCTGGCTGCCACAGCGCATGACTTTGTGCGCGGGGTTCTGGCCGGCGCACCGCGCCCCACCCGCAGCGCTGCAGAGGAAGGCAACGACCTGGCCGACCTGGCCGCCGCTGCGGCCCCCCAATCGCGACACTTTGAAGCCAGCGCCCTGCGCACCGAAGACACTGGAAGCACCATGCGATCACCTGTTGACCAACGCGCCATTGACGACCTGGTGGCCCGCATTGACGCCGAAATGCCTGCGCACCGCTCACGCGTCGTCGGCTTCCTGGCCAGCAGCAAGGGCGAAGGCACCAGCACCCTGGCCCGCGCCTTCGCTCTGGCCAACGCCGAGGCCATGGGCCGCAGCGTGCTGCTGCTCAACACCGGGCCGTCGGGAGACGAGCGGGTCAGCCTGCTCGACGCCGTGCGTGACGGCGAGCGCATCACGGCCGCGCTGAGCAAACGGGTTCCCAGCCTGACTGAAGCTGCACTGGGCGTTCCCGCCGTGGGCGACAGCCGGCGCAGTGCCAGCTGGAGCCTGCTGGCCCAGCCCGAGCTGTGGCGTGCGTTGCGTGACAGTTTTGAGCTGGTGGTGGTGGACATGCAGGCCGCTGATGCGTCCGACGCCGCCCTGAAAGTGGCCCCGCTGTGCGACGGTGTGGTGGTGGTGCTGGAAGCGGCCAAGACCCGCGCGCCAGTGGTCACCCAGCTGCTGCACAACCTCAACGCCGTGCACGCCCGCGTCTTGGGCACGGTGCTGAACAAGCGCCGCTTCCACCTGCCGGCGAGGTTGTACCGTTGGCTTTGAGATGCACCAGGAACAGCCCGCGGCGGCCCGCCCCGTTTTGTATTGGCGGTTGCCCGCAGGGCCAGCGCCGGCGTGGGTGCGGGCATGCAACTCGCTGCTCCGGGCCAGCGGGCGCTTCAGATCAGCCGACGACCCAACGGCTGTCGGGGCCGTTCCAGCGGCCGATGCATCCGCCTGGACCGTCTGTCTGGGCCCTCCACCACCGGTCGACGACGCAGCAGTCAACCTGTGGTGGTTGAGCGATGGTGAAGGCCAGCCACTGCACACGCAGTGGCCTCTCTTGCACAGCATCACAGCCGGTCAGGGCCTGGCCTTGCGCCTGTGGCAGCGGCGCCAGGGCCAGTGGGTCTGCGTGCGCCACCTGCACGTGGCAGCGTCGCCGCGCTACGCGCTGGGCGTGCAGCACCTGGCTCGGGCCGCGGCCCAACTGCTGCAACAGGCCGGTGTCGACCTGGCCCTGGGCGTGCCTGGCAGCATCACCAACCCGTTGGCGCCGCACGGCAACGCCCCGGCGGCTGCTGTCTGGCTGGCGCTGCTGCAGGGCCGCTGGCGCCAATGGCTGGGCCGGCAACGCGCGCGCTGGCTGCGCGAGCGTTGGCGGCTGGGGGTGATCGACGCACCGGCACACCAGGTGATGAGCCTGCCCGGACCGCCGGTCGTGCGCTGGCTTGAAGAGCCACCCGGCCTGGGTTATTGGGCCGATCCCATGTCCAGCGGCTGCATTGGCTTCAATAAAGTTAGCAGCAGTAACAGCGGTAACAGCGGTAGCAGCGGTAGCAGCGGCGGCCAGCAGCTCTACTGCGAATACTTCGACGAACGCAGCGGGGTCGGCCACATCGAACGCCTGACCCTGGACGAGCAAGACCGCGTGATCGACCGTGTCGCGCTGCCATTGGGTGGCGGCACACACGCCTCGTTCCCGCTGGTCACGCAGATCGACGGCCGCCGGCTGGGCTTGATCGAAAACGCCGCGCGCCGCGAGTGCGTGCTGTTCGAAATCGACGACCACGGCCACTGGCACCCCAGCAGCACCCTGCTGCGTGGCGTGGCCGCGGGCGACCCGGCACTGTTCGTGTGGGAGGGCCGCTACTGGCTGGCCTACACCGACACCGACCTGGGCGTGACGGACAACCTGTGCCTGCAGTACGCCGACCGGCTCGAAGGGCCCTGGCAACCGCATGCCAACAACCCGGTGAAGATGGACATCACCAGCGCGCGCATGGCCGGTGGCTTCTTCTGGCACGACGGTACGCTGCACCGGCCCGCGCAGAATTGCTTGCTGACGTATGGCGCTTCGGTGGTGCTGCACCGCGTCGTGCGCTGCACCCCCAACGATTACGTCGAAGAAACCATGGGCCACCTTGTTCCTGACCCCGCCGGCCCCTGCCCCGATGGCTTGCACACCTTCAGCGCCTGGGGCCAGCGCACCTTGATCGATGGCAAGGAGCACGTCCTGAGCGTTCGCACCGCCGGCCACAAGCTGTGGCGCCGGCTGCGCGGCAAACGCTCGCGCCTGCCGTGAACCTGGCCAACGCCCACCTGGCGGTGTACGTTCCCCACCTGCGCCAGGGCGGTGGCGAGTTGTCGATGTTGCGGCTCGCGCACGGGCTGGCCACGGGGGTGGCCCTGGGGAGCGCGGCTGACTTGGCGGCGACAGCCCATGCGCCGGGGGTCACGCCGCGGGTCACGCTGCTGGTGAACACGCTGGCCAGCGCCGAAGTGCATGCGCCGCCCGGCCTGGCCGTGGTGTCGCTCGGGACGTCTGGAACCGTGGGCAGCCTGCGCGCGCTGGCGCAGTGGCTGCGCGCGCATCAACCGCAGTGGTTGCTCAGCGCATTCCCGCACAGCAACGTGGCGGCAGTGGCCGCAAGGGTCTGGGCCGGCTCCGCCACCCGCTGCGTGGTGTCAGAACACGCGCCCTTGTCGCTGCAAATCCAAGCCCAGGGCAACTGGCGCTACAGCGTGCTGCCACCCTTGGTTCGCTGGGCCTACCGTCGGGCTGACGCCGTGGTGGCGGTTTCCCACGGGGTGCGTGACGACTTGCAAGAGCTGGCTGGGCCAGGGCTGAACCTGCACGTCATCGCCAACCCGGTGCTGGACGCCGGCAGGGCCCGCGACACCGCGGTCGGCACCCCTTTGCACCCGTGGTTGCTGGACAAAAGCTTGGCCGTGGTGCTGAGCGTGTCGCGATTGAGCCGTGAAAAAGACCTGCCCACCCTGCTGCGCGCTTTCTCCATGCTGTACGCACAGCGGCCGGGCACGCGGCTGGTGATGGCCGGCGATGGCCCCGAGCGCGAACGGCTGCAGGCGCTGGTGCACACGCTGCAGTTGGACAGCGTGGTGGCGCTGCCCGGGCGCATCACCGCGCCGCGGGCCTGGATGCAGCACGCGCGGGTGTTTGCCCTGGCCTCACGCTACGAAGGCTTTGGCAACACCTTGGTCGAAGCCCTGGCCAGTGGCGTGGCGGTTGTCAGCACCGATTGCCCGGTCGGCCCGCGCGAGATCCTGCAAGCCGGGCGCTTCGGCCGCCTGGTGCCGGTGGGTGACGCCGCCGCCATGGCACAGGCGCTGCAGCAGGCGCTGGACCAGCCGGGCCCACCCCCCGGCGCGGTGCAACATGCCTGGCAATACACCGACGCGGCGGCCTGCGGCGCCTACCTGAAACTCTTGCATCACTTGTGCCCGCAGGCCGGGTTGCTGGCCGGCCCGGCACTCACCGACGCACTCACCGACGCACTGACCGACACACTCCCCGACGGGCCCACTGACACACCCGCAGCACCCGCCCTGCAAGGCCCCACCGCGCAGGGGCAGGCACCGTGCTGATCAGCCACACCCTCAAGTACCTGCCCGCGCAACTGCTGTCGCCGCTGGCGCAGCTGGCGTCGATGATCGTGTGGACCCACTGGCTGTCGCCCACCGAAATGGGCGTGTTCACCCTCGTCACTGTCACGCAAGAGCTGGCCTACATCGGCTGCCTGGGCTGGTTTTCGATCTACGCCTTGCGCTACCTCCCAGCCAAGACCGACGTCGGGGGCCGTCTTCGCTACCTGCACACCGAAAACGCCGTCGTCTTGGCCAGCCTGGCCGCCACTGCCGTCGTTGCAGCGGTCACGGCGTGGGTGCTGCCCGGCGAGCAAGCCTTTGGCCCGAGTGCCTTGGCGATTGCAGCGTTCTTTGCCAGCCGCGCGCTCAGCACCCATTACGCGGAACGGGCGCGTGCCCAGGCATCGTTCGTTTCGTACACCTTGCTGCAGACCGCCGGCCCGGTGGGCGGTCTGGTGCTGGGTTGGTGGGGCTTGCAGCATGTGGACGCTACTGCCGTGGTGCTGTTGTCGGCCTATGCCGTGGCCCAGACAGTGGGCGTGCTGCTGGCCTTGCCGGGGTTGGGGCTGAACTGGCGCTGGCCGCAACCCGACCGAGCGCTGCTGCGCGCGGCATTGGCCTTCGGCGGGCCCTTGCTGGGACTGGGCGCGCTGGGCTGGGTTGCGGAAAACTACATCCGCTACCTTGTCCAGTGGCACTCCGGCGCTGCTGCCTTGGGGTTGATGATCGTCGGTTGGTCGCTTGGCCGGCGCTGCGCATCGGTGACCAGTCTGCTGGTCGTCACGGCGTCGTTTCCGCTGGCCGCGCGGCTGCTCAACCAGGACAAACGCAGCGAAGCGCTGGGTTACCTGTCGCTGAATGCAGCCATGATGATCGGTGTTTTGTTGCCAATGACGGTGGCGGTGGAACTGCTGGGCCCGACGCTGATCAAGTTGTTCGTGGCCACCCAATACCAGGACATGACCGCCGAGGTGTTGGGCTTGTCGGTGCTGGCTGGCGCCTTGCGCAACCTGCACATCCACACCACCGATCAATTGATGGTGCTCGAGAGGCGCATCGGCATGTTGGCCAAACTGGATGTCGTGGAGATTGGTTTATGCGCTGTATTTTCGCTTGTGGGCCTGTACGCCGAGGGCGTGCGCGGGGCGGTCATCGGCCAGGCCCTGGGCTCGCTGCTCACGCTTGGCTTGAGCCTGTGGCTGGCCCATCACCGTCTGGGCTTTCGCTGGCCTTGGCGCGACACGGCCAAGGTGACGCTGGCCAGCACGGTGATGTTGCTGGCCTTGTATGCGCTGCCGTACCACCACGACCTGCCTGGCTTGGTCTTGGCCAGCTCAGTCGGAGCCGTGGTGTATGGCCTGGCCTGTGGGCTGCTGTTTGCGCCGGCGCTGCGGCGGCTGTGGGCCAGCCGCGGGCAAAGTCAGACCGCATAGGCCGGCACCCGAGTTCCGGTGTTGACCGGCCGCCGCACGCCCACCGGACTGGCCCGCAGGTGGCTGTGCACAGGACTGCGCAGCGGGCAGCGAAGTTGTGCACGCCGTTGGCCGCAATGGGCGCAGCCGCAGTGCTGTCGGCCTGCGGCGGTGGTGGTGGTGGTAGTGGTGGTGGTGGTGGTGGTGGCAACAGCAACAGCACGGCCGCGACCCCACCAGCCGACGTTATCCGCATCTTGGGGTGCGCGCCCAACGAGTCGGTGGCGCTGGCCAGCGGCGGGCAGCTGGTCAACAACACCTGGAACGCCGCCGCCGCGGGTAGCTTCGCCTGGAGCCAGTGCCTGCTCGAGAAGCGCAGCGGCAACAGCGTGCAATTCGGCTGGAACTGGCGCTGGCCCGATGACGGCAACCAGGTTTACGCCTATCCCGAGATCAACATGGGTGCCAAGCCCTGGGAGTCCGGCCCCGGCAACGACGTCCGTTTTCCACGCGCGCTGGCCAACACGCCGCGCCTGCTGATCGACTTCGATGTTGTCAGCAGCGGCACTGGCAGTCGCAACCTGGCAGCGTCGTTCTGGTTCATCAAGACACCCAGCGTCGCCTCGCCCCCCGTGGTCAGCGACATCGTGGCCGAACTGATGGTCTGGACCGACTACACACCCGACATGGTCAGCAATGAAGGCCCCGCCACGCTGCGCGGGGAGATCACTGTGGACGGCCGTGTCTGGCAGGTCTATGCCGCCGAAGACTGGGGTGTCGGCGCCGTCACCACCCATCGTTGGCGCTTCGTCGCCTACATCGCCAAGGAAAGAACGCAGGCACTGAGCTTCGATGCCCGCAAGCTGATGGCCGACGCTGTGGCAAGACGCCTGATACCGGCCGATGCCTACATTGCCAATGTCGAATTGGGCAACGAGGTGGCCAGTGGTTCAGGCACGACCTTTGTCAAATCGTTCAATGTGACCACACCTTAACGAACGATCAGACCCACACGGCGTTGACAGCCCAGGCTCGGGCGCATTGCAATGTGAATGTGCGACTGCTTCATGGCAGCACTGAATTAGCCGCTTGTGTTATGTTCACGCTCGGTTGCTCCGGCCTGAATGCGAAAATCATTCACTTGGCGCAACGACTCAAATGCCGTCAAAAAACCGAACACCGAATTCGGTCAGCAGCGAAACGGCGCATTGCAACCCTGGAGCCCGCATGAGCAGAACCTACTCTCAAATCGTCAAACAGATCGAGGCCCTCAAGGCGGAAGCCGAAAAGCTGCGCAAAGGCGAGATTGACGGCGTCGTCAAACGCATTCGCGAAGCCATTGCTTTTTACGGCCTGAAGGCCAGCGACTTGGGATTGGGCGCGGCCGCAGCCGCAGCCAGCAAAAAAACCCGCGCCAAGAAGGCGGGTCCGAAAAAAGCCAAAGACAGCACACCGGCAGTCGTCAAGTTCCGGAACGACAGTGGCGGCACCTGGGGGGGCCGTGGCAAACGCCCGCAATGGTTGCGTGATGCATTGGCCACCGGCAAGACGCTCAACGACTTCTTGGTGACTTGAGTTTCCGAGCAGCGCCAGGCCCTGCTCACCGGCACCTTGTTCGCGCTGGCTGCAGGCCTGATGTAGGGGCTGGTGTTTGTGACGCCGCTGCTGCTGCCGGAATATCCAGCAGCGCTTTTGTCATTTGGGCGCTACCTGGCATTTGGCTTGATTGCCCTGCCGCTGGCGGCATTGGACTGGCAGCGTATTCGGCAATTGCAGCGCGCTGATTGGCTTGAAGCCGGCAAATTGGCTCTGGTCGGCAATGTCGTGTATTACATCTGCCTGGCCTCGGCTATCCAGCACGCCGGCGCCCCACTGCCCACCATGATCATCGGCGCTTTGCCGGTGGTCATCGCGCTGGTGTCGAATCGCCGCAACGCAGCGCGTGACGGGCAATTGCCCTGGTTACAGCTGTTGCCTCCCTTGTTGTTGATCGGCGCCGGCATCGCGCTTGTGAATGTTGCCGAATTAGGCCATCTGCAAGCGCGCGGCCAGGTTGATTTGAGGTCCTACAGCCTGGGCGCAGCGCTGGCCGTGGCTGCCATGCTGTGCTGGACTTGGTACCCCCTGCGCAATGCCGACTGGTTACGCCAACATGGCGAGCGCTCCGCCACCACCTGGGCGACGGCTCAAGGGGTGGCCACCCTGCCGCTGGCGCTGTTGGGTTATGCGGCGTTCTGGTTGTGGAGCGCGGGCTGGGGCGACCCGACATTTGCCATGCCTGTGGGCCCCACACCTGGGCGTTATGTCGTTTTGATGCTGGTCATCGGCTTGCTGGCGTCGTGGTTGGGAACGCTGTGCTGGAACGCTGCCAGCCAGCGCCGTCGCGGCAGCCTTCCACGGCCTGTCGGCCCTGCTGAAAACCAACCCATCTCGTCAGGTGATGGCCTCATCCAGCACTTCCACCCAATGCCGCACCGGCGTGCTCGTGCCACTTTGCAGGTGCTGGATGCACCCAATGTTGGCGCTGACGATGGTCTGGGCCTGCAGCGGCTCCAGATTCGCCAGCTTGCGGTCGCGCAGCGCGTAGGCCAGCTCAGGCTGCGTCACGCTGTAGGTGCCGGCGCTGCCGCAGCAGAGGTGGCTTTCGTTGCCGGCGACACGGATATCAAAACCCAGCGCGCCCAGGTGCTGCTCGATACCCCCGCGCAGTTGTTGACCATGCTGCAAGGTACACGGCGGGTGGAGTGCCAGTCGCGGGGTGGCTCGGCCCTGGCCACGGCCTGGGCCTTGGCTCATTCGCGACTTCAGGGCCGGCACCAGGTCGGGCAAGAGTTCACTCAGGTCGCGCGTCAGCGCTGAAACCCGACTGGCCTTGTCAGCGTAGTCAGGGTCATGGGCCAGGGCATGGCCGTACTCCTTGACAGTCACACCACAGCCGCTGGCGTTCATGACAATGGCTTCGACCGTGCCGTCCGAGGTCAAACCGCTCACCAGCGGCCACCAGGCGTCGATGTTGCGGCGCATATCGGCCAGACCCCCTTCGATGTCGTTCAAATGGGTGCGGATGGCTCCGCAGCAACCTGCGCCGTCGGCCACCAGGGTTTGAATGCCTGCCGCGTCCAGCACACGCGCGGTGGCGCTGTTGATGTTGGGCATCATGGCCGGCTGCACACAGCCCATCAGCATCAACACCTTGCGCGGGTGGCTGCGCGTGGGCCACTGCTGTGCGCGCGGGCCAGCGGCGGCAGGCACCTTGTTTTTCAGCGATGCCGGCAACAGCGGCCGCGCCAGCTGGCCCAGCTTCATGGCCGGGCCAAACAGCGGCGAGGTCAGGCCCTCCTTCAGCAACCAGCGCACGGCTTTTTCCTGGGCTGGGCGCTCCACTTTCTGTTCGACGATGTGCCGGCCAATCTCCACCAACTGGCCGTACTCAACGCCGCTGGGGCAGGTGGTTTCGCAGTTGCGGCAGGTCAGGCAACGGTCCAGGTGCTGCTGCGTGCTGCGCGTAGGCGCCACACCTTCGAGCACCTGTTTGATGAGGTAGATGCGGCCGCGCGGGCCGTCCAGCTCGTCACCCAGCAGCTGGTAGGTGGGGCAGGTGGCGTTGCAAAAACCGCAGTGCACACATTTGCGCAGGATGGCCTCGGCCGCGTCACCTTCGCGCGTGCCTTTGAATTCAGGAGCCAGGTTGGTTTGCATCGGAGTGCCAGTGGTCGAAAAAGGTCGGGTTCAGAACAGGCGCGCCGCAGCCGGCAGCAGCAACGCGGCCAGCAGCACCTGCAGGCCCAGGGCCAGCGCGGCGTAGGCGCCGGCATCGGGGTGAACCTGCAGCGCGCGGCTGGCGCCGATGCCGTGCGACACGGTGCCCAAAGCGAAGCCGCGCACCGCAAGGCTGCGCACGCGACTGGCATCGAACAGCGCCTTTGCGGTGATGGCGCCCACCAGCCCGGTGAGCACGGCAAACACCGCAGCCAGCGCTGGAATGCCGCCCAGTTGTGCCGACAAGCCCATGGCCACAGGGGCCGTCACGCTCTTGGGCGCCAGCGAAGCCAGCACCTCCACCGGCAGGCCCACGGCCCAGCCAATGGCGACCGCGCTGGCGCTGGCCGCCGCCCCGCCCAGCAGCGCGGCCAGGAGCAGTGCGCCGGCCCGTGCGCGCAACTCGGCACGGCGCTGCCAAAGCGGCCAGGCCAGGGCCACCACGGCTGGGCCGAGCAGGAAGTGGATGAACTGCGCGCCCGAGAAATACACCGGGTAGGGCGTGGCTGTCAGGGTGAGCAGCAGCGCCAGCGCCAGCACACTCCACAGCACCGGGTTGGCCCAGGGCGGATGGCCCAACCGGGCCGAGGTGCTGCTGGCCACCACGTAGACGGCCAATGTGGCCGTCAAGCCGAACAGCGGCGTGGCCGACAGGTACACCCACAATTCGACAAAGCTCGTTGTCATTCGGGCGCCGCCTTGTCCCCGCGCGGCCACAACCATTGCAGCACCAGCGCCGTGACGAGCAGGCCGATCCAGGTCGACAGCAGCAGCGCCAG
>Ga0105047_10008465_pt1 | contig 17120 bp, 15 predicted proteins | sample MAT04_FD_78384 | JGI IMG/M metagenome (GOLD analysis project Ga0105047, IMG submission 78384) | Freshwater microbial communities from Lake Fryxell liftoff mats and glacier meltwater in Antarctica - MAT-04 (megahit assembly) | ecosystem: Environmental > Aquatic > Freshwater > Ice > Liftoff...
CACGAAGCCGAGGATGGATCGTGTGGCCACGTCGGTCGCGAGCGTCAGGTAGGGCTTGCCCAGCGGCTGGAGGTACAGGTCGTCGACGACAACGATGTCCATCGGCGTGTGGTCGATCTGCACAACGTCCAGCGGGCGCTGAACAACGAAAGAGCCGGGGGAAATGCGAGGGTCGGCGTTGCCTGGTGCGGCGACACCACGGCGATGGACCTTGAGATCTGCAGTGCGCTTTAGGCGTCGATCAATAGCAGGTCGGGACGGGCAGGGCACCCGATGCAGCCGGCATCGTGCGCCGACTTCTTCGACGAGATCAACGACACGGACAGGCCCGGGCTTCTTGCGCAAGACATTGATGGCCTCCTCAATGCCCAGCTCTTGCTTGGCAGTCAGCCGAGAGGCCAGTGGCGTCCATCCTCGATTGCGGCCCGCAATGGCCGTGGCTTCGTCGACCTCGCGCAGGCGCGCTCGGTAGCGATAGGCCGTCGCCCAGTGAACGCCGAACCTCTTGGCCAAGCGCTCGGCACTGGCCTGGGTCATCGGCTTATCGCCCAAGGAGCGCAAGGCCTGGGCAAAGCGCTCAAGTTGGCGCCAACGCTTGCTCGCAACACCCTCAAGGGCGCCTGCAGCGCGACCGCGCACTGGAAGAGAGTTCGGGGGCGGCTTGGAAACCCTTGCAACCGCTCAGAGGGAGTGCAGCACGCTCGCAGTTTATGCGTTCAAATTGCAACGCATTTGCAGAATATGCGTGCAAAGGACGAGGATCGTTGCCAAAGCACAACTGGCGGGCTTGGACCTTTAAAGCGCCGGAAAGGTGGACCACGCTTTGCTTAGCGTACATAGATCCGCTAGCCGATCATTCGTTCATATTTGCAGATTATTCGTTCTTCGACACTTATCGCACGGTCGACAAGCGCCAGCACGCAGCGGGCGCGGATGGAAGGGCCCACGTGGATGTCGCTGATCTGAGCAATCGTGAGGCCCGCAGCGCGCAGGCAGGCAATCAGCACGCCTCCCCGTACTACGGCGGCGGTGGGGCAGGCATTCCAGGCGCCGGCCGCCGTGGCGACCAGGCCTTTGTGCCACGCTTGCCGCGACCTGGTTCTTGCAGCCCTGCCCGAGCCTGATCAGGGCTTCAGAATGTCGGTCACATTCGCGGCGTTGATGCCGGCTGCGCTCAGCAGCGAATCGACCAGCGGTGCCTGAAGCTTGTACTTCAGCGCGCTATTCATGATCTGATCCGAAAGGCTGCCGGCGCCTACCGTTCCGTCGGCTGCAATGGGACCCGACGCGTTGCCCAGACCGTCCACATGAACGATCTTGATGTCGCTGATGTGCTCCAGCGGTTTGGCACTCTCGCGCACCACCGACTCGATCCGGTCCATCGCGGCGAGCCGGCTTCGCAGGGCTACCGTTTCCGGCGTGGCGATGTTCTCGGCCTCGTTCAATGCGCGCCGGCCGCGCGCCTCAGAGTCGTTGTGCAGATCGGCTGACTGCGCGCGCAGTTTCTCGACCTCGGCGTCGGCCTCGGCCAGCATTCGCATCGTGCGGGCGCGCTGAGTGGCGGCTTCGCGCTCTGAATTCGCCTGACTCACGAGTGCCAGCCCTTTGGCCTCGATCTCGCGGGCCGCATGCACCAGCGCCAATGCCTTGTCGCGCTCGGCTCGCTCAAGCTCGCGCGCAGTAATCACGCTTTCTTCGGCGCGAACCGCATCGGCGCGCGACAGTTCCGAATCGGTGATGGCAAGGTTGCGCATCTTGGAGTTCGCGGCGATTTGAATCTCGGCGTCTTGCTGTGCGACTTCAAGCACTTTGCGCCGTTCGGTCTCGGCGATCTCGATGCTGCGCGATCGGTCGATCTCGATCTCGCGAATCTGCTGGTCAAGCTTCACGCGCTGCTCTCGTATCGTGCGGTCAGAAAGCAGCTTGGCCTTCTCGACCGCCTCGCCCGCCGTGACTTCAGCGACTTGAGACGAACGACGCATCTCGGCCGTCTCGACGGTGATTTGCGATTGCTGCTGAGCGCGGCGGATGGCGATCTCGCGCTCTTGCTGCAGCCGCGCAAATTCCTCCTCTTTTTGCAGTTCGAGCATCTGCTGCTCGGCCATCAGGTTCTTGCGCTGGATCGCGACCTGGGAGTCGCGCTCGATCTCGTTGCGGCGTTGGCGGCGCTCTTCTATCTCGGCGGTCAGGATCGTCAAGCCCGCTGCGTCGAAGGCGTTGTTCGGGTTGAAGAACTCGCGCGATGCCTGGTCGAGCTTGGAGATGGAGACGCTGTCGATCTCGAGGCCGCTGGTGTCGATGCCGGCCGAAGCGAGCTCCCGGACACGCGCCGAATACGCGCTTCGATGCTCGTGCAGATGCTCCATGGTTGACTGGGCAGCACCGGTGCGCAGCGCGTCGTTGAAACGCGCCTCAAGCAGTTGACGCATGGCCTCGACCGACGCCGTCTTGCTGCCGAGCGAACGCGCAGCAGCGTTGACTGACGTTGCATCGGCTTTCACGCGCACATAGAAATCAGCGTCGACGTTCATGCGCAAGCGGTCTTGCGTGATCAAGGCATTCTCGTTGTGATGAGACAGGCTGATGCGCATCGTGTTCATGTTCACCCAAGTCACTTCATGCAGCACCGGGATCACGAGCGCACCGCCCGAAATCGCCACACGCTGGCCGAGGAAGCCAGTGCGCACGAACGCGCGTTCGGTGGTCGACCGCTGGTAGAGCTTGGAAAGCAGCCACCACAGCACAGCAATGGCGATGATGACTACGATGATCGTCAGCAGAACGGCTCCGAAATTGACTTGCATGGTGGTGCTGGCTGGTGGAGTGATGTGGGGGGCCGAAGCGTCTCAGCGGCTGCGCGCAGCGACGGGTGCGGGGGTCAGGGGTGTACCGACCGAAGACGCGAGTGCAGGCTTCGATTCGACAAGCAGCCGCACACACTTCATGAAGAGCGGCCGGTACTCGGCGGGCAGTCGTTCAAGCACCTGCCGCTCGACCCACATGTCGCGTGGCATCACGCGGTCGAGCAGCGCTGCGCCAGCGGATGCCAGAAAAAGCTCGTAGGCACGCTGATCGTTGCTGGCCGGGCTGCGCCGTATCAGGCCTGAGAGCGCCAGGCGCTTGACCATCTCGGCCACCGTGTTGCGATCCATGAACAGACGGTCAGCCAGCGCGTGTTGGCTCAGGCCGGGGTTTTGGTACAGCATCACTAGCGCGGCCTTCTGGCGCGGCGTGATCTTCTCGTCGGCAAACTCTTGCGCAAACAGTTCTTCAGCGGTGAAGTGCGCGCGCCGCAACAGGTGAGAGGCAATGTTTTCAAGCTTGAAATCGTCAAGGATCTTGCGTGACGGTGCTGAGATGCCATCACGCGGGTCAGCGGCGGACTCGGCCACGCGCGCTCGGCGCAACTGCGGCTTGGCCTGGCTCATGGGGCTGAAACCGCAGTGGCCGCAAAAGCAGCACAGACCACAAAAACGGCAGAGACTGCATGGGCAGCGATGCAGGGTTGAAGGTCGTCACCGAATAGCACGTATACGTCTTGTTTAAGCGTTTCAGGACAGGAGGCCTGCTGGGTTTATAGATGCGATTGCCGGTGGCGTCAATAACCGCAGATCGCTTGCATTGTTGGGATAAACACGTAGTAAATAAATTGGCGCGACGGCTTGACGCGCGCTGGCTCCATTTCTAGACTTGCGGTCAACTCACAACGTATACAGCCTAATTGGTGGTGGCCCTGTTCGCCTCTCTGTTCTGGGCCCCCCGGTGCATATTCGGTGCTCTGAACCCAGCCCATTCACGGGAATCTGCATGCAGCAACCGCTGGACTCAAGCCGCCGCCGCGTCGTCTCGTCCAAGACTCTGCCGAGCCCCCGGTTTCGCTACAGCCCTGTTGTTCAGGCCGGCTCGTTGGTGTTCGTCTCGGGCCTCGTCGGTCTTGATCCGTCAACTGGCCGGCTTGCCGAAGGTGGCGCCCACGGCCAGACGGCGCAGGTGTTGCGCAACCTGAAGGCGCTGTCCAACGAAATGGGCTGGTCGATGTCGCAGCTGTTAGTTGCCCGTGTGTTCTGCGCCGTGGCGGCTGATCCGACCGAAGTCAACCGCGCCTGGGATGAGGCTTTTGCCGAGACCGAGCCGCCTGCGCGCACCTTTGTAGTGGTCAGCGCCTTGCCGCTTGGCGCGGCGGTCGAGATTGAGTTTCAGTTGCTGGTCGACATGCCAGCACCTGTCTAAATGTTTGCCTGATTGGAGAGCTCTGATGGCCCAAGGCGAGATCCTGTCCGGTTTTTTGGCGCCGCATCCGCCGCATCTGGTGTACGGCGAGAACCCGGCTCAGAACGAGCCGCGCTCGCAAGGCGGCTGGGAGCCGCTGCGTTGGGCTTATGAGCGTGCGAGCGCTAGCCTGGCCGAACTCAAGCCCGACGTGTTGCTGATCCACACGCCTCACTGGATAACGCAGGTGGGGCACCACTTCTTGGGCGTGCGCCAGATGAGCGGCAAGTCGGTCGATCCAATCTTCCCGAACTTGTTCCGCTACCAGTTCTCGCTTGAGGTCGATGTCGAGCTTGCCGAAGCTTGTGCCGAAGAAGGCCGCGCGCTTGGTTTGGTGACCAAGATGATGCGCAACCCGAACTTCAGGGTCGATTACGGAACCATCACCACGCTGCACATGATTCGTCCGGAATGGGATATTCCCATCGTCTGCATCTCTGCCAACAACTCCCCCTACTACCTCAACACCAAAGAGGGCATGGGCGAGATGGACCTGCTGGGCAAGGCGACGCGCGAAGCCATTCGCAAGAGCGGCAAGCGTGCCGTGTTGTTGGCATCGAACACGCTTTCACATTGGCACTTTCATGAAGAGCCTGCCATCCCCGAAGACATGTCGCAGGAACATCCGCAGAACTACGAAGGCTACAAGTGGGACATGCGCATGATCGCGCTGATGCGTCAGGGCAAGACCCGCGAGGTCTTCAAGCTCTTGCCGCAGTTCATCGATGAGGCCTTCGCCGAAGTGAAGTCGGGCGCCTTCACCTGGATGTTTGCCGCCATGCAGTACCCAGAGCTTGCCGCTGAGCTGTATGGCTACGGCACGGTGATTGGCACCGGCAACGCAGTCATGGAGTGGCCGCTTCAAAAGGCGGGCCTGTCGCGCCTTGACGCGCCGTCTGCATCGGCACCGGCCGGCTCCGATGTTCGTGCCCCGGTCGGTTCCTGGTCGGGCAGCGGGCGGGGCGGAGGCGAACCCTTGCGCTCCAGCCTGGTCGATTGAACGCCCGCGCCCGATGCCCGTCGTTTCAGCCTTTCTCGTGCCTGGCAGCCCCTTGCCGCACCTCAAGCCCGACAACCTGGCTTGGGGCCGTATAGGCGCTGCGTTTCAGCGCGTCGGCCGTGCGCTGGCGGCGTCAAGGCCCGATGCGGTGCTGGTTTATTCCACCCAGTGGATAGCGGTGCTCGACCAGCAATGGCTCACCCGCCGCCGCAGCCAGGGTACGCACGTCGACGAGAACTGGCACGAGTTCGGCACCCAGACTTTCGACATCACTGCCGACACCGAGCTTGCGCACGCCTGCGTGGCGGGCTCGGCGCGCATTGGCGTGCACGCCCGCGGCGTGAACTACGACGGCTTTCCGATCGATAGCGGCACCATCACCGCCTGCGCGTTGATGGACATGGGATCGGCCGAACGCCCGCTGGTAGTCGCATCGAACAACCTCTATCACAGCGCTGCAGAAACCGAAAAGCTCGGCGCCCTGGCGGTGGGCTGCGCCAACGAGCAGGGCAAGCGCGTCGCCGTGGTGGGTATCGGCGGCCTCTCGAACACCATGTTCCGGCAGCAAATCGACATTCGCAGTGATCATTTGTCGAGCGCTGAAGACGACAAGTGGAACCAGCGCATCCTGCAGCTCATCGAGTCTGGCGATGTGGCGCAGCTGCGTCACACGCTGCCTGATTACGTGAAGCTTGCGAAGCCTGAGCTGGGCTTCAAGCATTTTCATTGGATTCTGGGCGCGCTGAATGGCCGTTTCAACAGCGCGCGCGTGCATGGCTACGGCCCGCTTTACGGCAGCGGCGGCGCCGTGGTCGAGTTCGCACCGTGAGCCATCCGCTCGTTTCTTCTGATCGCATCTTCTGACCGTTTTACCCGCCCCTAAAACCCTTTCCGGAGCAACTATGAAACTGACGCTGAAGATCGCTGCAATCACCGTGGGCGGCCTCGCTGCCACGATCAGCACAGGCGCGTTCGCGCAGTCGTGCACGATCAAGATCGGACGTATCGTGCCTATCACGGGCCCGCTTGCCGACGTGGGCAAGGCCACGCCTTGGGTCGATGACAACAAGATCAACCCGATCAACAAAGCCGGCGGTCTGAAGGTTGGGGCGCAAAGCTGCAAGATCGAATACAAGATCTACGACAGCAAAAGCACAGTGGCAGGCTCGGCCGAAGCGGCCACACGCGCCATCCTGCAAGACAAGGTCGACTTCTTGCTCGCGCAGGGCACGCCCGACACCACCAATGCGCCCGCTGACCTGTGCGAGCGCAACCAGATTCCTTGTATCACCACCAACACGCCTGTAGAGGCGTGGTTGTTCGGACCGGACGGCAAGCCCAAGACCTACAAGTACACCTATCACTTCTTCTTCGGCGTGCCCGACCTGGTGAAGAACCACGTCGGCATGATCAAGTCAATGCCTGGCGGCTTCAACGGCAACATCGGCTACCTGTACCCGAATGACCCCGACGGCACGGTGTTCGCGCAGATATTCGACCCCACCTTCAAGGCTGAGGGCTGGAAGACGACCGACCCGGGTCGCTTCCAGCAGGGCCTGCCCGACTTCTCGGCCATCATCAACCAGTTCAAGCGCAACAAGGTTGAGGTGGTGACTGGCGTGCTGGCGCCGCCCGACATGCAGAACTACCTGCAGCAGGCTGCACAGGCAGGCTACGCGCCGAAGATGTACATCATCGACAAGGGCACCGGCTACCCAGAGCCGATGAATGCGCTGGGCAAGGCTGGCTATGGCCTGCTGTCGGTGAACTTCTGGTCACCGGCGTACCCGGGCAAGTCAAAGTTCGGCGGCTACGACGGGCAGGGCTTGGTCGACGCCTACGAGCGCCAGACCAAGAAGCAGTACATCCCGCCGCTCGGCTACGAAGATGCGTCCTATGACGTGCTGTTCGACGCGATCCAGCGCGCCGGCTCGACCGACCGCGCCGCTGTGCTGAAAGCGCTTGGCACGACCAACCTCGACACCGTGGCGGGCCCCGTGAAGTTCAACGCACAGAACTTTTCCGTGCAGCCCTTGGGCGGCGCTCAGTGGCGCTATGACAACAAGACCAAGAAACTCGTCAAAGAGAACGTCTACAACGCGGTCTACCCGAGCGTGAAGAAGACCGGCGAGATGGTGCTCTACAAATAAGCGCCCTCGCGCCGCGACAATGTCTGCCCTGTACCGACAGTTCACGACGCACGCAGAGATCGACGCTGAGTACGATGTCGAGCGCTCGGTGCCCGACTTCTCGGTCTATGCGCGGCATTTCACCGATGAGAGCCGGTTGGCTCGCCACCGCCTGCGTTGCGAGCTCGACATTCCTTATGGGCCAACCCGCGACGAGACGCTCGACCTTTTTTTTGCAGCCGCGCGCGATGCCCCGGTGTTCGTGTTCATACACGGTGGCTACTGGCGCATGCTGTCGTCGAAGGAGTTCAGCTGCGTGTCGCTTGGGTTGAACCAGCTCGGGGTCACGGTCGCGGTGGTCAACTATGCGCTGGCGCCGAAAGTCTCGATCGACGAGATCAGCCGGCAGGCGCGTGCGGCCGTGGCCTGGGTGCTGAAGCGCATCGAAGCTTACGGCGGGGACCCGACGCGCGTGGTGCTGGGTGGCCATTCAGCGGGCGGCCATCTCACGGCGATGTGTGTGCAGACGGATTGGGCCGACGACTACAGCCTGCCACAGAACCCGCTACGCGGTGCCGTGATGGTGAGTGGCTTGTTCGATCTGCGACCACTGCGCTACAGCAACATGCAGCCGCAACTGCAGCTGGACGACGGCGTGATCCAGCGCAACTCGCCGCTCTTTCATTTGCGTCCGACGCCAACACCGGCCCTGGTCACCTGGGGTGCAAAAGAGCCGAACGAGTTCCGGCGCCAGTCGGAACGTTATCTGCAGGGGTGGAAAGAGATCGGCAACCGCGCCAAGGTTTGGGCTCAGCCAGACACCAATCACTTCACCGCGATTTACGGATTTGAAGACCCGAAGAGCCTGCTGTGTCAGTGGGTGTTGCAGGCAGCCAACACGCCGGGACTCTGATCGCATGGCCGACATCCTTCAGGTGCAAGGGCTCAGCAAGTCGTTCGGCGCCATCGACGTCGCGAGCGACGTCCACTTCAGCGTCGCTGAAGGCGAGATCCTCGGCGTCATTGGGCCGAACGGTGCTGGCAAGACCACGCTGTTCGGCATGCTCTCCGGGCACATCGCGCCTTCGGCCGGCCGTGTCGTGTTCCGCGGCGACGACATCACTGCACTCGTGACCCACGATCGCGCCCGCTCGGGCATCGCCCGGACCTTCCAAGTGCCTCGGCCCTTTGGGCAGATGACGGTGTTCGACAACTTGCGCGTCGCGGCCACCTTCGCCGGCGGGCTGCAGGGCGCCGAAGCCACCGAATGGATCGAACGCACGCTTGCCACCACCGGCCTTACCCGGTACGCCGAGACGCTTGCCGGGCGGCTGCCTTTGCTGGTGCGCAAGCGGCATGAGCTGGCGCGCGCACTGGCGATGCGGCCCAAGCTGTTGCTGATCGACGAAGTGGCAGCCGGACTCACCGAGTCCGAGGTCAGCGAGTTCATCGACCTGGTGCGCCGCATTCGCAACATGGGCACCACCGTCGTCTGGATCGAACACGTGATCCGCACCATGCTCACCGCCACCGACCGGCTCATGGCTTTGGCTGGCGGCAAGGTGCTGGCCATCGGTCATCCGCAAACCGTGATCAAGCTGCCGGAGGTCCAGCGTGTCTACCTTGGCGCCTGAGGCCTCCACTCAGGCCACCACTCATGCCGCCGATGAGGCGCCAGTTCTGCAGGTCACCAGCCTGGCGGCCTACTATGGCGAGTTGCGCGCGATCTACGACATATCGTTCGAGCTGCAGCGCGGCGACGTGCTCGCCATCATCGGTGCGAACGGCGCCGGCAAGTCGACGCTGCTGCGTTCGTTGGTCGGTCTGATGAACCACGGCAGCAGCACGCGCATGCGCGGCGTGGTCGAGTTCGACGGCCACCGCCTCGACAAGCTCGCACCCGACCGCATCGTCGACGTCGGCGTGGCCCTGGTGCCCGAGGGCCGCCGCCTGTTCGCCCGCCTGTCGGTTGAAGACAACTTGCTCGCTGGGGCCTTCCTGGCACGTTGCCGGCCCACCATCGCGGCCCGCCTCGAAGAGGTCTACACCCTGTTCCCGCGCCTGCGCGAACGGCGCCGGCAGGTCGTCTCCCAGATGTCGGGCGGCGAGCAGCAAATGGTGGCCATCGGGCGTGCGCTGATGTCGTCGCCCAAGCTCATCATCTTCGACGAACTCTCGCTCGGGCTGTCGCCGGCAATGGTCGACGACATCTACCGCAACTTCACCAAGATCGTCGAGAGCGGCACCACCACCATCGTGGTCGAGCAGGACCTGAAGCGCGCCTTGAAATCCTGCACGCGCTTCATCGTGATGCTCGAAGGCAGCATCGTGCTTGAAGGTCGCCCTGGCGAAGTGACTGAAGAGCAGATCACCGCCGCTTACTTCGGTACCACTGTGGCGTCGCGTGTGCCGGTGGTAGCTCATGGCTGACACCGACCTCTACTGGATCGGCATCGACTTGGCCAACGGCATTTTGTCGGGTGCGATGCTGGGCGGCTACTACGCGCTGATCAGCGTGGGCCTGGCGCTCAACTTCGGCGTCATGCGCCTCGTGAATCTTTCGCACGGCGATTGGCTCATCGTTGCTGCCTACCTCTGCGTCACCTTGCTGGCTGCCGTGCCGGTGGTGCCGTTCTGGTCGCTGCTGGTCGTGGTACCCCTCATGTACGGCATCGGCTACTCAGTGCAGCGCTTCTTGCTCAATCACGTGTCGGTGCAAGCGGCCGAGCGGCGCGGGATGTCGCCAGTCTTCGGCTTGATGCTGCCCCTGCTGGTCACGTTCGGGCTCTCGATTGTGTTGAGCCAGGGCATGCTGCTGATCTTCAGTTCCGACGCGGCCACCATCAAGAACGATCTGTCGTTTTCGGCGATCCGCCTCTCACAAGACCTGAGCGTCTCGACCCTGAGGCTGGGTTTCTTCGTCGCCGCGGCCGTGCTGCTGGGTGGTTTGACTTTGTGGATGCGTTCTACCCACATCGGCCGCGCCATACGTGCCGCCTCCGACGACCCAGAGATCGCCGCCCTGATGGGCATGCGCACGCCGCACATCTACGCAGTGGCGAGCGGCGTGGCGCTGGCCTCGGCCTCGGTGGCGGGCTTCATGGTGGGCATGTCGCGCTCGTTTCAGCCGTTCGACGGCCCTCCGTTCTTGCTGATGGCTTTTGGCGTGGTGATACTCGGCGGACTGGGATCCCTGGCCGGCAGCTTTGTCGGCGGCATCGCGCTGGGCATCGTGCAAGTGCTGACTGGTACCTACTTCGGCCCGGCGGCGCAACAGGTGTCGGGGTATCTGCTGATACTGTTGGTGCTCGCGGTGCGCCCGCAAGGCCTTTTCTCCCGATGAATGGCGACCGCTTCGGTCGAGCCGGTGCGCCACGGTCATCTTCAGCCGGGCCGCTGAAGGCGCTGGCCGAGTCGTTCTACGGGCGCAGCGGCGGCCTGTGGGCGCTCGTCATCGTGGTCGTGCTGCTGCTGCTACCAGGGGTCTTGTCACCCACCAGCTACACCCTGCACCTGCTGTTTTCGGTGTTCGTCTTCGCATTGCTGGGCCACGCCTGGAACCTAATGGCCGGCTACGCGGGGCTGCTGAGTTTCGGGCAGCAGGTGTTCATCGGGCTGGGCGGCTTCTCGCAGGCCATCGTTTTCTACTATGCGCAGGTGCCGATCTGGGTGGCCTGGCCGGTGTCGGGAGTAGTCTCGCTGTTGTTCGCGCTGCTGCTGTGCCTGCCCTTGCGCGAAAGCGGCAGTCGGCGGCGCATGTGGACGGGCGTGGCGGTAGCGCTGCTGCTGTGGATCGCGTTTGAGTGGCTGATCGCCGTGCGTCCCGAAGCCGACGTGTTCAAAAGCGACTACGTGCGCCGCGTCGCGATCCTGCTGTTGATCTTTCTCGGCGCCTTGCCGCTGCTGCGGCTGCAAGGCGCGTACTTCGCCATCGCCACTTGGCTCATCGCTGAGTCGGTGTCGACGGTCTTCAACGGCTGGAACGTGGCCGGCGCCGGCGGCGGCATGCAGCTGAAATCAGACGTCACGCCTTTGGCGCTTTACTACGTCGCGCTGGTGCTGCTGGTTATCACCACGGCCGTGATCTGGCGCTGGATGCGATCAACCTATGGCCTGGCCCTGACAGCGGTGCGCGACGACGAAGAGGCTGCGCGCAGCAGCGGCGTCGACGTGAGCAAGGTCAAGGCAGGCGTGTTCATGTTCAGTGCCGCCATCACCGGCCTGGCCTCGGGCTTGTACTTCATGGACGTGGTCATCATCACGCCGCCCTCGGCCTTTGCAATCTCGTGGGCTTCCTACATCGTATTCATGGTCGTGGCCGGCGGCATGGGCACGGTGGCGGGGCCTGTGATCGGTGCGGTGCTGTTCATTATCGTCGACCGTGTTTTGGGTGCCGTTGCCGGCCAGGGCCTGCTGGTGCTGGGCGCCTTGTCGATCGTGCTGATGCTGCTGCTGCCGCGCGGGCTGATGGGGGTGGTGCACGACCTTCGCCACCCGCAACGCTCTCGAAACGCGCCGTCGAGCTGGGCGCGCTTGCGCCGCCTGCTGCTTGGTGACAACGCCCGATCGGACCGCGCAGCGCTCACGGCGCAACCCGGCGTGGTCGGCGCCTACCTGCTGCCTGGCAGCCCCTTGCTGGCGCTCAAGCGCGACGTGCCTGCCTATGCCGGGCTGCTCGCGGGCATGGCCCAGGTCTCACGTGAGATCGAGGAACTGGCGCCCGACACACTGGTGATCTACTCGACGCGCTGGCTTGTCGTGCTTGACCAGCAATGGCAGGCGCGCGCACGCATTACCGGTCTGCACGTCGACGAGAACTGGCACGAGTTCGGTGAGATGCGCTACGACATCACGACCGATGTGTCGCTTGCCCGGGCCTGCATGAAGGCCGCCAACCGTGCGGGCGTGCATTCCAAGCTGGTTGACTACGCCGGCTTTCCGCTCGACTCGGGCACGCTGTCGGTGAATGCGCTGGTCAACGCTGACGGTCTGTTCCCAACGCTGGTCGTCGCCAACAACCTCTACCTCGACTACGACAAGACCCTTGCGCTTGGGGAACTGGCGGCGGCGCAGGCCACGGCACAAGGAAAGCGCGTCGTCGTGCTGGCGGTCGGCGAACTCTCGGGCACGGTGTTTCGCGACAACCGGCCGCTGGCTGACGATGCGATAGCCAACCCCACCGATGACGACTGGAACCGGCGCATTCTTCGGCTGATCGAACAGCGTGAGCTGGACGAGCTGAACCGCCAGTTGCCCGACTACCTGCAGCAAGCCAAGGTCGACATGGGCTTCAAGCACTTCGCATTTGCGCTGGGCGCACTGGGCGGCCGGCTGGGCCGTGCCGAGGTCATCGCCTACGGCCCGCAATACGGCGCCGGGGCTGCCGTCGTCAGGCTTCTATAGAACTCTCTCATCCGACACCATGAAGCAATACCGCAACTACATCGACGGCGAGTTCGTCGAATCTGATCATCGCTTTGACGACATCAACCCGGTCGACGGCAGCGTCATTGCGCAGGTTCACAAGGCTAATCGCGCGATGGTCGATGTCGCCATCATGGCCGGCCGGCGTGCCGTCGAGTCCACCTGGGGCAAGACACCGGCTGCCGAACGCGCGGCCATGCTTTACCGCGTAGCCGACGAAATTGAAAGGCGCTTCGACGAGTTCCTCAAGGCCGAGATGGACGACACCGGCAAACCTTTTGGCATGGCATCGGTGGTAGACATCCCGCGCGGTGCCGCCAACTTTCGTGTCTTCGCTGACATCTTGAAGACGGCGTCACAAGAGTCGTTTCGAACTGACCTGCCCGACGGCGCGCATGCCATCAACTACACCGTGCGCAAGCCGATCGGCGTGGTCGGCATCATCGCGCCCTGGAACCTGCCCTTGCTGTTGCTGACGTGGAAGGTGGCGCCCGCGCTGGCCTGCGGTAATTCAGTGGTCTGCAAGCCCTCAGAAGAAACCCCCGGCACCGCCACCTTGCTTGCCGAGGTGATGCATGCCGTCGGCATGCCGGCCGGCGCCTTCAACCTCGTGCACGGCTTCGGCCCCGGCTCTGCTGGTGAGTTCATCAGCACGAGCCCCAACATCGATGCCATCACCTTCACCGGCGAATCGCGCACGGGCTCGGCGATCATGCGAGCGGCCGCCGACCATGTGAAGCCGATCTCTTTCGAGCTGGGCGGCAAGAACGCCGCCATCGTCTTTGCCGACTGCGACTTTGAGAAAACCATTGACGGCATGGTGCGTGCGGTCTACCTCAACAGCGGGCAGGTGTGCTTGTGTTCCGAGCGCGTGTTCGTGGAGCGGCCGCTCTACGATCGCTTCGTCGCCGCGCTGACCGAGCGCGTCTGCGCCATACCGCTGGGCTGGCCCGACGACAAGGCCACCGGCATGGGTCCGATGATCTCTGCCGAACACCGCGACAAGGTGCTGGCCTACTACGCACTGGCGCGCGACGAGGGTGCGAAGGTGCTCGTGGGCGGTGGCGTGCCGCATTTCGGTGATGCGCGCGACGCGGGCTTCTGGGTTGAACCTACCGTGATTGCCGGCTTGCCCGACAGCGCACGCTGCAACACCGAAGAGATCTTCGGCCCGATCTGTCACGTCAGCCCTTTCGACACCGAGGCTGAAGTGATCAGGCGTGCCAACGACACCCGCTATGGCCTGGCCGTGACCATCTGGACCACCCACGTCAACCGGGCCCACCGCGTGGCGCAGGCCATGAAAGTCGGTCTGGCATGGGTCAATTCCTGGTTCCTCCGCGACCTGCGCACGCCTTTTGGCGGCAATGGTCTGTCAGGGATCGGCCGCGAAGGCGGCCTGCATTCAATGAACTTCTATTCCGAGCTCACCAACGTGTGCATCCGCATCGACGAGGACGTGACATGACCGATCGACAACTGCACATACCGCAAGCGAACGCCGATGCGATACAGCAGGCCGCCAACTTGTTGATGGACGCGCATGCCAGCGGAACACCCTGCCCGCCACTGCGCGAGTTGCTCGCCGCTGCCGGAAACGACGGCGCTTACGCCGTGCAGCAAATCAACACCGACCGCTGGCGCGCCGAAGGCCGGCGTGTGGTGGGCCGCAAGATCGGGCTGACTTCGCTGTCGGTGCAAAAGCAGCTTGGCGTCGATCAGCCCGACTTCGGCATGTTGTTCGCCGACATGGCTTTCGGCGACAACGAAGAGGTGCCCTGGGCCCGCCTGATGCAACCCAAGGTTGAGGCTGAAGTGGCGCTCGTGCTCGAGCGCGACCTTCTCGACGAAGGCATCACCAGCGCTGAGCTGATCCGCGCCACTGCCTACGTCTTGCCCGCGATCGAAATTGTCGGCAGCCGCATCGCAGCCTGGAACATCCGCTTCATCGACACCGTTGCCGACAACGCATCGTCTGGGCTCTATGCGCTGGGCCACACACCGGTGAAGCTCGAAGCGGTTGACCTGCGACTGGCCGGTATGGTCATGGAGCGCGGCGGCGAGCCGGTCACGTTCGGCGTTGGCGCGGCCTGCCTGGGTCACCCGATCAACGCGGCACTCTGGCTTGCACGCACGATGGTGCGGCTGGGCAACCCGCTAAAGGCTGGCGACACGATTCTCACTGGTGCGCTGGGGCCGATGGTCGTCGTCCAACCGGGCGATGTTTTCGAGGCGCGCATTCAGGGCCTGGGCAGTGTGCGCGCTGCGTTTGGCAACGCCGCGCGGGCGGAGGCAGCATGAGCGGCCGGGTCTCTTCCCTGGCGCATAACGCAGAGCGCAGTACGGGGGAATTTCAGTGAGCGACGATCAGATCCGGACTCTTGCGGCGCGCCTGGACGGTGCCGCCGTAAATGCTCGCGCGGTCGCGCAGCACACCGAGCAGGACGGCTTGACGATGGCCAATGCCTACAGTGTGCAGAAGGCACTGATTGACTGTCGCATCGCGCGTGGCCACCACCGCATCGGCTTGAAGATGGGCTTCACGAGCCGGGCCAAAATGGCGCAGATGGGACTTTCTGACCTCATCTGGGGCAGGCTCACCGATGACATGTTGATCGAAGAAGGCGGCGTGGTTCACGCGCCCCGCTACGTGCATCCGCGCTGCGAGCCGGAGCTGTGCTTCCTGCTGCGCAAGCCGTTGGCGGGTGTGGTCACGCCGATGCAGGCGCTGGCGGCCGTGGAAGCCATCGCACCGGCCATCGAGCTGATCGATTCACGCTACGAGAATTTCAAGTTCTCACTCGCCGACGTGGTGGCCGACAACGCTTCTTCGAGCGGCCTGGTGGTCGGTAGCTGGCATCGCCCCGACATCGACTTCTCGAATCTGGGCCTGCTTCTCACGGTGAATGGCCGTACGGTCGAGCTTGGCAGCACAGCGGCACTTCTTGGCCACCCGATCCGCTCGCTGGTGGCCGCCGCGCGGCTGGCCGCTACTGCGGGTGAATGCCTGGAGGCAGGCAGCCTGGTGATGGCCGGCGGCGTCACTGCCGCGATCGCGCTCGCGCCGGGCATGAACGTGCGCTGCGAGATGCAGCAGCTGGGCAGCGTCGGCTTCTCTGTGGCTGTTGGAGCGCTGTCTTGACTATCGTCCCGCCTGTTGGTTCTCCAGCCACCACAGCCACCGTCGTGGCCGGCAAGGCCACCCCGCGAGGCAAGTTTCCGCACGTGAAGCGCGCAGGCGATTTCCTGTTCCTTTCTGGTACCAGCTCACGTCGACCCGACAACAGCTTCGCCGGCGCGGCGGTTGACGCCATGGGCACGACCACGCTCGACATCCGCGCGCAGACCCGCGCCGTGATCGAGAACGTTCGAGACATCCTCGCTGGGGTAGGCGCCAGCCTTTCCGACGTGGTGGAGGTGAGCACCTATCTCGTCAGCATGAACGACTTCGGCGGCTACAACGAGGTCTACGGCGAGTTCTTTGGCTTCGACGGGCCTTCGCGCACGACTGTGGCCGTGCATCAATTGCCGCACCCCCACCTGCTGATCGAGATCAAGGTCGTGGCCTACTGCCCGCCCAAGTAGCGCGCCCTTCCGTGCCTTGAAGGCGGGCAGGCCGCGCGCCGTGGCGGCGCCGGCCTACATCGCGGTATTGACGTGCATCGCATTTTCGCCCGGCTCAATGCGCGTGAACGGCCCGGCGTCCCAGCTGCTGAGTGTCCCTCCGGTGAGCGAGCTTGAATGGCCGTGCGTTTGATCGCAACGTGAACGCTGGGGGACTTTGACGATCTGACTAGCGTTTCCCCCAGCTTGCGTTCCATATCCGGCGCCGCTATCTTGGCGGCCATGCCCAAGCCACTCAGTCACCGGCACCGCCCCATTACCGAAGACGATCTCGTCTTCATCCGCAGGCTCATCGCGGAACATCCGGGCTTGAGCCGTCGGCGTCTGTCGGCCAAGCTGTGCGAGGCGTGGAACTGGGTGCAGCCCAACGGCGCCCTGCGCGACATGGTCTGTCGCGGGATGATGCTGATGCTGCACCGCGAGGGCCTGATCGAGTTGCCGGCGGTGCGTTTCGTGCCGCGCAATCCGATGGTCGAGCGCATCGCGCCGGCGGTGGTGGACGTGAATCAGCTTCTGCTGCAGACGAACTTGGCCGAGCTCGGGCCGCTGGAGATCCGGCAGGTCCGGCGCACGCCCGATGAGGCCTTGTTCAACAGCCTGCTGCAGCAGCACCACTACCTTGGCTATACGCAACCGGTAGGCGAGCACCTGAAGTACGTGGTCTACGCTGGATC